>Ga0326728_10024972_pt1 | contig 10753 bp, 12 predicted proteins | sample MB3enrmetagenome_FD_207602 | JGI IMG/M metagenome (GOLD analysis project Ga0326728, IMG submission 207602) | Lab enriched peat soil microbial communities from McLean, Ithaca, NY, United States - MB31MN | ecosystem: Environmental > Terrestrial > Soil > Wetlands > Peat | place: USA: New York...
AACCGCCGCATTGCTGGGGTTGCTGCCAGTCGACATTTCCACCTGGCAGGTCGGCACCGAAGCCACGCCGCAGGCCGACTGCAAGCAGACACTCGTGATCTCGAATTTCCCCGGCCAGGAACTGCTCGCTTGTCCGGAATTGATGGAGGTATATCCACCGCCGTAGGCGTTAGAGATGGCGGTTTGAACGGTGTTTTCCGTGCCGACCGCCAATGGGAGAGAGGGCGGCGTAGCGGAAAGGCTCACTGATGATCCGGCCAACGCGGTAAGCAATTGGTTGGCCATCGTCTGGCGCGCGATGTTCAAGCCGGAATCGGCAGCGTAGAACGAAGAGCGGAAATTCCGGTAGTAGTGATTGATCAAGGTGTCCGAGCTCGTTGCGATCACCATGGCCAGGGTCAGGGCGATCATCAGGACGAGGAGGAGCAAAGTGATGACCAACGCGACGCCGCGCTCGCCCTGCCGCCCGTTGTGCAATGCTTTGGAATGTATTGATTTCATAAAGGTCCTCAATTGCCGTTCATAGACAAATTGCGGGGATTGATAACGGCGGACAGGGCCTCGATCTGGTACGGCCCGCCGTCGAAGCCGTTGCGATAATTTTCGGCCGTGGTGGCGTCCGTCGGGTTCGTCCGGCCGATCAGCGAAATCTGGATTGCCCGTATATCCGTGAACATGTTGCTGCAACCGGTCGGAGCCGCGGCGTTGTTGTTGTAGTAGTACGTGGTCGTGTAAACGGTCGTGGATGAGTTGTCTCCGCAGGTGTCTGAAGACGCAGGATCAAAGTAGGCCGCGCCGACCTTGAAACCGATGATCTGGTCCGCCAGGACGGTCTTGCTGACGGCGCAGCTACCGATGCAGCGATCCAACTGAGGATCGGCTGGATTTGAGGTGTCCACTTGATAGATGACGGGCGCGAGCCGCTCGACCCAGTCGCTGGGACCGAATTGATTCTTTTCGAGACTTGGATTGGAGTACTTGGCGATATTGAGCGGGTCCGTCGTATTGAGATAATAGGTCGTACTGCCGACTGTGGTTGAGGTGACTGAAGCAAATTGAATCTTGACAAAATTTCCGACGACGCTTCCACCGGATGTCAATACGACCGCCGAATACTGGGTTGCGGCGGTGCCGCCCGAAAGCAGCAGGATCTCATCTCCGACACTATAATCGCTTGCGAGCGCAGTGAGCGCGGCGGCCGTCGGCCAAGGGCTAGGCGCCGGATTTGTGGGGGCGGCGGGCGTCAGATACATCGTGATCGTGCCGCCGGCACTGATGTTGACGGAGTTCGTGCCAGTACTATCGGACGGATGGGAGGGCGGAGTGTTCTTGGTGCTCATATCGGTTGTAATTACATCCAACTGGTCGAAGCAATTGGGGCCATAGGTATAGGTCGCCGGCGTGTTGCAGGGAATAACGGGCGCAGTGGAACTCACCACGTTGTTCTGGATGGTCACAGCAACCGGCCAAGTGGGTATGTTGAAGGAGGAGGGTACGTTGGGGTAGACGCCGGCGCCGGCATTGGTCACGTCGAGTTGCAGCTGAGCGACGGAGTTGCGCATGGCGATATTCAACGCCGCCTGGTTCTGCTGGTGCGTGAAGACCGGCTCGTTCTGGACAAACAGCGCCAAAGCCGCGCCACTGACGATCGTGAAGATCGCGATCGCGATCATCAGCTCCAAGAGAGAAAACCCGCGTTGACTGTCTTGTGTTCTCATGGCCGCACCATGCTCAATTGAAAGGTCACCGGCGGGTTCATATAACCGTTCGTGAGTTGCACGAAGACGGTAATTCTCCTCACGTTGTTGACCACCGTTCCGTTGATCGTGGGATTTTGTTCAATCGTCCAGCGGCGGTGAAATGAGATGGCGTTCACCTCCGGAGCCATGGCCGAGGCAGTGGTAACAGGAGGCGGCATCTCGCCGTCGGCACAATGGTAGGTCGTCACGTAACCGGCCGAGGTGCTCACGGTTTCGCCGACCGCCCCGGTACCACTGGCGCACGCTCCGTTGCCCCCCGTAGTGTCGGGCGAACCGCCGTTATTCGTGATCACCACGTCGTCGAAATAGACGATGCTGGGGTCCGTGATGCCGGCCGAGGATGTCACGCTCACCGGCCCGGAATCTGACGACAAATTGCCCACTGTGGCGGCGGCGGTCGAATTCACATTGGGATCTCCGGACGGCCAGCGGTTCAGGTCCTCCAGCTTCTCCGTGGCGAGCATCGCCGCGAGACCCATGAAACGCGAGCGCTCCGTCCCGTTCTCCATCTGCCCCGTCAGTGCCGCCAGGGAGACCAAACCGACGGCAAGCACGACCAGGGCAACGAGCACTTCGATGAGTGCGAATCCGCGCGTGCGAACTCGCCTAGGAACATCCGGACGGCATGATGGCTGTAATCGTGACATTTCCATAGTTGGACACCGCAATGTACTTTGTGAGTCCCTTGTACGTAAGGTGAAAACATAGATTGCTGCCCGCTGCCGGGGTAACGAAGCCGTAGGGCTTGAATTGAATTGCATTCGTCTGGCTCACGACGATCGCATCGCCCGAAATCGGGACGGCGTTTCCCACGTTTGCGAAACTACCGGTGTTGGTCGGGTCACTGGCGAGCTGATAGGTGTTATTCGCCGCATTGAATGTGACCTGGAAAGGGTAGCCTTCCATCAGCGCCTGATAGCGAGTGGACTGGACCGACCAGTTCACGGCCGCGACCGCGGAGTTCAGCCGGTACCAGTTCAACGTGCCCTGAATTTGGGGAATCGCGAAGGCCATGAGCACCAGCAACACCGCTACGACCATCAACAACTCCAGGGTCGAGAATCCACCCTGGGCATGACGCCTTGTGTTGCGAGATCGGAAGACCTGGAAGCGCCGTATCACGTGCCGCTCCTTCATCGAGCTTTGCCGCGCCGCCGACTGGGCGGAACGCAGCCTATCCACCCCCTGGAAGTGCAACTGGGACGCCAGGCGGCCATGTGATTGCAACGCCTTTATAATCATAATGTTATGGGAGGGGTGCCGTACCGGAACTGGGCTCGCCAAGCAACCGCTTGGGTAGATTTGATACAAACACGCGACGCCGGGAATGGCGGCGTTTGTCACCAAAATGGAGGCCGGGCAGGGCGTAATCTCGATGCTCCGGCGGCGCACCGGCGGCGCTCCGGAAAAGTGCGGGGCGCGCTTGACATTCACTTCCAGCGCACGCAGACTCTCGCGCAAACGCGGGCGGCTCGCGGGATCTGCCGCGTCCGCTCCTCAACGAGAAAGGGGCCAGCCGTGAAAATCAGATACCCTGCGGTGATTGTCTGTGGGATTGCATACTGGCTGTTGGGCTACGTTTGGTTCGACTTGCTTTTCGGGAAAAGATGGATGGCCCTGGAAGGAATGACGCAGGCGCAAGCGCAAAGCGCGCATGTGGCGAAGCTGATCGTCATTACGATTTTGCTCGATCTGCTGATCGCGTACGGGCTAGCGAATCTCTGCGCGTGGCGGAACGCGAACACGGCCGGGCGCGGCGCGGCGATTGGCGTGCTGCTGTGGATCGGGTTCGTGGGGCCGATCGCTTACACCACGTTCCTGTACGAAGGGAGATCGATCGTTCTTTACGGCCTCGACTATTTGTACCCGCTGGTGGGCCTGTGCATGATGGGCGCGATTCTCGGGCTGTGGAACAGAAAAACGAGCTAGTCGAGACGTTCGGGATTTGGTAGCGCTAACGGGAATCGAACCCGTATTTCGGCCTTGAAAGGGCCGCGTGCTAACCGTTGCACCATAGCGCCACGAACCTGTCCGCTGAGGGCGGGCAGGAAACTCGCAACTGAATTCAGACTAAAGGAAAGCTGAGGAATTGACAAGCCAGCGGGGGATCTGGGCGGGCCGCGCGAAAGATCGCGGCCTGAGCAACCTGATCCTCGCGCGTTTGACTCTCTTCTTTCCCAAACTGCGGCGCGCCCGTCTTTCCGGTGCTACAATCCGCCTAAAGTCAGAGTCGTCGCTGATCGGAGACTCCGGTGTCCAAGCTTGCGCTGGTTCTTCCGGCCGCTCTTTTTTCTCTGGCTGCGCTTTCGGCGCAACAGCCTCAACCCCCGCCGACTGTATCGTCGCCGTCCTACGCCCCCATTCCGGCCGAGGCCGCGAAGCAGCCCAATCCCATCAAGTCCTCGCCCGAATCGCTCGCCCGCGCTCAGAAGTGGTGGAACATGGACTGCGTCATGTGCCACAACCAGAACGGCGACGGCAAAGGTGAACTCGCCATCACCATGAAGCTCACCATCGCCGATTTCACGAACCCCGCCACCTTCAAAGACCGCACCGACGGCGAAATCTTTTACATCATCAAGACCGGCCATCTGCAGATGCCAGCGGAAGGCGAGCGCGTCAAGCCGGAAGAAAACTGGGATCTTGTCAACTACGTCCGCTCCCTTGCGAAACCAACTGCCCCATCACCGCAGAAGTAGCCGCCAAGTCCGTATGCGGACGCGCGCGGCTCAACTGCCCTGGCGGTCCTTGTATTCCTCGAGCCAGGCCATTTGAATGGCTTCGAGTTTGCCCTCGCTCGATTGCTGCGGATCGCCGGTGAAACCTTCGAGCGCGACGACCCATTTCAGCAGTTCGGTGAAGCGGATCGAAAGAGGATCTGTTTCCGGAAATTTGTCGGCGAGCTGGATTCCGATTTCTTCCGCGTCGTCCCAACCGAATTTCAGCGGCATGCTTGTTGGCTCCTCAGGCTTCCAGGCGTCGCCCGAGCATCAGTGCTCGGCTTCCTTGGCGTAGTTCTTGTTCCACTCCGGGATCTCGACGACGATATCGCGCGAGCCGTCGGGGACGCACTGGCAGCCCAGGCGCGATTTCGGCGTCAGGCCGGGCGCTTCGTCAAGCTGATCGAGTTCGGCGTCGGTGGCCTCGTTACACGATTCCAACCCTTCGTGCACGATGACGTGGCAGGTCGAGCACGCGCAAACTCCGCCGCAGGCGTGATCGAGACCCATGTGGGCCCCGGTGGCGATGTCCAGGAAGCTGCCGGGCAGGCCGTCGTGTCCGTAGGGAATTTTCGCCGGGTCCACCTCGATCGTCTTGCCTTCGCGGAGAAAGGTGACCTTGAATTTTTTCGTCGCAGGCGTGTATTTCGTTTGCTCGATATAGGGATTTGAGCCGCCCATCGTCTCCCGCCTTTCTCTTACACCTCGCCCATGCGCTTGCCTTCGAGCGCCGTGGCGAGCGCGTGGTTCATCTGCAGTTCGGCCAGACGGTGCGTGGCCGCGTTCACCTCGTCCAGGCGGGCGCGGATGAGTTTGTACTCCTTGCCCGCCATGGCGTCTCGCAGCGCCGCCAGGGACGCGTCAATGGCGCTTCGCTCTTCGGCCGGCAATTCGCGGGAACTTTCCCGGGCCAGCGATTTTTTTGTGGCGGCGATCACGGTTTCCGCCTCGTTCCGCGACTCGATCAGCTGCCGCTCGGTGAAATCCTCCTCGGCATGCTCAATGGACTCCTCGAGCATGCGCTCGATTTCGGCGTCGCCCAGACCGTAGCTGGGTTGCACTTCGATCGATTGCTGCTCGCCGGTTTTCAAATCGCGCGCCGCGACTTGCAAAATACCATTGGCGTCGATCAAGAATTTGACCTCGATGCGCGCCAGTCCCGCCGGGCCGGGAGGCACGCGCAACTGGAAGCGCGCGAGCGAACGGCAATCCTTCGCAAGTTCACGCTCACCTTGCAAAACGTGGAGGTCGATGCCGGTCTGATTTTCGGCGCCCGTCGTGAACATTTCCTGCGCGCTCGCGGGAATCGTCGAGTTGCGCGGGATGATTTTCGCCACGACGCCGCCCATCGTTTCGACGCCGAGCGATAGCGGCGTGACGTCCAGCAGCAGCATGTTGCTCACGCCGGATTCGAGAATGTCCGCCTGCACCGCCGCGCCGAGCGCTACGACTTCATCCGGATTCAGCTCGGCATGCGGCCGGCGGCCGAAAAATTCTTCCACCATGCGGCGCACCAGCGGCACCCGCGTCGAGCCGCCGACGAGCACGACCTCGTCCATCTCGGAGGGCTTCAATTTCGCGTCGGCCAGCGCCAGTTTCACCGGCCCCATCGTGCGTTCCAGAATCGGCTGGATCCACGACTCGAATTCCTTGCGCGTGTACTCGCGCGCCCAAGTCGCGCCGCCGGGCGGATCGAAAACCACCACCGCGTGATCGGCGCGCGACAATTCGTGCTTCACGGCGATGAGCACCTTGCGAAGCTCCTGCACGGCTTCGGGAGCCGCATCGAGATCGATGCCCCGCTCGCGGCGAATCTCCTCGCGCGCCTTTGCAAGAAGAACGTTGTCCAGATCGTCGCCGCCGAGATGCGTGTCCCCGTTGGTCGAAAGTACCTGATAGATGTCGCCTTCACCCGTGGAGATGAGCCGCAGAATTGAGATATCGAAGGTGCCGCCGCCGAAATCGTACACCGCCACCTTGCCGCGGCGCTTTTCGTGCAGGCCGTAAGCGAGCGCTGCCGCGGTCGGCTCGTTGACCAAGCGCAGGACCTCGAGGCCCGCCAGGCGGCCCGCGTCTTTGGTGGCCTGGCGCTGCGCGTCGTTGAAATACGCCGGCACGGTGATAACGGCGCGATCCACCGAATCGCCGAAATAGTGCTCGGCCCACTGTTTCAACTCGCGCAGAATGAACGCGGATATTTCCGGCGGAGTCAGCACGCTTTCGCCGAGCCGCACGCGGATCACATTCCCGCTGTCGGACTCGATGCGAAACGGGAAAAGTTTCAGCTCGTCCTGCACGTCGGCGACGCCGCGGCCCATCAGGCGCTTCACGGAATAGATGGTGCGGCCGGACTGCGTGAGCAAGCGGCGGCGCGCCGGTTCGCCCACCAGAATCGCGCCGCCGGCGTCCACGCTCACGACGGACGGGCACAATGGCGTGCCGTACGGGCCGGGAATGCACTTCGGCCTCCCCGATGCCTTGTCCTGATAGGCGATCAGGCTGTAAGTGGTTCCGAGATCGATTCCGACTGTCTTTCCCATTAAGAGCTTGCTCCCGTGCCCCGCGACCCGTGGCCCGTGAACCGCAAACCCTCCTTGGCCGAGCCAGCGGCCTGGCTGCGGAGTCTAAGGGATCGTGAAAGCGCTGCGAGCATCTGAGCGACCGACGTTGCATCGCTATCGAGCTTTTGAAATTCCGACGGCGGGAGATAGCGAAGATCGCGTGAGAGTAAGAGAAAATATCGCGCTTCCTCGAGTGAGCCGTTGGCGATGGCGATGCATTGGAGCAATTCCCTCGTGGTCCGCCGACCAAACCCTTCCGCAATGTTTGCTGGAATTGAACTGGCCGCGCGCCGCAACTGAGACGTCACGCCAAACTGTTCGTTCCTGGGAAAAAGGTTCGTCACGCGATAGACATTTAGCACAAGACTGTGCGCCTTCTGCCAGACCTCCAATTCCTTGAAACTCTTAAGCATTTTCGTTTCGCATGCAGCCGAACCATGTCGCCACAACTCTAAAGCCAAAAACAACGCAATCACGTTCACGGGGCACGAGCCACGGGCCACGATGCAAGTTCCGTCTGAACACCCGCGACGAGATTGCGAATGTACGAGCGGCGATTGAGAGCGGCGTTCATCCGCTCCATCATTTTGCGGCGGGCCGTCGCTTCCGCGCCATCGTCCAAGCCGGCGTCCCACTGCGCGCACAGGGCTTGCAGTTCCGCATCCACGGCCGACAACTTGTTCTCGAAGTTTTTCTCAGCAGCCTCGAGCGTTTTCGCAAGCCGCGCCATCTCCGCGGTGTCGCCGCCGGCCTGGCGCGCCGAGCGCAATTCGTCGAGCGACTCATTGAGCTCGAAAACTTCTTCGAGCAATTCGGGCGGCGCTTGCTGCTTCGTCTGCCCTTCCTTCCGCATTCCTTCATGTGCGAGCAGATATTCGACGCGGGCGATCGGATCGGCGAGCGTGCGATAGGCATCGTTCAATTGCGAGGAGCGCTCCAGCGACAACTCGCGCTCGGCCTCTGCGGCACGGACGAAATTATCGGGATGCAGCCTCCAGGAGAGCGCGTGAAACCGGCGCTCCAGGTCAGCGGAGTCAATCACCAGCTTCCGCGGCAGGCCAAAGAAAGCGAAATAGTCGGCCTCCCTCGAAAGCGGCTGAATTTTCCCGCACTTCGAGCAAAAATGCCCGCCCGAATTGGCGGCGCCGCAATTCCAGCATGCAGCCGAGACCGATGATGTGGAAGCGCTCATCGCAGATCAACTTTCGGGAAATCCCGAAGGAACCGTCCCCCAGACGCCCCGCTCAAAAAAATGGCTGGCGGGCGATACGCGCCGGCCAGCCACGCGTGAAAACTCGCGCTTGCGAAACACGCCCGCAGCGTCCTCCGTTCACAAAGAACGCTCACGGTGAACCGTTCACGGAGAACGCTCTCGGTTCACCCCCGTACGGGGGTGAACCGTTGCCTGCTCGTCAGGCCGTAAACGAACTGCCGCAGCCGCAAGTACGACTGGCCGCCGGGTTTTGAAACACGAAGCCCCGGCGCATCAGTGTCTCTTCGTAATCGAGCGTCGTGTTTGCCAGATACAAATAACTTTTGGGGTCCACGAAAATCCGCGCGCCGTTTTCCTCGAAGACCTGATCGCGGTCGCGCTTCTGCGTCTCGAGCCGCATGGCATAGGTCAGCCCCGAGCAGCCGCCCCCCTGCACGCCCAGGCGCAATCCGCCGGAATCGGCCGGCACACCCTCTTTCGCGAGCAACTCCTGGATCTTGGTCGCCGCAGTTGCTGTTACGTGAATCATGGTCATCTATCCTATCCGCCTCGGCCTGCCGAACGAAAGACTCGCCGGCTCAGCCGCTACTCCATTAGGTGAGGGAGGGCTCGCCGGGAGTCGCGGGGGAACGCCTTCTCCGTCCGCCCGCCAAGGCAGGAAACTTGCTTAGGCCCTCTGGGCCTCTGAATCCTTTTTGTGTTTCCAATCACCGATGGCCGCCTTGATCGCGTCTTCGGCAAGCACCGAGCAGTGAATTTTGACCGGCGGTAAGCTCAGTTCGCGAACGATGTCCGTATTCTTGATCGCGAGAGCCTCCTCGACGGTCTTGCCCTTCACCCATTCGGTGGCGAGGGAGGAGCTGGCAATCGCCGATCCGCAGCCGAAGGTTTTAAACTTCGCCTCTTCGATCACCTGCGTCTCGGGATTGATGCGCACCTGCAATTTCATGACGTCGCCACACTCCGGTGCGCCGACCAGCCCCGTGCCCACGTTGCGATCGTCCTTGGGCATGCTGCCGACGTTTCGAGGGTGGTTGTAGTGGTCAATCACTTTGTCGCTGTATGCCATTTCCTTATTCCCCCTGTTCCAATGACGGATGAGATCGAAATTCCTACGCCGGCTTCCAATTCATCTTGCTCAGGTCCACGCCTTCCTTGGCCATCTCGTAAAGCGGAGACAGCTCGCGCAGGCGAATGACCACTTCGGAGACGCGGTCCACAACGTAGTCCACCTCCTCCCGCGTATTGAAGCGGCCCAGGCCGAAGCGAATCGAGGTGTGGGCCAAGTCCTCGCCCACGCCCAGCGCCTTGAGCACGTAACTCGGCTCGAGTGTGGCCGAAGTGCAGGCCGAGCCGCTCGATACCGCGACGTCGTTGATGCCCATCAGCAGCGATTCGCCTTCGACGAACGCAAAACTCACGTTCAAATTGTTCGGCAGGCGGTGAATCATCGAACCGTTGATGTAAAGCTCATCCAGTTTGGCGAAGAGTCCGTCTTTCAGGCGATCGCGGAGGGCGCTCATGCGGGCAGATTCCTGCGGCATTTCGTTTTGACAGATCTCCGCCGCCTTGCCGAAGCCCACGATGCCCGGCACGTTCAGCGTGCCCGAACGCATGCCGCGCTCGTGCCCGCCGCCGTCAATCACGGCCGCAAGCTGCACGCGCGGGTTGCGCCGGCGGACGTACAGCGCGCCGACACCCTTCGGGCCGTACATCTTGTGCGCGCTGATCGCCAGCATGTCGATGTTGTCTTTCTGCACGTCCACGGGAATCTTCCCCGCCGCCTGCACGCCGTCCACGTGGAACAACACGCCTTTTTCCTTGGCGATCTTGCCGATTTCCGCGATCGGCTGGATGACGCCGATTTCGTTATTGGCGTACATGATCGAAATCAGGATCGTCTTCGGAGTGATTGCGCGGCGCAGATCGTCGAGGTCCACGCGGCCGTCTTTCTGCACCGGCAGATACGTCACCTCGTAACCATATTTCTCGAGGCGCTTGCAGGTATCGAGCACCGCCTTGTGCTCGGTCACCTGCGTGATGATGTGATTCCCCTTTTCGCGGTACATCTCCGCCGCGCCCTTGATCGCCAAGTTGTCGGACTCGGTGGCGCCGCTGGTGAAAATGATCTCCTTCGGCGACGCGTTGATCAGCCGGGCGATCTGCGCGCGCGCGTTCTCGACGGCTTCCTCCGCCGTCCAGCCGAACTCGTGATTGCGGCTGGCTGCGTTGCCGAACCGCTCGGTGAAATACGGCAGCATCGTCTCCAGGACGCGCGGATCCACCGGAGTCGTGGCGTGATAATCCATGTAAACGGGCAGCTTAATCGCCATGCGTCTCTCCCCTAGTTTGAAAGCTCCACCAGTGCTCCCGCGGAATCGTCGCTCATCTCGGAGATGGTGACATTCCGCAGGACCTGCATGATGCTCTCGTTCACCCGCCGCAAGGGCGCGCGCACGGTGCACGTGCTGGACTGACCGCATTCTCCGTGCGAGGTCA
>Ga0326728_10024973_pt1 | contig 10752 bp, 12 predicted proteins | sample MB3enrmetagenome_FD_207602 | JGI IMG/M metagenome (GOLD analysis project Ga0326728, IMG submission 207602) | Lab enriched peat soil microbial communities from McLean, Ithaca, NY, United States - MB31MN | ecosystem: Environmental > Terrestrial > Soil > Wetlands > Peat | place: USA: New York...
GGCCCATTCTTCATCGCGGACATCGCTCGGATAACTCTTTCGTTTTATATTCATCCCCAGCTTAATGCCGGGATGTAAATACATTGTACAGACTATTCTTGCAAAAAGTTAAGTACAGGCTCTAGGACTGACCCCTTGGCTTGGTAAAAAGGGAGGGGGTGGGGAGCGGGGCGCAAAATACGGCTTTTGCTCGAATGGAGACGTGGTATTGTTGGTCTAATTATGGTGAGATTTATCTGTTCTTATCGGCTCCTGGCGCTGGTGCTGGCCGGAGGGTGGCTGGGCGCGCCTGCCACGGGCCGCGCGGATGAAGGGATCAAGACCTATACCGTTCCCAAGGAACAGAGCGCGCCGGTCCAGACAGCCGCCGCGCCGCAGGGCATGGGCCAGGGGATGGGAATGGATTCTTCGACCATGACGGCTTCGGATATTCCAGTCAGTTCGGCGCCGGTGCGATGGACCACGCCGGCGGGCTGGCAGGAGCTGGCCCCGACCAGCATCCGCATCGGCAACTTTCTTGTGCCAGGCAAGGGCGGAGGGAAGGCGGAAGTGGCGGTGTTTTCGTTCCCCGGTTCGGTGGGGACGGAACTGGACAACGTCAATCGCTGGCGCAACGAACTGCAGTTGCCGCCGGTGGAGGAGGACAAGGTGACTTTTGAACCGGTGACGATCGATTCGTTGCCGGGCCGGCTCTATGACATTTCCGGGGCGTCGAGCCGGACGGCGGTGGCCAGCCTGGCCCGGCAGGGCGCGACGTGGTTCTTCAAGATGCGGGGGTCGAAGGAGACGGTGGCCGAGGCGAAGCCGGCCTTTGTGGGATTCCTGCAATCGGTTCATTTCGCCGCCGGGAATGAAGCGCCGCCGCACGCCATGTTCGACGGCGGCATGGGCGCCATGCCCAGTCCGCACGGCAACCTGGCGGCGGCCCCGGCGGAAAGTCCGGCGGAGGAACCCACATGGACGGTGCCGGCGAATTGGACGGAGAAGAAGGCCGGCCCCATGATTTTCAGGAGCTACACGGCGGCCAGCGTCAAGGGCAGGACGGCCAGCGTGAATATCAGCTTTTTCCCGGGCGACGTTGGGGGCGTTTTTGCCAACGTCAACCGCTGGCGGGGGCAGCTTGGGCTGCCGCCGGTCGGGCCGGACAAGCTGGCGAGCGTGACGCAGGCCCTTGACACGGCGGGGGGCGGGGCGACATTGGTGGACTTTGCCGGAACGGACCCGCGGACCGGGCAGGCGGCCCGGTTGGTGGCGGTGATGGCGCGGCACGGGGACAAGACGTGGTTCTACAAGCTCTCCGGCGAAGGCCCGGTGGTGGAGGACGAGAAAGAAAATTTTGTGAAGTTCGTGCAAACCGTTCGCTATCCGTAACATGACGCGCCGCATCCTCGGCATCTTGACGTCGTTGCAGTTGACTGTGGCGTGCCTGGCGGCGGCGCTGATCCTGGTGTTTGCCGGCACGCTGGCCCAGGTGGATTTGGGCCTGTATGCGGCGCAGGCGAAGTATTTCCGGAGTTTTTTCGTTTATTGGACGCCGGCGGGCGGCCACTGGAGGATTCCGGTGTTTCCGGGCGGCTGGCTGATCGGGCTGGTCTTGCTGGCCAATCTGCTGGCGGCGCACGTCAAACGCTTTCGCTTGACACCGCGGAAGTACGGCATCCTGCTGGTCCACAGCGGATTGATCTTCCTGCTCGTCGGCCAGTTTCTGACGGAGTGTTTCCAGGTGGAAAGCACGATGCGCATCGAGGTGGGGGGGAGCAGGGATTATTCCGAGGCGCCCCGGCGCAGCGAGCTGGCGGTGGTCGATGTGACGGACCCGGCCAGGGACAAGGTGGTGGCCATCCCCGAATCGCTGCTGGCCAAAGGCGGGGAGATTCGGACGCCGGCGTTGCCCTTCGCGTTGCGGGTTGAGAAATATCTGCCCAACTCCATGCCGGCGGGCCCCATGACCGGCGAAGGCGAAAAGATCAGGGCCAGCCAGGGGATCGGGCGGCAATTGCTCTTCAGCCCGGCCCCGCTCTCCACGACCCTGGACACGGAGGACAACCCGGCGGCCTTGATCCAAGTGGCGGGCGACAAGGGGCCGGTGGGGGATTGGACGCTCTCGACCTGGATGACGCGCTACCCGGAGTTCGAGCGGCTGCAAAACGGCCTGGGCGCCATCCTGGGGAACGTCCCGCTGACCCAGCCGCAGAGTTTCACCTATGGCGGGCGGACGTGGCAGATGGCGCTGCGGCCGGTGCGATATTACAAGCCTTACCGCATGACGCTGCTGGCGTTTCATCATGATTTGTATCCGGGCACGGACATTCCGAAAAATTACTCGAGCAAAATCCACTTGAGCGATCCGGGGACGGGCGAGGACCGCGACGTTTTAATTTACATGAACAGCCCGTTGCGCTACCGGGGCGAGACCTATTACCAGGCCAGTTTCGAGCCTGGGGACAAGGGCACGATATTGCAAGTGGTGCGCAACCCCGCCTCGATCACGCCTTACGTGGCGTGCAGCCTGGTGGCGTTGGGGCTGGTCGTCCAATTTCTGATGCACCTGGCCGGCTTCGCCCGCAAACGCGGCGCATCGGCCCAAGCCGCGCCGCCGCCGCGCTCCGTTGCGGCCCCTGTTCTGGCGCCGGCGCAAGCCAACGGCAAAAGGAGTTCCGCATGAAAAAGTGGCTGCCGTGGATTCTTGTGGCCGTCTTCGCCGCCTGGTTCCTTTCGGGCTTCCAGGCGCCGCCGCCGAAAAATGGGTTTGACATTGCGGGCTTTGGCCGGCTGCCGGTATTGATGGACGGGCGCGTCCAGCCGCTGGATTCGGTGGCGCGCAACGCCTTGTTAAGCATGAGCGGGCGTTCCATCGTGCGCGTTTCCAACGGCCCGCCCCTGTCGGCGACGGCATGGCTGCTGGAGACGATGACGCGGCCGCGAGTGGCGGACAACTTGAAATGCCTCCGCGCGCAGCATCCGGATTTGGAAGGGTCGTTTGGGGCGGCCAAGGCGGGCCTGGAATATTACTCGTTCAACGACATCAGCAATCACGTGGACAATCTGGAGGAGCAGGCCCAAAAGGTTTTGAACGCCGAAAAGGACAAGGAAGACGCGGTCAAGTCGCGCACAGCGTTCCAAAGGGACCTGATCCACCTGGTCAACAGCCTGGGACTTTACGAGCGCCTGAAAAACAGCCTGGAGCCGGAAGGGACTGCCGATTTCACGCAGGAACTGCGGGCCTACCAGGCGTGCATCGTTCCGGGCAAACTGGCCCTGGAGCAGAGCAAGGAGGGCAAGGAGGCGAAGGCGGAGGATTTGAACCGCATCGCGGCGGCGTTCGAGCGGTATTCGGAGATGGCCCGGCTGGCGGGGCCGTTGATGATTCCGCCGTCGTCAGGCCAGCCGCGCGCGGATTGGGCCAACATGGGCAACAGCCTGCTCGAATCGTTGCATTCGGAGGAAATCAGCCCCGCCGCGACCTGTTACGCGGCCCTGGCCACCGCGCGCAAAAGCAATCAGCCCGCGGCATTCAACCAGGCGCTGGCGGGCTATCGGGCGTGGCTGCAGGAGAACAATCTGTATCCGGCGTTGCAGAAGGGGGACCGGGAATTTTTCTTCAACCAGATCGAACCCTTCTACAAGGCGATGGCCATTTACGTGGCGGCGCTGCTGCTGGGCTGCCTCTATTGGATCAACCTGTCGGAATGGGTGCGGCGCAGCGGGTTCGCCCTGCTGGTGCTGGCCTTCATTGTTCACACCATCGGGCTGGGCTATCGCATGTTCCTGGAGGGCCGTCCGCCGGTGACCAATTTATATTCCTCAGCCATCTTCATCGGCTGGGGCGCGTGCCTGCTGGGCATCATCCTGGAACGGATTTACCGGGGCGCCATTGGGCTGGTGGTGGCGGGGTTCATCGGATTCGTCACCCTCATCATTGCGCATCACCTGGCGCTGAACGGGGACACGATGGAAATGCTGCAAGCGGTGCTGGACACCAACCTGTGGCTCGCCACCCACGTGGTGGTGGTGACGCTGGGTTACGCGTCAATGTTTGTGGCCGGGCTGCTGGCTGTCATTTACATCGTGCGCGGCTTTTTTACGCGGACGCTGGCCACCGGGATGGCGCAGGCGCTGGGGCGGATGGTGTACGGCATTGTCTGTTTCGCCACGCTGTTCAGTTTTGTCGGCACGATCCTGGGCGGGATTTGGGCCGATCAATCCTGGGGCCGGTTCTGGGGCTGGGACCCGAAGGAGAACGGCGCCCTGCTCATCGTTTTGTGGAATGCCATCATCCTGCACGCGCGCTGGGGCGGGATGATCAAGCAACGGGGCCTGATGGCGATGGCGGTTTTTGGCAACATCGTGACGAGCTTTTCCTGGTTCGGCGTCAACATGCTGGGCATCGGTTTGCATTCCTACGGCTGGATGGACAAGGCATTCCCGTGGTTGATGGCCTTCGACATCAGCCAGGCCGCGCTCATTGTCCTGGCCCTGCTGCCGCTGCGTTATTGGGCCAGTTTCAAAGGAACGATTGCGCCCACGCCCCCGGAAACGCGCTGGGAGGCCCCCCCGCCGGCGGCCGCTTAGCAGGAAATTTGATCACGGTGGGGCGAGACCCCGTCGAGCCTTGACTGCAGTTTATTTCGGGGAGCGCGACCGTCCCGGCGTCCCGCCGGCCAGCCGCAACCACAGGGAATGGCCGTAAGCTCAAAGCCGGGGCGATCCAGATATTAAAAACTCATCCGGATTAAGTTTCTACGGGACACAATTCTCTGAGGACGCCGCGCCAGTGCCAGGCCCAATGATGGGACAGTACAGCGCAGAGGACATGCAGGACGATTCTGCCAACGGGAAACACTGACAGATGTGACAGGAGAATTTTCATAGTTTGACTCCAACAGGAGGGTGCCCTCCGGGGAAACTTCGGTGCGCCCCGCCATAACATCTCTCCGCCCCAATCGGCGCCTGTAATCTTCCTGGATAGAGTCCGGGGCTGAGGATCTTCCGCACCGCTTTGAGGAGGACCGCCTTGGCGAAGGGTTTTTCCAGCATGGCATCAGCCCCCAGCGCGCCCGTCATTGTCAGGAACAATGCGGAGAGGTCGGAACCAAAGCCCGAAATCCCCAGCACCTTCACATGCGGATCAATGACACGCAGAAGTTTTAGCGTTTCCAGCCCATCCATGCCCGGCATGCATATGTCGAGGATGACGAGCGTCGCCGGTTTCGTCTTGTAGGATTCAATGGCCGCCCGGCCACTCTCCACGGCTCGCACCTTAAAGCCCACCCAGGACAAGATCTCGGACAGAATCGCTCGCAACGGGGCGTTATCATCTACAATCAAAACGTCATTCATAACAAGTTAATCCTTTTGAGCTTCAATTTGCGGGTTTGAGGGTCTTCCTCACCGTCTTGAGCGTGAAGCCCCTCCCACGACCATGTCTCGGAGAGGACCGCTCGCAACCCGGGGTTGTCATCCACGATCAAGATGTTTCTTCTAATCACGAAGTCTTTCTGGATCTGCCTCTGGTGGGCGAATCCGCCGCCCAATGGCGCCGCCACGATAAGAGAGAGACGTTTGTTTTTCATAATTCCAAATCCTTGCCTCAAGAGCCAAAGGTGAAACAGGCATTGATCCCACATCCGGTGGAAGCCTTCTCGGGAATTCATCTTTGCTAATCCTGATGTAGCATATTGAAGCCCACTTCTTCATATATACTAAATTAATTTGGAATTAAGATACAAAGTCGCTGGTGAGGCCGATCCGGCCCTGATTGCCAACGCGGATGTGCCTAATCCGCCTTTCACGCCGGGATGACCCAAAACGGGGCAGACATGTCCGATTCTACTGGAGCCTTTCAGCGGGGGTTTTTGGCGGCCTGGGACCCAATCCTCATGTTCACCAGGATCAAATGGCATTATCGCTATGGCATTTCAACAAAAACCGTAGCCGCAATTACGTGGACATGCAGGCTCCGCAGGAACGTCGCCCTGCCGGGGCGGTGGTAGGGCGAGGCTCCCGCCGAGCCATGACAAGTCCCTGATCGTAAAAATGACGCTTTTGTAGGAGACGACGTCAGGAGGCTCTAATCATGGCCTCCTTTTCGAGCAAGTTTAATCACGGTGGGGCGAGACTCTGTCGAGCCGCAATCAAGGACGAAGTCAGAAGGATGAATGATGAAGTGAAAAAACAGCCGGAAACGAATTCAGAATTCTGCATTCAGCCTTCCGCCTTCCGCCTTGCCCCTCCCGGTGGGGCGAGACTCCGTCGAGCCGTGACAAGTCCCTGAGCGTAAGAATGACGTTTTTGTAGGAGACGACGTAAGGAGGCTGTGATCCCAGCCCTGTTTCCGGGCAAATTCGATCACGGTGGGGCGAGACTCCGTCGAGCCCTGACAGCAGTTTATTGCGGGGAGCGCGACCGTCCCGGTCGCATCCGTCGGCGTCTCGCCGACGGAATGTCATCCAAACCGGCCTGCCATTTTGGTGAGTTCCCAACCATATCGCCAATGATTCCGTTTCTTGAAGCATCGCACCTTGCTTTTGCTGTCAGTCGGCAATAAGGTTTCGCCAATGAGGAAACTGCGCGGCATCCTGAAACGCAAGCGGGGAAAGAAGCCGTTTGCCGAAGAATGGGCGAAGCACAAGCGCGAGGAAAAGGCGCTGGAAGAAGCCAAATACGCCCGCTGCACCGGGGCAGGATAGCCTCGCCCTGCTCGCCCTGTTCCGGGATAAACTCTGTAGCCGATAGCCTACAGACAGCCGCCCCGCAAACTGGCACAATATTCAAAGCAGTCGGGCAGCCAATCAACTTGACTGATCGTCTATAGACTTGATCTGTCGCGGCGCTTTGACTGGCTGCATTATGAAACTCATTTCATTCCAGAAGTTGGGCGAGATTCGGCAGAGTCCGAGATTGTGGTTGGAATCACGACGGTTGGAAGCACTGGGGTTTTCACCAAGAACCCCATTCTCGGTCGAACCGCGTCTGAACGGAATCGTATTGCGCCCTGTGACCCTCTCCAACAACCACGTCTCAAAGCGAATGGAGGCGCGCCGGGAAAGGCCGATCATTGACATCGCCAATCGGTCCCTGCTCTCGCCTTTGGATGGTTTTCTGGAAATTAAAGTTACGGCTGCTTTCAACCGGATTGATGTTGCGCCTTCCGTCCGTGGATTCCATATCCGCCGCAGCCTCAGAGCAGAGCCGCCATTTAAAACCATCGAGGTTTTCTGCGGCGGCGGAACTTTATCCGCCGCCATTGCCAGCAGCGACGATTTTGAACTCATCGCAGGCGTTGAACTTGAGCCAAAGTTCGCGGACGTGTGGCAACAAGGACACCCCGACGCCATTCTCTATCAAGCGGACGTTCGCCGCATCCACGCATCGGAGTTGCCTTTGCATGAGGTTTTCGTCGCCTCAATCCCATGCACAAGCCATTCAACCCTTGGCCGCGCGAAAAAATCTCTGGCTGGAAAACCCGAAACCGGGGACACGGGCGACCTGTATCTGAGCGTCGCGGAATTAGTAGCGCATCATCTGCCATCGGCTTGCATCTTTGAAAACGTGCCCGCATTCGCGAACTCGCTCGCCTGTTTAAGCCTCGTGCATCATCTGCAACGCATCGGCTACTCCATCGCCGAAATCATCGTTGACCCGTGGAACGAATGGAACGAGCCGCAGGACCGAAAGCGATGGATCATGGTGGCGACATTGAAGCCAGGCTTTCAAATCCGCTCACCGCGAACCCCGTTCACAGGCACCATAGGCCGGTTTCTCGACGCCCCGGCAAATTCAGACCGAATCGAAGCGGAACGGATTGTCGGAAGCATTGAGGCGCTATGTCGGCACAACAAGCGCCACGCCAAACTTGGACATGGATTCGGTTTTACCACGATCAACAGCGAATCAAAACGAGTGCCGACGATTGTTCGCTCGTATCATAAAATTAACATCGGCCCGTTTGTTGAAACGCCGTTTGGTCTGCGTCTGCTGCACAAGGAAGAAGTTGAACGGCTCATGGGCTGCAAGATCGACTGCGCCCATTACGCCACCGCCATCGAGATTCTTGGGCAAGGCGTGCAGACAAGAGTCTTTCGAGAAATCCTCCGTCAACTGACGGATTTCTTGAAATGTTAGCCGCAAAAGATTTCTTCGCGGTGAAAGCGCAAGAACTCAGCGCCTGGCTCGGCCAGCTTGTCAGGCAAGCGAATGGGCTTTCCGCCGAAAGGGACAAAATTCTGTTCCAATGTCGGCTCAGGAAAATGGCGGCGCAGTCGTTTGCTCAAAACAACTTTGAGATTTTCGTCCAGCGTAATGAGTCCAGAATCAAACGCCGCGTCGTGAAGGCAGGAAAGACAAAGCCCGTTGCGCGGATTCAGCCGGTCATTTGGGAAATCACTCCACGGTTTGATGTGACTCGCCACCAGCAAGCACGGGACGTTGATCCCGCTGATGCAGCAACGGACGCCGTAGGCGCTTAAAATCGCCTGACGGAAAAATTGCTGGCCGCGCCGGACTTTGACGCTGGAAGCGATTTCGGTCGGCCCCGTCGGCGCGACAAGTTTGCTACCCGGCTCAAGCCGCACTTTGTCGCGTTCGAGGAAATCCACCTCTTTGCCCTCATCCCTCGTGAAGAGATCATGAAGCATCTCCTCGCTCTCGGTTCCGAGTGTGGCGAAATGATCGTGGAATTCATTCCACATGGCTCGGTCCTGCTTCGTCGCGCCGGGGAGTCCGCGCACGCCGCGAGCCTGTTGGACAGGATCAAGCGCGGCGAAATTGCACAGTTTCATGGCCAAGCTGTTCGCCGTCCGTCCCATCTTGGCCGCGACCTCAATGATGATGTGGTTGCCTTTGTGCAGTTGGCCGAACGGCAGTTTGCAGTAAAGATTCAAAGCGATAAGGAAATGCTCTCGCGTCCATTTTACTGCCGGTGCTTTCGCCATGTTCAAAGATTGCCAAATCCAATTTCCATTGCGAAGCACCAAATCATCCGTGTCCATCCGGTCTTACCCGCGGTTAACCCATGTCAGACGTTTTCTCCAAGGCGAAGCGGTCGGAGGTGATGGCCCGCATCCGGTCGCCCCAGTCAGAATCTTTTGAAGTAGAAGTCTTCGCGGCTGAGGCCGAGGTCTTCGATGATGTCGGCTATGATTCCGCGCGGCACATCGCCCGGATGCCAGGCGAAGGTGATAAGACGGTCGGGATGGAACGGATTCGAGTAGTGACGGTGGCTGCCCGCCGTGCGGAGCAATTGGCATCCGATCTCACGCAGGCGACGTTCCAACTGGCGGCAGTTCCAAGAGGGATACTTGCCCACAAGTCACGCGGCGAGAACGAATTTGTCGCGGAAAGCGGCTGGGATGGGGCGTCCGGTTTCCAGCAGCGCCTCCAGATGGGCCTTGGCGGCTTGTTGGAAGCGCAGGATGGCCTCGCCCCGGTCCTGCCCGTGCGCATGGCAGCCGGGCAGCAAGGCCGATTTCGCAATCCATACCCCGTCCTGGTCGCGCCGCACTTGAATTTTCGAGATCGCAACGATCATCGTGGCAACACTTTAACCCGCCGCTGCCTGAAGCTCAAGTCTCTTCATGGAGTTGAAATCCGCTCCCCATCCTGCATGCCTGTGCATAACCGTTTTAATCTGTGTTCATCCGGTTTTATCCGTGGTTAAAACATGTCAAAGGTCTTCTCCAAGCACAGCCGGAAATCAGACAAAACAACGGCCCGAAGTGTTTCTCTTTTGCGAACTTTGCGATCTTTTGTGGCCAGAAGATTTCTTCATTCTTCCTTCTTACTTCTGCCTTTCCTCCATTATGGCTGCCCGAAACATGCAACCGCCCCGGCAACCAATCGCGCTTTCTGGAAACGCAAACTGACGGCCAACAGGCTCCGGGACCGGCTGGTCAACCGGACTCTGCGCGCGCAAGGCTGGCGGGTGCTTCGCGTATGGGAGCACGACCTGGCGCGCAAGAACGAGAGGAGGCTCGCGAGGCGAATTCAGGGCGTCTTTTGCTTGGAGCACTGCCACAAATGATGTAGCGATATATTCCCAATGACCCCAAGGAATTATTTGCCCGCAGATCACGCGGAAAAACGCAGAAAAGAAAAAGAAGTTTCGTCTCCGTTTCTGCGTCATCTGCGTGTTTTGCGGGCCATAAAAATCGCTGTATGAATTGTGCAACCGCTCCAACTGCGGTCCAAAGCTTCGCAGGAGCGGCATAGCGCAATTGCGAACAGGAACTGGTATAACTCCTTGCCGCGCAGAATCTTGCCGCCCATTCCCTTCAAAACTCATGGCTTTTTTAAAAAATCTCAAGAAATCTGTTGACGTAACGATATATAAACTATAATGTTGCTTTAGTGAATATATGAATATGGATGTTTGCAAATGAAAAAGCGGGAATCTGAAGCCAGGGCTGAAACAGGGCATGGCCGCACAGCATCGCGCAAAGTCGCAATGCATCTACCTTGCTTTGAACAACTTGCAACCCAAATGCTTGCGCTCGTCGTTTCGGGGGCGCAAATCAGTTTTTGTGCAACTTGCGTTTCTCCCTCTCTTCCACAGACTTGTGGAGGAGAGGGTCGGGGAGAGGAGGCTGCTTTTTCGATGGAGGGTTCATGGAGAGGAGGCACTTCCAGGGAACCCCTCTCCCTGTCCCTCTCCCCGCTTGCGCGGGGCGAGGGGATTCAATTCGACACCTTTTTGCCAACACTCTGCCAAAAACTGATTTGCGCTCGTCGTTTCGGCCTGTTTCGAGCCGTTTC
>Ga0326728_10024975_pt1 | contig 10752 bp, 8 predicted proteins | sample MB3enrmetagenome_FD_207602 | JGI IMG/M metagenome (GOLD analysis project Ga0326728, IMG submission 207602) | Lab enriched peat soil microbial communities from McLean, Ithaca, NY, United States - MB31MN | ecosystem: Environmental > Terrestrial > Soil > Wetlands > Peat | place: USA: New York...
TGGAGAAAATTTCGATGAAAGAAATTTAAAGTTGGGAGATTTTGAGAATAGAGCCGGAGAAAATGAGAAATAGAGCACAAAGGAAGAGATAAACAAAAACTATATAATAAGTAATAAAAATGATAGATAACTATATATATATAATTATCTATTTTCTTATCTGTTTATTTTCTATGTCTGCATCATTTGTATGTTTGCCTTTGAATCCAGATTCATGCTGATACCCAAATTTCCCAAGTTCCCAGGTTCACATACGGTATTTTTAACGCGTGAATCAGTGTGTGTTTGGATTATTTTAGACTGTTTACTACACCCATCTATATGTGTACAATTTAACTGTCTAAAATAACCCAGATTCTCATTAATTCCCACATCATTATTTGTGTATGTGAACCTGGGAACTTGGGGAATTTGGGAACTTGGAGAACTTGGATTTTCAAATACGATTTTATCACAGTCAATATATCTGTAGTAGATTGTTACCTTTCCATTTTTTGAGTTTTTCTCAGAGATTGCTTCTGCTTGACCTGACTCAATAGTAGTTTCAATTAAATTGCGAAACTCCTTTGATTCCAATCTTGTTTTTCTCAGTAAAACAGAGTGACTGGCAATACTCTTTGAATCCTTCAACACTTCTATTATTTTATCAATTTTGTTATTTTTAGGGTCCACCGTCAACAGGTTAATAGACATCACAAATCGTCAGCATTGTATTTTTTAATATGTTGTGCAAACTGATAGTATTTCCCATATTTTTCTGTCTGCCCCCTTTGATTCCATTCGTTTAAAGTTTTGTAAGTGACATCATCCAACTCGGCAGCTAGCCTATAAGTTAGACCAAGCGCAATATTATCACCGATTCTCTGCTATATATCAGGAGTAATTTTTGATGGACGAGCCATAGATTCACCGTTTTTATTTTACAATTAATATTAGTTAGTCTTGTATTTCAATATTTAGTTCGTTTTGTTCTTATCGAAGCGGGGTTTATATCCATCAAATCTGAGCCATTATAAGCCGTTTAGAGACGTTTTCTAAGTAGGACAATGTTATATTGAACTCTTAATAAAAGTCTCGCCCGTAACCTCAGATTAAGCCAAAACCAAATCCCCATAAAATATAACACTATATACTGGGGTATCTCTGAGATATTTCTTGTATAGTTTTATTTAATTATAAATATGTAAATTAAGTTAATCGAATATTTACTTATATTTTGAGCATTTAGATAGTATCTGATATGTTATTATTCATTCATCGATGCTAGGAATCTGTCTGCATCGATGCTCTCAAATCTGTCTGATCGAATGTGTTCTTGTTCCAAATGCGTATTAAACTTATCAATAAAATATCTGTAAAACTTTTTTGACTGGTAATCACTATATTTATCTTTCTTGGGGAAATATTTTTTAATTGTTTGCAATGTTTGTGGATATTCAAAAATAGTAATAGTATTATCAGGATTAGTAATAGTGTTATCAGGATTCTTTTTAGTACGTACCCTAATTTTGTTGTCAATGCTACATAATTGAGTCATGTTATTAACTTTCTCAATAGTCTTTTGTAAACTGTGATTAGATGAAGGAAGGATTATTTTCACTTTTATTTGATCGGCTGTTGCTGGTACTGGTTCTACGTTTTCGCTATCAACATACATGAAGTTTATTTTTTTGTTCCCATTTTCTTTAAGCTCAATGTGTGTGTATAAATCCATAAAGAAATTCCAAAAGTATCCAGTTTCGAGAACTTCAGCAACTGTTTTTTCATATTCATTGCATTTTTTAGACAGATAATATGAATAAAGAATTATAATAATTGTAATAAGTATTACTGAAATACCTATAAAATCTATTTTTTGAAAAATTAGTGGAATCACTAGGTAGAAACTGATCAGAGTCGGAATCGCCCCAATTATTGAGATTAGATCAGGTGGGAACTTTTTTATTGATCCAAAATTAAAGCAACGAATTAGTGAAGATAGCGTTTCCATCATTTTATCAATAATTAGTTGAACTCTAAAAGGATTTAATTTTTTCCAAAACCCTTGTTAATTATATATCTGTTGTTTTTGATTGCTATAAATTATACTGCCTGTTAACTATAGATACCTTCAAAATAGTTTCATTATTTCACCAATTACTCCATAAACTATTATAGAAATAGCATCATAGAGTAGGTTTTGAACCCATGGCTTTTTCGAATGGTTAGTGTAAAGCAGATGATGTGTTGATGTAAAATTATTATTACTTATATATTGAGCTGGGATTGAATGGGAGCCAACTAAAAGCATGGAAGTAGTCAAAATGATTGTCTATAATTTGCAATTTCGTATTATATTTCCATGTTCCAGTCTATATAAGTAATTTTTCCTGAAGGTTTTAAGGCATTTTTGGAGAAATTGAATGGTTCGAATAGTTAATACCATCTCGTATACCGCCATAAAATAAATAGGGTATCTTAACTAAATTAATTGAATAGGGTATCTTAGCGAAAAAAGTTGAGTAGGGTATCGTAGTTTGTGTATTTGATACCGAATCGAGTGTGTTGGAACTAGGTGTTGCGGAAGCAGGAATTGGTGTTGTAATAGTGTTGTAGACGGTGATGTTAGAGTTAGTGTAGATGGGAGAGTTGGACATGGGGAAGCTAGAGATGTTAGAGTTAGTGTAAGAGTTGTTGTTAGAGTTTAGTGAAGAAATTTGTATTCCAGCTCCTCCTTCTGAATAGGACATTATACGACTAATAATATTATAACTATCTTTTATAGCATAATTATCACTCTCAAACTTATTGCCATTATTGTTTTTACTATTATTGTTATTATTGTTATTATTGTTATTATAGTCAATATAGTCATTTAATTGATGTATAAGACGTTTTATATGGCTCAAAGCATATGAATCATATGGATCAATTTCAAGCGCTTTTTTATATGCTTGTAGCGCTTCGTTACATCTACCCGATGAGCATAGACAATCTCCTTTATTGTTCCAAGCTTCTAAATACTGCGGGTTAATTTCAATCGCTTCATCATATGCTTTCAATGCTTCATCATATCTGTTTAGTTTATATAGAGAAAATCCTTTATAATTCCAAGCAGCTGAATATTTTGGATTAATTTCGAGTGCTTTGTCATATGCTTTTATTGCTTCATCAAATTTGTTTAATTTATACAGAGCAATTCCTTTTCCGTTCCAAGCAAACGAATCTTGAGGGTTAATTTCAATTGCTTTGTCATAGGTTTTTATTGCTTCAGCGTATTTGCCTGATTGAACTAGAGTATATCCTTTGGCACCCCAAGCTTCTGAATACTGTTGATTAATTTCAATCGCTTTGTCAAATGCTTTTATTGCTTCGTCTGATTTATTTAAATTATCAAGCGCAAGTCCTTTATAGTTCCAAGCATCCGCATTCCTTGGGTTAATTTCAATTGTTTTGTCATATGCTTTTATTGCTTCATCAAATTTGTTTAATTTATACAGAGCAATTCCTTTTCCATTCCAAGCTAGTGAATCGTGAGGGCTAATTTCAATTGCTTTTTCATAGGCTTTTATTGCTTCAGCGTATTTGCCTGATTGAACTAGAGTATATCCCTTGCCACCCCAAGCTTCTGAATATTGCTGATTAATTTCAATTGCTTTGTCGTATGCTTTTATTGCTTCATCATTCTTACCTGAATTAAATAGAGAATTTCCTTTATTGAACCAAGCATGTGAATCCTGCGAATTACTTTGTGCAGTGACTATAGATATAATCGATAAAATGATTATTAAAAATAAAAAAACTGTCGAATCTATAAAAAATAAATATGATTTACTCTTTTTTTTCATTGTCCATCGTCCTTTTCAGTATTATTTACTTGTAGTTAAATATCAAGAATTTACTTGTAGTTAAGTATCAAGATTTCTTCACGAGTTCAAACGTATAGTAAATACCTGAAGAACTGGAAAAATCATTTTGCTATTCATTTTTTGCTTTTCATTATCATACATTAATAAGCAAATTACGTAAAGAGATTAACAATAGAATGTAGCTAAAATAAGTATGTATACAAAATATTATAAGTAATTTATATAATCTTCTATTTTAATAAACGATAGCAAATCAAATAACCTGGGACGCTAAAGAAAGGGATATAAAAGAAATTGGCCAGCCAATAATATTTACTTCTAAAGTTCGGTATGATGTTACAAGAGCAGAAAACCCTTCAGGTATAGTTACTTTCAGACCAGAAGCGCGCAAATCGAGACTGAAACTGCAAATTTTGGACAGGCAATTGATTACCTCAGCATGTTCAATCGGCTCACACTTAATCAGAGCCAAATCTAGCGGTGATAAAAACTTCAAACCCAGTTTAATAATATATAGTTTCCCACTAAATGCTTTAGAGAGTTTTAGCATTATGGGTGATTTTGCAAAAGATTTTACAATAGGCTTTACTACAAGTTTTGTAGCAAAATCTACGCATTAAAAATAAGATCCACCAGTTATGATAATGATCTTCACCCCGGGTATCCGTGGTACTACCAACGATAATGATGATAATAGGGATTATAGTTACTTCCATAATAATAATCAGATTAATAATCTACCCGTACTACTGTAGCTGTCATTGATATTGTACTGATACAAAAAAATAATACTACAAATCGAATGTGATTATCATATTCCTTTATCGTTGAACTTGAATAATATCGCATAATATTAAATATTGTTTGATCCATAATGCTTTGAGTGCATATACCACACGAAAAGATCGTTTATTATATGAAGATAGTGATAGTTTGGGGTGCTTTATTAGCTTTTTGTATGGTTGTTGCAAATATTTTAAATGTTTCACCTTTAGCAGTACCTGACGAGAGACCCCACGATCTATGTTATCAACTAGGGTTTAAATTAGGAAATGAACTATGGATTGGGATTCATGAAATTCATCGACCGATTTATCAATTTTTGCCTTTAATATTATCTTTTATTTATGCTTTGTACCAAAAGAATAAAACGCAAGTGGTAATATATAAAAATAGAAATGAAATTAGTAATTTTACCATATTTTTAGATTATTATTCTTTATTACTTCCAAATTTTTTATTTTTTGGTTGTTTTGTAATACTTTGTGTTCCTTTGCCATTAATACTGTTTGATATTCATTTGATAACTTTAGACTTACTTGCAACTATAGTTACCCTTGCTTGTTTTATGCTTCCCGGATACATATTACTATTTTTTATTTTGTTTTGGCTGAAGTTTATATATGACAATAACACTAACATTACATTGAAAATGGCAAATGACATTTTTACAAACTTCACAATTAAAGATAACTATTATAGGGAAAATAAAATGTTTATTGAAAAGTTTTCTTTTTATTTAAATAAAACAATAAATAATATAGATAGCCATTTGACAAAAGGTGTAAAAATAGAAGACCTTGAACATGATGAAACACTTTCTATTAAAAAGGTGATAGCAAGAAATTTGCATATTTATCTAAGATATTGTACACAAAATGAGCTTGATACTTTGAAATATAATCTCAATTACCTTTCAAATTTAATTATTAACGAAAACTTAATAAATTCTTTGGAAGTTGCTAAACCTATTTTTAAAATATATGTCGATATTAAAGATTTCTTGATCAAACAAAATTATAAAGTTCATGGCCAAAAAATATATCTAAAGTTTAGTATTTTGTTCTATGTTATTCTTCTTTTTTTGCTAGGATTCTATTTTTCTTATCATCATCCAAATGGATTTTCCACGGATATATATAAGAATTTACAGATTTGGCCTATAAAAATTAACCTGCCACAGGCCATTTTTGTACCAGTAATGGGCACAATTTTCACCCGTATCAGGAAAAGATATTTAAACATAATATAATACATTATAATATAACTCCTTTCTTTGGTCACCACTCAAAATGAAAAAATTCATTGTGTTGCAACAAACAGAAGCTGTCTTTTTTGAGATTAATGTAAAAACTGAACTTCTGAAGCAAAATATGTACCTGTTAAATTGTTCCTGTTTTCGGTCAGCTCATCTTTAAGCTCTTTATTTTTACCACAATACAGAATAAAAAGTCAACGTTTTTTTCATTGATAAGTAAGTTTTATCGCAAAAACTCTGCATTAAGATACCAGTTTTATTAGCCTACTCATTGACTTTGGACTCTGTTTTGGCGAAAAAAAGGATGCAGACTCGATCAGATTTTACAACATTTTCGTCACACTGTTCTAATATATTTGACAGTTGCAAGGTTGCTAGGATATAAAATTGTCAAAAGTATACATATCGAAGCAAAAGTATACCTAGTAAAAATATATTCAAACGATGATCATTTACAATACCAGGGTTTTCTAAAGATGTTCTAAAAGGTATCTTTCGTATCACTTCTTTTCAAACTTGGATTTGCGTATATAACAGAAACTAAAAATATGACCATAAAAGCATATGACAAAGCACTCGAAATTAATCCGCAGGAGTCATTAGCTTTGGAAGGCAAAAAAACTTTGTCTAAATCGATTAAGTAAGTCCATTTTGTAAATTGATTAGTTACTTATTTATTATTTATTTTTATCTTTCGAGAAATGGGATTTTTTAACTTTTTTAATATTTCATTTACTTATCAACTCTTTAATTATTGCAAACTCAAAGTTGCAACTGTTGTACAGACTTTTGAAAAATAATATGCAATCCGAAGAAACAAAATCACGTATTGACTTAGCAACATACAAAATAAAATAATATATATTTATATGGAAAGAAAAAGATGAGTTGGGGAAGAATAAAGAAGAATTGGAAATAAAACCGCGAGGGAATGAGGATGATAAATGACCGAGGAATTAAAGTTAGGACAGCTTGATATTGGAAAAGAGGATTGTAAAAATGAATTACTAAGTTATAATGGAAAAAAAAAAGAGAAATTTCAATCAAGTTTTCTGCTCCCTGAGAATGTAGATATTGATAAATTTTTAGAACCTACAAAATTTGAATATTACTTTATTAAAGGTTTAAAAGGGGTAGGGAAAACAAGCCTTTTAAGATACATAGGTCTTCAAATTGATACTAAAACTGAGGGTTGGCTTAAATATTCTTATTCTTCATTAATATTGTTTAAAGATTTTAGGGACGACCGATTAGAAATTGCAAAATTAGCTGATAACATTACAAGATTTCAAGAAGATGAATTAAAGAGAACCAGGATTCCTGATTATACTTTATTATGGGATTTTTTTATTCATAAACATATAGTTATGACTATTGAAAGAAAAAATATTAATATATTTAAAAATGATGTCTACTGGGAAAGCTATTATGCATGTGTAAAATCTACAATATTCAAAGATGAAATTCACATAATTCCAAAATTTTTAAAAGGTTTAATCGAAGTAAGTGCCGAATTTCCCACTATTTTTGCAAACCTTCATATTAAAATTCATCTTCCAGATAAAACAAAAGAAGAAAATTTAAATTTAAGAAATGAAAAAATATTAGTAAAATTTGAAGAGCTTGTAACAAATATGAATAGACTCTTTAAGTCGCTAACTCATGCCAAAGATTATCTTTATATATTATTCGATGAGCTTGAATTATCCCCCTTTCCTCACAAGGCTCACGTTCGAGACTCGAGATTCATTCGAGACCTCATTTCTACAATTGAAAGATTTAATGCAATAGCCAGAGGTCAAAATGGCGGTGTTTTCTTAATTGCAGCTATCAGAATTGAAGTTCTGGATTCATTGGAAGCCATAGGAAGGGAAATTAATAGATTATGTCGTGATCAAGCAATCGAAATATCCTGGACGAACAAGAACAAAGACCTACGGAAGCATCCTATTTTAAAAATATTAGAAAAAAGAATCCAAGCAGCTGAAATAGCTTATGATGGAAAAATACATACTCCAGATGTATGGCAAGGTTATTTCCCAGAAAAAATTGATGGAATAGAGGCACGTAAATTTATTTTGTTCCAAACTTGGTATAAACCACGAGACATAATAAGATTACTATCAATTGCTCAGGAATCTTATCCATTAGAAAACATGTTCTCTCAGGAAGTTTTTGATTCTGTACTTAAAAAGTACTCAAAGGAGAGTTGGATGGAGATATCTGAGGAATTAAGAAATCAATATAACACACGTGAGCTGGACATAATTAGAAAATTATTCTTTGGATATGAAAGAGACTTTACATTCCTACAACTAAGCAAACATATAGAGAAACAACGTATGCGCAATGTGGAAATTGATCGTTTTTTTCATAAACATAAACTAGAAAATTTTTTGGATGATCTTTACAATGTAGGTATCCTTGGGAATTCTTGGTGGTCGGATAACAAAAAACATTACGATTTTGTTTACACTGGCAGCCCAAATATTATACGTAATAAAAAGATAATAGTTCATAGAGGTTTATGGCCTTATCTAGGTATTGGCTAACCGATTCAGTTGAAGAAATACTAGGATAAATTGATAAAAAGTTTAAATGATGCACATGTTTTACTTGGATATCCTAAAATTTTTATTTTTATTAGGTAATTTGGATGTCACTATATTAATTTTTGTGTTTGATACCTCGACAGTCTTGGAATTGTTATATTAATTTTTATTTGTTTGGATATATATACAATTATCTGTATAAATAAATCATGATTCTAAATAGAAAAATAAAACTAAAAGAGAAAGCCTCCGGTGAAAAAGTATTAGCTTAAACTCGATCAGCAATTTATGAATTTATCCGCTCTTCATATACTGATTCTCTTGCTGTTGATATGGAATCTCTGGGTTTTTTTAAAGCTACTCATGCTGATAAAAAAGTAAACTCTATTGTCATAAGAGGTATATCTGATCTTTTCGATGATAAAGCTGAATCTGATATCAAAGGGTTTCAAACATTAGCAGCTCGGAATGCTGCAGTTTTTGCTTTTGCACCAATTTCACAATATTATTCTAATAAAAAATAGATCGGCAGTGTATCGAAAGTTCAGTAAAATATGATTGACTCTGTATTCTTTTTTTTCATCACAAAAAAATCAGATGAGAGTCAATGGTTATTTTGATAAAGCTACTTCTTTTTTGTTTGGAGTAGGTAGAGTAGTTGATCTACTCTACAAGAACAAATTAAGAAAAATGAATTAAAATAAGAAAGAATAATTCATTTTTCCCATGTATCACTTATTGTGACTTCGGCAATACAAAGAATATCCTTCAAGAAAAAGCCCCCTGCTTTTTCCATTTCATTTTTTACAATTGTTGCTACTTCGTCCGTTTCTTCCACCTTGCACTCAAAAACAAGCTCGTCATGCACAGAGTTAATTAATTTGATTTCTCTTGGCTCGAATATTAAGAAAAGATTCCCCATTGCTATTTTAAGTATGTCTGCACAAAGTCCCTGAACTGGAAGATTTTTACCTTTATTCTTTATTTTATAATCTTCTTCTTTTTTGCTGGGATCTCTTGTTTTACACATTCTTCCAGCAAGGGTTCTTATTTCTCCTTTCTGGAACCCTTCTTTACTTGCCTTGTGCAAATATTTTGTAACATGCTGATAAAGACGCTGAAAAGTTAGCTTCAATTTCTGTGCTTCTTCTAATGTTACTTCAATATCAACATTCATTTTAAGACTTTCTTTAAGAGATGGTGCGCCCATACCATAGTTTAACCCAAAATTAATATTTTTGGCAATTTCTCTCTGCTGCTTTGTAACATGCTCTAGAGGAACATTAAACATTTGTGCTGCTGTCTCTTTATGTAGATCCAGGTTGGCTTTATACGCCTGTATATACTTTGGTTCTTTAGCTAGTTGACCTATGATTCTAAGTTCTATCTGAGAAAGATCACAAGCTATTATTTTATTGCCAGGCGCTGCTGCGTATATCTGTCTCCATTCACGATATCTACTTGGTTGCGGTTGTAAATTGGGTTTACTGCTTGTGAATCTACCTGATAGAGCACCATACTGGTTGAACTCCCCATGCACTCTTTTTGTAATTGGATGTGGGTATTTAGGAGATTTAATCTCTATCTTTCCATTTTTTTTAATTTGCGTCTCATAGAACCCAGCTATAAAACCACAACGTAATTTTTCAGCTTGTCTATATAATATCAAATTAGTAATTAATTCGTCCCTTTATATTTTCCAAGTTCTTTCTTTCCTGTACCTTCTAGTTTATCATACTCTTTAGCTTTTAGCGCTTCTAACAACTATTTAGGACTATTTAAATTGGGAATTATTGTTACCTTTTTTGGTTTTTCGGATGCCTTTTCTTGTGTTGTATCATAAGTGATTTCTATTTGTTCTCTAGTTAATTCCTGTATCAAAATTTTTTCAGCTTTGTTTTTCTGTTCAAGTACCTTTATTTTAATTTCATCTAATTTTTTAAGATCAACGTTGATTCCTGACAATTCTGACCATGCTACTGCAGGGATAACCTTCATTTCAATAATTACGATATTTTGAATATCCATTAACTTAATTTTTGCCTGCTGTTTGCGCATAATTTCAGGAAGGTAAAGAATATCTTGAATAGCATAATTTTGTTGTGATTCTGTGAGCTGTTCCTCCATTTTAAAGCTTCTCTGTTCTGATTTGTCCAATGTAACACCACAATACTTGAACACCAATTCTTTTAGTCCTATGTACGGTCGTGTGCCACCTTGAATGATTTGTTCAGCTATCATGGTGTCATAAACATCCCGAAGGGTAATTCCAAAGTGATGCTTTAGGAATTTAGCTTCAAACTCTATGTTATGG
>Ga0326728_10024976_pt1 | contig 10752 bp, 7 predicted proteins | sample MB3enrmetagenome_FD_207602 | JGI IMG/M metagenome (GOLD analysis project Ga0326728, IMG submission 207602) | Lab enriched peat soil microbial communities from McLean, Ithaca, NY, United States - MB31MN | ecosystem: Environmental > Terrestrial > Soil > Wetlands > Peat | place: USA: New York...
CGTCATCAAACGATCGTAAAGGACTTCATTTTCACTTTTAATAAAGTCGCACATTTCCGAAATAAATTCGTCTGTTATAAGTGGCTCTTTTTTGTTTACCCAACTATCAATTGATTCAAGTAAATATTGGCGCATAGATTTATTCTTTCCAAGATCCATAATATTCGTAAAAGCACATTCGTCTATGCTTAGAACCCACTTACCAAGCTTATACTTAAACATATCTCTACTATCGTCTTCCAAAAATATCTCTCCACATAATTAAATTCTCACAATAATTAAAGGCTTCATGATATTTAAGTCATAATAGAGCTATAAGTGGTATAAATATATAACCAGGTACAATAGCCATTATGATTAAAATTTTATGTTTTTGGCAGTTGAAGGTTTAGTATTTACTGTTTTCTCTGTTCAATTGCGTAAGTCCGAAGGAATTAATCCCCAAATCAAAAATTATTAAAACTCTCTGGTTAAAAAAATGGCTTATTACCGGACTTTCTGTTAATCTTTTTGATTCTAGTTAGACTTTTTTTACATTAAAGGTATTTTAAAAGCATCTTAAATGGTCTATAGTTACTTTTATACATAAAAGGTAGCTTTTATTCCTTATCGATCATTCTTTGAAAGCCTTAAAAGCCTTACATCTGTAGTGATTTAGAGAAATGAATGGATCTTGCTATAAAAATTTATGCATCAGTGAGAACAAAATGAACAGAAGCTTTGTTAGTAAAACGATTGGTTCTGCATCCGAATTTTTGCAGTGAAAGAAAAGAATAAAGAGCCAATCATATTTTACAAAACTTTAGCTACACTATCAAAGAAACTTACCAAAATTAAATGTCAAATTTAAAAAATAGCAATATTTTATGACAATGGTTGTTATCTTGTAAAGTATGGTATTTGTTGTTGTTAGGCAAAAAGAAAGTATAAACCACTTCAAAAAATAACTATTGAAGAAACTTACAGAACAGTTATTCCTTTACATTCAAGACTTGCCAAGGGGAAACTTATTGATATTCTTCATCAAACTGGCTTAAGCAAAGAAAAATTAATAGATTTACTCTAAATCTGATATATATAGGAGTTACGTAGTTGATTGCTAAAATCATTTACAAGAAGCTTCATTTGAATTACTGAGATTTAAACAACTAAGTATTTAATGTTGTTGTTTTTCAGTTCAACCTCATGGGCTCTAACAGAGAGCAGAAACGAGTTCTTTGATTCAAGAACATATACACAAATCTGGATTTTTTAATATCGAGATTTTTTAATATCTCTGGAATCGTGAAAATTTATCATTAATTTTATTAACTATTGACTGCAATCAATTCAAAACCCAGTAACTAGTAAAAAGTCTTCAGGATCTTGTTCTAATTAACTTTTGACAGCTGATAAAAGATAAGCTTTTCTGCTGCTCGGATCGAACCTTGTATCGACAGTTGTATCTTTTATATAGATCATATTGAAAAAAGGCGTGAAATTCTGCTCTATTTCGGTTTTTGAGAGCTTTAGGGGTCCTTCTTCTGCGAGCTCTTTATCAGAGAAGCCCAGCATGAAATATTTACCTCCTGGTTTTAGTACTCTATGTATCTGCCGTGCAAAAACTGGCCTGTCTTCGTATGTCATCGCATGAAACAAACCAGGATCTATAACGATATCAAATTCAGCTTCCATGAAAAGAAGGTCCATCTGTAACACATTTCCGACTACAAAATTTACCTTAACATGACGCTCTATAGTCTTTGCTTTTGCGCTGGAGATCGCAGCTTCAGCTAGGCCTATACCTGTGACATCATAGCCGTTCAAAGCTAACATTATCGCGTTTTCGCTTCTTCCACACCCTATATCCAAAGCCAGACCAGGTTTGATCTCGTTGGCTTTTATAAGTGCCTGAAAAGCGGGTTGTGGGTGATCAAGATCCCACGGTGGCACGCCTTTATATGCTTCATCCCAGTATTTTAAAAATGCATTTGGATTCTTATTTCTGGCCTCTCTAAATAAGTTCTCTTTCGATTGAAATTTTTCTATTACAGTCATTTCGGTAACATTTGCCTCTTGCGCGATTTTGCGGGTAGTTGCATCCGCATATCCTTCGCTAATGAATATCTTTAAAGCGGCATCCAAGATCCTTTCTTCTGTATCTGGCATGATAGTAAAATTATTCTTTTCAACTATTTATGTTTACACTCTATGGAGCATGAATACTGAGAATTTTTAACATATATGGAGTCACTAATTTACCATTGATTTCACTGGCAATTGACTGCAATCAATCCGAAATTCAAAATAAAAAAGTTTTAATTATTTAGCTGGCAGCGTACCTAGGCTCTGTAAATTCTGAAGACTTCAAAAAATAAAAAAATATTATGAATATGATATTATTTTTTGATTTTAAAATATGTTATTGGAAAGTAAATTTTATTCAGAAACAATGATCAAAAATGCACCTGATTTTGAAAATCAAGTGCTTAAGTCATGAATAAAATGCTAAAACAGCAGAATGAAATTCGAATATAATGTCATTAGAATTACATTCCCTGATAGCTATGGATAGATGATATTCATAATTATTCTAATTATATTTAGTGTCTATATAACAAACCTGGATAACAACAAATTTCAAGATTGTTTTTCTTCTTAACTCAAGTACTTTATTTCATCATTTCCTTGACCTTTTGAATATCAGCTATAGCTTTTTTCTTTAGCGAAATCATCTTTTCCAGATCACTGATTTTCATTTCCATCAATTGTATTATCATATCCATTCTCATTACTGCAACTTTCTTTCTCTGTTCTACAGTCAGAAGTTCCCACATCTCAACCATCGCAGTCTGCATTATTGGACCCTTTCCTACCATGGAATGTTCTTCGCACATGTTTTAATATCTCCCTTCATCGATAATATTCTTTAAATTTACACTTCAAGAACGGATCAAATATTTTGGTATTTATTGATCTCCAGTTTCAACAAATTGTTTATAAGGTTCATATATATAGTTTGTTGCAACCAGATGTTTATTACTTTTAAGTATTATTTTTAATTAATGATACAAAAAATAGTTTCTGAATAAAATTTACTCTCCCTTAAAATGTTTTAATCCAAAACATAATTATATATTAATGATGTTTTATTATTTTTGGAGATTTTCACAAATTTAAACGAACTTCGACAAACCTCAAATTTCCACAAATTACTTATGAAGGCACTATAAACAAACAATCAAAAATTGGGATTTATCGAAATCCTCTACAAATTACAATATTCTAAATGTTATTTTTATTTAATTATACAAAAGATAGTTTCTGAATAAAATTTATTTTCCAATAACATATTTTAACACCGAAAAATATTTTTATATTGAGATTTTTTGTTTTCCGAACTCTTCAAAATTTAACATTACTTTTTTCTAAAAAAGCAATCTGGTTTAATTTAATAAACTCTTCGCTATTTTAGGTTAGGAATTACACTCTCATTTTCTAAGTGGATATGCAATATGCATAATCTTTCAAAAAATTTATTGTGGGAAATCGAGTTTCTATTCGATTTTAATCTCTTTGGTATGGTCATTATTTTCAATCTACACAAAACAGCTATGAACCAGATTTTTCTCATGTGCCTATAAACTCAATCATCCCATCTTATGGGGAATATTCATCAATCTGATTCTGAGTGTTGAAACACAAACAACTCACATTATAAAATTAGCAAATTGTGCAGTTATAATCACAAAATGTGTGAGTTTCTTAACATTGATTCATTTTTGATCAAAATATCAGAATTGAGCGGAACACCGCATAAGTTGGATAAACACCAATACTTTGAAAGGCAAATAACTTTTAATATATTTAACAAAAGAAAGATGTATATCTGTAGCCAACTCATATTTTTTTCCAAACAGAGCTGTTATTGCGATTCACTTATCTGTATTTTACCTTTTCAGGTAGGCAACCATTATTTTATAATGAATAATTAATCTGAAAAACTCACTAAGAAACCCATGGAGACTATTAAGATTCAGATAGATATTATTTCACAAACGTTGACAGAGTTTCGTGCCTATGAAATTCGAATATCGTATGTAAACGAACTTACGACAATTTACAATATCTTATAAAAATTGACTTCTCATTAATTTCAACAAAGGACAAAATAATAAGTGCTGCGGAAGACTCAAAAAAGAAATAGGGCAATATCGATTACCTTAAGGAATGTCATTATTGCCCTGGAAATTAGGTGCCCAATCCTATAAAAAGGGAACTCCAACCTGCACCATTCTTCAATTATGGTGCAGATTGGAATGTATCTGAGAAACAAAAAATCCGAAATATTTAGTTCAAATACTTATGTAAATAAAGTTTTATGAGAAAACTTATATAAAAAAATTTTTATGCGAACGGATACACGACCATATTAAGGATACAGTAAAATTTGATGTAAGCATAGTAAGAACGGGGAGTAGAAAGTTCTATCACGATTGGGTTTAATGGGTAATTTAAAGTCATTTTCTAAACTTAGTTGTAATATACACAATCTTTGAAAGAAGTGATGTAGAAAATCAAATTCAGATTCGATATTCATCACGTCCTCAAGTTGGCCTGTGAGCGTAAGCTTCCCGCTTCCAGGCATAAATGTGCCTTCTATGAAGAGGATATCTTCCCCGACAGGCGTCCATGCAAGTCCTGTGACTACTCCCGGTACATTCTCTTTTCTGACCTCTCCTTGGCGGATCAACTCTTTTCCAAGGATCTCTGTGAGCATATTTTTCTTCACTACGTAAGGGATGTCTGCACTCCCTGAAACAATTTTCTCGGATACAAACCTTGCGATCCTTGCAAACTGTTTTTTAAGCCCCCTGACTCCTGCTTCACGGGTGTATTTTTCGATTATTACCTTTAAGGCATCATCTTCAATCCGAAGTTTATCTGCATCAAGGCCATGTTCCTCCAGTATATAGGGCAGAAGATGATCTATTGCAATTGCCAGCTTTTCTTTTTTAGTGTAGCCTGATATCTCGATCATCTCCATTCTGTCAAGGAGTGGCGAGGGATATTTGACAGGGGGAATTGGCAGGGGCGATGAACAACACACCAGACAGATCATATGGGACTTCCAGATAATGGGCTGAGAATGTGTTGTTCTGTTCGGGATCAAGGACTTCAAGAAGGACACTTGCCGGGCACCATAGGAAACTGAAAGCTTATCGATTTCATCGAGAACAAATACAGGATTTTTTGTGCCTGTTTTTTTCATGCCCTGAATAATTCTTCCTGGCAGATCTCCTATGTATGTTCGCCTGTGCCCTCTGATCACTGCTTCATCTTTGATACCTCCAAGACTAACTCGGACATATTTCCTGCCAAGGGCATCTGAGATACTTCTTCCAAGGCTCGTTTTGCCAGTGTCTGGGGGGCCTATTAAAAGTAAAATTGAGCCCTGTTTCTCCTTTTTTAATTTCATTACTGACAGATGTTGGATTATTCTCTCTTTGACCTTTTCAAGGCCGTTATGATTGCTCTCAAGCACACGGCGGGCTTCAGCAATATCTATCTCTTTTTCTCTTCCGTTACCCAGGGAAGATCTAGCAAGAGGTCCAGATAATTTCTAATAACAAAGCTTTCAGGATTATGGCTTCCTCCGATTTCAAGTTTCTTCACCTCTGACAATGCCTTTTTTCTCAAATCATCAGGCATCTTCAAGTTCTCAATTCTTTCCCGATATCCTCCGTTGCATAAAGTAGAACCGTCACCTTCGTCAAGCTCTTCTTGAATTACCTTCAGTTGTTCTCGCAACATTGCTTCTCTATGTGACTTGTTTATTTTTTCGGAAACTTTTTGTGCCACTTCAATCTGCAGATTGATATTTTCTTTCTGTTTCGCCAGAATATAAAGAAATGCAAGATATCTTTCACGAACAGAAGCGATCTCCAGAAGATCTTGCTTTTCGGAGAGTTTTATCGGCATATATGGCATAATATATCCCATAATTTGGCCAATGGAATTCATTTTATCAATTGGCCTAGTAAACTGTTCAGAACCTTGAAAACGGCTGCTTATCTCAAGAATTATCTTTTTTACTTCTGCTATTATTTCTGCTTGCATTTCGTCATCGAGATCCAGAATATCAGAAATGGGCTTGTATTCAGAATAGAACTGTCCATTTTCCTGGTGAAGGGAGATGGCTTCTACTCTTTGTACAGATTCTGCATTAATTAGATACCCGTTATCAGAAATCAAAGAATTCTCTTCAGAACGAGCTATCATTTGCCTTTTTCGGTTAGACGAATATAAATTACTCTGCCATCATCCGGACATTTTTCTCTATATACACACTCAAACTTAACAAATTTGTTGATCATCTCCGTGATGGTGGGTTTTGATTTTTTGGTGATTTTAGCAAGTTTGTTAAATGTCACTTGCTCATGTCCATCAATGGCTCTTAGATATCCAATCTGCTTCACAGTAATGTCCGATAACCCACATTCAGATAAGATTTCACAAGGGCATTCGCCTTTGATTTTTATCAGGTTCTCAAAAACTGTAAACAAATGCTCCTTCTTTGAAATCATATTCCCATCTTCTATTTAGTTAGGGTTATCCTAATTATATACGTTGTGGTTATGCTAAGTTTTACTCATATCTTCTAACTCATTGAGATTACTGCAACTTACTTTCATGTTTGAGAGGAAACCTAGAAGCAATTTAAGCTTAAACTAGAGAATCAAGAATAAACCAAATTTCGTGTGGCTCTAAGAGCAAGGAAAAATTTATTGTTGATTCTGCTGATTTCAGAAATTGAAACCATATCTCCATCGCAAATAAGTTGGAGAGCTATATCTTCACTCAAAAGTGCTTAACCAGCTTGTAAGCTACTCGTTCACCTTTACACGAAGTCCCCAAAAGCTGAGAGTAGTTGAGTATATTTCATATACAAAAAAATATTCGTTTCAATAAATTCAGTCAACTCAAAAGCCTGTATAATTTTACTTTAGGATAAGGGCCAGTTCTTTTTCAAGATACGGGCGCATTGAAGACGTATATCCATGCACCGCATCACTAACATTATACATTACTTTTGGCTCTTTAGCAAGGGCATAAGTCTTTAGTGCTGCCCCATGTGGAATTACGGTATCATTAAATGAATGAATCAGCACGAATTTCACAGGCGGCAGGGTAGGGAGATAGGTATCCGGATCAATTGAACGATAAAAACGGTAAGTCTTATTATCGGCAACAAAGATGGGATCAATATCTTCAGTGCCATATCCTGCAGTACTGATTCCGATGACCCCTTTAAGGGAAGGATCAAGGGTACAGGCAATCACTGCAAATCTTCCGCCATTACTCTCTCCTAAAATTGCAAGCTTTTTTGGATCAATTTCCGGCTGGACTGCAAGCACATCTGTGGCTTTAAGTGCATCATAAACCATGGTATATTCGAGAGGTTCTAGGCGACTTCTGAAAAGTTCTAGATCCTTTTCCACACTTACGCTGCCGAGATTGCGCTGGTCAATAGCAAGAGTAGCATATCCCATTTTTGAAAGTTCCATAGCCAATCCCTGTTCAGATTCCTTTCTAACTGTTGCTCCCGGGAGTAGAATTATTCCAGGAAAACCCAAAGAAGAGTTAGAGTTTGCAGGAATCCTTAGAAGAGCCTGAATTTTATCCCCTTGACTTTCAAAAGACAGAAGTTTCAAAGTATCTGAGTTTTCAGGAAAATATACATCCTTTATTACATGAGCTGTAAATAAAGGCTCTTCCCTTTTAGTAAAAGATAGAGCATCGGCTTCTGAAACACTCCAAGGAGATGCGCGTTGGGAATAATTGGCAGGATTGTACAGGACTCCGAAAATGCCCACAAATATTAGAAGAAAACCCAGAAAAAAAAATCTGGGTTTAATAGCTTTGATCCTTGAAAAAACGCTTTTTTTGCTTTCTTTTTTTCCAGAGTTATGCTTGCTCAAGGGAACACTGCCCAGAAAATTGTAATCATTGCTAGAAACCGTTCGCAGCATTTAAGAATAATACTACTGTCCTGCAGAAGATTGCAGTCCTGCATCTGACCTGTTATCCATTAGTTAGCATCTGTACGAATGAACTTTAATTGGAATACACATTTCATAACCATAATAAATTGCTGTGACAAAAACCAAAGTAATTATCTGAAAATTAGGAAATGTAACATACTGTTAAATTTCCTATTAACTTTAGTTATCAGATATTGCAGTTCTTATATATAAATCCAGCAGAAAAATTTTTGAATAACCAAGATTAAGAGGTTTAATGTAGAATCTATTTTATACTCAAAAAAAAGGATTATTTTTTAAACAAGTACCTCATCAAGTAGGAAAGGTGGGTAAAACACTCCCTTTTCCGTAATTACCGCAGTTACATTTTCCATTGGAGTCACATCAAAAGCAGGATTATAGACTTCTACATCTATTGGGGCAAATTGTTCTGATCCAAAGAATCGTAACTCTTCAGGGCTCCGCATTTCTATTTTTACACTGCCTTCCCAGCCATTGAAATCGAAAGTAGAGATCGGAGCTGCTACATAGAAGGGGATTTCATGCTCTTTTGCAAGGACGGAATGTGTATAGGTCCCGATTTTGTTAAAAATAACATCCTGAGTGATCCTATCAGCTCCTACGAGCACACTATCCACAAGGCCCTGGTGCATTGCCCATCCAGCCATCGAGTCCGCGATCAGGGTCACTGGAATTTTGTCCTGCATAAGTTCCCAGGTAGTGATTCTGCTTCCCTGATTAAGAGGCCTGGTCTCACAGGCAATAACCTTTATTTTTTTGCCTTCAGCAATAGCCGAACGTACAACTCCAAGGGCTGTGCCCCAGTCCACACAAGAGAGCCTGCCTGCGTTACAGTGTGTGAGTACCGTATCCCCTTCTTTTAGGAGTTTGGCTCCATATTCCCCTATTATCTTGTTAGTCGCCACGTCTTCTTCTGCAATGTTTATGGCTTCCTGAAAGGCAATATCTTGGATTCCCTGAACATCAAGGGCATCAGAAACTGCTCTTAAGACCCTATCCACACCCCAACCAAGATTTACTGCTGTAGGACGGGTAGACTTAAGGACTTTTCCTGCAACTTCGAGATTTTTTACCATTGTTTCTAAGTCTCTAGCTTCACTACGTAAAGCTGCAAGGGCAATCCCAAAACCTCCTGCGGCCCCAAGAGCAGGTGCGCCCCTTATCCTGAGGGACTTTATAGCCTCGCAAAGAGAACTCAAAGTTTTGCATTCAATTATTCTGTACTCTTTTGGGAGCAATGTTTGATCTACGAGCACAACTGATTTTGACTCTTCCTTCCAGTCAATGGTTCTCATTAAAATCACTTTCCGATGTAAGCAACATATTCTATCAAAAAATCATTCGACTCTCTTTTCAAGCCTCACATCTAATAAAAAACTATTCAACTCAACGCCCTGAGAGACTTCTTTTATCCTTTTCTTAAATTATCTGGATAACCTGAGTGATTACTATAAATTCTGTTGGAGCCCTCATTATCTTTAAATAGGAAAATAATTGAAGAAAAAGTGAGAAATGAAGTATTTAGAGATCTTATCTGAGAGCAAGAATTAAATCAAGAATAAACGTTTAGCTTTGAATATATAGATAATTACAATTTTTTTCCCAGAAAGGCAAACTTAGATATAATAGAGAAGATTTCGATAAATCTCTGATTTTCAAGAGTCATTTATACACCATTTATATGCATAATACGAAATATGAAGGTTTATCGAAATCCTCTAGATTTATAGGGTAATAGCGCAAATAAGAGAAGATTTAAAACCCATAGCTTAGATACAGGAAAAGTCGTAGTTTAAGGAATATCAAGTCATAAATTTCATGAACCCATTTTCCGTAGGTGTACACAAAAATGCCATCTAATATTCTCAATATGACATAGCTTAAAAATTAATCTAACTTTCAATGAAAAGTAGTGGGTAAATAGGCAAACAAATTATACATCTGTGTATATCTGTGTATATCTGTGAAATGTCGGATGAATAAAATCATAAATTTAAGGGACCTCGAATCCGTAAATTTAGTCGGTAAATTTCAAAAATTATGAAAGATCTGTTATTCTATTAATGCGGTTTATGAAATCAGGGTATTCGTCGGAGAGTAAGCGCTTATGACAATAATAAAAATAGCAATTGCAGGAATCGGGAACTGTGCAAGCTCTTTGATACAGGGCATTGAGTATTATAAAGCTGAACATAAAGAATCTATCGGGCTGATGCACTGGGATCTTGGTGGGTATAAACCCACGGATATCAAAGTTGTTGCTGCCTTTGACGTTGACGCCAGGAAAGAAGGGAAAGATGTAGCTGAGGCTATCTTTGCTCCCCCGAACTGCACAACGATTTTTTGCCCTGGCATTCCTGCCACAGGCGTGAAGGTTAAAATGGGTAGAGTTCTTGACGGTATCTCTGACCACATGAAAAATTATGAGGAAAGATATACCTTTGTTGTCAGCAAGGAACCAGAAGCTACAAAAGCAGATATAGTAAACGAACTGAAAAATTCAGGCGCAGATATGCTTCTCAATTACTTACCTGTAGGTTCTGAAGAAGCAGTCCGTTTCTATGCAGAGTGCGCTCTTGAGGCCAGAGTAGCTTTTATTAATAATATGCCTGTTTTTATTGCAAGTGATCCCGAATGGGCAAAAAAGTTTGAAGAAAAAAACATCCCTGTAGTAGGAGATGATGTTAAAGCCCAACTAGGGGCTACA
>Ga0326728_10024977_pt1 | contig 10751 bp, 12 predicted proteins | sample MB3enrmetagenome_FD_207602 | JGI IMG/M metagenome (GOLD analysis project Ga0326728, IMG submission 207602) | Lab enriched peat soil microbial communities from McLean, Ithaca, NY, United States - MB31MN | ecosystem: Environmental > Terrestrial > Soil > Wetlands > Peat | place: USA: New York...
TGTCGCTGTGCCCCCGCAACACCTTCGAAACCGTAACCACCGAAACGTTGAGTTCCTTCGCGACGTCTTTCATTCGAATTGGCATAGGCAAACGATCTCCCGTTTACTCGTCCAGCTCGCCCTTAGGCTAACTCCTCCAAGGCTGGCAAAAACTACGAACCATATGGTGGAAACTCACGTCCGCTCTAGAGGGGCAATCCCCTGAGGATCACGAGCATCCCTGTGTTTCGCACAGCGAATTGATTCTAGCACATTATCGTTCAAGTCATCGAGAATTGACACGATCATCGTGTATACTGGGGCTTCACATAGGACGGTTGGACATTAGTGGGAACTTATACTTCGAAATGCTTTCTGTATGAAGGTCCAGGCCGCGTTCGGCTCGACTCGATCGAGATCACTTGCGGTCCAACTGACATCGTCATTCGTGTTGATGTCTGTGGTCGCTGCGGCACGGACCAACGGCTCTTCCGCGATCGGCACCCGAATGTCCAAATCCCGACTGTGCTCGGGCACGAGCTGGTCGGCAGGGTTGTCGAGGTCGGCCGGGACGTCCACACGCTCAAGCAGGGCATCGGGTACAAACAAGATCGGACCCTGAGTCGCGAGGAACTTTGTTTGCCCATCGGCCAGCGTGTGACGGTGCAAGCGCGGATCGCCCGTATGCGCAACGGACTGATGCTGATTCGCAATCCCATCCAGAATCTCTCCTTTCGTATCCCCGGCGGGTTCGCGCAATACATGAAAATCCCCGCCGACTTGATTCAGTCAGGTTCGGTGCTGCCTATACCCGATGAGGTTACGGACGAAGAGGCTGCACTGGTTGAGCCAGCCGCCTGCGTGTTAGAAAGCATTTATGCCATACCCCACGCGGTAGGTGTGGATGCAGAGGGCCGGCACATCGTTCACAGCGGGATCCTAAAGGGAGGGCGCACCTTGATTGTCGGCTCGGGCACGCTGGCGACGATCTATGGGCTGTTGGCACGGATCGAGGGAGCAGCCGAGGTGTGGTTCATGGTGCGTTCACAGAGCAAGGCTGAACTGCTCGGCAGACTGCTTGGCGACTGGCCCCGGTTCAAGGTTGTCCCGGGGTACGCCAGTTTGCCTCTGCCCGAGAAGTTGAGGATAGAAGATGGCGTCGCGAAGGAGTTCACTGACCTGACGCGCGGCGACTTGTTCGACGACGTTGTGCTGGCGGCGCCGTCGGAGGACGCAGAGCGGTTGATGTTTCTGCTGCTCAATCAGGACGGTTATGGGGTCGCATCCTGTTTCGCCGGCCTGCACAAGCCCACCGAACAAGCCCTGGTGGATAACCTGCATTACCGCATGGCCAAGGCCGTGGGGACAAGTGGCTGCTCGACGCGCACGATGGAGACAATTCTCAAGTGGCTTTCGAGTGGCAAGCTGTCCATGAGGGGACTTACGTGCACGCATCACTACACGCTGAATAATGATCCCGCCGAATTCTTTCAAACGAAAGCCGATGGTCGAAAGCCGATGCTGTATCCATGGGAGTAGCGTGTGACGGCAACCATGAAGATCGCGATTATCCTCCGACCAGGTTGCCTTGAAGTGCAAACCAGACCCATTCCTGTTCCCATGGAAGGGCAAGTGCTCGTCCGCGTGGCAATGTGTGGTGTCTGTGCATCAGACGTTGCCGTCTGGAGCGGACACAATCCCAAAAAATTCCCTTACTCACCGGGACACGAATTCTGCGGTCGAGTGGAGCGGCTGGGCCCGAAGGTGACGCAATTTCAGCTCGGGCAGTCGGTGGTCATCAACCCCAACCTTGGCTGCGGGGAGTGCCGATATTGCCGCGATGGGAAACCCAACCTGTGCGATTTTCTTAAGTCTCGATCCATCAAGAGCAACGGCGGTTTGGCCGAGTACGTGGCTCTTGACGCACGAATGATCTACGCCATCCCCGCGGGCCTAAGCGACGTGTTAGCTACCTTTGTGGAACAGTTCTCGTGTGCCCTCCACGTCGCGCGATCGGCGGAAGCGGTTCGACCCAAGCGCGTGGCCGTCTTCGGCGCGGGGATGCTGGGAATTCTAACCGCCCTTATTCTGAAAGACCTGAAGCGAGAGGTAATCCTCATTGAGCCGAACGATAGTCGCCGCGATCAAGCGCGGGGGCTGCTGGGCGTCCCGGCCTTGACACCGGAGCAACTGACGAGTTCGGAATGGTTTAACACCATTGACGCCGCCATTGATTGCAGCGGACGGATCGAGGCCGTGTCGCAGGCCATCCAAGCGTTGGGCAAGACTGGACGACTGGTCTTGGCGGGACTGGTTGGGAACCCCCAGGATGCAGCGTTCCCGCTTGTGGAGATTACGTTGAAGGAATTGGAACTGGTGGGGGCGTGGCTCAACCCTCACACGTTTGAAGATGCGATCCCCTTAGTCCTGAAACACCGGGAAACTCTCGAAGCCCTCCAGACCGAGGTGTTTCCGCTCGATGACATCGCGGCAGCCTTTACCCGGGCCGCGAAACCCAACGTGAACAAGGTTTTCGTAAAGCCCTAGCGTCGGAAAAGAGAGGAAAACGATATGCCACTTGTCACGGATTACGGCGCGGTGAAGGAAATCTACCACGAGGCTGCGGAGCGCGGGGTCAGCTTGCCGTCGTTCTGCGTCGAGGACCGCGAAACCTTGGAAGCGATCCTTGCGGGGGCGTTGGAAACGGGAAAAGAAATCGGCGTGGATGATCCGCCTGTCGTGCCGGCCTGGACATGCCGCTACCCGGGGCGTGGCCAGATGGAGCTGCTGACCGCCTGCGGCGATCCCGTGCTGGGGACCAACCTGATGTTGTCCGATCTCGAAGCGTTCATGGGCGATACGAGTCCGTACCGGAAATTGAGAGTCCTGCCGCATCTCGATCACGGTTTCCCGTGGCTCGACGCTGACATCATGCGGCATTACACGGACAGGTTCGCCTCCATCATGTGCGATGCCAGCGAAAAGCCTTTCGATGCAAACATCCGCCTGACCGCACAGTACGTGGAAGAAGTTCGAGGACGGGTCGTGGTCGAGGGCGCGGTGGACGAAATTTTTGAGGCGGGCAGCGATCAGCCAAAGAACGAACCGACCAGCGTTGAGCAGGCCGAACGTTTCCTGCGAGAGACGGGCGTGGATATTCTCGTTCCGAACGTTGGGACGGAACATCGCTCGACGGTAACACGAGTCGCCTATCGCTCCGATAGGGCGAAGGAAATCAGCAGCAAGGTTGGTAAGATTCTCTGTCTGCATGGGACTTCCTCGCTCAGGTCGCAAGACCTCAGTCGTCTACCCGCGGATGGTTTTGTCAAGGTGAACATTTTCACCGTGCTCGCGGTGCGAGGCGGACAGGCCGTGGCGCGCACCGTCATCAATAACCTCGGGAATATCCTCGACGAGCAGGAACTAAAGTCGCTCGTGCAGGCGGACGTACTGGGAAAGAGAACCTTGGAGCCGGGCTTCGGCGAGACGCAGCCATCACTGAAACCGATGCTCGATTTCGTCGCAACCCCGCATCGCCGCGATGCGTGGTTTGGCGCGGTGCGCGAGACCTGCCGCCAATTCTACAAGGCGTTCAATTATCGTGCGTTTCAAGACTGAATCACCAAGCAAGAAAGTCCCCAACATAGGTCCATAGGAGACCTGATTCCGGGCGCTTTGAGGGCGCAAGAGTCTATTCAGTTTTGCACCGCTTCGCGGTGAGAGTGAGTTTCCTCTCGGAAACGAACACTCACATGTGTCTTGATTTGCAACAAGTATGAATAATAGCGGGAGTTCTTGGGGACTCCCCCGTGGTCCTGCGATTTTCATTCGCTGGAGAGTTCCAACGACCTTGTGATTATTCATGTTTCTAACAACTCGGGAAATTCGTGTCCGGTGCACATTCAGATCGGGTGGCGCGGCAAACGGGTTTGGCATAAACCTAGGAAACCTACCGAGGTTCCGTCCCGTCGGGAGGCGCGACGAACGGTCTTCCAGAAACGTCGCATGATGGAGCTAACAGGACCTTCTTACAACGCATTTTCACTCACAGCGTACTGGGGTTGGGAAAAACAGTCTTTGCTCTATATGAAGCCCGGCTCCTTCTGGAGGGCGAATTAGCAGCCTTCTGTGCTGAACGAGCGACGGATGAAGATTTGCAGAAGCTGGAAGAACTCGTCACGCAAATGCAGGCGTACTCCCCGGCGACCGAAGAAATTTGCCGGAGCTCGATTTAAGCTTTCACTCGGGGATCGCAGCCGCCTCTAAGAATCCGGTGCTGGCTCAGGTATTCGAAAACGTTCTGGAGCACGTCGCTCAATTCGTCAGAAAGACTCAGGAAATGCCCAATTCTCGCGAGCGCGCCTACAACAGTCACGCGCAAATCTTGAATGCCATCAAGGAACGCAATCCGGAAAAAGCGCGCCCGTTGATGCGCGAGCCTGTCTGCGTGTCAAAGGAAGCATTCGAGTTGCTCTTTGGAGCCTCCCGGGAACAACCCCAGTTTCATGAACACACCATGGTTGGCGGCCAGGCTGACTGACTGCCGCCACCGAAGCGTTCCCCACCCGGAGGACAGCGACTTAGAACTATCGAATGGACCAAGTGCCAAGAATTGGAGGAGGTGGGTGACCTGCAAGGTGCTCCAGTCGTGCATTCGACGGTTAGAAGCCGAGGGCCACCTGCGGCTTGGGCGGGGCCCATCCCGCCTCACCGGACCGGGGCAGGCGCCCATGTTACGAAAGGCAGCCCTGCGCGGACGGGCGGACACCTTGTCTCTTGACAAATGGAAAATGATAGGCTAGGATAGTGAGTGGGGTTGTGGAAGAAACAAGGTTCAGGAGTCAGGATTCAGGAGCTAGGAGTCAGGAGTCAGAATAATGAGCATCTGCTTTCCGCCTTCTGCCTTGTGCTTCCTGCATTATGCTTACTGCCGACTGGCTACCGCCTACTGCATTTAAAGGAGGCGCTATGGAGAGGGCCCTTCGCAGGCAAGCCAGCCCTGGACAAGATGTCACCGCCGACAGGGAAAGAAAGACCTAGTAACTCTAAAAAGTGAAGGAACGAAGCGGGAATATCTATGAAAACAAAGGGTCAGCATTCCACAGGTGGGAGCAAAGCAGGCATGTTATAGAAAACAAAGGCAGTTACCGATCGAATGCGCGTATGTTGTTGAAAATACATATAGTTATTAGTAGGTTGGTGATAGACGGTAGGTGATATGTCGTAGGTGGTAGGTGGGGAAGGGCAGGGCTCAGGATTGCGACTAGAGGAGCTACACGAGGGATGGTAGGGAGTAAGCAGAAAGCAGCAGGCAGTAAGCAGTGATCGATGGTCATTGGTCCGTCGTCCCTGGCCGTGGTCCCACCACGGCGGGCCGCCTGCCGCAAGGACCGATGCTCCCGATCGACCTTGCTGGATGCACGACAAGAAAGTGAGATTCGTTAGTTCGCGCAGCAAGTCTCCCGCCCTTGGCAATGGACTTGAAGTTGCCGCCGATTCGTCTTACGCCTTCCAACGAATGGCGGACAACAGACGACCGCCCACTAACCACTGACATCTTCCTCCTGCTTCCCGCCTGCCACATACTGTGATAGACTCTGCCCGCGCGTTGGGGGTATTAGTCTTTCTGCCATGGCTCGAACGGTTGAAGCTCGACAAAAGCTACGCGAAATCTGCAGGGTTGCGGCCAGGGTGTTTTACGAAAAAGGTTACGACGGCGCCTCGATGCAGGACATTGCCGAGGCAGTCGGCCTGACCAAAGCGGGTCTGTACCACCACGTAAGCAGCAAGGATATGCTGCTCTTCGAAATCATGAACTATGGCATGGATATCCTGGATGAAGCCGTGCTGGCGAAAGTGAAGGATATCCCGGACCCACGTGAGAAGCTGCGCCGGACCATCATTGGACATATCGATTTAGTGGTCCGCGCCAGGGACATGGAGATTACCGTTATCCTCCACGAGAACCGCTCCTTGAAAGGCGCTTTGCGCAGGAAGATCAACGCCCGGAAGAGAGCTTACATCGAGTATCTCGAAGATCTGATCGCCCGCGTGCAGGAGCAGTCCGGCATGCCACCCAAGCTCTCTCCCCATATCGCCGCCTTCGCCACCCTCGGGATGATCAACTGGCTCTACCAGTGGTACGACCTGGAAGGGCCCGTCAAGCAAGAGGAAATCACCCGCGCCTACGTGGACTTCTTCTTCCGCGGCCTGCTCGGCAATGCATGAAGGTGAAAATGGCTAATCCAACCATTGCGTTTCAGGGTGAGCGTGGCTCATTCAGCGAAGAAGCCGCGTATAAACTGCTGGGGAGGCGCATCACGGTAAAGCCTTGCGAGACTTTTGGGGCCATCTTCGAAAGCGTGGTGAGCGGGAAGACGAAGTACTGCCTGGCCCCGATTGAAAACACCTTGGCAGGCTCAGTTTACGAGAATTACGACCTCCTGCTATCGAATGACCTGCACATCGTCGGCGAAGTGAGCCTGCGCATTGTCCACAACCTCATCGCTCCACCCGGCGCCGCGCTCAAGGAGGTAACCCAGGTTTACTCCCACCCCGTGGCATTGGCGCAATGCGGGGAGTTTTTCAAGCGTCATCCAAAGATTCAGAAAATCCCTTTCTACGACACAGCCGGAGCGGTGAAAATGCTGGCTGAGCGCCGCCTACCCGGGGGTGCTGCCATCGCCGGCCGCATCGCCGCCGAGGTCTACCAAGCCCGCATTCTGGCTACGCACCTCGAAGACCATCGCGAGAATTACACGCGCTTTCTGCTGCTCTCCAGAAGTCCCCATGTATCAGCGAAGGCGAACAAGGTCTCGATTGTCTTTTCCACCCGGAACGCTCCCGGCGCTCTCTACAAGTGCCTCAGTGTATTCGCACTGCGGGATATTGATCTGACCAAGCTCGAATCGCGTCCTCTGCGCGGCCGCCCCTTCGAGTATTTCTTCTATCTCGATTTCCTCGGCCACCTGAAGGAAGAACGCTGCCGGAATGCGCTTTCCCACCTGGCAGAGGTGACGAATTTCTTGCGAGTGCTGGGGTGTTACGAGCGCAGTGGCTAGTGGTCAGTTGTCAGTAGTCAGTCGTCCGTGGTCCGTCGTCCGTTGGCAGCCTATGACTGCCCTCTCCCTTGGGGAGAGGGTGGCCCGCGACCGGCGCATTCACCAGCCGGCGCCGACCGGGTGAGGGGGTTCTTCCACTCGGGGAAGCCGGTAGTGTCCTAATTTGACTCGTAGAGCTGGCCTTCAGGCCAGCATTTGCCGACCTAAAGGTCGGCGCTACGCTCAAAATGGGAGACTACCGGGAAGCCAATCGACTTGCGAATTCGGGATCAAGCGAAGGCGAGGGAAGACGACTGACCACGGACAACTGACAACGGACAACTGACCACTGATCTACCACGCCAAAACATACCGATGCCCGCGCACATCCGCCCCGCCTTTGATGACGCCCGTTGCGGGGTCGTACTCGACCATGGTGGGCGCCGCAGGATTACCCCATTCACTCTGCATGACCAGCACATGCCCGCGCTCCCGAAGGGCTTTGAGGACCGGCTCGCTGATCCGAGTTTCGACGTCCAGAGCCAGAGGCTGGTCGCGGTGGTCGTCAAAGGTGCTATACATCGCCTCGGAGTTGAAGCGCGGAGCCTCTACGGCCTCCTCAGGGTTCATTCCAAACTCCACTACATTCAAAAAGATCTGGAGCAGCGTCTGGTCCTGGCTGTCGCCGCCGGGTGTGGAGAACGCAAGCCAGGGCTTGCCGTCTCGAAGGGCGATGGTCGGCGTGAGCGTGAAGCGCGGGCGCTTGTGGGGGGCCAGTTGATTCGGATGGCCCGGCGTGAGGACAAAAGCCTGGGCGCGCTGCGTCAGTGGAATGCCGGTATCACCCGCGATGACCGCCGGAATCCAAGCGCCGCTCGGCGTCGCCGAGAGCATGTTTCCATCCTTGTCGATCACGTTCACGCAAGTCGTGTCCTGATGCTCGCCATTGCGGTGGCTGTACCTCGCGCGAAGGAAGTCCGCAGAAGCGCGCGGCTGCAAACGAAGTGGGTCGCCGGCGATGTGTTCCGCAGATGCCTTTTCCGGGTTGATGAGCGGCCGGCGGACGTTGGCATATTCCTTGGAGATCAACTGCACGGGAATCTGGCTGAAGTCGGGATCGCCGTAGTAGGCGTCGCGGTCTGCATATCCCAGTTTCATCGCCTCCACAACGGTATGAATATAGTCGGCAGAGTTGTGGCCCATCGACTTGAGATCAAATCCCTCCAGGAGGTTGAGGTTCTCGAGAAAAGCCGGCGACTGGCTCCAGAAGCCCACCTTGTAAACCTCGATGCCTCGATAAGTAGTCTTGAGAGGTTCTTCAAACCGCGCGTGGCAGGCTGCGAAGTCTCCTTCGCGCAGCAGGCAACCTGCCTGCTCGCAGAAATCGCTGATACGCTTCGCGATGAGCCCGCGATAAAAGTAGTCCCTGACAGCTTCGATGGCGGCCACGCGTCCCTGCCCGGCGTTCTGCCGCTCGACCTCAGCCAGACTTTGAAAGGTCCGCGCAAGATCGGCCTGAACGAAGAGTTCACCTGCCTTCGCCAGATGGCCACCCGGCCCATAAACTCGCGCTGTGGTGGGCCACTTCTCCCACACTGGCTTAGTGCGGGCAATAGCGCCCGCCAGGTGGTCATCGAGCGGAAACCCCTGGGCGAGTTCGATGGCAGGCTGGATGACTTCGCTGAGCTTCATGGTCCCGTATTTCTCCAGCGCCAGAAGGATGGAATCCATGGCGCTGGGGACGATGGCGCTGAGTGGGCCAAAAGAGGGAATAATCCCGCTGCGGGCGTTACCGATCGTGCCGAAGGTGACCAGCCGGGGATCATCCTGGCGAAGGTGTTCGTAGAACTCCACTGTGGCAAGTGCCGGCGCGATTCCGTCTCCATTGATGGCCACCACCGGCCCGTCCTTCAGCTTGATGAGGATGGGGCATTCGCCTCCCGCGCCAAAGCTGGCCATCTCCACTACGGAGGCGGCAAAGAGCGTGGCGACTCCAGCGTCCACAGCGTTTCCGCCCTTTTCCAGGATTCTCAAGCCCGCCTCGGCCACCAGCGGATGGCCCGCGGCCACTACACCGCGCTTGCCCGCCACTAAGGGCTTGAGGGTCGCTGCCGAACCGATGACCCCCGGCAAGTAAACTCCAGCCACGAGAATGAATGTGCAGATCTTCGTGAAAGCTCCCGGACAAACCATCGATGATCCTCCCCCCTCTGACTTTGACATGCCCTTAAAGCCTCTGGCCATCGTCCCGAAAAAGCACCGGGCTGTCAAGCCGGTTGAACTGTCTTGCGGTCGCGGATAACGCGGCATACACTTGTGTGCGGCCTCCCGAAGTCTGTTCGGGGAATGCCGCCCTAAAGGGCGGCGCTACACTTTGGGTTTCAAGGAGCAAGATAATAGCCCGAAAGGTGGTCTCGACCCATGGCTGGAAATCGCGAAGGGAATCGGAAGCAAACCTTGTGGCCACTCGCCGCCCTTCTGCTTCTTTGCGCTCCTGTAGGGGCGACCCTCGTGGTCGCCCCCTGCGGACGTTGTTTGGCGCAGGCCACCGAGAACATCGACGACATCACCGCCAAATACCATTTCCTTTCCCCGGACGACACCTTGGGAATTCTGGAAGAAGAGGGGAAGTTGAAGGGGTATATTGAAATCCTCCAGGGCGAAGAAGAATCCGACGCCGTGCTGAGTTTCGACATTATCTCAGGGTCACGCAAGAAAGACCACGTAGAATTCAAGACCAACACCATCCACCGCCGCTATTACCGCTTTTCCGGAAAGGTAGAGCGGGGTTCAGGGCGCGAAGCGAATGACCCTGATTACCTCCGCCTGATTGGAGACTTGGAAACCGTGACCATCAAGGGAGATAGTGGGCAAGAGTCGGTGGAGAGGAAACATCTGACCTTGAAATCTCTCGGAAAGTCCGAACGCAATGAAGAATGAACCAACTTCACCGGTTGGTGCTATACTTGGTGGGTATGAGACGTTCCACCGTGACTATTCCCGATGACCTCGCCAAGGCCGTGGAAAGCTATGTCCGGGCTCAAGAGGCGCGGCCCGCGCTCACCACAGTTGTCCAGGTTGCCTTACGTCAATACCTGACCGAGCGCGGCTACCTCCGGGCGGCAGGCCCTCTCCGGATCACCCCCGCGAAGCGCGGAAGCGGCCGCCGTGATGTGAGCCGGGCGCATGACCGATACTTGGCGGCTCAATGAGGGGTTCCGTCCTCGCTGATACCGGTCCATTGTACGCCGCTGTTGATCCGGACGACGCGCACCACGAGCGGGCCCACCGAGAGTTAGAACGACTCGCCCATGACAAGCGCGATGTGGTCGTCGCTTATCCAACCCTCCTGGAAGCTTATACCCTGGTGCTCTATCGGTTAGGGAGGCAGCCCGCTATTGCTTGGCTAAATGACATCCTGAACGGCGCTGTCTTGCTCAATCCCACGTCCCAGGATTACCATGAGGCTGTGGCCGAGCTCGTGGCTTTGCCCGACCAGCCCATCACGCTTTTTGACGCGACAACAGCGGTATTGGCCGGCCGCTTGGGCATCGAGGTCTGGACCTACGACCATCACTTCGATGTGATGCGCACCGCCGTGTGGCGCTAGCCCGCATTTCTCATTAAAGAATTGAAAAAGGCTGTCTCTTCTGGCATAAGCATTTTGTTGAGAAAAACTTGCGCCAGAAAAAGGAGACAGCCTTATGACTACAGAGTGTAACGGAAAACTCT
>Ga0326728_10024979_pt1 | contig 10750 bp, 6 predicted proteins | sample MB3enrmetagenome_FD_207602 | JGI IMG/M metagenome (GOLD analysis project Ga0326728, IMG submission 207602) | Lab enriched peat soil microbial communities from McLean, Ithaca, NY, United States - MB31MN | ecosystem: Environmental > Terrestrial > Soil > Wetlands > Peat | place: USA: New York...
ATCTTAACGCCCCACACCCTCAACAATCTCCGGGGCGTGACCCGGATGGTGGTGCTTGAGATCGCGGCGTCCCTTGGCATCACGGTCAAGGAGCAGAACCTCGGATACTTCGACCTTTATACCGCAGACGAACTGATCTGCACGGGGACCGCGGCGGAAGTCGCCCCGATCACCTGGGTGGACGGCAGGGTCATTGGCTCGGGTAAGCCCGGGCCGGTCACCCGCCAGCTGATGGCAGCCTTTACGGCGGTTACGAAGACGGAAGGCCACGCGATCTATACCAAAGCCCCCGCAAAGGGAAAGGTGGCAGCGGCTGCAAAATCCGTAAAGAAAAACAAGACCGTTGCAGCGGCAAAGGCAAAGCCCGGGGCAAAGAAGACAGCCGCCGCAGCCACAAAAAAGCCGGTTGTCCGCAAGGCCACGGCACCGGTAAAGAAGACCGCAGCCCGGAAGAAATAATCCCCATCCCTTTTTCCCAGCGGGGCTTCTACCGGAACCGGCAAAAGGCTGGTGGCGATCCCGTTCCATAACCTATTTATGAGGCAGAGTAAAACTAGTTAGAGCAACGCGCTGCTATAGTGTAGACCGGCCAATCATGCGGGCCTTTCACGCCCGCGACTGGGGTTCAAATCCCCATAGCAGCATTCGAACACTGACAGTACAACACTCTAATTCAACTTTAAAATAGAATTTATCAATTAATCTGTATCCCTTGCTAATGAGGCAAGTTGTTTTTCTAATTCAATAGATCTATCATACTGTCCCTTTGCGGCCGCCACCATACTTTTCATCCGAATATCTCCTCCCTTTTCAATTGCATCGGCATTTTTTAGGAGGAACTCGTTTAAAGCATCATCCCACCCTAACTCTTGTAGGGCTCGTATTTGCCACCACAAATCGCCATCATTAGAAGCTTGTTTAAACGCTTTAATAAAAAGAGTCTCAATTAGATTCTTTTCGACAAATTCTTTCAAATAAAAGGCGGCAGTAAAAGCAGAGTCATATTGATGAATTGCATGATGTATACCATCGATGTAATCAATAGCAGCCTGATCAAATCTCTTTAAGTCGTAATTTAATCGTCCCATTTGCAAATAGTCTTTATTTTTTAAGTATGTATCAAAATTTCTTTTCAAAACAGCTTCAGGAATTAATTCTTGTTTGTTTTGGAGACATCTTAGCCAAATTATAGTTGAATCGGGTTGCTTCTTCTTTAAGGCTAGCTCAATGTATTTATCACGTAATTCTAGGTTGTTAATTGAATGATACAATCCCGCTAATAATACATATTGCCTATGTTCTTTGAAAATTTCTGCTTGAGACGTTATCAGTTCTAATTCTCCAGTGGCAAATGGCGGTTCAGTGTCTTCAAGCGTAAATATTGCTCTTTGCTGTAAGACTAACCTAAGCCAATCTTCACGGTATAATTTGATTTGATCGGCATCTAACTTCCTATCAAAGCCACCACGAGTATGCGTTTTACCATGACATTCAAGACAAAGAACCGCTAAATTATCCAACTTATTATTGGAGGGATTCTCATCAAGATGATGAATGATGACTTGTTTTGAGTCATTTCTGCATACACAGCATGTCCTATTCGAGTCAAACAAAACTTTAGCTGATATATCAGCAGGAATTTCAGTCCGTTTTTTCTTTATCATTTAAAAATAGAAATGAGAATTAAACAGAAATAATTTTGGATTAACGATAATGTGCATTTTTTTCTCCCTTGTTCACTCATCCAGTACATATCTTTCCAGAACGAGTTTATCACACCTCCTTCAGGGACCAAATCATCCGGATAAGGCTCATCGCTAAGGTTCGGGAACAGCGTTCCGTCATCCCCCTTACCCATTCCTCAATCTTCCCTTGTCCAGCGATTCCACCCCCTCCCTGTGCTTCGCAGTGAGTCACTCGGGCGCCTCGTCGGGCCCTCGCTGGGTAAGGATCCTAAAAAGCTCAATCCCGGTAAGTGCGTAGCGCAAAAGCCGACGAGGTGTTTTGCGCGTCCGGCATCGCTCCGGTTCAGCGGCCCGGAAAAAATTCTACGGGACGAATCCTTTCTTACTTTGAAATGGTCTTTCTGTTTTCTCCGGCCGCGTCCATATGATCCTTTCTCGTATACTGCGGGACGTTCCTTCAGGGAGGGGCGTCTGTCTCCCCCAAACGGGGGGATACCACCCCCCATCCACCCGATCTGACTTATCCTAATCCGAGCCCAAATTGAGCTCCGATAACCTCTTTTCAGATCCGAAAAAACCCGTATCGGGCTCCGATTTAAAACAAGCCCAAATAGGCCGTATTTTGGCAAACGGACGAATTTAATTGGTCTCATAAAGGCCATTTCCTGCCCTGATCTCACCTCAAATGGGTTTTCGGTCGATCCCGGAAAAAGATGCCAAAAAAAGGCCGCTATAGGCCGATTATGGGCGTTATATGGGGCCCAATTTGGGCGTATTTTGGCAAATAAACTGATATAATAGCCCTAATTATCTTCATGTGGAATCGGACGGTTTTACGGGCGTGTTGTGAAGAGAGTGAGAAATCTGGCCCTATCCCTCTCAAAGAGTTTGATTCGATAGTAAATCTATGAGTGAATTGATAAAAATAATTTAGGAATGTACTATTGGAGACTGAATATTCTCATGCAGAATCTTCATTTTGAGATTTTTCAAGCCAACCAAAAAAATGACCAATTGCAGCACCTAGAGCCGTTCCAACCATTATTTCAATTACTGAATATGATAATATAAGATAATTTGCAGTTATTTTTTGGTAAAATGGAACTGTAATTAAAAAAGTGAAGAACTGAATGGGGAAAAAGAGAATAATCCCAATAAATTCATACATGCCAGAGCATGTATCTTCACATTGCATAATAGGAAAATGTGATGATGGAAAATATTGCATTACTAAAATTGGTATCCAATATATCGCACAGATCAAACCATAAATAAAGCCAATTGTCGCCCCGGTTTTCCAGTTTTTCCAGTTCATTTTGGACCTCCTTTCAATTCATTCAATTTTTGCTCACTATCCCTCATCACTGAACCTTTGATCCAGCCTTATTGCGATCCACCGATCCCTTGTTTAGCAGAGTCATTCCCGGTAAAATATTTTGCGGAATCCGGCCAAGTCAGCAGGACAGGATTTCCCGGTACTACCGTATTGTCATTGTATACTGACGCAACACTGAAATAATATTTTTCCCCGGGTATCAGATGGCCTCCAAAGTCCCCGCCATGATAGAGCATTGTTGTATCAATGTCCGTGAAATTCGTACCCGGATCAATGGTCCCTGTCACGTATCCGTCATCGGGATAGCTGGGGTTAGGGTTATTCTTCGAAATTACCACATAATAACTTCGAAGTTGAGGATCTGAAATCCGATCCCAGGTAAGCCGGACTTTGTTGTCTTCGATAGATTCAGAAATTTTGGTGCACGGGTGCGGCGGGACAATCGTACAGGTCTGTGTGGGTGTTATGGTTGGTGTTGACCATCCCCCTGAAGAGACCGAGATATAATCCACCCGGGTTTTTGTCGAATTTCCCTTTGGATTACCTGCTGTCAGAGAGATCGTAAATCTCCCCGCTATTGTATAGGTGTGCACCGGGTTTTGAGTGGTCGCATTGGTTCCATCACCGAAATTCCAGTACCAACTGGTCGGGGAACCGGTTGATTGGTCAGTGAATAATACCCTGAGGGGAGATTTCCCATACGTTGGTGTACCACTGAAATCAGCGACAACGGGTTTGGAGCTGCTGACAGAAACATAGTCCTGCCGTACTTTCGTATCACTTCCTGCGGCATTCGTTACTTTCAAGGAGACCGTATACTTTCCCGGAGTTGTATATGTATGAACCGGGTTTTGGGTTGTGGCATTGGTTCCATCACCGAAATTCCAGTACCAACTGGTCGGGGAACCGGTTGACAAATCCGCAAAGGTCACAGTGAGCGGTGTTTTTCCGCAGGTGGGTATTCCTTCAAAGTTTGCAGTAGGTGATTTTAACGATCCGCCACTCACGGTTACGTAATTCTGTCGGGTCAGAGTATTGCTTCCCCCGGCATTTGACACGGTCAGAGATACGTTGTATTTTCCGGAAGAAGTGTAGATATGAACCGGGTTTTGGGTTGTGGCATTAGTCCCATCGCCGAAATTCCAGTTCCAGCTTGTCGGAGAACCGGTTGAAGTATCATTGAACACTACACTCAGTGGTGCATTCCCGCAAGTTGGCTTTGCGGTAAAATTAGCAACAGGGGATGATGCAATGGCCGAGACCGAAATGTAATTCGATCTGATGGTAGTGTTATTTCCATCAGGATTAGCGACTTTCAAGGAGACGGAATAAGATCCTGCTGCCGTATACGCATGGGTTGGGTTCTGGGTGGTTGCATTTGTCCCGTCGCCAAAGTCCCAGTACCAACTGGTTGGCGAATTAGTGGATAAATCAGTAAATAATACACCAAGAGGTACATATCCTGAAGTTACGTTCGCCGTGAAATTTGCAACTGGGGGCGTGCGTGGAAGTACAGTAATGTAACCGATCCTGAGGGTCTGGTTACTCCCATATACGTTCGATGCAGTCAATGAAACATTGTATGAACCTGCGGTACTGTAGAGGTGGGCCGGGTTTTGAGTTATGGCACTTGTCCCATCACCGAAGTCCCAGGTCCAGTTGGCGGGGAACCCGGTCGAAGTATCCATGAATGCAACACCCAGCGGCGTCTTTCCCTGGGTGACATTAGCAGTGAAGTTGGCGAGAGGGGGATTTGGCGGCGCAGGCTGCAATGTTACGACGGTTTCTGTAAGATAGACCGAGACGTAATCGGTCTTGAGCAGGCTGTTTGTACCATCTGCGTTGATCACCTGGAGATTAACTGAATAGTTTCCGGGTTCTGAATAAACATGGGTGGGATTTTGTTGATCCGATAAGGCGCCATCCCCAAAGGTCCAGTTCCACCCGGTTGGATTATTGGTTGAAGTATCTGTGAATGCAACCGCAAGAGGTGCTGTCCCCGTCGTGACATTTGCCGTGAAATTAGCTGCCGGGGACGCGCGTGGAAGAACCGAAATATAATCGGTTTTCGTTGTTGAGTTGCGGCCATTATCATTTACCACGATCAATGAAACGGAGTACGTGCCTGCATTCTGGTAGGTATAGACAGGATTTTGATCAGTAGAGTTTCCGGAATCGCCAAAGGTCCAGTTCCATGATGTCGGGAAACCCGTCGAAGTATCGTTAAACGAGACGGTAAGCGGTTCCTTTCCCGTAGTAACGTTGGCAGTGAAATCCGCTATTGGTGACTGCGGTGAAGTGACATTGATGCAGTATGTCTTGGTGGTGGAATATGTATCAAGCCATCCTCCAATATTATTGGGATGGATTCCCTTGACCACGGAAGTGAAGAATGGTTCGTTGACATAATAGTACAGTGTTACATTATAAGTTCCTGGCGAGTCGTATTCATGCGAAATTGTGGTTACCGACGGATTTAGTTCACCGGTATCGTTTCCATCCCCAAAATCCCATTCATTGCCTGATGCGAGATTCCCGTTCGGCGTGATGTCGGTGAATGTGACGTTTAGCGGCACTGGGCCGCTGACTGGTTCTGCCGTGAAATCCGGTGATAATGCCTGTTTGACATGGATGTAATCCTGATATGCTGACGATCTTCCGAAATCATCGGTGACTGTGAGGTTTACGGTATAAGATCCGAATAAAGTTCCCGGAGATACGTTGAAGATGTGAATGGGATTCTGATCAGCAGAATTTGTTCCGTCTCCGAAATCCCAACTCCAAGCGGTGATATTTCCACTGGAGGTATCATTAAAGGCCACAGCAAGTGGGGTAAATCTGTTCTGGGAGGTATAATTTGATACGAACCCCGCAACCGGGGTCGGGTACGGATAGATATAGATATAATTCAACCGGGAGAGGGTGTCGTTCCCGAAACTATTCCCGGCGGTGAGGTTAACTGTATAGTATCCGCCGGATTCATAGGCATGCGTGGGGTTTTCTAACGTCGAGTTGGTACCATCCCCAAAGTCCCAGTACCATTGTGTTGGCAATGCGTCGGAGGAGTCAGTGAACGATATGGTATCTCCAATAGAGGCATTGGTGGGGCTTGCAGTGAAGTTGGAATTGAGGGGTTTCTTATAGGAAACGCTGATTAAATCCGGTTTTGATAGGGTATCGCTTGAAATGTCGTTCCATGCAGTAAGATTCACCGTGTAATTACCCGGTGCTGAGTATATGTGCTCGGGATTCTCCAATGTCGAATTAGTCCCGTCGCCAAAGTCCCAGTACCATTGCGTTGTGTTGGTATCCGAGGTGTCAGTGAAGTTCACAGCCTGCCACATGGAAACATTTGTTGGCTCTGCAGTAAAGTTGGCGAAGTGCCGGGCATAAACGTAAAAATCGATGGGATCCCCTGATGACGTATTGGCATAAAAAATCCACACCGGTTCGAAGTAATCCTGTTGATCACTTGCTCCCGTTTCATAATATCCAAGTGAGATGTTGTTTATAGTTACATTAACCGGATCCTGAGGGGTCTGGATCAATTCTCCATTCAGCAATTTATCGATAGCCTCATCTGCTGTAATGACTTTTTGGGAACCCACTGGTGTTGCGGTTCTCCATACCTTTAACAGACCGAGATTTTCACCGTTTTCCCCAAGAGAGATATCAATAATCCCTCCCGGGCCACCAACCGGCATTCCGTTTATTTCACGAGAGTATGCGACCTGGGTGAGGAGCGGCGTCTGGCTGGTTGTCTGTCCTGTTTGTATGTTATACCCGGTAAGATACACTGTTTTGACATAAGATAAAACGGCTCCACTCGGTACTCCACCATTTTCATTTAATACAGCCATCGCAGCCTGTGGAGCATCCGCTTCAGAAGTCACATTCTGCTGTTCCTGCATCAGATCCGGGCTCCAGGATTGTATGATATCTCCCGTATTCGTTGTTGAGGCAATAATGGGAATCTCCGATGGGGACGAAGGAATTGTGGTATTGAAACTGATCTCACCGAAGACGGATTGATTGGGAGAAAGTGCGATATCATCGGCGTATGCTAAACCCCCAATGTTTAATAATGCGATAGTGACAATTATTGCAGTTATTGTCGCTTTTGCATATTTCATTGGCCACACACTCCTTGTGCGCACCAACTAACATAATATGTAATATTATTATCGGGACTTTCATCGGCGGCAATTGTTCCATGGCCCGGCATATGGTCATGATAAAATTGATCAGGTGTGGCGAAAATGACTGCAGGAGCATATCCAGCTTGTGAAGCGATTGTGGCTTCATAGTACGATTGAACGATAGATTCGTTTCTGACGAATGCATTGTAAAAGAATGCATTTGGAAGATCTGTACTAACGTACTTTGAAGATTGATATCCGAGAATTCCGTGTGATGTATTTAATGCCCCCCCCCATCGTTTATCGGTAAGTAAACTACAGGCATCCAAGAAAACCCATTTGTTCTGACCGCCCCATTTTTTATAGACATCAGAAGGTTTCACGCTAGTACTCGGTGTCGGATAAAAGGCGGACCATCCAGACAGCGGGATGTATGTATCTGTAGTGATTAATTCGGATCCTTCCATCAAAAAAAGTAAATGTCCATGTCCAAAATGGTAAAAGAAAGTAGCATTATCTAATCCTTGATAGTTAGTTCCAAAATCGACCTGTGTAACTTGATCTTCCGTGTGATAAAATGTATTTGACCATCCCTCTTGAGTTTCCAGCCAATTTTGTACGACACCATGAACTGCTGTCCCCCATCCAAAACCATCCACAATTAGGCTAGAGACCCCCCCCAATGGGCCAGGATTTTGAATCATAGTCATCGAGTATGTTTGTCCAATCGCTGGTCTGTCAAATGAGGTTAAATATACGTTGACGGTCTGGTTGGTAATCTCAAACTTCACGTTTTCGGATGCGGAAGGATACCCGCCAGCAGATACACTCAAGCCGAAAACCCTGTCATCCGTAAAATTGAATGCATTCAATCCCACGGATCCGTTAAATACAACCGGTCCATCCCCAACTGTTTGATTCATCCAGACATCGTATTTGGAATCGTACAATCCAACATTGGATCCTGGAATAAATCCGCCGGTATCGGAATCCATCACGTTAACGACAAAACGGGGGGTGAGTTTCACTACCCACGCGTCTATATTTCCATGATTTTGTTCGGCCACTACCCCACTATTACTCGAATAGGATCGTCCGGTGACAATGTATCCTCCATCAGATGTTGACTGAATAGATTCTGCCTGATCGTAGGCAGATCCTCCAAGTGGAATCTGCCATTGGAGATTCCCGTTAGAATCTGTTTTCCCTACCCAGTAATCCCCGTTTCCATAACTTGCGCCTACATCTCCGGAGTTATCCGAATAAGTAAATCCGGTAAAGACATAACCCCCATCGGGAGTCTGGTTAATGCTTATTCCATTATCTGCGTTGGATCCCCCATAGGGACGTTCCCAGATAATATTTCCGTTGTTATCCAGTTTGATTATGCAGACATCACCTGCGCCATGATTTATCCCTATTTGCCCGCCGAAATCCGTTGAAGTAGTTGTACCAATAATGACATACCCGCCATCGGAAGTTTGCTGAATTCCGTTATCCCACCACAGACTCGTAATGTCCCATCCCGCACCTCCAAGAAGCTTTGTCCATTGAATCGTACCTGTGGAATCCAGTTTGACAACCCAGATATCTGTTAATCCGTGATTTGCTCCAACATCCCCGCTGTTATTGGAATATGTAGTGCCGACAAAGATGTATCCTCCATCGGATGTTTGTACGATACTGTTTGCCTCATCATCACTATTCCCTCCGTATACTTTTTGCCAAGTGACGCTACCTGTGGAATCCAGTTTTACTACCCACGCATGTCCTCCCATAAACGGATGGGAGGCTATGTTAAGTTCATCGTTGAATGTAGCGCCGGTTACTCCGGAAAAAATATACCCCCCGTCTGATGTCTGCCGGATGCTAAATGCCAGATCATCGGCACTTCCTCCAAGTACTTTCTGCCACTGGATGTTCCCGTTTGAATCCAGTTTCACGATCCACGCATCGTAACCCCCATTATTTTGGCCGACATCTCCGTTATTACTGGATTTCGTAAAGCCTGCAAAGACATATCCTCCATCAGAGGTTAATTGAATGCTTATCGCTTGATCGTAACCGCTCCCACCTAACGATCGTTGCCACTGGATGTTCCCTGCGGAATCAAATTTGATGATCCAGACATCCCCCCCGCCATGGGTTGAAGTGACATCACCATCGCCGGCAAGAGATCCCACAAATCCACAAGCGATATATCCGCCATCGGGTGTCTGCCGGATACCAGAAAGTGTTTCTCCGTCAAGGCCACCAAGGAGATCCTGCCATTCGATGCCAGGAATGCTGGAAGCCATGATTTGAAGGGAACTTGTATCCGAACTTGCGAAGCTTCGCGGTGAAGCCGCGTTTTGTTCTGTCGATGTTCCATTGGATGCAACCGCTCCCATGCTCATCGAAACGGGCATAATTGAGGGTGAGGTGATATTCGAATCACCTTGTACACCTGATATCAGAAATATCGATACCAGAAAAATTGTGACGATAACATCGCCTGTCATTGATAATCGCATTCTTTGCCTCCGGGCCAATTCTCTGCTCCGCTCGAAAGGCACGAACACAAACTTCATTTCTTATAATGGTGAGTATGTTATGCCTTCGGGCGGAAATGGGATCATCCGGCTTTCAGGGTGGGTGAACCCATCTCTTCGGTTTTTATGAGTGTTTTCTGGAACTTTTAATCGGTTATGGGAAAACAATTAATAAAAATATTGTGTTTTGTATTTTCAGAGATGTAATGGCTTAAAAAATTTTAAAGAGATTAAAATAAATATTAGTTTGGGTAAAAAAGGGAGATATATTATTATCCCCTCATTGAATGAGGAAAGTATCAATCCAAAAAGTGTTCGAAGAACATAAATCCGCTAAAGATTTTCAGTATTTTGCTATGTCTTTCATTTTTTGCTTTTTTCATAGGATGTTTACAGGAAAATAACGCAGTATCCGGTGAGTACATAAGCGAGAGAAATTTTAGAGAAAATAATGAATCCATTATTTTTAATAACAGTAATTTTCTCTTTTACGAGGGAAACTTTACTCATATAAATTATAATAATTCCACGAACGTCGTAAAATACGGTATGTTTAAAAATAATAACAACCTGCTCACCCTGAATTATGTCGATGGAGATATTATTGAATATACTGTTACATCAAGCGGGCAGGTATTAATTCCGGTTAATGAGAATATCTCCCTCCCGGAAGATGACAACTGAATGATCATTTTTACAAAAAATTATATTCCCAGTGATGATGTTCAATAATAGGATTGGCCCTCTCTGAAAATGTATTCTATTTGAGAGTATGAGTCCGGGCACGACGAGGCAAATATCGGTCGTGTTCTCTTCCTCGTTCCGCCTCGGAGGTGCCTCGTCTGAGGCGGTGGCAGGTCTCCCCACTATTGGAAGATGAAGGTACTCCCCCCATCCACCCGATCTGACTTACCCTAATCCGGGCCCAAATTGAGCTCCGATAACCTCTTTTCAGATCCGAAAAAGCCCGTATCGGGCTCCGTTTCCCGACTCTCCAAAATAAGCCCAAATTGGCCGTATTTTTGCGATCGGACGATTTTAAGGGATCGCATAAAGGCC
>Ga0326728_10024981_pt1 | contig 10750 bp, 9 predicted proteins | sample MB3enrmetagenome_FD_207602 | JGI IMG/M metagenome (GOLD analysis project Ga0326728, IMG submission 207602) | Lab enriched peat soil microbial communities from McLean, Ithaca, NY, United States - MB31MN | ecosystem: Environmental > Terrestrial > Soil > Wetlands > Peat | place: USA: New York...
TGCCATCCCTGAACGGGCGCAGGAATTGCTCGAGTTGCTTCTTGCTGATGCCGTCAACCACATGAAACTGGCCCCGGCGCTGCTCCTCGTCGTCATGGAACACAAACCGCAGGCCGACGCCGTCGTTGCCCCAGCGGACGGCGGTCGCATTCACGGTGATCGAACGCTCGGCGGTTGGTTCCTTGCAATCCGTGAGCGTCATTCTTATCACGGTGCCTGGGTACCAGCGCTCATCGGTGACCACGTACAATCCGGTCGCACTGATATCCTGTATGGCATTCTGCACTGAAGCGCCACCAGTCCAGAAATAGGCACTGAGGCCGGAGAACGACTCACGGTCCGCTTTCCTCGGCGGGGGAGGATCGGGAAACAACAGGCGCTGCCACCAGCTCTTCGCGGTCTTGATCTCCTTGGCCGCCGGCTCGACAAGCTCCGTCCCGTACGATTGCTGAGTCAGGGAACGGTCCTCACCGGGACGCCTGAGCTTGGAGCGATCCTCCATCTGCACCACATTGGGCGCGCTGCCGCGAACTGGCTCGGCATCGCTTGAGCCGGTCAGCCCCTGCAGTCGCTGCTTCATCTCCTCGGGAGGGCAGAGTATCAACTCATCGCCCGGCTGCGTTCCCGTTGCCTCGATGGTGTGCGATGGGAGTACGAGGACACTTGTGGCGGCCGGGCTGGCAGCTGAGACGCGGAAGATGGGGAAAGACTCCACTACGTCAAGGACCGTGCAGCTCCGGTCCAGATAAATCAAATCGAGCGGAATGTGCACGCTGGTGGCGGACAGACCCCGGAAGGGAACCAGCCAGAGGCCCGCGCCGGACCTGGGCGCCAGCGCCGGCATCTGATCTTCGAGGCTCGCAACGGTAAAATCGCCGGCTTCGATGTCCACTCCCAGGAAGCGTTCCCTGGTCCGGTTGTACGCGCAGTACTTCAGGGATTCCGCGGGGCTCTGCGCCTTAGGCGAGAACCCGGCAGCTCGTCGCTCGTTCCCGACTTTCATAACCCCTGAATCTCGAAGCACCGGCGTTGCCACGATCAATTCCTCACGCGCTCATCGGCTAAACTCCGCCAATCGCTTACTTCTGCACGAAAACGGTTCAAACCGACCGCATCCCTCATCTGGCTGGCAGGCGGGATTCGGTTGGTCTCCCATTGTCCAGTTTCCCCCTTCACACGCGGCTCCAGACACTTTGCCGCATTAAACAGAATGCATCTGAGTTCAATTGTAGGGCAATCCCACTCTCATCCCATCTAGTGAGATGACCGTGTTACCAGTTTACCACAAAGGTAGTAGGTGTCAAGACACTATAAAGCGCGATAAGGCCTTTCTTTTGTTGCTTTCATGGGGAATTATTTTCAATAGGGGAATGAATTTGTTGCCCGGCGATTGGGCGATAGTAATCGCTTTCGGAGCGTCCAGCGGCTTGCCCGTTACACTGGAAACATGGTTCGCGAACTTCGTTCTCTTCCCGTTGAACGGCTGAAACTGCTGGTCTTCGACCTGGACGGCACGCTGATCGACTCGGCGCAGGATTTGTGCAACAGCGTGAACGCGAGCTTGATTCGCTTCGGGCGCGCACCGCTGGAGGACGCAATCGTGGCCGGCATGATCGGCGATGGGGCGTTAATGCTAGTCCGCAGGGCCTTCACCAAGGCGGACGGAACCCCAGTGGACGAAGATCTGCTGGGCAAGGCCCACGCCTGGTTTCTCGACTATTATCGCGAGCACAAGCTGGATTTCACCTATGCCTATCGGGGGGTTCTTGAGGCGCTGGCGGCGCTGCGGGCGCTGCACGACCTGCCCTGCTGCACCAGCCGGGCGATGGCCGTGCTGACCAACAAGCCGGTTCGTCCGGCGCGGGAGATCTGCGCGGCGCTGGGGCTGGCGCCTTACTTCATGGGTATCTACGGAGGCAACAGCTTCACCACCAAGAAGCCCGATCCGCAGGGGCTGCTGGCGCTGATGGCCGAGGCCGGCGCAAAACCGGAAGAGACGGTGATGATCGGCGACAGCAAGGTGGACGTGCTGACGGCGCGCAACGCAGGGGCGTGGTCCATCGGCTGCACCTTTGGGCTGGCGCCCGAGACCCTGACCGCCACCCAGCCCGACGTGCTGGTGGATTCGCCGGCGGACTGGACGTCCGCGCTCAGCCCGGCGAGAATCGGCTGACGGAACGCCGCAGGTGAGCTTCCATGGATGAATCGCAGGCTTCGCGTTTCGAAGGCTTTGCTCCCCAGGCTCCGGCTCAAGGCTCGACGCATCCCCGCCCGCTGCGCATTGTGCTGCCCGGTGGCAGCGGGCAGGTGGGTCAGATGCTGGCGCGCCACTTTCAGGAGCGGGGCCACCGCGTGACCGTGCTGACCCGCGGACCTTATGCCGCGTCCTGGCAGACCGTTCACTGGGACGGGGAGCACGCGGGCGACTGGATCGAGACCCTGGAGGGCGCGGACGTGTGCATCAACCTGGCCGGGCGGAGCGTGAACTGCCGTCACAACGCGGAGAACCGGCGGGCGATTTACGAGTCGCGGATCGAGCCGACGCGGCTGCTCAATCGGGTGATTGCCGGGCTTGCCGATCCGCCTCGGCTGTGGCTGAACGCTTCGGCGGCAACCCTCTATGAGCGCGCCCTCGACCCAAGCGGAGCCGACTTGCCGCGCGATGAATCTGCCCCGGCGGGCGCCGAGGAGCCAGGCGCCGATCCCGATTCGGCGGCAAGATGGCGCCGGCGCCGTGAGTTCTCAAAGCGCGTGGTGCGGGATTGGGAGGCCGCATTCTTTACGACCGGGACGCCGCGCACCCGCAAGGTGGCCCTGCGCAGCGGGGTGGTCTTCAGCCCCGCGCCGGGCAGCGTTTTTGCCGTGCTGTCGAACCTGGTGCGGCTGGGGCTGGGCGGTACGCAGGGCAGCGGCCGCCAGTTTGTCGCCTGGATTCACGAGAGCGACTACGCCCGCGCGGTGGATTTCCTCATCGAGCACGAGGAGATAGATGGGCCGGTCAACATCGCGGCGCCGAACCCCCTTCCCAATCGCGAGTTCATGGCGGCGCTGCGCGACGCCTGGGACAGGCCGAATGGACTGCCCGCGCCTGCGCCGTTCATTCATATTGGCGCGTTCGCCATGCGCACCGAGGCCGAGCTGGTGCTGGAGAGCTGCCGCGCCGTTCCCGGCCGGCTGCTCGGGGCCGGCTTCGAGTTCGAGTTTCCCGAGTGGCCCGAGGCCGCCGAAGACCTGGTGCGGCGGTGGCGGGACAGGGAGTAGGGAGTAGGCCGCAGGCTTCCGCCGCGGCGGATGGCGAGAACCAGGGTGTAGAAAACTCAGTCAGAGCCACCTTCATGATTCCAATCATCCCGCCCGTCGCCGCAACGTGCTCCCTACTCCCTATTCCCTACTCCCTATTCCCTACTCCCTATTCCCTACTCCCTACTCCCTACTCCCTACTCCCTGTTCCCTGCCTTTTCACTTCTCCGGCGGAGTTATGTCCGTGACCGGCAGGTCGATGTGGCCGAGGAGAATCTCAAACCGGCGCTGCTCTTCCCGCTTGTAGGTCTCCTTATCGGGCCATAACTCATTGATGAAGCGTTCTTCGTCGGGGTTGGCAGTGGTGGCCACGGTCGAGTTTTTGTAGACGATGGTGACGCGATAGTCCCAGCGCAGCTCTTCGGAAACATGGATAGTCGGAGATTCGATTTTCACGAAGAGAATGCGGCCGGTGGACTGAATCTTCCGTAGCAGCGGGTAGTGGTTCTTGAGGAAGAGCTGGAGGAATTCGGCCTGATGACCCCACTGGCACTTGTAGTAGTACTCGATGGTGTAGGGCTGATCGGCGCCGGCCTGCGGCGGCGCGCCCTGAGCCATGATCGGGGCGGCAAAGGGAGCGGCAAAGACAAGGGCGAGAACGGCGAAGAGTATCCTGCGCATAGCGCCTCCTTGAAGCGGATGGTTGCATTGTACCGCGCGCTCGCCGGCGGACGGGCCCGCGCCGCTATACTTCCCCCATGCAACCTGTCAGCGTGATTGCCACCGTCCTCAACGAGGTCGAGGAGATCGGCAGGCTGGTCCCCAGCCTGTTGGGCCAGGTTCCTCCCCCGGTCGAAGTGGTGATTGTGGACGGCGGCTCGACGGACGGCGCCTGGGAGCGGCTCCTCGATGAGGCTCGGTTGCATCCCAATCTGGCTCCCATCCGCGACGAGTCCTGCAACCTGAAGCACTGCCCAGGGCCCATATCGAGAGGCCGCAATGTGGCCATCGCCGCCGCCCGCTTCCCGGTCATCGCCTGCGCGGACGCCGGCTGCACCTATGCGCCGGATTGGCTGGCCCGCATCACCGCGCCCCTGATTGCCGGCAGCGCGCAGTACGCTCTGGGCGGCGCCTGCATCGATCCCGCCGATCCCACCGTGTGGGATCTGGCCTCGGCCCACTTCTTCGGCGTCAAGCTCTCGCCGGCTGCTCCCACCAAATCCTGCACCGCCCGCTCCATGGCTTTCACCAAGGAGCTTTGGCAGCGCATCGGCGGCTTTCCGGAGTCGCATTTCTACGGAGAAGACACGCTCTTCGACCTGGAAGCCCGCCGCCTGACCCAGCCCGCCTTTGTCGAGCGCGCCAAGGCTCTCTACCGGCCTCAATATACCTTCCGGTCGGCCTGCCGCCAGTTGGCCAGCTACGCCATCAGCGACGGCATCCTCGGCGTCCGCCGCGCGCGCCTCTACCGCAACGCCGCCCGCTGCATCGCGCAACTGCTGGCTCTGTTGAGCCCTTTGTGGGTCGTTGCCTTTGCGGATGGGTCCCGGTCCGTGGGGTGGTGGTCCTTGCTCCCGCTCGGGGCCGTGGTCGCGCTCGAGGCCTGGTTTGCCTTCCACCCCGACTGGCGCGAGCTCATTCGCTACGGCCCGCGCGCGCTCCTGGCACGCTTCCTCTTCTCGGTTCTGGTCCCCTGGATCGTGGCTGTGAACCGCATCCGCGGCAGCCTCACCGGGGAGTTCCAGCCCAACCGGCAGAACGGGTGAGTCGTCAGGGGTCAGGGGTCAGGGATCAGGGGTCAACGGTTCGATTTCAGGATGCGGGGCATTGTATCCATCGAGGGCATTCCCGCGATCGTCTCAAGTGGAGCGGAAGCCCTTGTTTTTCCGCTTGCCGCCCATGCGAGCGCCACAACCCACCCGATAAAGGTCCAGCCAAGAAAGAGATTGACAATAACGATTCCCGCGCCTGCCGTGCATCGGCGCGACCAGGCAACAAGCGAGGGCAAAAAATAAAACGCCATAAGCAAGAGGCACATCAAAAGCGTCATAAAATCTCTCCTAAGTGCCGTTTGCATACCCCGCAATGGCCGCCCTGTTTAGCGCAATGCGCGCAATGATTACAGTTTTTGCAGGCGTAGCATGGATCTGAGCCGGTGCATGTGGAAAAGTAGATTGACGACGAAATCAACATTGAAAGCAAGGTAACGGTGAGCTTGCGCATACTCGCCTCCAATTTAGATGCGCTCCCAGTGTACGCGCGCCGCGGTGGAAGTCAAGCCGGGAAATGTAAGACCTTTGTTTTATTTCTTTCGCGGCTGATCCCTGATCCCTGATCTCTGATCCCTGACCTCTGAAAACTGGCTCCTGCTCACCCCCGTGCCGGAACCACGTAGAAGAGAATAGCGAAGTAGTGAGCCACGCTGCCGGCCAGCACGAACAGATGCCAAGTGGCATGGAAGTAGCGCAGCCGGTCGAGGGCGAAGAAGACGATGCCCAGCGTGTAGGCCAATCCGCCCGCGCCCAGCCACAGGACTCCGTGCCAGCCGATGGCATGGAGCAGCGGGCCGACCGCAACCACTATGAACCAGCCCTGGAAGAGGTAGACCAGCGCCGACGCCACCTCGAACCGGTCCACGGCGAAGCTCTTGACGACCACCCCGGCGACGGCCAGCGACCACTCGACGGCGAAGATGAGCCAGCCCACAGGCCCGCGCAGCGAGATCAGCGTGAACGGCGTGTAGGTGCCGGCGATCAGCAGGTAGATGGAGGAGTGATCGAGCACGTGAAGGACGTGCCGCGCCCGCGTCCGCACCAGCGAGTGGTAAAGCGTGGAGCAGATGTAGACCAGCACCAGGGTGGCGCTGAAAACAACGCAACTCACCACCAGCCGGGCCGATCCGCGCGTGGACGCTGCGATCAGGTACGCCGCGCCCGCCACGGCGAAGACGGCCCCGACGCCGTGCGTGATCGCGTTGGCCAGAATGTCGCCCAGCTTGTAATGGGCTTGCACAGGTTCCATGATAGTCCGCGACGGGTTAGCGAGGACCCCGCGCCGGGCTGCGCGCCGACGGAATCGCCGCGCCAGGATTGAGACCGGCCGCGTACCGCAATGGGAGAGATGCCTCCGCCTTCTTCTCCCCGGTGTGATTTTGGTCACGGTGGCCTGCCGCCCGCCCCGGTAACCTCGAAGTGAGGGCCATCGCGCGGCGAGCGCCCTGAAGCGATCCTAGTGCTATGTCCATGAGATTTCGTAATCCAAGCGGAAGCTCTGGGTGCCCCAGGTCCCTCGCATTTGGGGACCTGGGAAGGTACGAAATCATCATGACACCGTACTAGAGACAATCGAGGAGTTTTTCATCATGGCTTATGTAGTTACCGATGCCTGCACGCTGGACTTTGTGTGCGCCGCGGAGTGCGCCACCGGCGCCATTGCGCCAACCGCGGGCGATCCGGCCGCCGGCACTGTCTCCCAGGTCTTCATCAACCCCGACGAGTGCATCGACTGCGGCAACTGCGCCGACCTCTGCGCGCAGCACGCGATCTTCCCCGGCGACGATCTGCCCCCGGAAAAGGCGCACTTCGCCGCCAAAAACGCGGCCTACTTTCAGTAAGGCGGCAAGCTCGCGCTCCAACGGGCTTGAGCCGCCCCATGAGACAATGCCCTCGGCGGCCATTTTTCCCTGCCACAACTTCCCGGCTGCCGGACGAAACTGCGCATGGCCTTATCCTCAAGCGTCTTGAACCTGCTGTTCGGCCGCCCGCTGGCCACCAGCGAGGAGCGCGCCGAGCACATCGGCCCGGTCGCCGGCATCCCCGTCTTCGGGCTCGACGCTCTAAGCTCCGCCGCCTACGGCCCCGAGGCCGCGCTCACGCTGCTCATCCCGCTGGGCCTCGTTGGCGTCCGCTATATCGTTCCGGTGAGCGCCGCGATCATTGCCCTACTGATCGTCGTCTACTTCAGCTATCGGCAGACCATCGACGCCTATCCCAAGGGCGGCGGCTCCTACACCGTGGCCTCGCAGAACCTGGGCGAAGGCGCGGGCCTGCTGGCCGCCGCGGCCCTGATGATCGACTACATCCTCACCGCCGCCGTGGGCATCTCGGCCGGCGTGGGGGCGCTCATCTCCGCCGCTCCCGGCTTGCAGCCCTATACGCTGCAACTCTGCCTGGCCGTGCTCCTCATCCTCACGCTCGTCAACATGCGCGGCGTGCACGACACCGGCGTGGTGTTCATGATTCCCACCTACCTGTTCACCGCGACGCTGCTGATCGTGATCGCCGCGGGCGCGTGGCAAGTGTTGAGCAGCGGCGGCCATCCCCATCCGGTCACTCCGCTGCCGGCAATCCGCGCGCCCATCGCCCTGGTCAGTTGGTGGCTGATTCTCAAGGTATTCTCCTCCGGCTGCACGGCCATGACGGGAGTAGAGGCGGTCAGCAACGGCGTAATGGCCTTCCGCGACGACACGCGCAGGAACGCCAAGATCACGTTGACCATCATCATCGTCCTGCTGGCAACGCTGCTGGCCGGCATCGCCCTGCTCTGCCGCGCTTATGGCATCGCCGCCACCAACCCCGCCGCGCCCGGCTACGAGAGCGTGCTCTCCATGCTGACGCGCGCGGTTGTGGGCCGCGGCGTCTTCTACTACGTCACCATCGGCTCGGTGCTGCTGGTGCTGGCTCTCTCGGCCAATACCGCCTTTGCCGACTTTCCCCGCCTCACGCGCGCCATAGCTCTCGACGACTATATGCCCCACATATTTCTCCTGCGCGGGCGGCGGCTGCTCTACTCCTGGGGCATCTATGTGCTGGTGGCGCTCACCGCGCTGCTGCTGATCGTCTTCGGCGGCGTTACCGACCGGCTGATTCCGCTCTTCGCCATCGGCGCGTTCATGGCCTTCACGCTCTCCCAGGCCGGCATGGTGATGCACTGGAAGCGCCAGGGCCGCGTGCCGCACATGCTGGTCAACGCTTTGGGCGCCGTGGCCACGGGCATCACCGCCGTCGTGGTCCTGGTGGCCAAGTTCATGGACGGCGCATGGATCACCGCCCTGCTGATCGTGGCCATCATCCTGCTCATGCGCGCCGTCAAGCGCCACTACCTGCGCGTGGACCGCGAGACCGCCCTCGACCGGCCCATCCTCCCCGCCCAGGTCACCGAACCCATCGTCGTGCTGCCCATCGATCGCTGGAGCCGCATCACCGAGAAGGCCCTCAGCTTTGCGCTGGGAATGTCCTGCGACATTCGCTGCCTGCACGTCCAGACCGCCGGCGAGCCGGACGAAATCTCTCAGGATTGGGAGAAGGACGTGGCCGCTCCACTGCGAGCCGCCGGCAAATGCGTTCCCAAACTCGATATTGTGCAGTCGCCCTTCCGCTATGTGCTGGCGCCGCTGGTCAATTACATCCTGACCGTCGAAAAGGAGTCCAGCTTTACCAAGATCTGCGTGCTGGTGCCGGAGCTGGTGGTGCGCCACTGGTGGGAGAACCTGCTCCACAACCGCCGCGCCGACATGCTCAAGTTCATCCTCCTCATGCGCGGAAACCGCCGCATCGTCATCATCAACATTCCCTGGTACATGGAAGGGGATTGAGGACCGGGGCGGGCGGGATTCAGCGGAGAAGCCCGTCTTTCTTCGATTCCGGCTGCCCATGGGCAGAAATCTCTCCCATCCGGATTCCTTTCCCGCTTGAGAGCGGTCAAACAGGTGCGCGGATGCTCACCTGACCAACCTGTTTCCAGCGCCGGCCAGGAAGATCATCGAATCGGGGACTTCATCGAACCGGGGTGGAGAGGATAGTCTATGAAGGTACAGCATCTCAGTCGCCGCGCCGCCATCGGGGTAAAGCCCTGCCAGCAGCAGGCCGGCCACAGCATGATCTTGAGGAGAGTTTCAAGTTGAAGAGGACGTTACTGCTTTCGATTCTGGCCGCGATTGCGGCCGCGCTTATGCCCCTGGCGGCCGCCAGCCAGGTTGCCCCAGTTCGCGGACCGCGCTCCGCCAGCCAGGGTGAATCTTCTTACAAGTACGAGATCTTTGCCGGATACGGCTACACCAGCCTCAACCAGGTCAACGGGTCGCGCAGCGGTTTGCAGGGTGGAAACGTCTCCGTCACCCGCGATTGGGGCAAACACTTCGGCGTCACCGCCGACGGCGCCTATTACAAGTACCCGCTGGTCACAGGCAACCCCGGAGACCCCTCCGTCGATGCCGTTCTCTTCGGACCCGTGGTGCACGCGGAGCTGTTTAGAAACATCAGCGGCTTCGCTCATGGGCTGCTGGGCGGCGAGCACAGCGGCGGTGAAAGCCAGACCCCAAACATTTCCTTTGCGGGCGGCTTTGGCGGAGGCCTGGAATACCGCCTCGGCCCCCACCTTTCCTTGCGCGCCTCCGGCGACGACATCGCCTCGTCGTTTTCCTTGATCGACAACTCGAAGGCCCTGGGATACTCGCCCCACCGGCACTGGAATTCGCGCGCCGCATTCGGAGTCGTGTACAGATTCTGAGCTGAGCCCATCTGGGCCGGCGGGACTACTTCACCCATCCCTCGCAATGGCGATCTTTGAGCGTTGATCCGGCGCGCTGTCTCCAGCCGGCTTCTTACTCGTTCCAGTTCTTCGCCCGTTCCACGGCGCGGCGCCAGCGCCCCCGCCGGTCGGCTCGTTCCTGGGGATTCATCTTCGGTTCAAAGCGAGTATCGTTCTGCCGCTTGGCTCGCAGCTCCTCCGGCCCCGCCCAGAAGCCCGTCGCCAATCCCGCCAGGTAGGCAGCGCCCAGGGCCGTGGTCTCCGTCACCCGCGGGCGCACCACCGGCACGCCCAGCACATCGGCCTGGAACTGCATCATCAGGTTGTTCACCGCCGCGCCGCCGTCCACGCGCAGCGCCCCGAGCGGCGTGGTCTCGCTCTGGACGGCTTCCAGCACGTCGGCCACCTGGAATGCGATGCTCTCCAGCGCCGCCCGCGCAATGTGTCCCGGCGTGGTGTCGCGGCGCAGCCCGATCAGCAAACCGCCGGCGTGCGGGTCCCAATGGGGCGCTCCCAGACCCACAAACGCCGGCACCATCACCACTCCGCCCGAGTCCGGCACGCCGGCCGCCAACTGCTCCACCTCGGCCGACGAGCCGATCAGCCGCAGATTGTCGCGCAGCCACTGCACTACCGCCCCGCCGATGAAGACACTGCCCTCGAAGGCATATTCCAGGCGGCGGCTGGCGCTCGCCGCGAGCGTCGTAATCAGCCGGTGCCGCGAGCGCGCAAACTCCGTGCCGATGTGCTCCAGCAGGAAGCAGCCCGTCCCGTAGGTGTTCTTGGCCTCGCCCGCGGCCCAGCACAACTGCCCGAAGAGCGCCGCCTGCTGGTCGCCGGCAATGCCGGCAATCGTCGCGCCGCCCAGCCCCAGCGTGGTGGTCACCTCGCCCACCCGCTCGCTAGACCAGACCACCTCCGGCAGCATGCTTTCAGGAATCCTGAAGATGCGCAGCAGCTCCGCGTCCCACTCGCCCTTGAC
>Ga0326728_10024982_pt1 | contig 10750 bp, 9 predicted proteins | sample MB3enrmetagenome_FD_207602 | JGI IMG/M metagenome (GOLD analysis project Ga0326728, IMG submission 207602) | Lab enriched peat soil microbial communities from McLean, Ithaca, NY, United States - MB31MN | ecosystem: Environmental > Terrestrial > Soil > Wetlands > Peat | place: USA: New York...
GTATTCCGGGATCTTTTGCGGTTGGCCCCCTCACGGAAGCGGGGTGCGGGATCCGGGGTTTGGGGTTCGCAGAGAGACCGTGATTCGCGGTTCGGATCTTGGGGCTCGCAGAACAAATCCCCGAACCGTAAGCTTCCTCTGCGAATCCCGAGCCCCGAAGCCCGAACCCCCGCTTGCATCGTCACCGTATTTGTGAAACGCATGCACTAAGTCATTCGAGCGGAGGATGATCTCTTAATGGCTAAAGGACACAATGGCCAAAGGACCCGTTCTTTAATGAAGGGCAGGCAAATGAAATTCAAGGCCGGGCAGTACGTTCGCCATTCCAAGTATGGTTGGGGAACGGTTATCGAATGTGATCGCGAGCGGACCGTCGTGTATTTTCGCACCATTGGCGTCAAAAGGATGACAACCTCTTTGGCTAATTTCGTGGTCGGCGGCGAGGCACTTAAGAAGAAGGCGGCCGTCGTGTAGAAACACTTCGTACCGGCGCGACGGCGGCAAGCACTGCTTGCCTGAGCGTTGAAAATGCGGCGGTCGCAGACCGCCGCTGAGCCAAGGGTCGTGACGCTCTTGCGACCCCTCACCGCGTTGATTCTTGCTGGGGCATTCGGGCCTTAATCAGCTCTGTCTTTGGACCCAGGATATGCAAACTCTCGAGCGTGCCTGCGCGCGGCGGGGACTCAAGGCAGCTTATAGCGCGGCAAGGACCGCAACCAAGAAACTGGGTTCTTATTGCCGATTGCTGATTGCCGATTGCCGATTTAAGAGCCGCATGACCTTCCTGTGGGTCAATCGGCAATCGGCAATCGTAAATCGGCAATTCGACCCGCCGTGAGCCACGCGATGTTGACAGAAATTCTTCGCCAGGCACAAAGGATTCCGGGAATTGCAGTACAGGGCAGGGCTAATGGACAATACCGCTACTCTCCAAACCTCGGCTCCGGTGGTCGTGGATCGCGACCAACTGGCGGTCGGGCAGATCGCCTACCTCGCGGTCATCCACTTGGGCGTGATCGCCACCGTGTGGCAAACAAACTGGGCCGCGGTGGGGGTGGCCTTCCTTCTCTACACGGTCTTCGGCGGCCTGGGGATCTGCGTGGGCTATCATCGTCTGCTCACCCATCGATCGTTCAAGTGTCCGCGTTTCGTGGAATACACGCTGGCCCTGCTGGGGTCCTTTTGTCTCGAAGGCAAGCCGATCTATTGGGTGGCGCAGCATCGCCAGCACCATCAGTATTCCGACCGGCCGGGCGATCCTCACAACGCGCGTGAGGGCTTCTGGTGGAGCCATATGCTCTGGCTGGAAAGGATACCCTCCAAGGAGTCCACGGACATACTTCAGAAACGTTACGCGCCCGACCTGCTTCGCGTGCCGTTCTACCGGGTCCTGGGCAATCTCTACGTTTTGCCGTCGATCCTGCTGGCGGCCCTGCTTTACCTTGCGGGAGGATGGCCTTTCGTGGTGTGGGGCATGTGCGTACGGCTGGTTTTCTGCTATCACGCCACCTGGCTGGTGAACTCCGCCAGCCACAAATTCGGGTATAAGAATTTCCCGCTCGACGACCTCTCGACGAACTGCTGGTGGGTGGCCCTGCTTGCCTATGGCGAAGGGTGGCACAACAATCACCACGCTTTTCCCACCTCCGCCCGGCATGGCCTGAGGTTCTGGGAAGTCGATCTTTCGTACGCTTTCGTCTGCTTGCTTCGGGCAATGGGACTGGCGTGGGACGTCCGCACTCCACCCGCCGACAAGCTCCAGTTCAGCGCGCGGTGACCTTGGAAAGAGCGCCGGGAGCCTTTCCACGGCAGCACGGCACAGGGAAGGCAGCCAGTCGTCGTAGTCAGCGCCGGTACAAAAGCCTCGAACCTTCCAATTTCTGTGATTATATGCGCCGCCTATGAGCGCACCCCAAGCCTACGTCGACTGGATCAACACCCATCTTGGTTTCAATCCGAGAAGCCAAGCGAACTCCGATGCCTTGGCCGATTTCGTCGTTGCCGACCTGATGGCGACCTGCCCGTCTCTGAACGCTGCGCTGAAGACTGGCGAGCTGAAGTCGCAGAAGAATCCGAACGTGCAAACGAAGGTTGCCGAGCGTTCGATTGATCTTGTGCTTTATGAGGGCGACGGCCCCACCATTTCAGTGCGGGTTTCGGTCGAAAACAAGACCATTATGACGGCGCACGGCAAGGCGCGGAAGAACCGCTACGGGGACCTCATCGCCTACTCGAATCACATGCACAATCACAATCGCAAGTGCGTGGCCGGCGCCATCGTGGTGGTGAATGTCTCGCCAGCGTACGAGAACCCGGATGCCTTCGCCAAAGGCTTAGAGAGGCCGAAATTCAAGATGGAAAAGGTTGTCGCAGACACGGTGTCAATTTTCGATAAGATTCCACTGCGTGACACGCCGGACGATCCGAACGAACTCCCGGAAGGAGTCGCGGTAATCGTCGTGGACTATGACGGCGTCAATCCCGGTAGTTTGGTAACTGGCCCGCTGGCCCCCAATCGTGGGAGTCACATCAATTACAACAAGTTCATTCGGAGGATTTGCAAGATTTACGGGGAACGCTTCAGCGCACGGTGATGCTAGGGCATTCTCGGTGAAAAAGACTTGCGAGTGTGGTTTCCAACCTGTCCTTCGCCATCTTTACATAGGCCGGCTCGACCTCGACGCCGATAGCGTTTCTGTTGCAACGGGCAGCCGCCAGTAGGGTCGTTCCAGTCCCCATGAACGGATCAAGCACAGTGTCGCCCACGAACGAAAACATGCGGACCAGCCGGTAGGCGAGTTCTTCGGGGTATGGCGCTGGATGGTTCTTGGTGGATTCCCCCATCAGGCCGTTCCAGACCTGCTGGAACCATTCCTGATATTCTTCTTTGGTGAGTCGGGAGGCATCTCGCTGTTCCTCGGTGGGTTGCCGGTAGCCCCCAGGCTTGCGCAGCATCAGGATAAACTCCACGTCGTTTTTTATGATCGCGTTGGGCTCATACGGCTTGCCGAGGAAGCTGGAGCCGTTCTCGACCTCGTAATTGGCGTTGGCGATTTTGTACCAAAAGATAGGGCTGAGGTTATCGAACCCAATCTTCCGGGATCGAACGATGATGTCGGCGTGCATCGGCATGACGGAGTGCTTTCCGTGGCGACGGCGGGACAAGCAAACATCTCCCACCACGCAGACGAGCCGACCGCCAGGGACAAGCACCCGGAAGCAGTGCTGCCAAACCTTATCCAGCTCGTCGTGGAAAGCCTGGTAATCTGCGACAAGCCCTAGCTGCGCTTGGTGTAGAGGGTACTCTTTCAACGTCCAATATGGGGGAGAAGTCAAAACGAGGTGAACCGAACCAGAGGGAATCCACCCCATCTCGCGGGAGTCTCCATGGCAAATTGTGAGAGTCGTTGCGACGCTGTTTTTTGGCGCTACCGTGGTCTGCATCAGGCTCGATTGTATCAGAGGCCCCAATCGATGCAATGTGGTTCTTTGGCCTGGGAGCGCGGGCGCCCGCCCGCTCCTGCCGGTAACCTCAAATGCGGCCGGCAGTGGAGCGGGTCCCGTCAGGATGGAATGGAAGAGCGGGCGGGACGCCCGCGCTCCCAGGCCAAATTAGGACACTGCCTTCTTTTGCTTATCCTTGCGGTGCTCTCCGCCGCCGTGATAGCTTGGAGAGGTTTGGTATCCGGTGATCTTTTTCATTGTGCGGAACAGCTTATGATCATGACTTACAAGGGCCGCGCGCCGCGGATCGCGGCCTCGGCCTATATTGCGGAAACCGCCGACGTGATCGGCGACGTGGAGATCGGCGAAAACACCAGCATCTGGTTCACCTCGGTTTTGCGGGGCGATATCGAGCCGATCCGCGTCGGCGCCAACAGCAACATCCAGGATGGGTCCATCGTGCACACGATGCTTGGCTTGCCCGTGGTGATCGGCGATTGGGTGACGGTGGGGCATCGGGCGGTGATCCACGGCTGCAAGATCGGCGACCACTGCCTGATCGGTATGGGAGCCATCCTGCTCAATAACGTAATGGTGGGCGAGGGATCGATCATCGCTGCGGGCGCGCTGGTGAGCGAGAACACCGTGGTCCCGCCCCGCAGCCTGTACGTCGGCTTCCCGGCCAAGTTCAAGCGGCAGCTCGGCGATCCTGACCGGGCTTTCATCGATATGCACGCGGCACACTACCTGGACTACAAAGAGGTGTATCTCGCCGAGCGCGGCAAGACAAAGTAGGGCCGGGGCTTGCCCCGGCCAAAAGGCCGACCCAAGGGTCGGCCCTACAGCAGTGAAATCTGTGGGTCACCCATTCCATGACGAACAATTGACAAACTGAGCACGGTATGGGATAATGACTCCCTTGGGAGCCTGGGGCCGCTGGACGCGCAACAGGCAAAGCGTGAATCAACAGGTTACGCACATTACTCGCAATTGATCCATTGAGTCATCGGTGCATTGAGCCACTAAAAACTTTGCCCTTGTCTTCTTCAATGACTCAATGGAGCAATGGATCAATTGCCTCCGTAATCTGTGGATTCATGAGATGGTCGTCCATGATGGACGGCCGGCAGAGCAAGCACGGTGCGATTGCCGATTGCGCCGATTAGGGAGGATTTGGATGATCGAAACTGGAAACTTGTATCGAGCGAGCTGGCTGGGTTTGATGGGTAGGACGACCGCTATTGCTGGCGGCACTCAGCCTGTGATGCGTTTCCGGTAGTTGATTACATATATGGCAGTACTTAGAAAATTAAGTCGGGAATTAATTAGGGTTTTGGCCCACCCTAGTGCGGAACCGGTATTAGAAACAAAGGAGTTACTTGAAACAAAGCCATTTTTGAGGGCTTTTTTTGGTGCTGAATTGTGCCGATGTCCGAACATTATCATGCCAAGAGCTGCCAGAATGTGGCAGATAGTGGCAGATAAGAGGGGTTTTGGGGACACCTTTTTTGAAAAGTTTGTCAACTGTCGGCTGCTTGTCAAGCTAGATTTGGCGGGACTGCTTGGCCCGCGAAGGAACGACGGAAACGAATTCCTTTTGAGGGAACGAAGCCACCGTTGGCAAGGGGAGAAGCAGCCGTCAGCCCTCAGCAAGAAGGCCCATTGTCGAGCTGATGCTGAGAACTGAAGGCTGAAAGCTGATGGCATTTTGAAAAACGAAGCCACCGATTTGATTGAAAACAAAGGACCGGCGCTCGACGGAATCAGGAACGAAGCCACCGTTGGCAAGAGGAGCCGCCAGCTATCAGCCGTCAGCCCTCAGCAAGAAAGCCCATGTGTCGAGCTGATACTGAGAGCTGAAGGCTGAAGCTGATGGCATTTTGAAAAACGAAGCCATCGATTTGATTGAAAACAAAGGATCGACGCTCGACGGAATCAGGAACGAAGCCACCGTGAGAGCGCGAGGCAGCACGCAATCAGCAGCGGGAGTCGAAAGGTGACCGAGCAGCAAAGCTGATGGCTGATAGCTGATAGCTGAAAGCTGAGAGCATTTGAAAACGAATCTCTTTTCGAGGAAACGAAGCCACCATGTTATTGAAAACAAAAGGCAGCCTGTTTCGGAGTCGGGCGAAAGCCACGATGTTACTGAAAAATAAAATGGTTAGCTGCTGAAAGCCACGACGTTATAGAAAGACAAGAGGTTGGGAACAAGGAGCAAGGAGCAAGCACAAAGAACGAAGGACTAGGGACAAGGGACTAAGGACAAAGGACTAAGGACCAAGGACCAAGGACAAGGGCACCTAAAGAATGTCGAAGGAAACCCAACTGATCCGTTCCGTCAAAGGCACACGTGACTTGCTGCCCTCGGAGACCCATCTCTGGCAGCGCGTGGAGGATGAGGCACGTGGCGTCTTTGGCGCCTACAACTTCCGCGAGATCCGTACCCCGATCCTCGAGCAAACGGCCCTCTTCGCCCGCAGCGTGGGCGAGGATACGGACATCGTCACCAAGGAGATGTACACCTTCGCGGATCGCGACCACGAGTCGCTCACGCTCCGCCCCGAGGCCACGGCCTCCGTGGTGCGCGCCTATATCGAGCATTCGCTGTACAACGAGGGTGGCATCCAGAAGCTCTACTACATCGGCCCCATGTTCCGGCGCGAGCGCCCGCAGAAGGGGCGCTACCGGCAGTTTTGCCAGATCGGCGCGGAGGTACTGGGTTCGGACCACCCCACCATCGACGCCGAAATGCTCGAGATGCTCGTGCTGTTTCTCTCGCGCCTGGAGTTGAAGGACACCGCCCTGCTGCTCAACTCCGTGGGCTGCCCAAAGTGTCGTCCCGAATACTTGAAGACGCTGCGGCAGGCCCTGGATGGGGTGAAGGCGAGCCTTTGCGCCGACTGTCAGCGTCGCGCCGAGACGAATCCGCTGCGCGTGCTCGATTGCAAGGTGGAGGCGGACCAACCGGTCATTGCCAAGCTGCCTTCGATTCTCGACCACCTCGGCCCGGAGTGCCGCCAGCATTTCGACCGCGTCACAGCCGAGCTGGGCGCGCGAGGCATCGAATACACCATCACGCCACGTTTGGTGCGCGGGCTCGACTACTACACCAAGACCACGTTTGAGATCACCAGCGGCGCCTTGGGGGCGCAGAACGCTCTGCTGGGCGGCGGCCGTTACGACGGCTTGGCGGAGATGATTGGCGGGCCGCCCACGCCCGGCATTGGATTCTCCATCGGCGAGGACCGGCTCGTCCTGGCGGTCGGCGAAGCCGCGCAGGGGAAACCTGATTGGGCTGCCCCGCCGGTCGCCGCCTACGTGGCCTGGATGGGCGATCGAACGCTCGCGCCCGCCTCCGCGCTCGCCCGCGACTTGCGCCGCCAGGGTTTGACCGCGGAAATCAGCTACGAGCCGGCCAAGCTCAAGAAGTTGATGGGCATCGCCTCGAAGCTCGGCGCGCGCTTTGCCATTATCGTGGGCGAGGCCGAGCTGGAGAAGGGCCGATACCAGGTGAAGGACATGACCACGGGCCAGCAGGAGGAAGTGGAGCCAGAACGGATTGTTGCTTACCTCAAGAACGGCATGAAACCGGGAAAACACGTACTGCGGCCAGCTCTGGGACTCAAGGAACGTTGTCAGCAAGCTCTGGCAAATGCGCTACATCAGCACCTGGGCCACGCCCTCTTCGATTCCAACGGGTACGTCCGCGAGCTCGAACACAACCTCGTCCGAGGAGTCTCGGCGGGTGACTTCGAGAGGGATTTTGAGCAGGGAGCGGGCGACGAACTCCGGAACAAAATGAAAGCGCCATACTCGTCTTCTGCCTTAGTGGTGAACACGTTTAGCCGGTGGCGACGTCACCCGTCGACACTTGCTCTAAGGCGCGAGACCGGCTTTCGCTCGCTGGAGTTTGAGAAGAGGTGCCCGACCGGGCTCCAGGGAACCCCACCACATCTGGACTTAGTAGCAGAAAACGCGCAGTGCATCGTCGCGGTAGAGTCGAAGTGCACCGAGTATCTGGAGCAGAAGACTAAACCGGCCGATTTCAGCCCAAGCTACGAGGAGATCAGTGACAACCGCCGCAGATCGCCCTGGTTCACCCACATGTTGGAATTGACAAATCCCAATGCTTTGCCCTCGCGGCAATACAAGTGGCTCGATGCGGCTCAATTGATCAAGCACTATCTCGGGCTCAGCCATGAGAACTCTTACCAGGGGCGACGGGTGATATTGCTGTACCTTTACTGGGAGCCTAAGAACTGGCAGGAGTTTCCTGAATTCCACGAGCATCACGAAGAGGCCGCCCGTTTTGGGGAGCGAGTCTCCGGAGATGTGCATGTCACGTTCCAACACATGAGCTACCTTGAGCTCTGGAACGACTGGAGAACACTCTCTACTCCAAATTGGCTGCCAGACCACGTGCGGGCACTGGAGGAACGCTACCTTGTTTCCGTGCCAAAATAACGCCTTGGCGAGTGGGCGCATAGGTGTTTCCCGCATGACGGGTAACGGCATGAAATGGATTTCACCATGACATACCGATTTACGGTCATTTTTGAAAAAGAGGACGAGGGAGGGTATCATGTTTTCTGCCCTGCCCTCCCTGGATGTCACACCCAAAGTGAGACGCTGGAAGAGGGCATCGACAACATTCGCGAAGCCATGCAGGTTTACATTGAGAGTCTGGTGGAGGACGGGCTGCCCGTTCCATGCATTGCCGATTGACTCGCAGTCGAAACTGGAAACTGGCAAGGCACAGTCCGATGGCCGAGTTTCGATTTTCGAATTTCGAGTTTCGTCCTTCGGACAATCGGCAATCATCAATCGACAATCGGCAATTCAACAAACGGAGACATCGTGCAACTCGATCTTCTTGGTAATCGAAAGCGAACCCACCTCTGCGGCGAACTGCGAAAGGAGCACGCCGGCGAGACCGTGTTTCTTGCGGGCTGGGTGGCGCGCCGGCGCGATCTGGGGAACCTCATCTTTCTCGCTGTGCGCGATCACACCGGCATCACCCAGGTGGTGTGCAATCCGGAGATCAGCGCCGAAGCTCGCGACCGTGCCGACGAAGTCCGCGCCGAGTACGTGGTGGGCGTGGAAGGCGAAGTGGTGCCGCGTTCGCCCGAGACGGTGAACGCGCAGCTTGCCACCGGCGAAATCGAGGTTAGGGCTCGAAAGCTGCTGCTCCTCAACGAGGCGAAGACGCCGCCTTTCGCCATTGAGGACGAAATCAAGATCAACGAAGAAACGCGGCTGCGCTATCGCTACATCGACCTGCGCCGAGGCCGCATGCAGCGCCATTTGCGCCTGCGTCATGCGGCGAGCCTCTCGGTGCGCCAGCACATGAGCGAGGAGGGGTTCATCGAGGTCGAGACGCCGTACATGACCCGCTCCACCCCCGAAGGCGCGCGGGACTACCTGGTGCCCAGCCGCCTCTATCCTGGCCGCTTCTATGCCTTGCCGCAATCGCCGCAGCTCTTCAAGCAGATCCTCATGATCGCCGGCTGCGACCGCTACTTCCAGATTGTGCGCTGCTTCCGCGACGAGGCCACGCGCGCCGACCGCCAACCCGAGTTCACGCAGGTGGATATCGAGATGGCGTTCCCGCAGCAGGACACACTCTTCGACATCATGGAGCGCCTGATGGAGAAGCTCTTGGCGCTGGTCGGCGTGAAGGTGGAGCGGCCCTTCCCGCGTCTGGCCTACGACCCGGCGATGGAGCGCTACGGGTCGGACAAGCCGCACATCGGCTTCGGCCTCGAATGGAAGCGGGTGAGCCTGCCGGAGAGCGCTCGGGAAAAGGTGCACGTGGGCGAGTCGATCAAGGTGCTGCGCGTTGCGGGTCAGGGAGCGATGTCGCGGAGCCAGCTTGACAAGCTGCAAGAGACGGCGAAGACGGCCGGCGCCGATTGGTTTTCCTACGTCAAGGTTGCCAGCCCGGAGTTGCAGTCGCCGCTCGCGAAGGTGGTTGGTGAGGACGCTTTACGCGCGCTGGTCGCGGCCGCCGAGGCCCAGCCGGGCGACCTTGTCCTGCTGCTGGGATCGAAGGCCGGCGGCGCATCGCCGACGGTGTTGGCGGCGCTCGACAGCGCCTCGGGCGAAATCCGCTTGGAATTGGGCCGCCGGCTCGGTCTCATCCAGCCCGGCGCCTGGAATTTCCTCTGGGTGGTGGATTTCCCCATGTTCGAGTTTGACGCCAAGGAGAATCGGTGGTCGCCCATGCACCACCCGTTCACTTCGCCGCGCGAGGAGGATTTCGAGAAGCTCGAAGCCGCGCCGGGGAGCGTCAAAGCTCGCGCTTACGACCTGGTGCTGAACGGCTGGGAGATCGGCGGGGGATCGATCAGAACGCACCGTCGCGACATCCAGCAGCGCGTTTTCGAGATGCTTGGCCTGACGCCGGAGAAGGCACGTGAGCGGTTCGGCTTTTTCCTGGATGCACTCGAATACGGCACGCCGCCTCACGGCGGTATCGCATTAGGTTTCGACCGCCTCGTGGCGTTGATGTGCGGCGAGACCAACATCCGCGACGTCATCGCCTTCCCCAAGACGGCCAGCGCCGTCGATCTGATGTGCGATGCGCCCGCCACGGTCGAGGCGGAGCAACTGGAAGAACTGGGGCTGCGCATTGCGGCAAAACCAAGCGAAGGGTAAAGGGTGAAGGGTAAAGGGTAAAGACGGAGCGAGCGGACTTGCCCCGGTGAGAAAGCAGGGCCGATCACGGCACGCGACATGGATGAAAATGAAAAAAGAATCCGGAAATAGCTCACGCTCAGCGCGCAAAGGGCTGACGGTGGTGAAATCAGTCTCCGAGATTCCCGATTTCAGGTCGGACGACGAGATCGCCGCCTGGTACCAGACCCACAGCACGGCTCTGATCCAAGACCAACTTGAGTCCGTACCTGCCCAGGTCGGCGGTAAGCTGCGCTCCCGGCTGGCAGCTCGCCGTAGCAAGAAGAATTAAGGACTCAACCTGGGGCGTCATCCGCAGCCGACGAAGCGGTAACCTTGGCGGAGCGCAGCGTAGCCACGATTACACGTGCTTTACGCAGCACACAGGCACGAACTGCCCCCTGGCCAGCGGCTGGGTGCCCACTGACCCGGACTCGCAGTGATTGAAGCACAGGACCAGGACATGCGCTGGGGCCGGTCGGCATAGCAAGCGGCCAGCCGCAGGGCGGTTGCCGTGAAGCACGGCGGTATACTTAAGGGGTGGCGGGAGCGACTCCTGCCGCCCCTCTCTCAGCGGGCCGATTCGGCTCAGAAAGGTGGCCTCTCATGAAGCACGCTGGTTTTCTTGTCA
>Ga0326728_10024983_pt1 | contig 10750 bp, 7 predicted proteins | sample MB3enrmetagenome_FD_207602 | JGI IMG/M metagenome (GOLD analysis project Ga0326728, IMG submission 207602) | Lab enriched peat soil microbial communities from McLean, Ithaca, NY, United States - MB31MN | ecosystem: Environmental > Terrestrial > Soil > Wetlands > Peat | place: USA: New York...
CACCAAGTTCGCCACGGCGCGTTTCATCTGTTCGGGATCGATCAAGGCGAGGGGCAAGTTGGGCGTGAGATCGCGATGGATTTGGATGCCGTTCAAGCGGCCGTCGAAGACTCGCAAGGCGTTTTCGATCACCTCGTTGAGGTTGGAGGGAACAGGCTTGGAAGCGGGAAAACGCGCGAAGGCGGAGAATTCGTCTACCAGCGATTTCAAGGTGGCCACTTCGCGGCCCACCAGCGCGGCGCTCTCCCGGACGGCGCGCAGCAGGTCGGGCGGGAGCGCCTCGGCTCCGGCACGCTCGATGAGCCGCGTGATGCGTTCGGTGGAGAGTTGGATGGGGGTGAGCGGGTTCTTGATTTCGTGGGCGACGCGCTGCGCCACTTCCTGCCAAGCGGCGGCTTTTTGGGCCTGCACCAGCTCCGACAGATCTTCCAGGACCAGCACGGAGCCGACTTTGCCGTGGCGGGAGCGCACGGAGGTAACGGTCAGGGAGATGAAGGCGCGGCGTCCGCCGAGGTCGAGTTCCATGGGGCGCGAAGCTACGCCCTGGCGGGCGGCGCGGCGGAACAGGGCGGCCACGTCGCGCGTGTCCTCGGGCGTGAAGAGGTCGGGCAAAGTGCGCGCCGCCTCCATATCCTCCCGGCCGAACATGCGCTTGGCCGTCTTGTTCACGCTGGTGATCTGGCCTTGAGGGTCGAAGGAGATGACGCCGGTGGGGATGTTCTCGAGAATGGCCTCGATGGTGTTGCCGCGTTCCTCGAGTTGGCGGTTAGCCGCCTGCAGTTCCTGGGAAGCCCGCTCGATGGCTAAGCGGTTTTCCTGCAGTTGAAAGGTCATGGCATTAAAGGAACGGATGAGGATTCCCAGCTCATCGTCGCCGCCCCGTGCCCACACCTGGAAACCGAGGTTGCCGCGCGCCACCTCCGCCGTCGCCTCGGCGAGAGCCTGGATGGGGATCGTGACCTGCTTGGCGAGAAACAGAGCGAACCAAGTGGCAATGAAGAGTATGAGCAGGGTGAGCAGACAGAGCATGGAGAGGTAGGTGCGCCTGAAGGCCCGCCGTTCACTGCTCAGTTGAGCGTATTTCTGCGCCTCGCGTTGGATTTCCTGAGAAATGAGCATCAGTTTGAGGGGAAGGCGGGTGATGCCCACCACGGTGCCCGCCACGCCGCCGGCCGGATTGAGAAGTGCCTGAGCCGAAGCGAAAACCTCGTAGTCAGCGGTGCGCCAGCCGCCCGCCAGACCTTCCGGCGGCACCGCGCCCCGCGCCAGTTGGGGATAAAGCTTGACGACTTCGGAAGGCTCTGGAAACGGGTCACCGGCGCGGGCCATGAGCTTGCCTTGGCGATCGAAGCAGAGCGCAGACTCCAGGTTAAGGTCTGCCACTTCGCGCTCCAGGAGGCCCAGGATCTCTCCCTTCTGGGAGTTGGCCACGGCGCGGACCAATTGCTCACTGCTGGCCAGATGGTGGGTGATGTGCGCGCAACGGCTTTGGGCGCGGGATTCGAGTTCTTGGACGATCTCCTGCGCGTCGGCGCGAATCAGGTCCAGGGGGATGCCAAACCAGTGATCGATGGTCCGATTGAGCAGGCCGTATGCAAAGGCGAAGACAAAGCAGACCGGCACGAGCGATAGGCCCAGGAAGGCGACGAGCATGGTGGTCTTGAAGCGGGACCCCAGCCGCTGCTGTTTGCGCTCCACGTACAACTTGAGCAGGATGCGCAGGAGAATGAGGGCGAAGATGACGAAGGCGAGAAAGATGAGGGTGGAGAGGGCGAGGAGGAGGAGGGTCTGCTCGGGGTTGTTGGGACGGATAAAGGAGAGGTTCAAGGATGCCTGGCTCCAGCCCAGAAAGAAAAGGGCTGGAACCAGCACCAGCAGGAAGATCAAGGTAATCTTGCGGCGATCGCTGGGATTTTCACCCATAGTTATACCTGCGCGCTCCTCTGTTATGCGGAGATTCTAACACCTATTTTAGGCCTGACCAATGTAATCCACGCAACGCGGCGCCGGGGCGGCCCCTAAGTCAGCCATTGTCAGGGCGGTGCTGGCGGGTCGCCCCAGGGGGCAGGAATGGCGCGAGGGGGCAGGTGGCGCAGAGTGGGGCGCGGGGCCTGCAATGCCTCTTTCCGACTTCCACTAGGAGGGCGTGGAATTCGTTGAAAAGGGCAGGCTGAGGCGGCAAGTGGGCGTGCAGAAACCGCTGTGCCCGGTGGTAGTCTGCGGAAGAAGGAAGGAGCGCATGCCGGGCCAAGACGCGGCGCGTGTAAGCATCTGCCACGAAGAAGGGGCGCTGGGCAGCGTAGAGCAGGATGGCGTCCACGGTTTCCGGTCCCAAACCGCGCCGCTCGAGGAGTTGGCGACGCAATTCCTCTGCCGGCCGGCGAAACATTTTCGGCAATGAGCCGGTATAGCGGCGCCAGAGCCAATCCACGAAATCGTGGATGGTGCGCGCCTTCTGGCGGTAGAAACCGGCGGGCCGCACCGCATTTTCCAGCGCGGGCAGGCTGGCGCGGCTCAGGGCGAACCAGTTCAGCAGGCCGCATTGACGAAGGTTGCGCAAGGCCAACGTGGCGTTGTGCCAAGTGGTGTTCTGAGTGAGGATAGCCCCCAGAATGATTTCCAGGCGGGTGCGGGCGGGCCACCACTGCTGCGGCCCGAAGCGCTCGCGCAAAGCGGCGTAGTAGAGGAGCAACCGCCGAGCGGCCGGAGGGCCCGCCGGGTCGATCGGGCTGAGCATAGCATGGGACGTTATACGCAGCGAAACGGAATGTCAAGGTTCCGCGCCTAGTACCATGGTCCACCAGTACCATGGTGCAATTGCCTCCAGGCAGGATCAGCCATAACCTTGACGCGACGATAGGAACGGCTTGGGGCGGGCGGCTTGCCTCGGGCCGAGCGTGAAACCCATTCGTCATGATGGCGGTTCATTCCGGATCAACTGAGGTTTGGCGAAATGGCCGGCAAGCTGGGCGAAATCCTGCTGAAAGAGAACCTCGTCACTCCTGACCAGCTCAAACAAGCCATGGAGCACCAGCGAGCGAACGGCGGGCGGCTGGGCAACTCTTTGGTGAAGCTGGGCTTCATGAGCGACGATGAGGTCACGGCGTTCCTTTCTCGCCAGTACGGAGTTCCCTCGATCAACCTGAGTTACTTCGAAGTTGATCCGGGCATCACGAAATTGATTCCCATGGAAACGGCGCTGAAGTTCCAGGTGCTGCCGCTGAGCCGCGTGGGATCGTCGTTGACGCTGGCCATGGCGGATCCCACCAACGTCTTCGCCATGGACGACATCAAGTTCATGACCGGCTTCAACATCGAGCCGGTGGTGGCGTCGGAACGGGACATCGCCGAGGCGATCCGGAAGAATTACGGCAGCATCGAGGAGCACGAACGGAAGAGGGAACTGGACGAGATCGTCAGTTTCATCGACGAGGGGCAGCACGAGGCGCTGGAAGTGGAGGCGGAAGACGACGCGACCTTGAATCTGGAGCAACTGGAAAAGGCCGCGGAAGAAGCGCCCGTTATCAAACTGGTGAACTACTTTCTCACGGACGCCGTGAAGCGGGGCGCCAGCGACATCCACCTGGAACCATACGAAAAGGAATACCGCGTGCGCTACCGGATTGACGGCGTGCTGCAGACCATCATGAGCCCGCCCAACAAGCTGAAGGACGCCATCATCAGCCGCGTCAAGATCATGTCGCGGCTGGATATTTCGGAAAAGCGGCTGCCCCAGGACGGCCGCGTCATGATCAAGATGATGAAGGATGGGAAGAAGAAGGCGCTGGACTTTCGCGTTTCGGTGCTTCCCACCATGTACGGGGAAAAGATCGTGATGCGGCTGCTGGACAAAGAAAACCTGCGCCTGGACATGACCAAGCTGGGATTCGAACCGGAATCACTGGCCAAGTTCCAGCGCGCCATCTTCAAGCCCTACGGGATGGTGCTGGTGACCGGCCCGACGGGCAGCGGCAAGACCAATACGCTCTATTCCTCGATCGTGCAGTTGAACAGCCTGGAGACCAACATTCTGACGGCGGAAGACCCCGTGGAATATCAGGTACCGGGGGTCAACCAGGTGCAGATGAAAGAGCAGATCGGCCTGAACTTCGCCACCGCCTTGCGGTCTTTTCTGCGCCAGGATCCGAACATCATTTTGGTGGGGGAAATCCGCGACTTCGAGACGGCGGAAATCGCCATCAAGGCGGCGCTGACCGGACACTTGGTGCTTTCCACCCTGCACACGAACGACGCTCCTTCCACGATCTCGCGCTTGATGAACATGGGGATCGAGCCTTTTTTGGTAGCGACCTCGGTAAACCTGATCTGCGCACAGCGCCTGGTGCGGCGCCTCTGCCAGGAATGTAAGGTGCCGGAGAAAGTGCCTCCTCAGGTCCTGATCGACGCCGGGTACACGCCGCAGGAGGCGCAAAGCGTAAAGACCTGGAAGCGGGGGGGCTGCCCGAACTGCGGCAACAAGGGCTACAAGGGCCGCGTCGGGCTCTACGAAGTTCTGGAAGTGACGGACGAAGTGCGCGAGCTCATCCTGATGGGTGCTTCGGCGCATGAACTGAGGAGAAAAGGTATCGAGCTGGGCATGATGACCCTTCGGCGCAGCGGCTTGACCAAGGCCGCCGCCGGGGTCACCAGCCTGGAGGAAGTGATTCGGGAGAGTGTGTTGTAAGGGCAGTTGAGGAGTCGAAGGGTTCAGGAGTTGAGGAGTTAAAGAGTTGAAAAGCCGAACAGCCCGTTGATTGCTTTTCGACTTCTCAACTTCTCAACTCCTGAACTTCTCCACTCCAGGAGGCGGTGAACGAACTCATGCCAGTTCCGAGCCTGAGCGATCTTTTGCGGACAATGGTGGACACGGGGGGGTCCGACCTGCACATTACCGTCAGTTCTCCTCCCCGCATTCGCCTTCATGGTGAACTGAGGCCGGTGGAGGGCGCGCCGCCGCTCGGTCCGGGGGATACCAAGCAACTGGTCTACAGCGTGCTGTCGGACGCCCAGAAGCACCGTTTCGAAGAGGATTTGGAGCTGGACTTTTCCTTCGGGATCAAGAATATGGCGCGCTTCCGGGGCAATCTGTTCAACCAGCGGGGAGCGGTGGGCGGGGCCTTCCGCGTGGTCCCGTACGAAATAAAGACCTTCGACGACCTCCGGCTGCCCTCGGTGCTCAAGCAACTGTGCGACAAACCGCGAGGTTTGATTCTGGTAACCGGTCCGACGGGGAGCGGCAAATCCACCACCCTGGCGACCATGCTGGACTACATCAACCAGACACGCTACGAGCACATCATCACCATCGAAGACCCGGTGGAGTTCGTGCATGCTCACAAGCGCTGCCTGGTGAACCAGCGCGAGGTGCATTCGGACACGCATTCCTTCGCCAACGCGTTGCGGGCGGCCTTTCGCGAGGATCCGGATATCGTGCTGATCGGCGAAATGCGGGATCTGGAAACGATCGAATCGACGCTGCGCATGGCGGAGACCGGCCATCTGACGCTGGCGACCCTGCACACGAATTCCGCCTATTCCACCATGAACCGCATTATCGACGTCTTCCCCTCGCACCAGCAAGGGCAGGTTCGCGCCCAGCTTTCCATGGTGCTGGAGGGCGTGCTGTGCCAATCGCTGCTGCCGCGGGCGGACGGCCGGGGCCGGATCCTGGCGGCGGAGATTTTGATTCCCAACGCGGCCATCCGCAACCTGATTCGTGAAGACAAGATTCACCAGCTTTACTCGGCCATGCAGTTGGGGCAAGAGAAGTTCGGCATGCAGACTTTAAACCAGGCGCTCTATTCCCTCTACTCGCAGAGGTTGATTGCGCTGGACATCGCCCTGTCCCGTTCCAGCAACGTGGACGAGTTGCGGGACATGATTGACCGAGGCAGCGCGGCGGGCGCTCTGGGGCCGCAGTTGTTGAGTTCCGCCGGTTATAGCCGCCGCTAGGGGCGACAGCGGCTCGGCGCGGGAAGGCGGAGAACTGTAGGGATGCTTCGCTGCTTTGAGAATGGCTCCCCTCCTTGTTGAGGAGGGGAAGGGAGTGGTGGCCGATGGATCAACCACTCCCGGCCCCTCCTCATCAAGGAGGCGAACCCAGCCAGGGTTTTTGTGCACGGTGACGAACCCAAATCAGGAGCGGCGGTGAGAGACCGCCGCGGGAGTGACTCCAAGGAAACGAGGTAAACCAATGCCGCAATTCGAATATCGAGGTATGTCGCGCAGCGGTCGTGCCGTCAGCGGGGTGAGGGTAGCGGCCAACCGCGAGGCTTTGGAAGCGGCGCTACGTCGCGACCAAATCACCCCCGCGCGTGTCGTGGCGAAGCGCGAGAGCGCCGCCCCCAAACGGAAAATAGGCGGAAGTGTCAGCGCCAAGGAACTGGCCATGTTCACGCGGCAGTTCTCGGTGATGATCGACGCCGGCCTGCCGCTGGTTCAGTGCCTGGAAATCCTGGCCGGCCAGCAGGAGAACAAGGCCTTCGCCAAGGCGTTGACGGGGGTTCGCAAGACGGTGGAGAGCGGCTCGACACTGGCCAACGCCATGCACGATTATCCCAAGGTCTTCGATGACCTCTATACCAACATGGTGGGGGCGGGGGAGACGGGCGGCATTCTGGACGGCATTCTGCAGCGGCTCTCGGTGCACATTGAGAAAGCGGTGAAGTTGCGTCGGGCGGTGAAATCCGCCTTGATCTATCCTTCGGTGGTGGTCTTCATCTCCCTGGGCGTGGTCTTCCTGCTGCTCTGGAAAGTGGTGCCCATCTTTGCCACGCTCTTCGCAGGCCTGGGTGTGGACTTGCCGTTGCCGACCCGCGTGGTGATCGCGGCCAGCCACGCCATCGCCACCTTTGCCTTGCCGATCCTGATCCTGCTTGCGCTCCTCGGCTACGGTTTGAAGCTCTTCTACTCCACCCCGCCGGGGCGCATGGTGATCGACCGGATGATCCTCCAGATCCCGATCGTCGGCAACCTGATGCGCAAGATCGCGGTGGGAATGTTCACGCGCACCCTGGGCACCCTGATCGCCAGCGGCGTGCCCATGCTGGAAGCCATGGACATCACCGCCCACACGACGGGAAACGCGGTGGTGGAAAAGGCAGTCTGGGACGTGCGCCGGGCCATCGAAACCGGGCGGACCATCGTCGATCCGCTGCGCGAAACCGGTGTTTTCCCGAACATCGTGGTGCAGATGATCGGCGTGGGCGAGCAGACGGGATCGCTCGACGCCATGCTGCAGAAGATCGCCGACTTCTACGAGGAGGAAGTGGATGTGGCGGTCGCGGATCTCTTGACGGCCATGGAACCGCTCATCATCCTCTTTCTGGGCGTCGTCGTGGGCGGGGTGGTCATCTCCATGTATTTGCCCTTGTTCAGCCTGATTGGGAAACTGGCCGGGTAGTGTGGAAAGGGAGTCTTGACGGGCTCGGGGAAGCGCATAGAATTGGGTGTTGGCAGGCCCCTCTATGAAAGCACGCTCGGTAGCTAATTCGACCGCCCTCTCGGCCAGCACGCCCGACCAGTTGAGGGAGTGGCTTCCCTGGGTCATCAAAATCCGGTTCGTCATTATCAGTTTTGTATTTGCCATCGATTTCTCGATCCGCGCCCTGGTGGCCTACCCGTCCAACCCTGCCGCCTTCAAGCATTTCGCGATTGTCATTATTTTCTGGTACATCATCGGCCTCTATTTCCTGATTTACAATCAGCTAAGCAGAGATTATCTCTTGCAGGCTTATCTGCAGATCTTCTGCGATATCGCGGTCATCACGGCGGTCCTGCACGCCACGGGAGACCTGGAGAGCAACTACCTTTCCCTCTACCTGGTGGTGATCATTTTTGCCAGCATGCTGCTGACGCGGGGGCGGGTGTACCTGGTGGCGGCGGTCAGCTTCGTTTGCATGGGCGGGATGCTGGAATTGGCGTACCTGCCGGCTATTTTCCCGGAGTTGCCGGTTCGCTATCAGGGGCTGCACTACTTGGTGACCACCTCGCCGCTGGCCGTGGACCTGGGAACCCTGCAGGTTAAGATCGGGGGCAGCCTCTTTGGTTTCTTTGCGGTCGCTTATCTTTCCAGCCATCTGTCGGACAGGCTGCGGCAGGTGGGCGAAGAACTTCGCCACCGGGACGGGCAGGTGGCCAGCCTGCGAGCCAAGACAGAGAACATCCTGGAGAGCATGCGCGGCGGCCTGGCAAGCACGGATATGGCAGGCCTGATCGGCGAAGTGAACAGCCCGGGGGCCGCCCTGCTGGGCGTCACGGCGGAAGAGTTGCGCGGCAAACCCATTCAAGAGATTTTCCCCGACTTGGCGGCGAACGGGCCGAACTCTCTCGCGGCGGGCGCTTTCCCCACGCGGCAGGAAATAAACTACCTGCATCCGCGCGGCGGGCGTCGCATCCTGGGCATTTCCGCATCGTTGCTGATGGTGCCGGGAACGGGCGCAGTGGGGTTGGTCTATACCTTCCAGGACCTGACGGAGGAAAAACGGCGGGAGGCCGAATACCGCACCAAAGACCGCATGGCGACGCTGGGCCGCATGGCGGCGGGAATCGCGCACGAGATCCGGAACCCGCTGGCCTCGATCGCGGGCTCGGTGAGGCTCCTGCAGTCCATCTCGCGTTTGGATGAGGACCAGACCAAGCTCATCGAAATCGTGAACCATGAATCGGAGCGGCTCAATAAACTGGTCTCCGATTTTCTCCTCTATTGCCGCGATCACCGCCCCGAACCGCAGGAAGTGAATGTGGGAAGCGTCATCGAAGAGACGCTCGTCCTGCTGGCGCACCACCCGCTGATGGGCCCCAACATCCGCGTGGAAAGACAGCTTCCGGCGGGCGCGCCCAAGGTCTGGGCGGACTCCGACCAGTTGCGGCAGATCTTCTGGAATATCTCGGATAACGCGCTCAAAGCCATGCCCGAGGGCGGGCAACTGACGGTGCGCGTGGAGGAGGCCGGCGCGGAGATGCTTCGGGTGACCTTCCGCGATACCGGGATAGGCTTTACGGAGCAGCAACTGGAAAAAGCCTTCGAACCCTTTCAGCCGGGATTCAGCGGCGGCACGGGTTTGGGGCTGGCGATCGTTTACCAGCTCGTGCAAGGGCTCCACGGAACGATTAGGGTGGAATCAAAAACGGGGAAGGGCGCGAGCTTTATCCTGGAATTGCCTCGCCGGCCCTCCGCCGTCGGAAATCTAAACCCGGGGAGAGGCCAATGGCTCGGCTCCTGATCGTGGACGACGAAAAATTGCTGTGCCAGATGCTGGAAATCGGCTTCCGCAAGGACGGCCACATGGTGGAGACGGTTTCCAGCGGCCAGGCGGCGAAGAAGAAGATCGAATCCCAAGTCTACGATCTCGTCATCTCGGACATCCGCATGCCGGACCTGACGGGCATCGAGTTACTCGAGTTTTTTCACCAAAGCCGCAACCCCGCTACCTTCATCCTGATCACGGCGGTCCCCACCATGAACACGGCCATCGAGGCGCTCAACTTGGGCGCCTATCAGTACGTGATCAAAAGCGACCGGCTGGTGGAGGAATTGAAACTGACGGTGAACCGGGCGCTGCAAGAAATGGCCTTGCGGGAAGAGAATGTGCGGCTGCGCCGGGAGTTGTTGCGCGTCTTCGCGTCCAACAACATCGTGGGACAAAGCCGGCAGATTCAGGCCATCCTGGAAATGGTGCGCACGGTAGCGCCAGCCACTAGCACGGTCTTGATTACGGGAGAAAGCGGGACCGGCAAGGAGTTAGTGGCGCGCGCCATTCATGAGGCCAGCTTGCGGCGCGAAAAACCGTTCGTGTCCATCAACTGCGGGGCGTTTCCGGAAACCCTGCTGGAAAGCGAGCTGTTTGGATATCTCAAGGGGGCGTTCACGGGGGCTGATGCGAATCGCAAGGGCATCATCGAGTCGGCGCACGGGGGAACTCTGTTCCTGGATGAAATCGGGGAGACCAGTCCCACCATGCAAGTCAAGCTCCTGCGGGTGCTGCAAGAGCGTAGGGTAAGACCGCTCGGGGGAAGCACGGATGTTTCGGTCGACGTGAGGTTGATCGCTTCCACGAATCGCGATTTGAAGCGCATGGTGGCCGCCGGGCAGTTCCGCGAGGACTTCTACTACCGCATCAGTGTCATTCCGATCCACGTTCCTCCCCTACGGGAGCGGCTGGATGACATTGCTCCTTTGGCCAGCAATTTTCTGCGGAAGTTCAGTTTGCAGATGGGCAAGGGCGTGCTGGAAATGGATCACGAAGTTTTGGAGGCGTTCAAACGCTATCCCTGGCCGGGCAATATCCGCGAGCTGGAGAACGCGGTCGAGTACGCCGTGGCCATGTCCGGGGAACGGGATGGCCGGGTAGGGCTGGAACATCTGCCTCCTTCCATTACGGGGGCCGCTCTGACCGGAGACGGAACGGTGGAAATTCCGCCGGAAGGGGTGGATTTCGAAGCCCGTATTTCACAAGTCGAAAAGCAGCACATTGTGGCTGCGTTGCGGGTGGCGCAGGGCGTCCGCACGCACGCTGCCGACCTGCTCCATATGTCCTACCGGTCCTTTCGCCATTATGCCAAGAAACACAACATTTGAGCCCAGCCAGCCGAAAGCTGGAGAAACGGCCCCGGCGGCCGCCCTTGGGCAATCGTCGGGGTGGTCCCTGGGAAGCCGCGAGGGCTGGTTTTGCGGCTGGAGCCTCGACCGGCTGGCCGTTCCCATCCTCGTCCTCTTTTCCTTCGCCTTATATGTCGTAACTATGCGCTA
>Ga0326728_10024984_pt1 | contig 10749 bp, 9 predicted proteins | sample MB3enrmetagenome_FD_207602 | JGI IMG/M metagenome (GOLD analysis project Ga0326728, IMG submission 207602) | Lab enriched peat soil microbial communities from McLean, Ithaca, NY, United States - MB31MN | ecosystem: Environmental > Terrestrial > Soil > Wetlands > Peat | place: USA: New York...
GCTGTTTCAATCCGCGCCCCGCGTTCTTCTGCGGGGCGACGTGGGCATTGTCACTTCGCTTGGAATGGTGCCCTGTTTCAATCCGCGCCCCGCGTTCTTCTGCGGGGCGACAGTGGAACCTCGAGGCTCACGTTCAACGCATGCGGTTTCAATCCGCGCCCCGCGTTCTTCTGCGGGGCGACGCGGCCGCCTAGACCGTCGGGCAGGGGCACGCAAGGTTTCAATCCGCGCCCCGCGTTCTTCTGCGGGGCGACGCAGCCGCTCACATAGACGTGCTTTGCGGACTTGTTTCAATCCGCGCCCCGCGTTCTTCTGCGGGGCGACGCAGCAATACAGTCCGAAGTATCAGCGCAACGTGTTTCAATCCGCGCCCCGCGTTCTTCTGCGGGGCGACGCGTATAATCCTGGATCGGGCCGCCCACACTGGTGTTTCAATCCGCGCCCCGCGTTCTTCTGCGGGGCGACCTGGAGAATCCGTCAATCGAGCTCGACATTCTATGTTTCAATCCGCGCCCCGCGTTCTTCTGCGGGGCGACCCGACCTGGCCAACTGGCAGGCATTCCTGGCATGGTTTCAATCCGCGCCCCGCGTTCTTCTGCGGGGCGACGCGAGGTTAGCCTGGTGGAGAGCTACTACGTGCAAGTTTCAATCCGCGCCCCGCGTTCTTCTGCGGGGCGACTCAGCCTGAGAAATGCCTCGCGGCTCTCATAGACGTTTCAATCCGCGCCCCGCGTTCTTCTGCGGGGCGACTCTGTGTTGTAGGCCAGTTGTCGAGCACTCCAAGTTTCAATCCGCGCCCCGCGTTCTTCTGCGGGGCGACTCGGAGTGCTGGATCACAATTCTGTAGCAACCGTGTTTCAATCCGCGCCCCGCGTTCTTCTGCGGGGCGACTGCGGCCGCTCTAACCTGTGCGGCCACAACGTGTTACTACACCTTTTCCGCCGAACTGGCAATTGCAAGTTGCCGCGGTTTGGGAAAACTGCCAGAGAACCACCGTAAATCCTTGTGGGCACATATGCTAGGAGGATTCGCGAAACTCCCTTGCTGAAGCCGGAGCTCATGGTTCGCGGGGTCAGAATATGAGCGGCTCGTTCAAGTCCACAGGCTTAGCGACGCCGTGGTGCTCCGTACGCGCTAGGGCGGTTTCATCGAGGAAGTAGAAGCGCAAGGAATCTTGATTGGCCTTGAATTCATTCAGCAATCGATCTCGCAAGCGGGCCCACTCCTCCTTCCCCACTTGGCATTCGAACACAGATTTCTGCACTCTGACGCCGTAGTCCTTGCAGGCCCGAGCCACGCGAGACAGTCTGCGTCTGCCCTCAGCTTTCACTGTCGACACATCGTAGGCTACCAACACCGTCATGGGCTTCTAAAATCAAGATTGCGCGTGCAAGAGTTCACAAGGTTGAACCGGCTACAGCCTCACTTGGGCACCAGCGGGACATAACCCGGCAGGTCTCCGCGCAAGTGCCGCGCCAGGATGCGCGCTTGCATAAAGGGCATCAGGGCAAGGCGAAAGTTTTGCTCGAGCAGGGGATGGGTAAGGCAGTCCTGTTTTCTCTCCTGGTAGCCCTGGATTAAGGCTTTCCTCCCGCTTTCGGTGAGCTCCACCGCTCCCCCTTCCCGTTCCACAAAATGCTCGCGAGCCATCTGCTGCCGATTAATCAGGGTGACGGCCAGCCGGTCCGCCAGCCAGGGTCGAAACTCCTCCATCAAGTCGAGGGCCAGCGACGGGCGGTTGGGCCGGTCGGCGTGCAGGAAACCGACAAACGGATCCAGCCCCGAACTGGTGAGCGCAGCAATACAATCGTGCCGCACCAAAGCGTACAGGAACGACAGCAGACAATTGATGCGGTCCCGTGGCGGGCGCCGAGTACGCTTGGTGAAGCGAAAATCGTCGCGCTGCTTCTTGAGCATGAGGTCGAATACCGAAAAGTAAAGCTGAGCGGCCATCCCTTCGGTCCCGCGCAGAGCGTCGAGCTGGGCGCCGGCATCAGCAGGCCGCGAATCTTCCAGAAGTTCGATTTGTTTGCCCAGCGCCTCGACCACGCGCGCGAGCTGATCCTGCTCTTCCGCATTGCTGTTCTCGCGTGCCGCGCGAAGCAAGCTGTTGCGCGAGTTCTGAATCTTCCCGGCAATAATCTGGGCCGCGATGCCGGCGCACTTCCCCGGGTCGTCAGCGGCCCGAAACTGCGTCCGGCGCAATGCCACGCTGGTGTCAGCAATGCCCGTTAACCGCGCCTGAAAGCGCCCGTACTCGGTGAAGTAATTCACGGCCACTCCGTGCTCCCAGCACAGGTCCATGGCCGGCGGACTTACGGTGCTCGCTCCAAACAGGCAGATCGATTCCAAGTGATGAATAGGGATCGAGAGCTTGCGAGTTTCGGTGGCCTTCTCGCGGCTGCGCAGTTCGCGAGGCAAGTCCGGAGGATACACCGGGACCTCCACCTGCAACGTGAGGTGATCGCGGGAGACATAGCTGCCCGGCGTCAAAAGGTAAAGCGTGTTTTGCACCACGTCACTCATAGCGCTTTGCTTCCCGCGCCAGCGTTTTTCGCGTCTATCGCGTCCTAAATAACTCCTGCGCCGCGCGCGCAACGTGGCCAGGCTGCGAGGTGATTTGGGGCAGGCAGATGCGGTAAAGCGAGCAAGCCTCGCACGCCGGCTTGAAAACGGCGGGTGGCGCCACCGCTCCCGCCTCCACCATCCTGCGCAACTCCGAAATTGCATCTTCGGTGAGCCTCCGCAGTGCGGGCGTGAATTCCACTTCCCGCCGGCGCTTGCTGGCGGCGTGGAAAATGGCGCCCTCGAGCACCGGCCTCGAAAACATCTCCTCCAGGCAAAGGGCCTGGGCGCAGAGTTGCGCGTCATCGTTTTCAAACTGGCGCCGCTTCCCCTTCTTGTACTCCACCGGACAGAGCGAACCGTCCGCGCGTTGTTCCACAATGTCGCACCTGCCGGAGAGCCCCAGCCGATCCGAAAAGACCGGCAGCGCTCGAAGCAACTTTACGCCTTTGGCCACTTCATATCCCGGCAAATCGGCGTGCTCGTGGGCGAGTTCCCCCCTGACAGTGTGCTCATTCTCTCCCCGCCACCCCTCAATCGCCTTTAACCCCGCCCGCCGTGGGCAGTAAAGGAAGTCGTTCAGGAGCGAGAGGGGTAACGGATCGCAAGGGCTAGGGCTCTCGCTTCGCACCCCTGAGTATCTGGCGGAGACGAAGACGGAATCACCCATTTCTGAACTGTTGGCTAGCTTCATATGACGTCTAACCCGTAGCTTTGCGCCCTCAGCAAAGGCAAGATACCTTCCATCACTCCAAGAAAAGTGCCGTCGTATTCAAGGGTCCAGCGATAGACGCCCTGTAAGCGCGGAAACTCTGGTAGTGCGAATTCGCGTTCTTTGCCAAGCCAGAGCTGAACGCTGCCATCCTGAATGTCACGGAAGGGAACTGGCTCGAACCGTGCTAGGCGGTCCACCAATTCAGGCTTCACAACTGCAGTAAAGGTCTGTGCCGAAATGACGCGAAACAGGTTCTGCACTGTAATGAAGCTAAGCGCACTCTCTTCCATCTTGATTCGCCGAACAGCAGGTTTGATATCCGCTCGATCAAGTTCGCGCCGTAAAGCCTCCTGGCAGTACTTGGCCTTCACTCTGTTCTCTCGAAACAACTCACCAAGGACCAGCGCAGATTGTTCGAACGCGGGATGCCGGTTCAGTAGCGGATGCGGCGCCAGCGTGAAATCCCAAAGCTGGCCTTGCCCACGCAACCCGTGCCGGTTCACGCGCCCGCTTAATTGAAGCAAGCTCATCAAACTCGCTCGCTCACGCAATCCGCTGGAGAAGTCCAAATCGACTCCGGCTTCGATGCAAGAAGTTGCAACCAACGTCCAGTTCCGATCATCCTGGTCGCTCAGCCGGAAGCGGATGCGGTCGTATGTCTTGGCCCTGTCTTCGGGCGTCAGGGCCGTAGAGACATGCTCGACAGCTCCGGGATGCCGACCGTTTCTTAGATGCGCAGCAATGACTGCTGCATTTTGCACGGTGTTAACCACCACCACCCGAGGGCCCGGCAGGTCTTTCAAGACGTCGGCGAGGGCTTCCAAAGTTAGAGGGGTGGACTTAGTTTCGATCTGGACCCGCGACGATTCGGCGTCCGAGGCCTTACGGCGGCAGGAATCGGGAAGCAAGGCAGGCACGCTGACGGGCGCACATCCGTGGATGAATTCCCCCAATTGCCAAAACTCCGGCAATGAGCCCGAGGCGAGTACGCAGTGGCAGCCCCAGTCATCGGAGAGCTGCCTTAACCAGCAAAAGGCCTGCGGCCAAAGCTTGGCGGGCAGGGCCGCGTGGGCTTCATCAATGAAAATGGCTGAACCCGGCAATCGATGAAGCTTGCGTAGGCTCGCTGTGTTCGCTGCCGCTAACGTTTCAAAAAATTGAACCGCGGTGACAACCACAATCGGCGCGTGCCACAGGCACGAGTACTGCCGCGCGGGGGAATCACGCTCATTTTCCCCTTCGGGAAAGTCAGTCCGGTGGTGGTGCTCCGCAACTACGTCGGGAGGGCTCTCACCCGGCAACGTGAGGGCGCAGCGGTATGTACGAGCGGATTGGGTAATGATGTTGGTGAAAGGCAGCACAACAAATATACGGCGGAGCGCCTTGTCCTCAGCGGCGCGCAACAGATGGGCCATAACTGCTGTCGTCTTACCTGTGCCTACCGGGCTGTCGCAGAACAGCAATTTCGCCGCAGTAGATGCTCGGAGGCTTTCGGTGAAGACAAGTTCGCGCAACCTCGTGCGTGGGTCTGCGGCCTGGCTTGCACTGAGGCGGCGCACGTACGCTTGCAAGGCGGCCAGCCGGTCAGCAGCGCGCAAAGGGGCGCCCCCCGGCGCCTCTCTACCGGTTCGGTGAACTGCCGTATCTGAATGGTCCGCGTCCACCACGCAGGAAAGCACAAGCCTATGGAATAGTGGAGGCAGGCGAGCGGCGGCGGTCCTGTCGGGGACCGGCGGGAGTTGGATTCCCGCAATAGCTCCATTATGTCGTTGGAGAAACTCCTGAAGGTGGGCGTCGTTGAAGGAGCAAGTCTTTTCGGAGCGTCCCTGCGGGATCCCTTCCTCGCGAAAGGCCAGTTGGTCCCGTTTTCGTTCGTCTTCCCAATTCGGCAGCCCTCTATGATGTGCGTAGACGGCGGCGGCTGCCGCGGAATCCTGAATCGCCCCGTGGTGGAACAGTGCGGCCACGGCCGCGTCCCAGTGCTTAACTGGCAGTGGTTGGCGGGAGCCAGCCTTCGTCAGGGTCTGCTGGTTGTCAGGGTCCACCTTGCCCAGATCGTGGTACTCCCCAGCAAACCGGGACGCGCGTAGTAGCCTGGCTCCGAACTTTTCTGAGTACTTGCCTGCCTCCTGTGCGTTTCTCCATGCACGCCAAGCGACGCCCAGCCTGCCCGCCACGTGTGCCGCATAGGTCTGCGGAGGCCGGTGATCCTGCGCACTATGCGCCAGCAACTCCTCAGTTGGGTGTGTGGAGTCCGCCATATCCTTCGCCCCGTACGCCAGCCTTTCAGTTTGCTAACTGATCCGGCGTGATTTCCATTCCGGACACAAGTTCGCGATAGCTGGCAAAGCGGCCGGACCGGTCATTCTTCGTAAGGTGCTCTCGCAAGAAGGTTTTTGCGCTGGCCTCGTCCCATGATGCGCAACACGGAGGGTACGGCAGCTCGGCCGCATCGGCAGCCTCGGGTTGCTTGGCGACAGGGGCGAGCTTTCGCAACACCTCAAGGTCAGGAAATGAGCCCAGGAGATTGCTATGCTCAAGATAGTGTGCGAGGACAACGCGGACCATGGGTCTGATTGAAGACGGATTCAATGGGTAGGCTTGCGGGATCAAGCGGAGCAGGAGTTCCACGTCCCACTTCCAGCAAACTCTTTTGGTCGGTCCATCAGCGTCGCGCACGACCGCTCCTGCTGGGTTGACAAAGAATGGCATAGTGTAAGTTGCTCGCGGTACGAACCGGTACCCCAGCGGGGCAAATCCTTGCTCCGTACCTTCCTCAACTCCGGACTTGCTGGTCTGGCTGTTTCGCCGGATGTTGATCGGCTTTATCGAAAGCCCCATTCCGAACTGCACGACCCCGGCCTTGATGTTCCGGCGCATTTGTTTCTCCAGCTCCACAGCTTGTGCCTTGAGCTTCTTGCCGTCTTTTGCCAGAGCCACGTCCCGCTTTGCCAATCTCTCCTTGATATCGTCGCGATTTTCGAGAAACGTATTCCCGAAGACTCGCGCATCCCAGTATTTTCTGACGAACTTCCCGGTGTAGACCTCTTGCTCGATCGTCCTACGGTCTCGCCCCCGGCGTTCAAGGATCTGGAAATCTGCGTCCTCCAACGGATCAATCCTGAAGTACTCCTGCACTTGCCCCTTTAACTCCTCCCACTCTGGTGGCTTCGTCTCCACGATGTCTCTTATCTTTCGCTTGAACGACACGGGTGAAATCTCGCCCAAGCCGTCCGGGCGTTGGCGCGGATCGCTATCGCGGTCGGGATCGCCGTTTGGGTTGGAGTTTTCAACCTCTATAACGAGCAACCCGCATGCGCGCGGGATGACGTGGTTCGTTTTGGAATCATCGCTTTGGCTCATGTTGCTCCTCATGTTCTGTTGATTTCTGTTGACGGTGTGTCGGTCTCTTGGGCAGTCGGAAAATCCGTGGGTGCCGCTCCAGCCCCCGCCTTTGCGCCACGGCTTGCTTGCACTCGCTCCTCGCGCGCGAGGTAACCTAGCAGCATCTGCGCCTTGGCGGCTGCGTCAGAGTGCATCCACTCCTGGTCGTTTGCTCTAAGGGTATCGGTCAAATCGAGAACCGGTTTCGCCGGCGGGTTCGCTTCGTGTCCCAGCCTTGTGGGCAGGATGGCTCGGTTCACGTCAGGGATGCCGCAGTTGGACAGCTCTTCCGCGATGCGCCCGAGCTCCCCTAAAGCTCGGTGAACCTCCCATTTATCGCTGTTGGTGACCCTTGCAGCATCGGAAGCCGCGCCCAAAGCCTCTTTTGATTTGCGGCCCCGAGCAAAGGAATAACCCCACGCCTGATACGGCAGCATTCGTCGGCCGGCCAGCTCCAAGCCGCGCAGCGGGCTTTCCAGCGCAACGGACATGAGCGAGTTGCCAAGGAGTTGCGGAAGCCCTTCTTCCTTGCCGCTAACGTGCTTGGCGTAGTAAGCGTGGAGGCGGTCCAGTTCCGCCAGGAAGCGTCCGACTAGGTATGCAGGTTCTTTCATGAATATCTCCAGTCTGAATCTGAGCCGAATGAGCAGCAGGGACAACAGGCAAGGCCAGTGGCGGGCCTGCAGACGGGACTTGAGCGCGGATCCCTCGCCCCCTTGAGCGACGAAAACGCGATGACGCGCTTGGTGCATCGCTTGGCCAACTGCTTGCATGAGCGGCAGAGCCCGCCGAACGGCCAAGTGGAGCATCCGTCCTAGGTACGCGGTGTCGGTTGGGTTGGTGCCAGTTCGACGCAGAAGCTCAAAGGCATCTCCGAAGCCGTAGTCCGAAGCACTCTCGCATTTGGCGTCGGCCGCCTTTCCACATTTCTCCCAAATCGTATTTAAGCAACTGATGGCTTGGTAAGGGAACGGCACGAGTGGTTTAAAATCCTGCACGGTCTCATCGCCCCCCTGCGCAAACTGAGGCAGGACCACTGAGGGATGGGCACGGCAGTCCTTTTGCCAGGATTCAGCCAGGCCTATAAGGGCACTCGTAGTGATAGATTCCGAGGCAAAGATTTGTGCCCGAAAGCCATCCGGCTTGTGCAGGGCAAACACCTGAATGCGCGCTGCTGCGGTGAGGCCAGGAACGCCATCCAACGCCCGCACGACGTCCCCGCAGACCGTTTCAAATTGAACGATGGCCCGATCCGATTGGTCCTCCGGGGGACCGGCGAAAAGCTCAGCGAGATGCTCGGGCGTATTATCAACCCGATCTACCAGGTAAGCCAGAAGGAGGAAAACTCCGTCCTTCCTAGGCCTTCGCCTTCTTGCCCAGGTCGTGCCCTCGCGCTCTTTCGCAGTGAGCCACTTGAAATCAGCGATGAGCTCATTCCTCTTGTCGCTGCCGACAGGAAACACTGCAAAACGAGGGTCGTATCGCGTGGACGTAGGTTTCTTCTCTACATCGCGATTGAAAAAGGAAATCTGACCAATAGGAGAATCCACGTTCTGGGGGTATGGGTCCGTGCACCCAGTTTCGCAGCCCCAAACAGGAATAATCTCCGCCGTTCTCTTTCCGTGGCCAGCCTTGGCCCCGGGCCGATCGTTTTCGGTCTTGGCCGCTAGTGTGTAGCGGATTCCCACCCGCGTAAGCCATCGCTGCGCCTGCGGACTATAAACCGGGGCGCTGAATACGCCCTCGGGCTCAAACTGGACGGGCGTCTTGGTTGACTTGCCTTCGGCGCAGTAAAGCAGTCCAAACGCACACTTTGGACAAGCCGCAGTTCGCACCCACTCGGAGAGCGCCTTGCCAAGCAGGGCGACGAACTGCAGGGCATCCTGCTTCTCCAGAGTCTCTAAGAGCGCCTGCCACCCGTCCCCGCCATCCACAAACGACGCCCCGGCGGCCGCCCTTATCTTCTCACACGCGATCCTCAGAGTGGACTGAAGGTCTTTGGTTCTTGAGCGCTTTCCGGAAATAGCGGACCAGCTGAGTGTGCTCGATTCAGGGTGTGGCTCATCAAATAGAACGCCCTTTCTGTGACACTCCGCCCACCGCGTTCTAAGCCGGTCAAATTCGCTTTGGGACACCGAGTATATTGAGTCGAGGTTGTAGACTGGCAACGACAGCCCCGACCCGGTGGACCACTTCAGTATGCCCTTCATCTGCTCCGCTGAGAGGGGCTCAGGAGCGCGGCTGACCGACCCATCGCGTGCAAGGAAGATGCGAATCCCCTCCTTCCCGCGCCCAACCTCCAGGCCTGCCGCAGCTGCTTGCCGCTCGATTCCAGACCGACTCAGCGCTCGGTTCACGTCGTAGAGTTCATTTAACACCGCTGAAGTCCCCTTCGTGCATCGCGTCGATAACCTTCTTGGAGAAGTATTCTAACCTCCCTTCCTTGATCATGACGTCCGTCCGGATGTGGGGCTTGTAGGCGGTGAACTGACCGCGCGTAAAAGTCCTGTGGAGAAAAGACGGCAACGAGATTTCATCCACCGACTCGTCGCGGTAAGTATCCACGCGAACGGGGCCAAGCTCGCTGGGTGTAAACTCCTTCCAGCCGAGGAACGGAGTGTGATGCCATTGACCATGCTTCAATCGGAACTCGAAACGCTCCTGGTACGCATGACCCCCAGAGATGCGCGCGTCATTGACCCATCTTTCCGCTTTCTCTGACAATTGGCGCTTTGAGCTCGGGTCTGAAATGGCAAAGGCCCGAAGCTTGTAGCGCACGTTGACCAACACCGTCGCGATAAGCTGGTGGGCGCCAGCGGTCTCAGCCCCGACCGGGTTGTCCGCATATTTTCGTAGCGGCCCATTGTAGTTGGTGTAGTAACGATGCATCACGACTGGGCTGCAGATCTCGCATTGCCAGGGAATGACCTCCGCCGACCTGAACCACAGAATGGACTCAAATATCTGCTTTGCCGCTTGAAAGGTCGGCGCTTCATAACTGGTGGGCGCATCTCCGCTGTCAGGTCGCGTCCACATGGCCGTCGGACCCGCGATTTCAAGGGCGATCTTGTATGGCGTCATACCTGCTCACCTGTTTAAAGGTGCTTTAAATCTTGTCAAACAATTACCGGCTTTCAGAGAAATAGGTCGTGCATCGTGAAGGGTCGGAACGACCGGGGGCATCGAGTTGCGAATGGCATCCGGGCGGCTCCAGAGGGCTGTTGGCCCGGAAATTTCGAGTTGGACGGAGTATTGTTGCACCTGGCGCCTTCACCCGCCGGCAAAGGAATTCCGGAGGCGGCTGTCTTACGGCTTCCAGCTTGGAGTAATCGTCAGGAGGAGGGGATCAATGAGTGAGGGCCCTTACCCCGCGCAACGGTCCGCCTCTCGCCGCTTGGAAACTCGCTCGAAAAATGCGGAAGTGCAGCTACACCGAAGCGAGTCGGGGTTGATGATAAGAGAAATCCCAGGGGAAATCAAGGGGCTTCCCGAGGCGTCAGGCGGCTGAGCAGGTCGTAACTGTAGTTAACCGCTTTTGAATCCGGATAAGTCTTGCCGGTCAAGCAGCACGGGGCGTCATACGCGTAGTTGGAATCTCGCTCTGGCCCCCTGACACCTGAAGCCCGTTCTTTTTTTCCGTGAGCCGTCCTGCTGCCGAGCGAGATTCTTCGCTCCGCTCGGAATGACACCGGGGGAACGGAAGGGAAAGGCAAGCGCCAGAGCGGGGTGGATTCCCGCCTGCGCGGGAATGACGGAACCGTCGCTGCGGGAATGACGCGCCTTTCGATCACCAACTCACACAAGTAAGTAGTGGGTCCAAGCAAAAAACCAGAGCGACATTCCTCGCTTCCCTCGGGATGAGACTGTGGACAGGATCCAGGAAACCGAAGGCGGCGCGTGTGGCAGCCCCCTACGACAAACAAGGGCCAGCGCGCAACGCACCTCGGCTGCATGCGGCGGTCAGGTTCGTTCAGCCTTCGGTGGGGTGGCCACTTCGAGTTGGCGGGCTGCCTTGATCAATACGCGCAGGGCTTGGTTTACGGACTCGGAGTCGCGGAACACCTCAGCCACGTCAGAATCAAGCA
>Ga0326728_10024985_pt1 | contig 10749 bp, 13 predicted proteins | sample MB3enrmetagenome_FD_207602 | JGI IMG/M metagenome (GOLD analysis project Ga0326728, IMG submission 207602) | Lab enriched peat soil microbial communities from McLean, Ithaca, NY, United States - MB31MN | ecosystem: Environmental > Terrestrial > Soil > Wetlands > Peat | place: USA: New York...
TTCAATCCCATAATTCGTCCATCTTAACTTTGAGTACTTGATTGATTAAAGTTCCAATATTTCAATCCTAAAAAAGCATCAAATAGCTAAGTAGCTAGGCTTTTCCACCCAATTTGTGGTCACCATTTCAAATAAGCAGTAGTTACTTAAATAAACATGAATATGTCACTGATAGGCTCAAGGTGATGTTTTAGTCCGATGATAATGGAAAAAATGCCACTTCCACAAAATATGTCCTAGAGTCGCTAAGGGGTTTTAGACCGCATATTTGGAAGATGGTTTAGTGATAGTTGCTGACTATAGTAGAGATAATAATGCCTACACCCAAACGTCGTGAATATAATCGAAGGATGGGCGCCTTATAGGCTTATAGCAAGGTTTCATTCGGGAGGGTAATCTTTTTCAGTAGGATGCTCCCAGCTACTACACCAATGGCACTTGCAAACGCTGCAGCAATAATGTGTTCAGTAATCCAGTCAAACACTACATATATTTCTTTTGATTCTGGATTAGGCGGATTTATAGCATTCGAGGGCTTAGGTTGTGGATCTGGACATACTTATTTAGAATCCTTAGTGGGGAAGTAGATGATATGCTGAATTTGAAGTTATTATCGCCGTTATATTTGGCTGTGATCGAATGTGAACCAGCTGAAAGTAATGAAGTAGTCAAAATTGACTGGCCAGAATTTACAGTTTTTATTCCTATTTGCGTGTTCCCATCTATGAAAGTAACTGTACCTGAAGGCTTTTTTATTCCTTGTGACGTGGCACCAACTGTAGCGATAAATGTTATTGGATGGCCAAATGTATATTCATTGGCTGTGGGATTACTTGATAGACCTGACACATTTCAATGGATATTCGGGGATATGAGTGAAATCGTCTCTTTTTTATATTGCATTTTTCTCGTATGGTCTATGGTTACTTCGAAACTACTATAAATACCTATATTTTTGACATCTATAGTTTGCCATAACTTGAAAATTAACTCATGTTTTTACCGTAAAATAATAACTATGTCATTTCTTCTGTGACCTACAAAACGTAACGGAAATTGCATAAGAGAGCTATGATTTTTTGGATCTGATATAACTATTGAGTTTTTTGGTTTTGTGTAGTCTTCGGTTGATATACATTTTGTTTTTGAAGAATGAGAACTCCCAGTCTCTAGATCAAATTCAGGTTCATTGTGATTTCAAAATTTACTAGCACCTTTGTCTCTATCTTAGCATCTATTCCAATTTTATCCCTAACACTTAAATGTGCAATATAATAAATTTTTTCAATACCGATTTTATGAATTTTTCGCAACTTCAAGACAGCCGACTATATTTTGTTTCAAAATTTCCATACATCAATTTCAGTTTGATCACGACTAAATGACAATCTACCGTAGAAGCACTTAACTATAAACACTATCGTCAGCACATATATAATCCAGCTTGATCATGCGGGCTGAATAATTTTAAGTAGAGCCCGTGACAAAGTTCACATCTGATATAATTAAAAATGCTAACACCCTCAAAATCGATCACGGAGTCGCTAAAGTAGTTTACATGGACTATTTAGTTGATGGGTTAGTGACTGGGGTCGGGATCGTGAGAGAGACCATGACATAGACAATGCTGGTTTTCGTGGATTTTTTGGCCATAATGACTTATTTGATGATTTTTCGTTAAGTGTGGTATAATTAGGTCTATTCTTTAGTTTATTTTAATATTATTTGAAACTTTGATTGAACAATTTAAATTAATGATGGGATCTATTCTTCAATTTATGCTTAAAATTATTATTTATTTGAGAATTAATTTTGATAAAAGTAGGTAAATTGGCATTGATCTAAAGAATTATAAGCGTTTATCATATTTAATTTGTGAATGTAATTTTTGCTTGAATATATTTTTTCATATCAAAAATTAGAAATAAAGTATAAAATATTATATTAATTAGATACAAGATGAATAGTATATTTGGTAACTTATATCCTTAAAATCAAAAAATACCGTTTTAAGGAATATTGTTAACTCTTAATGACTACTGAAATCATCCATTCTTCACGATTCGATAGTGATACACTATTCATGCAGTAGATCTGCAGATGAAAAGTTTACTTTACTTTAATAGTAAACGTCGGTCAGCAAACAAATTGTTGTAGAAACATATCCAAGTTTGCAAACACATGGAGATCGAATGATGGATCAGCAAACATTTGCCATAGTAAAAAAATCACTGTGTCTTTTGCTATTAGTTTTTTTTGTGCTGTCATTGACAGCTGCATCGATAAGTGCATCATTGAACCTGGGGTGGGGGACCGAGTCTAAACAAAATTATAATTACGCATACACAATCGGAACAAATGATGTAAATAACGCTGGAGACAACGCCGGAAATACCGCGGATTTAATGATTGTGAGAATGGATTACCTAATAATGGGGGAAACATAAACATCAACGTGGCACCTAAGAGCGATGCTGCCTACGATATAGGATACGCTGATGGCTACAATATGAAATACAAGCTAGAGTACAAAAAAGGATATATTGACGGATACAAAAATTGTCAAAGCAAAGGTTTTCAGCTTTTCAATTCCATAACTACAACTTATTCGGACGGATACACAGTTGGAGCAACTGAAGCAAAAAGTGTAGGATATAACGATGGAAATACAGCCGGAGATAAAGATTGTAGGACTGGATTACCTAATAATGGGGGAAACATAAATATTAATATAGCGCCGCAGAGCAATATTCCCTACGATAAAGGATATGCTGACGGATACAATATGAAGTATAACCAAGAGTACAAACAAGGATACGTTGACGGATTTAAAAATTGCCAAAATAAGGGTTTCCGAGATAAAGGTTCCCAAGATATATCTTTAAAGTCACAGTTAAAAATTTAATTTTATAAAATTACTGGTTATTCTATTTATTTTGTACTTCAAATGCGTAAGTCCTAATATTGTTAATACAAATTAAAATCTTTTCTATTGAAAGAATGCAATAAAAAATAATTAAACTTATATCATATTGACAAAATTGATTGATGTGGAAGTTTGGGTGAGTAAGTCTTATTTAAAGTAATTAAAAAGCAATGAATAATATATTTAGTTAGTACTTCTTTGATGATTTATTGATAATTTGTGACACATAAAAAGTGTACAGAGTCGATTAGATTTTCCCGATCAGTTTTTGGTACCCTATCATTAGAAAGTTAAAGTATAAATTTTCCAACTAAAAAAACTAACGTCTTAAAAAAATGAGTCTAGATTGATTTTTAAGAAAAATTTAATATTAGGTTCGGAAGAATTGGAATGGTAAAAAACATTATTAATATTTAACTTGTTTGTTTATGAAAAATCTTATGTTGGCTTATTTTTTGTTGAGAAACTATTTTTCGGATAATTAATTTAAAATAGCTATGAGCAGAATTGTAGATTGTAACGTAGACAGAATGGATTAAAAAGATTGAAAAATATCGGCTGGATGGTACAATAAACTGAAAAGTAAATTTAAATGCAGAAAAGGAGATTAAAGAATGGCAAGTTTAACAATTCTTAAGTTTAACACTGCTGATGGTGCCGAAAATGAACTTGAAGTAATTGAGGATTTAAGTAAACAACAAATGATAAAACTACACGACGCAGCTATAGTCACCTGGCCTGAGGGGAAAAATAAACCAAAAACTACGCATTTGACCGATTTAACTCGCATAGGTGCACTGAGTGGCGCTTTTTGGGGCTATTATTTGGAATTCTCTTCTTTATTCCTTTGGTTGGTCTAGCCTCCGGGGCTGCGTTAGGTGCGATAGTGGGTTCAATGAAACATATGGGGATCGATGTAGATTTCATAAAATCTATCCGTAGCAAAGTTACTGAAGGAACTTCAGCTCTCTTTCTTATGACTAGCGATGCCGTTGAAGATAGGGTAGTAGAGGCTATGAAGCACTACAAGTTTGAAATCATTGCTACCAATCTGTCAAAGGAAGAAGAAGCAAACCTACGTGCAGCATTTGCTGAAGAATAAAGTTCACCAAAAAAACTAGTTTTATTAGGGAGTAAACTATCTGGAAACCACTTTAGATTTTTCAGCTTCAGCCAAATTTAAAGAATATTGGTAGTCAAATTTGTGGGAATTTTCAAAAATAATAAAAATTCATTAATATTAAATTGTTGTTCAATATTAAAACATTTCATGGGAAAGTAAGTTTTATTTGAATACTATTTTTTTTAGAATTAACTTTAAATAATTCAAAGAAAGTATTTGTACACGTTAGCCTAAAAAATTTAAGACCCGCCTTAATTAAATCAGATGCTTCTAAATTTTTTATATACTTAGTAGAAAATTAGAAGTTCATCCGAATTTTTTATAAAAATCAAGAATATAGTAATAAATAATCGATCTAAATAAAAATAATTTATATATGACATTTAAAAGGTTCAGGAAATGATCAAATTTTGGTTATGTACTTTATCAACCAATTGATTTGTGATAGATCTAATGGATCACAGAAGACAAAATCCATTAAAATTATTTATTTTAACAAAGTGGTGAAATGAATGTTTAAACAATTATCTAGTATAATGAGAAATGTACTGATTCTTTTTCTGTTAGTTTTTTTTGTGGTATCGTTGACAGGCATAGCAACGAATGCACAAGGCAATGGTGATATATCTAACAGTGGTAAGATTGTAGATGTGACCATTCAGAACTTTGCTTTTAAGCCTGAATCAGTCAAAATATTTGTAGGGGATACAGTAAAATGGACTAACATGGACTCAGCTGACCATACAGTAAGCGGGACTATATTCACGTCTGGAATAATAGCCACAGGACAAAATTATGAATACATGTTTACCGAACCCGGAGTCTATAATTATGAATGCTCGATTCATCCTTATATGAAAGGAACTGTAATTGTTGTAGCGAAAAAGTAAGGGCTTTACAAAGGTGCGTAGAGAACTTTGTTTCGCACCTCAATTATTTTTATAAATATTTATTTAAATATTTTAAAAACTGCTATTCATATTAGTGTGCTGATTTTTTGTGTAATCTTCTCGAGCATACTCATGTATTTTTGGATTTTTCTTTATTGGTGAAAGTGGAGCAGTTATCTGGTAAATAAAAATGAGAACCGGAAGAAACAAAAAAGAGAAAAGGATAATCAGGTATGAAAAGTACTGTTTACAAGAAGATCATGATTGCAACCGATGGCTCGAAACTAGTAAGAAAAGCAGTTGATTCTGCAATTGAAATTGCAAAGCTAAGCGAGGCAAATCTGTATGATATATTTCAGTGGGGGGTTATTAAATAACTCCATATATAGATGCAGAATGGGAAAAAGTAATGAAAGAGCACCTCAGGACTGAAGGTAAGGAAGCAACAGCTTATGTTGAAAATGCTAGAAGAGTCGCAAATGTTGAGGTAGAATCCATTATTCAAGAAGGAAGTCCTGCAGTTGAGATTATTGACGTTACAAAAATTAAATAGAATATTTGAAATGTGGATCCAGCTATATAGAAATTCTCTATAAACTCGCAATAGGCTAAATTTTAATCCAGAAACTCGACATTAAAAATCCAATTAAAATATTTTGTGTTGATTTGAACTTGGAAAGTGAAATGATAAAAATTGCGATAGCAAATGTGTTAAAAATATCGGCTTACGAGAATACTATATAGAAAGTGAACTTGTGGTGCAACTGATTGAAGCTGAATTTATTATACTACTAGATAAGCGCAGTTTTTGAAAGCTTTCGAAACTGTTTTTTAATTTCTTTTGTCTCTATTTTGTACAGAATTTTTGTGTAAAAACCTTTGTTTCATCGATTTCCATATTTACAACTATCTTTTTTCTAGGTGACAAAAAATATAAATCTAGAGTCCTTTAAATCCTCGACTATGTCTTTAAAGGAAGGTTCTTATAAGCCCTATTCAGAAGTTGTAATCGACAGTATAATCGACGGTACAATAGGAGTTTTCCTAGATAAAGTTCAGATATGTTCATTTAGTCCATACTTTTTTCAAGGTTTTTTTGGCTTCTGCATGATTTTTATTTACCTGCTGTTTAGTAGAAGGCTGGGACAGTTAAGACTTAGGCTAAATAGCAGATACCTAATGCTCCTAGGTATTCTGAATGTAATTACAATCATGTGCTATTTCTCCTCCATCAAATATAGTCGGATGTTCATTGTAGTCCATCTGCGTTATAACGCTCTAGTGTAATGTCACTCTGCTGTCTCCTATGATCCTAGGGGTATGAAATAGTAAAAAAGTCTGTTGCCCCTTTTTCTTGCAGCTGCAGGAGTGTTACTTATTGTTCACTGGGAGAAGTTCTAATGAGCGTGGACGCTGGATCAAATTTTCAGAAAGGCCTTATTTTTGACCTATCTTCGAGGCTGTCATTTTGTATAATTATAATCACGGTGCACTACCTAAGACATGATTGCACAGGGATAACTCAGATACTATAAATAATTGTAATAAGTCATATCATTATGCTTCTGCCTGCACTTTTCACATCTCTCCCTAATTTTCCTTAAAATATTAATACTCTTATGATGTTTGATTTCAATATTCCATTTGCTGCAGCTATCTAGCTTAGAGGAATCTCAGAAATCAAGCCACAAACAAGTGGTATTCTTGCCCTTTTAGAACCAGCGTCAGAAATCTCCTTTGTCATTACTATTCTATAAAATTCAGTCTACATCTCCACACTTCTGGGCACTGTGTAATTCTCACAGCAGCTTATATTGTAAGCAGAAGAGATTGTAGTAAATGAATGACATGTTTGATAGTTGCTCTAAATTTTCTATTTAATACACCAAAGATCTTTCCCCATTCTATTAAATGTGTTTTATGGTAATAATTTTCATAAAATAATTGAGTATATGGTACAAATACATGGTACAATTAGTTGTCTAGAGACAGTTTGGTTATGATAAATTTTAGGTTTAAATAGTCATCATAGCGAAACTATATTATGGATTTATGGAAACAAAGATATATGAATGGAAGAAGAGTAGAAAAAGGACCTGTTCAACTGGATATAGGCATAGTTTTATCAAGCGTTGGGGGAAACTCCAGTCATGATAGGAATCAATTTCATGGTCTTGTTTCCTTGTTTGCCATTGATTTTGGACTCTATGTTGGACCATCATATAATCTTTTTGAGACTATAGGACCCAGTGTCGGTATCGGTTTGCTTATAGGGCACAATGGTTTCCTGGCTGCGAAATTAGGCATTCATTTAAGAAGAACATTTGGGTTAGCTATTCTAATTCCTATAGTTCCAATTTACGGCGCTACTGGAGCAAGCATTTTAGCCGGATTGCCTATTTCAGAAGGAACTAAAGCTGTGGCAACGATTCCATTTATGTTAGTGCCAGCAGCTTTTGCATACCAAGAAGAAATCAAAGAATTAAATAGGCGTGGTAAAGAAATTTTAATGAAATTAAGGTCGGATATGTCAGGAAAACTATAATCACTGCCAAATATAATGTAACATTACTGTATGTATATACGTATATTAGTTTGACTATGAGCTTGGATATGTTTATTATGAATGATATTGTTAATGCAACTATTAGTTCCTACAACAAAAACGAGTAGATTAGACTTCAAGATTCATTATTTGTCAGAGATATTTTGGAGATTCTTTTATTCTTTTATGGTTTCTATATTCAATTTTCTTTGTTTACTCTAAATCTTGCAAAACAATAACATTTTAATTTCATTGAAATTAATTCCATTTATATTCGTTAAGATATAATCTATAAGAAGTATGTCATTCCGGCTGTTTTTTCCTGAAAAACTATAAATGCAAATCAAGACAAATAGATTATTGCAGTAGTCATTTTAGCGTTAATAGATTCCTTAACCAAATACAAATGGAGATGACATGACGATAACAAAGGGAAAAGATCGTTGTAAAAGAGAAGAGGAAACAAAAGACTCTTTGGAATCACTGCTTGAAGAAGAGTTCAGAAATCAGGTTCGTTCGGATTATCGGCGCAGTCTAGGCAATGAATATCGTAGAAGATATCTAGAATGACGCTCTATTTTCAAACAAACTCTGTTTCCAACTACGACTTTTGATTTTCTTTTTTGTTTCCTTTTTGCTCGATATTGAAGAGATCACAAATACGGAGAGCGTCAAGATTTTTGATGAATAAGTTGATAGTTTCGAGATCGCAGAACAAGCTTCTCTGGACTTATAATAGGTGGCTTTTGGAAAGCAAGGTACTCTGCGCTTAACTTATTGACCAGCCACTTATATAAATGAGATGTATTAATAAATAATTTACTAACTGATGATGGAATGTTTCAATACTTTAACCTTAACAATATCATTAATAATCAAGACAAATGCAAAATACCATACCAACACCAGCGGTATAAAATCGGCAGCTATTGGTATCAGGCCAGGGATACCAAAGGTTGAGATGGCAAAAGTTACGATCATGTCGCCACATATAGCTGTCATGAGTGTTTTGCTTGGAATAGACTCCCAAAAATGACCCTTTTCTCTTACCACAAGTATCGTGAACATACCTCCGAAGATTAGCATGTCAAAGACAAATGTATGTAGCCCGGTGTTGGCGGTGAGTCCAAGGTGGCTCATCCCAATATATAGTAGCCCGAAAGATTCAGTTACCATTAAAATGCCAACAGTACTGCAACTCTTGCCAGTGATGCTATGTCCCAAGACTCTGGGGTCTTGGAAGACCTGACGTTATCTGTCGCTATAGCTATTGTGACGAAATCAATCAAAAAAAGTAGGAGAACGATCTCAAAAGCGCCTATAATGTATTCTCCAGTAATCAGGAATGCAAGAACCACAAACAGTACGATTTCGAATGTCTTGATAATCTTATTCAGAATCCAGGTAGATATCCGCTGATGTATCTGTCTGCCCGTTTTGACTAGTTCAATTATTTCAGCCAGACCTTCATGAGTAAGGACTACACTTGCAGCACCTTTTGCAATGTCCATAGCGTTACTCACTGCAATTCCAACCTCTGCCTGACTTAATGCAGGAGCATCGTTCACCCCGTCTCCTGTCATGCCGACGATATGCATTTTTTCTTGAAATTGTTTTACGAGAAGGTATTTATCTTCCGGGTAAATTTCGACAAAGCCACGCTTTGTTCACTAATTTGAGTAGCTTTTTGTGGTGACGAGTTCTTTATCTCCCTTAACTCAGACACCTTGATGATACTCCCTTCAATGCCTATGTCTTTTGCAACTTCCTTTGCCACTACTAGCGAGTCTCCTGTAAGCATCTTTGTCGTAATTCCAAGTTCCTTAAGTTCAGAGATTAGCTTCGCATATTCTGGCCTTGGTGCATCATAGAGAGCCACCATACCTACAAGCTCTATCCTAAAACCGATTTTATCCACCGCAACGGCTAGAGTTCGGTAACCTTTTTCGGCATATTCACCCATTTTTGCTCCAGAACGGAGATTCTTTCATTATCGTAGCCACATAAAGTTGTCAGGACCGTTACCGCACCCTTAACCACCTGGATGTGTTCATTATTTTTTTGTACGATAGATTCTGTTCTCCGGCTGGCAGGGTCAAACGGTGTGAAGCTAATCTGGACATACTCGTCGGTATCCAGCCCTTTGTGTTTTGCAGCCGCAATAAAAGCGATGTCGATAGGATCCTGGTTCGCTTCACTGGATGCAAGTGCTCCATAGAGGATCACGTCTTCATTTGTATAGCCATCCAGAGCAGTAATATCGGCTAGTGAGAGTTTATTTAAGGGGAGTGTGCCTGTTTTATCTACGCACAGCAAATCCATCATAGATGCATCTTGCGAGGCATTAAGCCTCGTCACTAGCACGCCCTTCTTAGCGAGTTCCATCGAGCCCAGGGCCATAGTAACCGTGAACATTGTGGGAAGTGCAACGGGAATTGATGAGACCAACAATATAAGTGCCAATGGCAATATTTCTAATAGGTTAATGCCTCTGATATAAGAAACAAAAAAAGCAATGGTGAGCAAAATGACTACCATCGAAAGAAGCCACTTTAGTAGATTAGTGATGACTTCTTCGACATACATTCTTGGTCTGGCAATATTAACCAATTGTGCTGTCCGACCGAAATAGGTCTGCACGCCAGTAGATACTACTACACCAGTAGCTTCACCTTTCCGGAGAACTGAGCCCGAATAAAGAATATCCTTCTTTTTTTACTCTGAAGCAAAGGATTCTCCTGTCAGTGCCGATTGATCTACCTCTAGATCTCCATCGATTATCTTAATGTCTGCCGGAACAAAATCGCCAGTCTGCACTCTCACGATGTCACCAGGCACTAGGTCTCTAGAAGTTATGATTGACCAGTTTCCGTCCCGGAGCACTTTGGCCTTAACGTTGAGCTTCTTCTTGAGAGATTCCACAGCTCTGGAGGATTGCTGTTCCTGGAAAAAACCAAGTACAGCGTTCATGAATAGAAGGAAAGTTATGACAATGAGGTCCACATATCGTTTTAATATAAAAGAGAGAACTATAGTGATTTCAAGCATCCAGGGTGTTAGACCACATAATCTCTTTAAAAAATTTAGCAAGGGACTTTGTTTGTTTTCAGGTACCTCGTTATAACCTGTTCTCTGAATTATCTCTTTAACGCTTTCCATCGATAAGCCCATTTTAGAATCAGTACTTAATCGTTTGATAGTTTCCTCGATGGATATTCCTATGTGCTCTTCAGTAGGAGATATCTGTACAAACATAATTTTATCA
>Ga0326728_10024986_pt1 | contig 10749 bp, 7 predicted proteins | sample MB3enrmetagenome_FD_207602 | JGI IMG/M metagenome (GOLD analysis project Ga0326728, IMG submission 207602) | Lab enriched peat soil microbial communities from McLean, Ithaca, NY, United States - MB31MN | ecosystem: Environmental > Terrestrial > Soil > Wetlands > Peat | place: USA: New York...
CTCAAAGCAAAGCTGCCCCACTTGTCCGGTCGCGACGCCGACCAGCCAAAGGACAGCGGAATATAATTCAGTTCCGCCCGGGTGTGGGACGGAAGCGTGATCGTTTTATTGGTGACCAAAAAGACGTTGCCCAGCGCGTCCTGCGCATACAGGTTGAAATACGTCAGATTGGTCGAGAACGTCGGCGCTTCGTAGTCCTTAAAGTCGGCGCCCAGCGTGAACGCGGAACGGACGCCGGCAAAAACCGGGAGCGGATAGTTGAATTTGGCGCCGACGTTGTTGTTGTAGGTAAAGCTTTGCTCGGTGGATTGCGACCGGATGCCCGCAAGGGTGTTGGTAAAAATGACGGCCAGCGGGCCATAACGGACCGGTGTGGCGGAGGCGGAACGCGACGCGTACAGGGTCAGATCGGGATGACCGGTGGGCGGCGGCAGGTTGAACTGGTGCGTGATTTCATCATAACCGAAGGTGAGCGGCTGGTCTCCGAGTTCTTCCCGCCGGCTCTGCTGAAAAATTCCCAGTGGGAGACGGTAAAACGCGCTGTAGCTCGTAATCAGCGGCAGATCGTAAAAGCCGCTTCCGCTGCCGGGCGGCTTGTAGGATTGCGGTGAAAAATTGTAATCAAAACCAATTTGATTTTCGCGCTGCCAGAGATTGTCATACTGCATGGCGGTGTCCAAACGCAACAACGGCGTGTCGGGCTGCGACTTGTCATTCACCTCGACGCGTCCGTGGAGCGGCAGACGATCTTTGACGTTCAAGGTCAGCTCCGTAGTGCCGGGGTCCGGGCCCGGGCCGATGACCGGGTAAATCTGGCGGTCGCGGTTCGCATTCGCCTGGTCCAGTTCAGGCTGGAACCATTTTGTGTCCAGCAAGATGTTCGTCGTCAAGCTGGGCAGGGCGCGCTGGATGTTGGCATCGCTGAAATGGCGGTTGCCGGTGATGTTAATTTTGGTCAGCTTCCCTTCGACGACACGGACTTGGACAACGCCGTTGGTCAGCCTCTGTTGGGGCAGTGTGACGCTGACGGTCGGATAGCCCAAATCCCGATAACGCATCTGGAGTTTGCCCAGTCCCTCGCGGAGCCGTGGAAAATCCACGTTGGTACCGGTGTAATTGGTCAGCACATCGAAATTGTCCGGCGGCAAAACGGTGTTGCCTTGAACTTGGTAGCCTCGCACGTCGAGCGCCCGTTTCGGTGGTGCATTGGTGGCCACCGGAAGTGGCGGGGCAAAAAGGTCCTCGATCACGGCGGCGGGGCGGGTTTCCTGCGCCGGGCCGTTGAAAACCGTAGCGGAGACAAGCGCTGCCGCGAATAGGAACCGAAATCTCATTTGCTGTGGTTGTCCTCTCGACAAATTATTTCGCTGACAGGCGGGGCCGGGTTCGCCGGCCCCGCCGGAATTTTATGGCGATCCAGGTTACGGCGAGCGGACGATCCTGTAATAGCCCACATTGGGCGTGTTGTTGTGGGCGAGCGAATCAACGTTGCCGTCGCCAACCAGTGAGCCGCCCACGGTCTGCCAGTTGGTGGACCGGCCGAGACTGTTGGTGTAAACCAGCGAGTAGGTTTCGCTCAGTGCGGTGCTGAAACTGATCGTGTCAACGTTGCCTGAGCGCGTGAATCCAGTGATAACCGGCGCTGGCGGACCCGCCGTGAAGGTCAGGTTTCCGCCGGCACTGATGGTGAACATGCCGATATAGGTGTCCAGCGGCTTGGTAGTCGCCGTGCTGGAGGGCACCGCGAGGAAACCAAACGATCCAGGTGCAACCCCTTCGACTGTGAACGGCGCATATCCGCCAAATTGCGGGAGCCAGTCCGCATTGATGGTATTCTGCGCGCCGGCCTTCACATAAGCGTCCGACGCCACAATGCGGTCATAGGACAAAACAGAGGAAGGGGCGAACGAGTATGAGGCCGTCTGCTGGCTGGCGGGCAGGTAAAGTCCGGGGCGCGTGCCAATGGAATTGATTTTAGTCCAGGCCCCCTGCCAGACCGAGGGGGAGACATTGAAACCGGTATTGTAAGGTTCAACGCCGTTGAGCCAGAAGCTTTGCGGCAGCGCCGCGCTGAAATACGCGGTGGGGCTGGCATTCGTCGGGCTGGTGGCGGCGACGAGCACCACGCTCACGCCGGTCAGGTCCGAACCATAAACACTCGTCACCTGGCTCAAGGTCCACCCGGTGACGGTGGTCGTGTATCCGTTGGTGTGACCGAGAAAGTTGGTGACGCTCCCGAGGTCGAACTCGACATCGTTGTTCGGGCTGGGATACGTGCTGGGGATGGCGCTTTCACGGAAAATGAGCAGCACGTCGCCGTCATTGTAATTCCACGCCCCCGCCGGAAGCGCCGGCAGCAAAGCCAGCGCGGCCAGGGTAAAATGAAACAATTTGTTCATGGCTTCAAAGTTTGAGGTTTCATTTGCGGTTCACTGCCAGGTGATCGGGCCGCCGTCCACGGCGCGCTGAACCTTCATTCCGCTGTAAGGCACGAAGCTGTTGGTGAAAACAGAGCTGGAAGTTTGGAACGTGACATTCGTCACCCCCGCCAGCAGGTTGGTGATGACGGTGATCTGCGCGGGTGTCGGCGCGCCTTGGCCGCTCTTCAACCAATACCAATGCTCGTAACCCCAAAGCGCATAGTTGCCATCTTCCACATTCGCCACCGAATAAGGGAATCCTTCAAACGACAGCGCCACGTTGGTCTTTACATCCTGCACGGCCACGGTGCCGATGGCGTTGGTCAGATAGTTGACGAGCACCCGGATGTTGGAACCGCCGGTTTGTCCGCCGGCCGGATCCAGAATCGGCTGGCCCTGGCTGTTGGTGGAGTACGTCGCCAGTGTGCCGGTAAAATAAATGTTGGCATCAATCTCGGTACGAACAGCCGATGCGGTGTTCCGTCCCACAAGATAAACCGAGTCACTGGTACTGGACCCGCCAATGTAGGCTGAATGAAAGTTCGGGCCGGCCGAGCCTTCCAGGTACGCCGCCTGCCGCTGCGTGAGGTTGGTGACCGAACCAAGGCCCGGCGTAAGGACGGCCAGCGGACTTTTGATAAACGCGTAGGGCGCAATCAGCGTCTTGACTTCCGTAAACGGCGAACTGCTCAAGCCCACCGCTTCCGGCGTGGTGCTGGAAACCACCAGCACCGGCACATTAGTGGCGGTGCCCAACGCGTTCGTCTCAACGTTCTGGTAGGTGATATCCTGGAGGCCGCCCACCGCACCGTTGAGGATGAAGTCAAGTTGCACGTTGGGACTGCTGCCCGGCAAACTGGACAGATAGCCTTGGAACGACCGCACGGTGGAACTGGAAGTTGACCCGACGGTCGTCACGTTTTGGAACTGGTTGGTTACTTGATACCACAGCACGCTGGAACTGGCATTGCCGCCGGAAACCGTCACTTCGGTGATGGCCTGCGCGTGTAGTCTGGTGGTTGGGATGGCCAGACCTGCAAGAAACAGACTGGCGGCGGCTATTTTGAGACGGGATATTTTCATTAGTTATTGGTTTCGTTTTTTGAAGATCTTCCGGTGGGCCCGGTCAGTCCTCGATAGCTGTCATTTGGAGTGGACCTCGCTTTGCTCGCGTCGGTAAATTCATTTTGCAACCAGCAGGCTCTTGATATCGTCAGAATCGGTGCCGATGTCGGTAAACAGCCAGGTCGAGAGATAGCGTTCGCTCGACGAGGGCACGATGGCGACGATGGTTTTGCCTTTATTTTCCGGGCGCGCGGCCAGTTGCAAGGCCGCCCACACCGCCGCGCCGCTCGACACACCTATCGGAATGCCGTCAAGCTGGTTGACTTCCTTGGAAACCGGCCCCGAATCGTCCTCGCTGACCTGGATGACTTCATCCACGATTTTCGTGTTGAGATTGGCCGGAATAAATCCCGCCCCGATGCCCTGCAATTTGTGCGGACCGGGCTGGCCCCCCGAAATCACCGGTGACTTGGCCGGTTCCACCGCAACGGCTTTGAACGAAGGCTTGCGCGGCTTGATGATTTCCGCCACGCCGGTGATGGTGCCGCCAGTGCCCACGCCCGCAACGACGAAATCCACCTTGCCGCCGGTGTCACGCCAGATTTCCTCGGCGGTCGTCCGCCGGTGGATCTCCGGGTTCGACGGATTGGAAAACTGCTGCAGGATCACGCTGTCTGGAATCTGCGCGTGCAATTCTTCCGCCTTGGCAATCGCGCCTTTCATGCCTTTGGCGCCCTCCGTCAGAACCAGTTTCGCGCCGAGGATTTTCAACAGCTTCCGTCGTTCGATGCTCATCGTCTCGGGCATCGTGAGGATCAGCTTCAATCCCTTGGCGGCCGCGACAAAGGCCAGCGCAATGCCGGTGTTGCCGCTGGTCGGCTCGATCAAAATGCTGTTCTGGGTGATCGCGCCGGACTTCAGCGCGTCTTCAATCATGGCCACGCCAATCCGGTCCTTGACGCTGGAAAGCGGGTTGAAAAATTCGAGCTTGAGCAATACGTCGCCCAGCGCCCCGTGCTTTTGGGCCGTGCGGTTCAGACGCACCAGCGGGGTGTTGCCAATGGTTTCAGTGATGTCATTATAGATGCGGCTCATAATTTTTTATGTGGTTTGTAGATTTGGTCGAAAATTCCGCCGTCGGCGAAATGGACTTGCTGCGCGCTCGCCCAGCCTCCGGCGATCTCCTGCGCGGTGAACAAGTCCAATGGTTTGTAGCGCGGGGAATAGCGCGCCAGGACCGCCTCGCTTTTGGGCCGGAAAAAATGTTGCGCCGCCAGTTCCTGCCCGGCATCGCTGTAAAGATATTCGAGGTAAGCCCGGGACACGGCCTGCGTGTGATGGCGTCCCACATTGTAATCCAGCCAGGCCACGGGATATTCCACCAGGATGCTTTCGGGCGGAAGCACGACTTGCAGGCGGGCGTCGGGATATTGCTTTTGAATCAGCGCCGCCTTGTTTTCAAAGGTCAGCAGCACATCGCCGATGCCGCGGTATGCAAAACCTTTGGTGGCGCCGCGTTCGGTTGTGAGCAAGGGCATGTGGGCCAGCAATTCCCTCACGAACTCGCGCGCCTGCCCGGCATCGCCGGCGGACTTCTTCAGCGCCTGTCCCCACGCCGCCAAATAGCTGTAACGCCCCTCTTCGGTCGTTTTCGGATTGGGGATGACGACCGAAATATTGGAGCGAACCAAATCGTCCCAGTTTCGGATGTCCTTGGGGTTGCCGTTTCGCACCACGAAGACAATTGTCGAAGTGAACGGAACACTTTTATTGGGCAGCCGCGCTGCCCAGTTTCCAGGAAGCAGCCTCCCATCCGCATGTAGAGTGTCAATGTCCAGCGCGCGGTTCAGGGTCACCACATCCGCCTGTGCCACGTTGATGAGTGATGCCGCCGGTCCGTTTGAACCTCCCTGCGACTGATTGACAGTCACCGTATCGCCGGTTTTAGCCTTCCAGTAATTGGCAAACGCGCGGTTGTAGTCCTGGTAAAAGCCGCGCGTGACGTCGTCCGAGACGTTCAGAATCTCGGCGCCAGCCCCGGGGGCCGTGGCGGCTGCCGCCAGCCCGCCCGCCACTGTCACGGCAGGGATGATTTTGCGAATCCAGTTCCGCATGGAAGAAATATGTTTTTGTTTTCATGGGAACTTCCGGTGGTCCGGTCAGCTGCCTAAAAAATGATTGGTTGGCTCCGGTTAATCGGTGCGGTTTTCGGTTTTGTCCAATCGCACGCGCTCGGTTTTTTCGATTTGGATCACGCGCGAATCATGAACCACAATTTCGACCACGCCGTAATGGAGCGATTTGACGTGCTGGACGACCAATTCCAGCCACTTCGAATCGCCAGCCACGCTGGCCGGCACTTTTTGTTGAATCTGGCTCATATTAATAACGATTAGAATTGTCGTCTTTTAGCCCCAAAAAATACTTTTTCCTATCTGCACTGGTTAAATTGTAAACTTCGCTCGGATTATTATTGATGTATTAGCGACAATATAAGTCGTATATTGGCGGGCATTGGGGAAGTTGTCAAGCATTGTTTGAATTATTTTTTGCCGGGCGGAGGCTTTATCCGCAACTGCCTAGGTTTCCTGAATGCGTTCAATCCGTGCGCCCAATTGTTGCAGCTTCTCGTCCATCCGCTCGTAGCCGCGGTCCAGATGGTAGATGCGATTGACCTGCGTCGCGCCTTTGGCCGCCAAACCGGCAATCACCAAGGCCGCGCTGGCCCGCAGGTCGCTGGCCATGACCGGCGCGCCGCTCAGGGGCCGTCCCCCTTTGACGATGGCGCTGGGGCCTTCAATCTCAATGTCCGCCCCGAGCCGCGCCAGTTCGCTCACATGCATGAACCGCGATTCAAAAATTCGCTCGGTGATAATGCTGATGCCGGGGGCGAGCGTGAGCAAGGACATCATCTGCGCCTGAACGTCCGTGGGAAAACCGGAGTAGGGCAGCGTGGTCACGTCCGCGGGCTTCAACCGGGATTTTCTGCGCGAGACAAGGTTTGCGCCGCGCCGCTCCACCGCCACGCCGGCTTCGCCCAGCTTGTCAATGACCGCGCGCAGATGATCGGCGCGGGCGCCTTTCAACGTCACTTCGCCATCGGTGGCGGCGGCGGCCACCAGGAACGTGGACGCCTCAATGCGGTCGGGAATGACTTCGTGCTCCGCGCCATGCAACTGGCTGACGCCCGTGATGGTAATGGTGGGGCTGCCCGCGCCCGCGATGTTTGCGCCCATGGCATTTAGAAAATTCGCCAGGTCCACTACTTCCGGCTCGCACGCGGCGCTTTCGATGACCGTGATGCCTTCGGCCAGCGTGGCGGCCATCATGACGTTGCCAGTGCCCAAAACAGTGGGGCCTGCGCGACCGCCGAGGAAAATGGAATTGCCAACGAGCTTCCGGGCAGAAGCATCCACGTAGCCGCCTTCGATTTTGATTTTCGCGCCAAGCGCTTCAAAGCCCTTCAGATGCAGATTGATGGGCCGCGCGCCGATGATGCAGCCGCCCGGCAGGGACACGCGCGTTTTTTTCAGCCGCGCCAGCAAGGGCCCGGCAATGCAGATCGAACCGCGCATCTTGCGAACCAGCTCGTAGTCGGCGTAGCCGCTGATTTTCCGGGCGTGAATGGTGAGCGTGCCGCCCTCGAACTTGGCGGTGGCGCCGAGCGACTTCAGGATTTCCACCATGAACCGCGTGTCGCTCAAGTCCGGCACGCGCCGGATGACGCAAGGCTCGCTGGTGAGCAGCGCGGCGGCCATGATCGGCAGCGCGGCGTTTTTGCTGCCGCTGATGGCGACGTCGCCGTTCAGCGGCACGCCGCCCTTGATTAGGAAACTGTCCATAGTTGCTTAATGTGCTTGTGAAACCGATTCCGCCGCCATGCGGGCCGGCCAAAAAAATCACGCCCGCGCCACCAAAATTCTGGCGCGTTGACTGTAATCTTCCCGGACCGCTTCGACAATCCAGTTCTCATCGCCAAATATGTTCCTGAGCGCGTCGGCCTGGCCATCGCCAAACTCGAGCATCATTTTGCCGCCGTCTTTAAGAAACGGCCGCGCCTGGGCGGCGAGCAGCCGATAAAAATCCAGGCCGTCGGCCCCGCCATCCAGGGCAATGCGCGGATCGAAATCGCGCACTTCCGGCTCCAACGTGGCAATTTCCGCGGTGGCAATGTAGGGCGGATTGCTGATGATCAAGTCGTAGGGCGCGCCGGGCCACTGGCCGGGACCCTCCACTTGGACAAATTCAATCTGTCCGGCCACCCCGTTGCGGGCAGCGTTGTCCTTGGCGAGCGCGAGTGCGTCCGGTGAAATATCCGCCGCCACAATTTTAGCGCCCGGACATTTGGCGGCCAGCGCGATGGCAATGCAGCCGGTGCCGGTGCCAAAATCAAGCGCGCACGGCGCGGGACGCTGCAGCAGGAATTGCCAGCCGCCTTCCGCCAGCATTTCGGTTTCCGGGCGCGGTATCAGGGCGTGACGATTGACGGCCATCTCGAAGCCGCAAAACGACGTCGAACCCGTGATGTGCTGGAGCGGCTCGCGCTGCGCCCGGCGCACGACCAGCTCGCGCAGGGCGTCCGTTTCGGCGGGTGAAAGCGCGCGGTTGAAATTCAGATACAGCTTGAGGCGCGGCAGTTTCAGGAGATGCGAGAGCAGCAGTTCCACCTGAAGGCGCGGCGACTCCACCTGCTTTTTGGCAAGGAAATCGGCGCTTTTCTGGATGGCCTCTAGGACGGTCATTGACGGTCATTGACGGTCAAAACGGCGGTTCTTTCATGGCGGCAAAACCGCGAGCCGGCGGGTTTATTCCGGCATCACCACCGCCACGACCAGCGAATCGGTCGTCAGGTATTTTTGGGCGACGGCGCGGGTTTGCTCCAGCGTGACGGCTTCGTACCTGGCATCGTCCAACTCCGAACGCTGAAAGCCCAGGCCGTAAAGTTCATCCAGCGCGGTTGTGGTGGCGAGGTTGCCGAGGTCGGCGCGGGCGATTTTCTTCTGGCCGATCACCTTCGCCTTGGCGCGCTTCAATTCCTCCGCCGTCAAACCCTCGGTGCACAGGAGGTTTGCTTCCTTCAACAACTCCTTTTCCACCAGTTCCGCCTTGGCCGGTTCGGTGCCGGTGTAAAAGGCAAAGTAGCCGGGAACAATGCCGGGAAAATTCTGCGCTCCCACGTAATACGCCAGCCCCAGCTCTTCACGAATGCGCAAAAACAGGCGCGACCCCAGATCGCTGCAACATTCCTGGACCAGGTCCAGCGCGTAACGGTCATCGCCGTCCATCGTTGTGCCCGGGAACCCGATGACCAGGACGGCCTGCTTCTTGTCGCGTGTTTCGGTGACGCGGTTTGTCGAGGGCCGTTGCGGTTTGGGCGCGACATTGTGAACGCCCTCACCCTTGCTCCAGTTTCCAAAAGCCTTTTCCACAGCCGCCCTGACCTCGGCCGTCTTCACGTCGCCATAGACAGCCAGCACGCAGTTATTGGGCACAGCCAGCCGTTGATGAAATGATTTTACGTCCGCCACGGACGCCTTCCCGACGCTGTCCTCGGTGCCGAGCAGGTCCAGGCCGTAGCCGGCGCCGTTGAAAAGCGCTCGGCGCATGGCCAGGCTGGCGCTTTTGAGCAGGTCGTCCTTGCGCGAACGGATGCCGGCGGCTTGAATCTCCTTCTCGCGCTCCAGTTCCTCCGGCGGAAATGCGGGGTTCAGCACCACGTCGGATACCAGTTCCAGGCCCGCCGCGAAATCGCTGCTCATCACCTCGGCGTTCACGCCGAAGCTGTTGTTGCCGCCATAACTGTCAATATGGCCGCCCACGGACTCGATTTCGGTGGCGATCTGCTCGGCGGCGCGTTTGGCGGTGCCCTTGAGCAGCATCTTGGCCATGAGCATGGTGCAGCCGTTGTTCGCGGAGGTCTCCGCCAGCACGCCGCCTTGAAAGACCGCCCGAAATTCCACGAACGGCAGGCGATGGTCCTCCTTCACCAGCAGCTTCAGGCCGTTGGACAATTCAAATTTTTGGATGGGATGGTCCGTGTTGCTCTCGGGATCGGCCTTTGGCTTGGGCGCGGTCCCGGTGGGCAACAGGGCGTAGAGCGTCCGGTTTTCCGCCGAAAGATACTGGCGGGCCACGCGCTGGACATCGGCCACCGTGACCTGCTTGACGGCGGCCAGGTAGCGTTCGGAAAAATTCAAATCATTCGCCGCCAGCCAGTTTCCGCCCAGGTTTTGCGCCTGTCCTTCCATGGTCTTGCGCGAGGACAGCGTTGCCGAAATGAACTGTTTCACCGCCTTGTGCAGTTCATTGGCGGAGACGGAAAGCGTTTTGACCTTTTCGATTTCGGCCAGAATCGCGTTGCAGGCCGGCTCGAACTGTTTGCCATCCACGACGGCGCTCACGCCAAAAAGGCCCGGCAGCCCCGGACTGTAAGTCCAGGCGTCCACATGATGGGCCACGCCCTGTTTTTCGCGCACCTGCTGAAACAGGCGCGAGCTGCGGCCGCCGCCCAGCAGGACCGAGAGGACATCGAGCACAGGAACATCCGCGTGCCGCAGTTCGGGAATGTGCCACGCAAAATGGACATGGCCCAGTTCCACCGGAAATTCCTCGATGATTTCGCGCGCGGCGGTCTGACGGGGTTCCAGCGGCAGAACCGCCGGCGGCATGGCGCGCGCCTTGCGCCCCTCGTACGCGGCCTTGATTTGCGCCACGACTTCCGCGTTCTCAACGTCGCCGGCCACCACATAAAACACATTATTGGGCGCGTACTTCTCCGAGTAATAGCTGCGAATGTCGGCGGGCTTGACCTCGTCAAAAATGTCGGGATAGCCGATGATCGTGAAACGATACGGGCTTTTGGTGTAAGCCGTTTCAAACAGACGGCGGCTGGCGCGGCGGCCCGGGTCGTCGTGGCACATGTCCATTTCGCGGCGGATGACATCCATCTCCTTGGCCAGGTCATCGGGCGGCAGCGTGGCGTGCTGCATGATGTCGCACAGAATATCCAAGGCCTTGGCCGCGCCGGTGTTGGGCACGTCAATGTGATAGACCGTGCGGTCGAAGCTGGTGTAGGCGTTCATATAACCGCCGGCCTCCTGCACTTCTTGGTCAATGCGTGCGCCGGGGCGGGTGGTGGTGCCCTTGAAGAGCATGTGCTCGAGCACGTGCGAAAGGCCGGCACCGAGCCAGCGGCCTTCGTGGATGCTGCCGGCCATGCACCACGCCTGCGCGGAGACAACGGGCGCGCTGTGGTCTTCGCGCA
>Ga0326728_10024988_pt1 | contig 10748 bp, 11 predicted proteins | sample MB3enrmetagenome_FD_207602 | JGI IMG/M metagenome (GOLD analysis project Ga0326728, IMG submission 207602) | Lab enriched peat soil microbial communities from McLean, Ithaca, NY, United States - MB31MN | ecosystem: Environmental > Terrestrial > Soil > Wetlands > Peat | place: USA: New York...
AACTCCCTATCCGAATTTGAGCTGGAGCGCCAGGATTTCAAAATCAAGCTCAAGCGAGGCGTAACTGGCGCGGTTGTGGCCGCGGAGGAGCCGAATGTCATTCCCTACGTGGTGCCGCTGGCGATTCCGGCGCCTGGAGCGCCCACCGCGGCGCCTGAGCCGGCCGCCACCGCGTCGCCGTCGCTGCTGGAAATCAAATCCCCCATGATCGGCACATTTTACCGCGCGCCGTCGCCGGAGTCGGCGAGTTATGTGGAAATCGGGGCGGAAGTGATGCCCGAGACGGTGGTATGCCTGATCGAGGCGATGAAGGTGATGAATGAAATCAAAGCCGAGGTCAAAGGGGTTGTGACGCATATACTCGTCGAAAACGCCAAGCCGGTCGAGTTTGGCCAGCCCTTGTTCCGCATCCGGCCCAACTAGGCGGGGCGATGCGGCAAGAGATTACCCATGTTTGAGAAACTTCTGGTGGCCAATCGCGGCGAAATCGCCGTGCGGATCATTCGCGCCTGCAAGGAGATGAACATCCGGACCGTGGCGGTGTATTCGGAGATCGATGCCAATTCCATGCATGTGCAGATGGCGGATGAAGCGATTTGCATCGGCAAAGCGGCCAGCAACGAGAGCTATTTGCGGATCGACCGCATCATCAGCGCCGCCGAAATTGCCGATGTGGATGCGATCCATCCCGGCTACGGTTTTTTGTCCGAGAACGCCCACTTTGCCGACGTGTGCGAAAGCTGCAACATCCGGTTCATCGGGCCAAATTCCCGCGCGATGAATGCGTTGGGAAACAAGGCGACCAGCCGCGCCCTGGCCAGAAAAGCAGGCGTTCGGACACCTCCCGGTTCCGACGGCCCGGTGGAAAACGAGCAGGACGCGCTGGCCACCGCCAAACGGATCGGCTACCCCGTCATGATCAAAGCCATTGCCGGCGGGGGCGGACGCGGCATGAGGGCGGCGCACAACGATGTCTCGCTGGTCAAGGGCTATCACGCCGCGCGGAACGAGGCGGAAAAGGCCTTTGCCAACTCGGCTGTGTTCATCGAAAAATACATCGAGAATTGCCACCATATCGAATTCCAGATTTTGGGCGATCAACGGGGCAACATCATCCATTTGTGCGAGCGGGATTGTTCCGTGCAGCGGCGCAATCAGAAACTGGTTGAGGAAACTCCGTCGCCCCTCATCGACGGCAAATTCAAGGACCTCCGCAAAAAAATGGGCAAGGCGGCGGTGCGCATCGCCGAAACGGCCCATTACACCAACGCCGGGACGGTGGAGTTTCTGGTCGATGACCAGGGCAACTACTACTTCCTGGAGGTCAACAAGCGCATCCAAGTCGAACATCCCATTACCGAGGAAGTCACCGGCATCGACATGGTGAAGCTGCAAATCACCATCGCCATGGGCGAACCGATGCGCATCTCCCAGGGTGATGTCCACCTCCGCGGCCACGCCATCGAATGCCGGATCAACGCCGAGGATCCTTTTGATGATTTCCGCCCGTGCCCGGGGCGTGTGGAAATGTATTACGCACCGGGCGGCCTCGGCACGCGAGTGGACAGCCACGTTTACGCCGGCTACACCATTCCCCCGAATTACGACTCGATGATCGGCAAACTCATCAGCCACGGCAAAGACCGCCGCGAAGCGATGGACAAAATGAGCCGTGCCTTGGGCGAATACATGATTACCGGCGTCAAAACAACCATCGCCTTCGAGCAAGCCATCATGCAGGACCCCAACTTCCGCCGGGGCGTTTACACGACGGGCTTTCTGGAACAATTGCTCGGCGGCGCGCGGCGCGAATTGATAGAAGAACAGGTCTGACTGGATTGATTCCTTCGCGTTTATGAAGCCGCTGGCGCAATGCCGCCTCTACACGTTCATCGACACCGCCCGGCTCGGAGGGCGCCAAGCCGCCGCAGTCGCCCGGCAACTGTGCGATGGCGGCTCGGATTTGATCCAACTCCGGGCCAAAAGCGCAACCGCCGATGAAGTGTGCCGCCTGGCCGAAGAAATCCTGCCCGTGCTGCATCGGGCCGGGGTCGGACTGGTCATTAACGATCATTGGGACATCGCCTGCAATATCGGGGCTGATCTTTGCCATTTGGGGCAGGAAGACTTCTTCGGGGCGGGCTGGACGGATTCCTCCCAGCTTCTGCCGCCGGGTCAGAGATTAGGATTAAGATTAGGATTAGGAGCGGATAAGTCACGCGTCCCTTTGCTGGGGCTGAGCACCCATGCGCCCGCGCAAGGACTCCGCGCACTGGCCGCCCACCCGGCTTACATTGCCATAGGCCCTGTCTATCCCACGCCGACCAAGCCAGGCGTCGCGCCCGTGACCGTGGAGTACGTGCGTTGGGCGGCGGCGAACATCCCGATACCGTGGTTTGCCATAGGGGGAATCAACCTGCTCAACATAGGAGAAGTCCTCGAAGCCGGAGCCACGCGCATCTGCGCCGTCACCGCCATTCTCGACGCCCCCGACCCCGCCGAAGCCTGCCGGCAATTCAGGCGGCATCTATCCAACGTGCCGTAACCCCGGCCTGATCATGGCCCCGTTCGCCCTTTTGACAACATCCATTCGCTTCTTGCAGCCATGCGAGTCCAAGTGTAACCTCATGCCATGAGCTATCTGACACTTGAAGTCGAAATTGACCATGGGCGCGTTTTGCCGAAAGGCGTTGAGGCCCTGCCGGAGAAGGCGTCCGGCCTGCTCACCATTCTAAATCCGCCGCCACTTTCCCAGCCGCGTCCAATTGGTTTGGCCAAGGGCCAATTCACCGTGCCGAATGACTTCAACGCCCCCTTGCCCGAAGACGTATTACAGACATTTGAAGGCAAATGAGGATTCTGCTGGACACCTGCGAGTTTCTTTGGCTTGTGGCTGGCGATGCCAGATTGTCTCTGCCTGTCGCATCCGCAGTGCGCGACCCGCAGAACGAGGTTTTTTTGAGCACCGTTTCGTTCTGGGAAATTTCCCTGAAACACGGCCTCGGCAAACTGCCGTTGCCGCAGCCGCCCTCGCAGTTTGTCCCTCTGCAACGCGAAAAACACCTTATCGCGCCGCTGGCTTTGGATGAAGCTGCCGTTGCACAGTTGAGCGGATTACCGGGGCTGCATCGTGATCCCTTTGACCGAATGTTGGTCTGCCAGGCAATAGCTCATGGTCTGACGCTCGCCTCGTCCGACACTCTCGTAAGACAATATCCCGTCGCGTTGCTTTGAACGGGCAAAAGCCGCTTGACCACGCATACCATGTCTGACATACGCAACCAAATGAGCAAAGCGTTGAAGGATATCATCGTTCCATTGTTGCGGGAGCACGGCTTTAAAGGCTCATTCCCTCATTTGCTTCGGCACATCCAAAATCTCGCGCCGTCACCGCCATCTTCAACGCTCCCGACCCCGCCGAAGCCTGCCGGCAATTCAGGCGGCATCTAAAGTAAAAACTTCATTGCCCCTGCGCTGGCGTTGGCCCAACATCCACCCATGCTGGCCCGCGTTTTGTCCGCTGCTGTCAATGGCATTAAAGACTTCCCCGTCGGGGGAAGGTTCCGAAGGACGGTCCTTGCGGGCCTCATTTTGCTCCTGCCGGCCGCGGCCGGCAACGGCGCCAAGGAACCGTCGCCCCCGGCGCTACGCGCCCGGATCGATGCGGCCAATGAAAAAGTGCGCCGCGCTCTGGTGCGCATCCGGGTGGTTTCAACCGAGTTCCGGGAGGGGCGCGAGGTCAAAATGCAGGCCTTCGGCAGCGGCGTCATCATCACCAAGGACGGCTACCTGGTGACCAACCATCACGTTGCCGGGCACGCCGCGCGCCTGTTTTGCACACTCTGGAACCGCGAGGAAATCGAGGCGGAGTTGATCGGCACGGACCCGTTGACGGATATATCGGTGCTGAAACTCAAACCGGAAAAGCCGCGCGAATTCACGCCGGCCCATTTCGGCGATTCCTCGGCCCTGCATGTGGGGGATTCGGTCCTGGCCATGGGCAGCCCGATGGCGCTCTCGCAATCGGTCACGCTGGGCATCATCAGCAACACCGAGATGGTGTTGCCGCGTTTTTGGGGCGAGTCGGGCCGGTTCCAATTGGACGGCGAGGATGTCGGCGCCCTGGTGCGGTGGATTGGACACGACGCGTCGATTTACGGCGGCAATTCCGGCGGGCCGCTCGTCAATTTGCGCGGCGAAATTATCGGCATCAACGAGATCAGTTATGGTTTGTCCGGCGCGATCCCGGCCAATTTGGTCAAGGCGGTGGCCGGGCAATTGATGGCGAAGGGAAAAATCCAGCGGAGCTGGCTGGGGATTGATCCACAGCCGCTCTTCAAGGAGTGGCCGGATGAGAAGGGTCTTCTTATCGCCGGCGTTTGGGACAATTCGCCGGCGGCCAGGGCGGGCCTCAAGGCGGGCGACTTGCTTCTGAGCCTGGCGGGCAAGCCCATCAACGTTCGCTTCGACGAACAGATGCCGGATTTCATGGCGCTGGAAACCAGCCTGCCCCTGGGCCGGCCCGTTTCCGCCGTCGCCAGGCGGGAGGGAAAGGAGATCGACGTTACCATGATTCCCGTCGAACGCGGGGAGATTTTTCCCCGGCAGCAGGAATTCAAACAATGGGGGCTGACGGCGCGCAACTTTTCGTTTTTGCTGGCCAGGGAAATGAAGCGGCCCAACTTGGATGGGGTTTTGGTCACATCCGTTCGTCCGGGCGGACCCGCCGACAACGCCAAGCCGTCCCTGGAGCGCGGCGATGTCCTGGTCCAGATCGATGGCCAGCCGGTCAAGTCGGTCAAGGACTTGGTGGAGCGGACGCGGAAGTTGTCGGAAGGGCAGAGCGAGCCTGTGCCGGTGTTGGCGAGCTTCGAGCGCCGGGCGGCGCGGTATCTGGCGGTGGTACGGGTGGGGATTGAGGAGGAGAAAGACCCCGGCCTGGAGGTGACCAAGGCCTGGCTGCCGGTGGAGACGCGCGTGATCAGCCGCGAAATCGCCAGGCAACTGGGTTTGCCGGAGTTAAAGGGCTTCTACATCTCGCGGGTTTATCCCGGCTGCACGGCGGAAAAAGCCGGGCTGAAGCCGGGCGACTTTATTCTGGCTGTGGACGGCGAAAAGCTGACGGCCTCGGGGCCGGAGCATGAGGATGAGCTGGAAAGTTTGATCCGCCAGTACGATGTTGGCAAAACGGTGGAGTTGTCGGTCCTGCGCGACAAAAAGGAAATCAAGATTTCCGTCGAACTGGAGCGCTCGCCCCGGTTGCGGCGGGAAATGAAGAAGTACCGCAACGACGACTTTGAATTCACCGCCCGCAACGTGTCCTTTTTCGACGCGGCCGAGAAGCAGTGGGACAAGGACCAGCAGGGCGCGTTGATCGAGGAGGTCAAGCCCGGCAGTTGGGCCGAATTGGCCAATCTCCACGCCGGGGACCTGGTGGTGGAAGTGGACGGCCAGCCGGTGGCCGGCGTCGATGCGTTGCGCCAGGCGATGGACAAGATCGCCGCCGCCAAGAAGCCGGCGGTGGTGATGAAAGTCACGCGCGGCATCCACAGCGCCTACCTGGAATTTGAACCGGACTGGAAAAACTAATTGTCACCAAACTCGAACTTGACGAATACTATGAACCGCAAACTGAACCTGATTGCAGCGGCATTGACTTTTTTGGCCGCGACATGCCACGCGGATGAATTGGCGGACAAAGGCCGCGAGATTTTCAAAAAAAACCATCTTGCCGTCGTCACCGTGCAGGTCGTCCTCAAAATGTCCACTTCCAGCGGCGAACGCGCCTCCACCCCGAGAGAGTCCAAACAGGACCTCACTGGCACGGTCATCGACCCGTCGGGCTTGACGGTGCTGTCGCTGTCCTCGGCGGACCCGGCGGAGCTGTACCGGCGCATGTCCGACGCGTACAAGATCGAGTCGCAGATCGACGACGTAAAAATTTTACTTGACGACGGCACGGAATTGCCGTCGGAGATCGTCCTGCGGGACAAAGACCTGGACCTGGCCTTCGTGCGGCCCAAGACCAAGCCGGCGGCGCCGATGACGGCGGTGGATTTGAGCAAATCCGCCGCGGCGGATGTGCTGGAGCCGGTCATTGCGCTGAACCGGCTCAACCGGGCGGCGGCGCGCGCCTATTCCGCCTCCGTCGAGCGCATCGAAGCGGTGATTCAGAAGCCGCGCACCTTTTACATTCCCGAGTCAGGCTCAAGCTCGGCGTCGTTAGGCTCGCCAGCCTTCGCGCTCAACGGGAACATTGTGGGGATATTCGTCATGCGGGCGGTCAGCGCGGGCGAGACCAGCGGGCGCAACATGCGCGAGAACATGACGGCCATCCTGATCCCGGCGCAGGACATTTTGAAAGGCGCCAAACAAGCTCCTGAGGCCAAAGGCGACGCCGGCAAACCGGCGGACAAGCCGGCGCAAACGAAGGAACAAAAGGAGAGCAAAGACCAGAAGTGATCCGACGGGCAAATAACCGAAAATGAGGGCTTGCAAAGGGGCCGGCCAGGGTTTATTGTCACCCTCCATTTTTGGGCGCCGTGTGAGCGGCGGGCGGTTGAACTGAATACGTGGCTGGCCGCCGCCACAGGAAGATTTTAGACTATGTCAGTGAGAATTCGCATGAAGCGGGTCGGCACAAAGAATGCGCCCTATTTCCGCATTGTGGTGGCGGATGCGCGCAGCCCGCGGGACGGCAAGTTCATCGAGGAAATCGGCGCGTATCAACCGCTCAAAAAAGGCGACAATTGCAAGCTGGACCTGGAACGGGCCAAATACTGGATCAGCAAAGGGGCCCAGCCCAGCGAAACCGTCGCCAGTTTTATAAAGAAGCTCGGCAAAGCCGCCGCGCCAGCTTAACTCTTTCGCCTCATGCAAGCCTTTTTGGAGTATGTCGTCAAGGGGTTGGTCAATCATCCGGAGGCCGTCACGGTCACTCCGGTGGTCAAGGACGCCCTGACGATTTACGAACTGCGGTTGCATCCCGATGACGTGGGCAAGGTGATAGGACGGCAGGGCATGACGATCAACGCCCTGCGCTCGCTCTTGCTGGCGGGCAGCGCCAGGAAATCGTTGCGCTGCTCCCTGGAAATTGTCGAGGAAAAGCCGCCGGCGTAGCTTGAAAATCGATGTGCTCACTTTGTTCCCGGAAATGTTCACGGGACCGATTGATGTGAGCATTGTCCAGCGGGCCCGCAAGAACGGCCTTTTGGAATTGCGGGTGCATAATCTTCGCGATTACACTCACGACAATTACAAGACGGTCGATGACCGGCCTTTCGGCGGCGGCCCGGGCATGGTGTTGAAACCGGAGCCGATTTTTGAGGCGGTCGAGGCGCTGGCCGGGGAAAAGACGCGGGTCATTTTAATGAGCCCGGCGGGCCGGATGTTTCATCAGGGCGTCGCCCGGGAATTGTCGCGGCAGGAAGAGTTGCTCTTTATATGCGGCGCCTACGAGGGCGTGGACGAACGGGTGCGCCAGGCGCTGGTGGATGACGAATTGTCCATTGGCGATTACGTGCTGACCAACGGTTCCCTGCCGGCCATGGTGGTGATCGATGCGGTGACGCGGTTGTTGCCGGGGGCGTTGGGCGACGACCAAAGCCCGGTGGACGAATCGTTCAGCCAGGCATCGCTCGAATATCCGCATTATACGCGGCCGGCGGAATTTCGCGCCATGAAAGTGCCGCCGGTGCTCTTGTCGGGCAACCACGCGGCCATTGAAAAGTGGCGGCGTGAACAGGCGCGGTTGCGGACGCAGGCGCGGCGGCCGGATTTATTGGACGAAAAGCCGGCCGCCGGGAAGTGAAGGAAAGATTTTATGAACCAGGCATTATTGGACAAAATTGAAACGGAACAGTATCGCAAGGAGACCGGCACGTTCAGCGTCGGCGACTCCGTGCGCGTCCACACCAAGGTGGTCGAAGGCGACAAGGAACGCATCCAGATTTTCTCCGGCGTGGTCATTGGCCGCCGGGGGCACGGGCTGAATTGCACCTTTACCGTCCGCCGCATCAGTTACGGCGAAGGCGTCGAGCGCGTTTTCCCGCTGCACTCGCCGCGTATTGACAAGGTGGAGGTGGAGCGAAAAGGATCCGTGCGCCGCGCCAAATTGACTTACTTGCGCCAGCGCATCGGCAAGGGCGCCACTTTGGTCAAGGAGAAGGAAGGACGCGCGCCGGCCAAAACGCCCGCCGCCGCGCCCGTTGCGGAAGCCGCGCCCGTTGCAGAGGCCGATGTCGCCGCCAAATAGCGCGGGACAGCCGATTGGTTTGGGGAAAATGTCTAATGACGAAATCCTAATGACCAATCAACCCCGAAAGCTTTCGGGGTCAATGCCCAACTGACCCAATGATCAAACTTCGTCATTCGTCATTTTCCACCATTGTCCTTCTCCTGGCGCTCTGCTTCACGCTGCCCGCCTTCGCCGCGCCCAAAACGCAAATCCGCCTTTTGCTTTCAGCGGAGTCCGCGCGGCCTGGAGACGTCATCTGGGCCGGCTTGGAAATGGATATGCCCCGTCCGTGGCACACGTATTGGCGCAACGGAGGCGATGCCGGCCAGGCCACCGAGATCAAATGGACCCTGCCCGAGGGCGTCACCACCGGCGAAATCAACTGGCCCGTTCCCGACAAGGAGATCGACACCATCGGCGACACTTCTCTTGTCACTTATATTTACACGAATGAAGTGGTTTTGCCGGTCCCCATCAGGCTCGCCAACTCTTTGCGGGCCGGGCCGTTGACGCTCACGGCGTCGGCCAAATGGATGGAGTGCTCCGATATTTGCGTGATAGCCGGCAACGACGCCACCGCCACTCTAACCATCGGCGACGCCGCCAAAGCCTCGCCTGATGCGACCATCATCGCGAATTGGCGCGACAAACTTCCCCGGATGGACGCCCTCTCCACCGCCGCGGCTTTTTGGGAAAGCAACCCGCCCCAGGACAATGCGCGCGGGCTGATCATCGAATGGAAGACCAACGCGGCCCCCGCCGATTTTTATCCCTACGCCCACACCAACTTCGAAGTGGGGGGAATGACGGACACATTGCCCGGCCCGGCGGGGACGGTTCGCCTTCACAAAATTGTCAAGAAGAGCGAAGGCGATTGGCCAAAACAGGTTGATGGAATCCTGGTGGGAGGAGCCGGCTCTGCCGGGCGTTTTGGTTTGGAAGAGCATCTGAGCATCCAGGCGCCCGCCGCCGCCACGCCGCCGCGGGCCGGAGCGCCGTTGGCAACGGGTTTTCTCATCACGGAGCTGTTGCTCGCCTTTGTGGGCGGGCTGATTTTGAATGTGATGCCCTGCGTGCTGCCCGTGATCGCCTTGAAGGTTTTGGGCTTTGTCAATCAGTCCAAGGAGGAGCCGCGGCGCGTGCGGCAGTTGGGCGCGGTCTATGGCCTGGGGGTGTTGGCTTCGTTCCTGGTTTTGGCGGGGCTGGCCATCGGGGCGCAACGCGTCGGAGGAGTGGCCAATTGGGGGGATGTTTTTCGCAACCCGCAATTCCAAATCATCATCACCATTTTGATGACGCTGATCGCGCTGAATCTGTTCGGCGTCTTTGAAATCACTTTGAGTGGAAAGGCCCTGGGCGCGGCGAGCGAATTGTCGGCCAAACCGGGCTTCCCCGGCGCGTTCTTCAACGGAGTGCTGGCCACTCTGCTGGCGACGCCCTGCACGGCGCCGTTTCTTGGCGGCGCGCTGGCCTTTGCCTTCACGCAATCGCCGCTGGTCACGGTCCTGGTTTTCCTGGCGGCCGGACTGGGGCTGGCCTTTCCCTTTGTCGTGCTGTGCTGGAATCCGCGTCTGCTCAAGCTGCTGCCAAAGCCGGGCGCCTGGATGGAGAAATTCAAAAACGCCATGGGCTTTCCCATGCTGGCCACCGCCGTCTGGCTGATGTGGGTTTCTTCCAGCCGGGAGGATGACACGCTTTGGCTCGGGCTTTTCCTGGTGGTTTTGGCGTTCGCGGCCTGGATTTGGGGCCAATTCGTGCAACGCGGCGCGCGGGGCCGGGCGCTGGCGGCCGTGATTTGCCTGTTGCTGCTTGGGGCCGATTACGGAATCATCCTGGAAGGGCAGCTTCAATGGCGTTCGCCACCCCAAACCAAAATGGCCGGCATCGATTGGAAAGTGTGGAGCGCTGAAGCGGTGGAGCAAGCGCACCGCGCCGGCCATCCGGTCCTGGTGGACTTCACGGCCAGGAGTTGTCTGACCTGCAAGCTCAACCTGGCCAGCAGCCTTGAGATCGACCGCACTCGCGCCCGGCTCAAGCAGATTGGCGCGGTGGCCTTCAAAGCCGATTACACCCAGGAAGACCCGGCCATTGCGCGGGAACTCCGCCGCTTCAACACTTCGGGCGTCCCGTTGGTGCTGGTCTATTCGAAGGACCCGGGCAAGGAACCTCAAGTCCTGCCGACTTTCCTGACGCCGACCATCGTGCTTAACGCCCTGGATCAAGCCGCGAAATGATTGGTGTAAAGACCTGGACGTTTGGGAAATCGGGATTTTTGACCCGGGCGGTTTTTCACGTCCACAATTGCCGGTCCAGCGAACGATACTGAATCGCCTCGGAAACACGGCTGGCTCATGAAGCCTTACGGGGATGCCCGGACGACCGGCAGAGACTGTCTCAAAACTCAAATGCCGTTTTTTGAACAATTTATTTGACAATATGTCTAATTGAATATGGCTCAACCTATTGCTCCTGATTACGGACAACAATTCCTCTTGCCGGCGGCCTTGGAAGA
>Ga0326728_10024989_pt1 | contig 10748 bp, 14 predicted proteins | sample MB3enrmetagenome_FD_207602 | JGI IMG/M metagenome (GOLD analysis project Ga0326728, IMG submission 207602) | Lab enriched peat soil microbial communities from McLean, Ithaca, NY, United States - MB31MN | ecosystem: Environmental > Terrestrial > Soil > Wetlands > Peat | place: USA: New York...
TTTTAGATATCTCCATAACTATCTTGGAGTTTGTTTTAATCAAATCTTCTCGACTCATTCCAGGCTTTCTGGCAATTCCGGCTGTAATTATTGCAAGATCAGAGTTTTCAATGTTTGAGTAATCATTACTTCCCAATATTTGGGTATCATAATCTTTTATCGCCCCTGCTTGCATTAGATCAAGAGCTTTTCCCTGTGGCAACCCATCTACAACATCCACCATGACAATTTCACCAAGTTCAAGCTCAGCTAGTCGCTGGACTGTAGTTGCTCCTACGTTTCCTGCACCAATCACGGAAATTTTAGCCATTAACTGCACTCCTGTGTAAAATTATTAATTCCCAAGATATTCTTAATCGTCGGAGGATTTCGAAAAACCCCAATTTTAGGTTGGTTATATATAAAACCTATTAAATAATTTGTTGAAATCGTAGGTTCATTGAAACAATCTTCTGTCTACATTACCTTCAATATCTCTTTAATTTTCCTGTCCAAAATTCATATTACTGGATAACTATTATTTAATATTCATTCTTTGTTTTTATAATTTAAGATTATTTTAATCCTATCCTCCTTGAATAATTGTTTAGCTTTTGGTAACTATTAAACCTACAAAAATAAGTGAAATGATATATATTTTGATACAATAGATGCTTTTGATTACTGACCGAAAGAGAGCAAAAAAATGATCATACCATACAGTTATATCATACTTGCGATCTCACACCTTTCTGAAAACAAATGGGTATGTTCACGCCATCATCTGGATATAAAGAAATTATTCATAAAAAGTATTTTCAGTTGCTTATATGCTTCTTTTTCGTTCTGGTTTCCTTTATAATCTGCATCACTCTTGAAGGATAATATTTTGTTTCAGCTCCAACGAAAAGATATACCTGATTACCATCATTACAGATTATATCAACTCAAACAGTGTCTTTTACCAATTCAAAAGCATATATATTTCAAATAGTTAATAATACCATTGTCTCAAAGAAAATTTTTGCGATACTTAATACAAAAAAACACGTGATATCTTATTTTATAGATACAAGGATTTGCATGGCATAAGTCTAACATATAGTGTAAAGGTAGCTTAAAGTCCCATCTTCAGCAGATGTACACAAAAATTTCATATATTTTCTCAATATGGCAATAGCTTAAAAATTAATCTAACTTTCAATGACTAATAGTAGTAAAATAGGCGAACAAATTCTACACTTGTGTACATCCGTTGAATATAGATTTTATAATATAAAGTTAAGGAGTTTTTATTCTGGAGCTGGCTTTTAAAGGTGGATGTAGGGAAGTCGGACGTTCTGGTTTACTCGTAAATGGGGAAATCCTGCTTGATTATGGAATTAAAGTCGGAGATATACTTGAATATCCTCTCAACGACATTGAACCGAAGATAGTTCTTATTTCACATGGACACCTTGACCACTGTGGAGCAGTGCCTAACTTGATGTACCAGAATCCGGAGGTCTATATGACCCCACCGACTGCAGAGTTTACCAACCTTCTAGGGAGAGATACCCTCAAGCTCGCAAAGACTACACTTTCGGGTGTATCCCCTTTTGATCCTGAAGATCTCCATCAACTTGGCCGCAGGACACGAAAGATTGATTATGGGGATACATTCAAAACAAATAGATACAGAGTTTGCTTTTACAACGCAGGTCATATACCTGGTGCTTCGGGAATCCGCCTGGAATCCGAACATGGAGAAAGTCTGTTCTATACAGGAGATTTCAGCCTGAAGGAAACAAGGCTTGTACATGGTGCAGCCGAATTTCCTGAAGCAGACACGCTTGTGCTCGAGAGCACGTATTTCGAGAAAGAACATATTCCACGAAAGGAAACCGAAGAAAGGTTTATAGAATCAGTTCAAGATACTCTGGAGAAAGGAGGCACGGCCCTTATCCCAGCCTTTGCAATAGGTAGGACTCAAGAGGTCCTGATGCTCCTTGACGCACACGAAATCAGGGCTTATGTGGACGGCATGGGCCTGGATGTATACAAAATACTTAGAAAATATCCTGAATACCTGAGAAATCCCGAGCTTCTTGACAGGGCTTTCAAACGTGCGATTCCTGTAAAAGTCCAACAGAGGGATTTAGTCCTTAAAAAGCCTTCAGTTGTTGTCACTACAGCGGGGATGCTGGATGGGGGACCAGCTCTTTATTATCTAAGCCGACTTTATAAAGATCCCAAATCAAAAATCCTACTTACCGGCTACCAGGTTGAAGGTACAAATGGACGGCTGGCTCTTGAGCATAGGATTATTGAAACAAAAGGAGATGTCCTTACACTCAAGCCCAAAATAGAGCAGTACGACTTTTCCGCTCACAGCGGAGATAGTGATCTCAAAAAGCTTGTAAAGGATTTCTGCAAAAAAGACACAATCAGAGTCTTTGTAATGCATGGGGAAAAAACTGAAATTTTCGCACAGTGGATTTCGGAAGAAATCGGCGTAGATGCATATGCACCTTCAAACGGGGAATCTTTTAACTTTTAAAGAAAACGAAAGAATATGTAGTCCTTTCAAAAATCTGTGAGACGCTTAAGCCTCAAAAAATTCAATTATCTGGATATGATCCTGAATCCGAGATCCTTGATACACTTGCAAAGAGTATCCTTCTGGCTGCACGGACTGCTCAGAAAGCTAAAGGATTAGAAGACATTGTAACTGAGAAGACATTGTAACTGCCTTTGTTGAAAAAGATGATATTGAAGTTCTTGCTCTGACAATTGAAAAGTTAGCAGATGAAAAGGGCATAGACTTCGATTTCCTGAAAAAGGATGCTGCAAACCTCAGAAATGCCAGGTTTTCGATCCTGATAGGCATTAAAACCAGCGGTGCTGCAGGTCTTGATCGCCGAGCCTGTGGCTTTGAAACATGTGTAGAGATATTGAACCTGCAAAAGGTAGAAGCAGAGTTTAAAGGCCCAAATTGTATGTTTAAGCATGCAGACATGAGAATTGCTGTAGGTGCAGCTGTTGCAAAAGTCAAAGATTTCTGTATCGACAACAGATTTATGTACACGATTGGCGCAGCTGCAAGGGTATCGGGTTTGCTGGATGATGATAATGTTTTTGGGATTCCTCTGAGTGTAACAGGGAAGAATATTTTCTTCGATAGGAAACAAAGACTCTTAATAAAATTGCTTGCAGCCATCCCACCCTAAACAGATTGTCCGACAATTTAATTTTGAGATAAAAAGATGACAAAAAAGAAGCTTTTAAGACCTTTAAATTGGAAAAAGGGATTAAGTTATTACTGCTAGAAATTGTCTAACAGCTTCATCAAGACAGGGAGGAAGTAATCGACTAAAAAATATACTTGTAGCTCTCCCTGCCTAAAGAGTGAATAGTTCCCCATGTTCTTATTTTACCACAGTAATGCGATCCCTATGTCCGGGAGCCACCGGAGAGGAATCAGTGAGGTAATTGGCGGTGACATTTATATCATCCAGAGACCCTATAGTCCTATTGACCCCGGCCTTCAGGACAGATAAATTATTGCCTCCATCTGCCATGAAGCTGTCCACTGTTACGCGATAAAGGCTGCTCGGATCGATAGAAGTGCCATTGGTCTTTATGCTGGAGATACTGACCTTCTTGCCAATGGGGGCGCTTTTGTTCCAGGTATAGCCGGAGCCTTTTGAGACCTGTAGTAGTACGCCTTTATTGCCAAAAGATGTATTGTCGAACTGTTGCTCCAGCAAGGCGTCTATTTGAGTGCCACTCAAGGTCATTGTGACTAGGTTGTTTCCAAAGGGTTGGACGCTGAAGGCCTCTCCATACGTGACATTACATGGCAGTTTACTACCACTCAAATTCAATCTAGAGCGAATGCCTTCCGGGTTTGTGAAAGCTACCACAGCACCGCCATAGCTTGGTTTAGAGGTGTTATAGAGCTGGGCATCAGCTATGAGATCGCAAAGGGCGGATTCACCTGAATTATTAGGTTCCACTGTAATATTACCTGTGATGTTGCCGATCACTTTGTCTGCGGTGGGTGCAACCAGACATTTGTATTCATTGACCAACTCAACTACTCCGGAATCTTTAGGAACATCTCTGGACACTATAATATTTCTGGCCCTTTTCTCGATCACAGCATGAGTCTCGCTGCTGATCACTAGATCGATATCTGTGAGTATATTACCCTGTGCATAAGCTTCTGTCACTATGCGGCCGTCAATCAGGGCGTTATAGGCCTGATGGGTGTGGCCGGTGATGAATACATCTACTGCACGATCGGTGTGTTTGACCACATCTAAGATGGAGCCGCTCATATTCAGGCTCTCGTTGTACAATCCATCCTAATAGCCTCCATCATGTATGAGTACCACTATGGTTTTTACGCCCATACACTGCAGCTTCCTGACGTATTTGTTAATGGTCTCAGATTCATTCAGGAACTTGAGTCCTTTCACTCTGGAAGGACGTACTGTGGCCGGTGTGTCACTCAGAGCCACTCCAATAAATCCTATTGGCACTCCCTGGACATAGGTGACATTGTAGGCAGGGAATACTGTGGCGTTAGTGCTCTCATTGACGATGTTCGCAGCTAGAAACTGGAAGTGTGCTCCTTCAAAGGATGAGTTCCCAAGGCAGCCATCTTTCGGGTGGCAACCGCCATTTTGAATGCGTATAAGCTCGTCTAGTCCTTTATCCAGCTCATGGTTACCCACTGCTGAAAACTTGAATCCCATCATATTGAGAGCCTTTGTTGTTGGTTCATCGTGAAAGTAGGCTGAGAGCAGTGGAGTAGCACCTATAGAGTCTCCAGCCGAAACTACGAATGTATTTGGGTTCTCAGATTTGAGCCTTTTTATGTGGGTGGCTAGGTACTCAGCACCTCCGACATCGCCATATATAAAAGCACCCGTCTATCGTTGCGCCCTATAGGTATCTGGCTTCTGGGCGGCTCAAGCTGGCCGTGGAAATCATTGATACTCAGGATCTGGATTTCTATAGCATCCCTTTTGTTGATGGGAGAATAAGCATATGCATGATCATACCGAATAAGTGAATCCTGCGGGTTAACTTCAATTGCTTTGTCATATGCGTTTATTGCTTTATCGAATTTCTTAAAATTAGATCCATTGTTACTGCCAGAATTTTGAATATATGCAATTGGCGCCACGCTTGCGATAATCACCAGCATTAAAAACACCAGCACAGTGATGCCTAAAGCCCTTATGTAGATATGCTCTCTACTTGCGTCATCACATGACACTTTTTTCATTTTAACCCTCTTTATATGGATTTAAATATTAATGATGAAGAATAATTCCAAAATTACAAGCAGTAAACAAAAATTTGACTTCGAATTTACAACAAATTTACAGCGCTGCTTTTTTACATTCTTTACGGGACTTTGAAGCTGAGTTATCTGGATTGCTCATAACCTTCCTTCATTTTTTTGGTATAGATTAAGCTTTGTACAGATAACTACGGAAACCCAGATTGTAGATACAGGAATGAAGGTTTTCAAGAAATCTATTAATATGAATTGGTGACAATTAGTCGTCCCTGCTGTTCCAAACAAACAATCTAGAATAATTTTGGACACAGCAAATATCAGAAGTGCTATAAATGCCCTTGTAGCCCGCGGTTTTGTACTTCCAGTGTCAGATGGTATCCCTTTTCGTACAATCAAGAGATGTACAACATTCATGCCAAAGAAAGATCCTGCCGTATTGGAACTTACCAGGGACAATGTTATGAGCATAATAGGAATAATGAAAATAAAACAGTAAAAAAATAAATTTTGGCGTCTGAAAACTAATTCAAAATTCTCTTTTTTGAAAAAATCATGTTTTATAGGGCTTTTGAGAAAATGCGCAAAAAAGACTAGGGAAATTAATCCTACAATAGCTCCCCAATACATCTCCAATGAAATGTCTCCCTAGGTATACTCTTGAAAAAGCCATTAATCCTATTACAAAAGGAGTCAATATCCTGATTATCCGGTTGTTGAAAACAATGGCAATTCCTCCCCACAGTGCGGTCGTAAGCGACACATGGCCTGAAGGGAAACCAAGTTTACAAGCTTCTTGAAGACGAAATACTTTAAGAATCTGTTTGTCAGGAAGAGCGAAAATGCTTTTCATCACATTCCCACTGAAAGGAGATGTATTTTTTATTCCCAATTCTAGGTTAATGACCCTATTGTCCACAAAATCCGGCCTTGGAAATCCAACCAATATCTTAAGAGTTTCAGTAACCATGTTTGTCCACAGAAATAGCTGGAACAGAAGAAAACCTTTTTTAAAATCAACACCAAAAATGGCTACAACTATTATGGGAACTAAGAACGGGGTCGTCCCCATATTAGTTATCTGAATCATGAAATGTGTAAACCATTGATTTCCAAGGGATTGGAGGTAGATTATAGGTTCAGTTTGGAACATTTAGTACAGCACCCAAAAAAGGATAGTTTTTCTGACTTTGAATTTTATTAGAGAATCCTGTAGGATTTTCATATCCGTTCATAACTTTCTTGAGCCTGGACCACTAGCCAGCTCTTAATGGGGCCACAGCTACCAGCCTCCGGAAGCAGGGAGAAGATCAAAATCCGAAAATGATCCAGTCTTCTATTAACTTATATATTTTTGATTCTGAGATATTGGAAAAGGCATTGAGAATGATATGAACTTAATGCTCAATGTACTTAACTACTTTTAAATACAAATGGGCCCAATATTTAGTCAGGCGAGAAAATGGGACTTTACAAGATAAACGTGCAAGCAAGAATAAGAGAATATAGAGTTAATTAAAGATTTTGTTCATAGCTGTTATATTGAAAATTTATCAGATCCACGGATTTTGAGATATATTGCCACTCTAAAGAGTATTGCACTTTTGATGAATAAGGACTTTGACAAAGCCACCAAAAAGGATATTGAATATCTTTTAATCTTAATCAACAAAAAAACGCAAAGCGAAGCTGGTAGGCACGAATATAAAATTACACTTAAGAAGTTTTATAGATGGCTGTTTAAAGGAGATGAGTCTGAACTCACGAAATGGTTTACTACTAATACCAAAAATAAAGATAAAAAGCTGCCCGAAGATATGCTAACAGAAGAAGAGATCATTAAAATGATCAATGCCACACAAAATACTCGTGATAAAGCTATGATAGGCTTATTATGGGATATTGGTGCACGAATTGGAGAAGTAGGCACGCTAAAACTTAAACATATTAAATTTGATGAGTATGGAGCAGTGTTAATCGTCAATGGGAAAACTGGCCCAAGAAGGGTGAGAGCTGTCTGGAGCGTCTCATATTTGATGAACTGGTTAGAAGAGCATCCTGAAAAAGATAATTTAGAAGCTCCTTTATGGTTCAATCTTTCACGCAGGAAAAAGGGTCTTGAAGGCATGCGATATGAAGCTATAAGAATGCAGTTGCAAAGGGCAGCATAAGCAGCTGGAATTAAAAAAAGAGTTCATATTTACCTTTTCAGGCATTCAAGAGCGACTTACATGGCGAATCATTTGACAGAAGCTCAAATGAATATGCATTTCGGATGGGTCCAAGGTTCTAACATGCCTAGCATTTACGTTCATTTGTCTGGCAGAGATGTGGATCAAGCTATTTTGAGAGCAAATGGTATTGAAATTAAAGAAGAGGAAAATAAACCAAAAATTAATGTTTGCCCAAGATGTAAGAACATAAACACGCCCAACAATCTTTTCTGTTACAAATGCGGCGCCGTTTTGACGCTAAAAACTGCCATGGACTTAGAGGAAAAAGTGAAGCCTGTTGATGATAGTCTGAATGAATTGTTAGAAGCAAAAATTAACGAGTTAGTTGAAGCAAGACTTAATGAATTGCTAGCCAAAATGACTTAAAAAATAATTTTTTATATAGTATTTGCACATCTGAACTGGAAACAAAAGTATAAAAAATTGGCTATCAAAACTTTACTAATTAGACGAACTGAATTGAATTGGTTAGAACTTCGAGTGCGTAGATTTTAATGAAAAGCAAGTTCTATTCTGAAAGCATTGTATTACTTGAATCTCCCACCTTTGTTTATGAATTTTTGTTCCAATTCTTGAAGTTTTTAAGTCTTAACATAGATTAATTTATTGATCTGAGACCTTTTTCTTTTGTTTTCGGTATTCTCTTGCCTTTTTATTTGATTGTCCTTGCATTATATCAATGTGGATGCACGCTTCAAAAGTCCTATCAATACCTAATCTTTTTTCACATTTTTCAATACCGTTTTTAAGACAAAGATGAAATTCTTGTGGTATATTTAATTCTTGATCTAGTACACTTATTTCCATATCTTCGAATATTTGGATACATTAGTCAATATATTTTATTAGTTCATCTTTGTCTGTCATTAGAAGAAATCTGAAAAATTCGGGTGATAACTGTAATTTTGTCTCCAACTCTTCTGTACTTTTTTCCACAGTCGTATAGAATATATTTTCCACAAATTCTCTATAATTTGGATCAAAAGTTATATTTGAGTCCTCGATTCTATTTTTGATCATTTTTTCAGATTTAGTCATCTCTGTACCCCCGCTATGCAAATTCGAATTTCTGTAATTTTTGCATCTTCTAAGCTCCACATTAATTAAATAATCGATTAAAGACCAATACTTAATAAATATGCTTTCTAAAACTAAATCGTTTTTTTGCATTTCTGATATTAAGCGTGGATATTTTGCCAGTATAAGTTTCATATTCTGAATGTTTATAACAATTGAATATAATGTTGGAATGTTTCCGGGTTTGCGCTCCAATTTTTCTTTTCTACTATCAATGAATCCAATTTCTTTGAGTTCTCTGAGATCTCGTGCAATTATTTTGTAACGTGGAGTCCCATCTGGAGTAATATAATTCATTTCCTTTGCTAATTCTCTAGTAGTTTTAGAAGACACTAATAAACTACCCAAAATTAGTTCTTTATTTGTTTTAGAAGGCGCGGCTAAACTACCTAAAATCAATTCTTGGCTTTTTTCAATTTGCATATCAAGCTGATAATTCGAATTTCTGTTATTAAAATATACTCATAAATAGCTAATCAATAATCTGCAACTTGTAATATATTGCCGACTATCTGCAAGTTGGTAATTATTGCAGACTAAAAATAAATATAACTGATTAACTGCATCTTCATATTTGCATTCAAATATTAATTGAGAGATAAATATGTTCAAATTTGGAAAAAGAAACGTCATCAAACAAGGTGGAAGTTACATTATTTCGCTTCCAATGCAGTGGATGAAATCAATGGGTTCAGACGTGAAAACTGTGGTGGTAGAGATGGACAGCGAAAATATATTGAGAATTGCAGCTGGCAATACATTACAAGATACGACAACTATTAACCATATACACAGTGGTGAATGCCAATGAATGCTGTCTCAGAAAATAATGAAAATTTATTCGTAGACAAAGAACTGGTGCAACATATGCCGAGAGCATTCCAAACAATGATTAAAATTGAGCAAATGGCTCAAGACCGCCTTCAGCAAATAAAGAATTCCGTTAAACGGGGTGATACAACTCTTGAAGCTGTGAAATAGGAAAGGGGATTACTTTGATGCTAGAAACAGAATTTGACATTTTTTGAGCTCCAACGCGATATCCAATCCTAAAAGTATTAAATTTTATTCTAAAATATGGGTAATTTTATAAGGTGATTAATATGGATTATAAAAAAGATTTGGCTATTCAATGCAGAGAAAATATGAATTCGTTATCTGATGAATACATGCTCAAAATAATTGATTCTAGTTTTAGACACATAGACGAATTGCTGATGTCTTCATCCAAAATGTTAGACAATCATTTATGTCACGTGAACGTTCGTCGAGAGCCTACAATGTATAAGGCAATAACTGCTCAAATACTAAAAGCGCTTATGTTGTCGGACTTAATTTCTAAAAGCGCAGAAGAATTTGAATCCCTATATATTCTTTAAGTGTTACTAGAAGGTGTGACAGTAAATAACATCTTCCAAGAAGGTGATTCTTAAAAATCGAGGTCGAATTAAGTGCGAAGGCTGCTTACTACATGAATTTAGCTCCTGGAATCATTATTTTTTCGGACGATAAGGATCCTGACCCTGCATTTGAAGAAGTCATAAAACAGGCTACAACGAATTTTCAGGAAGAAAATTACTACACAACCGTTAAAGATCAAAAACAAATATCCTTGGTAATCTCGCCCCGTATAAATTGGTACTTAACAAGCGTTGAAAGCTTTGTATCTGATCAATTGCTTAATCGTCAACTCACCTTTGATGCAGACAGTAGTCCAGAGCAGAAAAAAGAAAATTTGATGCGCAGAAACACGACGCTGCAAGCGGTGGGAATGGGCAGGAGATAAATATTGAAGTACTGATATGCAGACGACTGTATGGAGCACTTAAACAGAATTTATTTAAGGTTAAAATATCCTTTGTGGACAGGATATACCTACATGACACCAGTAATTCACGCATATTCCCAATGTTCCTTGATATGGTCCGGGGTTTTGCTGCCTTCAAATAATGGTTGATTTCGAAGGAGCTAACCTTAAAGAAGCTAACCTTAAAAGAGCTAACCTTGTAGGGGTTGACCTTATAAAAGCTAACCTTACATGGGCTAACCTTGAAAGGGTTAATCTTAGAAAATCTAACCTTAAATATACTAATCTCAGAGAAGCTAATCTTAAATGGGCTGATCTTACAGAAGCTAGCCTTATAGAGGCCAACCTTGAAGGTGCT
>Ga0326728_10024990_pt1 | contig 10748 bp, 10 predicted proteins | sample MB3enrmetagenome_FD_207602 | JGI IMG/M metagenome (GOLD analysis project Ga0326728, IMG submission 207602) | Lab enriched peat soil microbial communities from McLean, Ithaca, NY, United States - MB31MN | ecosystem: Environmental > Terrestrial > Soil > Wetlands > Peat | place: USA: New York...
CGAAAAAGACAAGCGCATGGCAAAACGGGAAAAAAGCGGCCTTGTGATCACCCACACGGGGTTCATCCTCGATTATGTCGACGCAGACAAGGGGCACGTGATGTGCGACGGCATGATCAAATGCCACGGGAACCCCCGGGAGATCCTCAAAGACATCAAGCAGCGCGGCTATAAGGAGTGTCTGGAATGTCGCCAGAGCTGAGCACACCGGGCATATCAAAGGAGGACCAGGAACGGCTCGTCCAGTCGGGGATCAACCTCTCCATGGAGGATCGTTGCGGCAGTTACCTCCAGATGAACCAGGATGTCGTCCATGCCGAGTGCCATCAGGAAGGCATCGAGGTCCTCTCGTACAAGAAAGCGATGGAAAAGTATGACTGGCTCAGGGACTACAATTGGAAGGCCGTCGACAAGGACAAAGATGAGATAACGAAATACGTTGCAGCCCAAAGCGACCCCAAAGGCTACGTGATCATCGCCCACAAGGGCTCGAACAATATCCTCCCCATCCAGGCCTGCCTCTATCTCGGGCGCGAGACGATCCAGCACGTCCACAACATTATTATCGCCGAGGAGGGTGCGGAGCTCCATATAATCTCGGGATGCACGAGTGGCGGACACGTCGGGCAGGGTGCAGCACATTACGGTGTTTCAGAGTTTTACATCAGGAAGAACGCGAAGATCAGTTTCACCATGATCCACACGTGGACAGAGAACATCGAGGTCTTCCCGCGCAGCGCATCCATCGTCGAAGAAAACGGGGTGTTCCTGTCAAATTACGTCTGCATGCAGCCGGTCAAGAAGGTCCAGATGTACCCGACGGCGACCTTAAAAGGCGAGAACTCGGTCGCACGGTTCTCCACGATCACTATCGCGTCCCCCACGTCATATATCGATACCGGGTCGCGCGCAATCCTTGAGGGGAAAGGCTCAAGTGCGGAACTTATCACCCGTGCGATCACAAAAGGCGGAACCATCATCTCGCGGGGCCAGATCATCGGGAAAACCGCGGGGACGCGGGGACATCTCGAATGTAAAGGGTTGATCCTCAAGGACGGGATCATCTACGCGATCCCCGAAATTGACGGAAGGGTAGTCGGTACCGAGCTCTCCCACGAAGCGGCGGTGGGGAAGCTTGCGCAGGAGGAGATCGAATACCTGATGGCCCGGGGGCTCTCCGAGGATGAAGCGACCGCGACGATCATCCGGGGTTTCCTCGATGTCAAGATCGCCGGCCTTCCCGAGGCGCTCCAGAAGCAGATCGATGCCACGATCGATGTGGCGGAAAAAGCAGGATTTTAGACCGCGCAGGCACCATGCCCTCCCCCTACCCCCGATCGGATGAACGCCGCAGGATGGTGGACCTCCAGATTGCAGGCCGGGGGATCCGGGACCCCCGCGTGCTTGCTGCAATGACAGAGGTGCCCCGGCACCTTTTTGTCCCGCCGCCGTACGACCGCGACGCGTACGCGGATACCCCTCTCCCCATAGGAAACGGCCAGACCATCTCCCAGCCCTACATCGTGGCGCTCATGACGGAGCTGCTCCACCCGGGGCCGGAGGACCGGGTGCTGGAGATCGGGGCAGGGAGCGGGTACCAGGCCGCGATCCTCGCACGGCTCGCGGCACAGGTCGTCACCATTGAGCGCATCGGTGCGGTGGCGGCACAGGCACGGGCAAACCTTGCGGCGGTGGGTGCAAAAAACGTGGAGGTTATCGAGGGGGACGGGACACTGGGCTACCCGCCGTCAGCCCCGTACAACGGGATCCTGGTCACCGCTGCTACTCCGGAGATCCCACCGCCGCTCACCGGGCAGCTCGCGGACAACGGAAGGCTGGTTGCCCCGGTGGGCGGCCGGGCGGTACAGGATATCGTGGTACGGGAACGCCACGGCAGCCGGTTCCGGGAAGAGCGGCAGGAGGGCGTCTGGTTCGTGCCGCTCATCGGTAAGTACGGCTGGGAGAGGTAAGGTATGAAGATCATTGATGTCACGCGCCCGCTCTCGGGCACAACAGTCTCGTTTCCCGGGGATCCTGCGCTGAAGTTCTCCCAGCGGGATGCAGGGCTCTACCTGATCAGCGAGTTGCGCATGAACAGCCATTCGGGCACACACATCGACGCCCCTGTCCACTATCTCAAAAAGGGAGACACCATCGATCAGGTCCCGCTCGATCACCTGATCGGCCCCTGCCGGGTGCTCGATCTTTCCGGCGCCGGCCCGGCAATCACCGCGGCAGACCTCGAAGGGCGGCTCTGCGGGGCCAGAAGGGTCCTGCTCAAAACCCCCTTCTCGGGCGAGACAGAGTTCCGGGAGGATTTTCCCCACATCACCGCAGATGCGGCACGCCTGCTCACCCGGGCGGGTGTCCTCTGCGTGGGGATCGACTCGTTCTCCATCGAGGCCCTGGTCTGCGACGGGTCGGTGCACCGGGATCTCCTCGGCCACGGGTGTATCATCGTGGAACTCCTCGATCTTTCCGGTGTGAGCGAGGGCAATTACGAAATGATTGCCCTGCCCCTGCGGCTTGCCGGCCTTGACGGGGCACCGGCCCGCGTCGTGCTCATGAAACAAAAGGAGGAATAATGGACTTCATTACCAAAGCAGTACAACGGCTCGAAGAGGTCATGGAATGCGGCGGGTGCGAGGAGATGGGAGTCCGCCTCGATGTGGACCCCGATGCAGAGACCTGCCAGTTTGAGCGGGGTGCCTGCATGACGGCAACGTTCGGGGGGAGGACCGCGGAGTTTGTCACGGACAACCCGATCCGGGCCATGACCAAGATCTCGTTCATGTTCGGGGCGCCGCTCGACAATCCCGCCACCCGGGGGGCGGCCTGCGCCATCATTAATGTGGCCACGGCATTCTTCTGCCTCTCACGGGTGCGCCGGGCCTGCCTGGTGGCGTCCCACGGCGCCTGCCAGAAAGAGCTCGCCGAAGAGCTGGCCGGCCGGCGGGTCTTCTGTATCGGCCCGGCCGCGGCACTGGCACGGGCAACCGGGGTGTACCTTGCCGAAGATATCGGGGGAGCGGATATCATCCTTGTGAACAATGAAGGGATCATTGCACCGGATCTCGGGGACCTCCTTGCCGGGCCGGGCAAGGGAAAACGCGTCGTCTTTCTTGGCCCGTCCACGGCAGGGACGAGCCGGCTCATGGAGGGGGAGCACTGGTGCCCGTACGGGCTGCCGATGCTGGAGGATACTCCCGATCCCTCGATGCCGGGAAGATAAAACTCTTTTTATTTTAAGCACACCCACCCTCATGCATGTTGTTTGGGTCTTCAGGAATCCGCCAGCGATTTAGTGGCCCGCTTGCAGATACCGCGCTCGCGGTCGGGGCGGTTCTGGGGGAGCACTTCCCTGACTGCATTGTGGGAACCGACACCCGGACCACAAGCCCCCTGCTTGCCCGGGCGGTTATCGCGGGCATCGCCGGCGCCGGGGGAACGGCACGCTCTGCCGGGATTGTCCCTACCCCTTCGGTGGCATATAGCGCCCGTACCGTACAGGCCGGGTGCATGATCACCGCCTCCCACAATCCCGAAGAATACAACGGGATCAAGCTCTTCAACCCTGACGGCTCCTCGTTTGTGCAGGCTCAGCAAAGGGAGACAGAAGAGCGGCTCAAAAAACCCCGGTGGTCGGACTGGCAGCACCAGGGAAAGGAAGTGGCATTCGATGCCCTGACGCCCCACAAAAATGCAATCCTGGACAAAGTCTCCCCCGATCCCGGGCTCTCCGTAGTGATAGATTGCGGGAACGGGGCCGGTTCTGTCCTTACCCCGGGCCTCCTCGCCGAAGCAGGGGTAAAAGCCACCTGCCTCTCCTGCAACCCCTCCGGGCGGTTCGGCCGGCCCTCGGAACCGCTCGCGGAGTACCTCGGGTACGTGGGCGAGATGGTAAGAAAAACCGGGGCGGACTGCGCTGTTGTTCATGACGGCGATGCGGACCGGATGATGGCGTTTGACAACCGGGGCCGGTACATCGACGGCGACCACCTACTCCTCCTCTTTGCCGAGCACCTGGATGCCCACCGGGTGGTCACCACCAGCGACGCATCCATGATCATCGAGGAAGTGGCCGAGGTGCACCGCACTCCCGTCGGGGACGCGTTTGTCTCCGAGGAACTGCTCTCGTGGGGGGCCTTCGGCGGCGAACCAAGCGGTGCCTGGATCTTCCCGCAGATCTCGTACTGCCCGGACGGGCCCTTTGCCGCGGCCCTTTTCTGTGAGATCGCCTCGGGCTGCGATGTGGCTGAACGGCTTGACACCATGCCGGCCTACCCTGTCCTCCGGGAATCAATCCCGCACGAGCGGTCCCGCGAGATCGTTACTCACCTTGGTGCAGAGAACCCGACCGATGGTATCCGGGTGGCAGGTGAGAGCGGGTGGTATCTTGTCCGGGCAAGCGGCACCGAGCCCAAGATCCGGATAACGGCCGAGGGTACCACGTTGTCAGCTGCAAAGGCAATGCTTGCACAGGCAAAAGAGCGCATCCGGCAGGGGAAAACTGCTTAACTGTTGCAGGGAGAGCTGTAGTTATGGAATGTGTTGTGCTGGCAGCAGGGGAGGGAAAACGCATGCGACCCCTCACTGCCCGACGCCCGAAAGTGATGCTCCCGGTGGCAAACCGCCCGATGATGGAGCATCTCGTGCTCGCGGCCCGGGATGCCGGTATCACCGAGTTTGTCTTCGTGATCGGGTACGGGGAGCGAGAGGTCCGGAACCATTTCGGGAACGGGGAACGCTTCGGTATACAGATCGCATATGCCCCACAGCGGCAACAGTCGGGGACCGCTGATGCCCTCCGTTCGGCACGGGACCTTGTCACGGGCCCGTTCCTTGCGATGAACGGTGACATGATCCTCTCCTCTGCAGACATCGCCCGGATGATCAACGTACCGGGGCCTGCCATGGGAACGAGTACCACCGACCATCCCGGAGACTTCGGGGTCGTACTCGTGCAAAGCGGCCGGGTCATCTCCTTAGAAGAGAAATCGAAACACCCGAAGTCCTCTATCATCAATGCCGGGGCATATACCTTTACCCCGGAGATCTTTGAGCTGCTCGCCGGGGTCGGGATCTCGGCACGGGGCGAACTTGAGCTCACCGATGCCCTTGGCGTCCTGATAGCACGGCACGAGCTGGGAGCGGTTCCCCTTTCAACGTGGATGGATATCGGGTATCCCTGGGACCTGCTCGATGCAAACGCTGCCCTTCTTGGCGGGCTCGCTTCTCAGAACGAAGGGGTTTTCGAAGAAGGTGTCCATCTCTCGGGCACCGTTGCCATCGGGGAGGGCACCGTGATAAAATCGGGCACCTGCATCGAGGGGCCCTGCATCATCGGGAAGAACTGCCGGATCGGGCCGCATGCTTATATCCGGGGTGCAACGAGCATCGGCGACGAATGCCACATCGGGCACTGCACCGAGATCAAGAACACAGTGGTCATGGCAAAAACGAAGATCCCCCACTTCAACTATATCGGGGACTCGGTGATCGGCAGCGGGTGCAATTTCGGTGCCGGGACAAAGATCGCAAACCTCCGGCACGACCATGGCCCGGTAAAAGCCGGTGGGAAGGACACCCGGCACACCAAGTTTGGTGCGGTTGTCGGTGACAACGTGCACTTTGGGATCAACTGTTCGGTCAATGTCGGGTCCGTGATCGGCAGCAATGCACAGTTTGCGCCCAACTCGTACATTGAAGGGAGTTTCGGCGAGGACGCAGCGATCCGGTAGGTGATGGTATGCAGGCAGTCATTCTTGCAGCAGGAGAGGGAAAACGGGTCCGGCCGCTCACGTGGAGCAGGCCAAAGGCGATGATCCCGGTGGCAAACCGCCCCATCATCGCGTACACGATTGATGCACTGGTGGCAAACGGAATCCGCGATATCATCGTCGTGGTCGGGTATCGGAGGGAGCAGGTGACCCGGTTCTTGAACCAGCTCGATCTTCCCATAGAAGTCGTTGTTCAGGACCGGCAGCTCGGGACCGCACACGCCCTCAGGCAGGCAGAGGAGCAGATCTCCGGTGATTTCCTCCTCCTGCCCGGGGACAATTATATCGATGCACCGTCGATCGTAAAGATCAAAGATGCCAGGAACGCAGTCCTCATCAAGGAGCATCCCAGTCCCTCCAACTTCGGCGTGATCACGGTCCGGGAGGGCCGGGTGGACAGCATCGAGGAAAAGCCGGAGCATGCCCTGAGTTTTCTCGTCAGCACGGGCATATATGCACTCACCACAGATTTCTTTCGGTATATCCGGGGGAATGACATCACAGAAGCGGTCACAGCAATGATTGCAGGGGGAGAGACCCTGCAGGCAATTACCGCCGATGACTGGCAGGATGCCATCTACCCATGGGATCTCATCAGCCTCAACCAGCGCCTGCTCAAGCACCTTCCTGCCGCACGGGAAGGAGCTGCAAGCCGGCATGCGACAATCCACGGGCCGGTCCGGATCGGGAAAGGCACCACCATCGGGCCGAACACCGTGATCACGGGCCCGGTCATCATCGGGGACAACTGCACGATCGGACCGAACTGCTGCATCCTCCCAAACACCAGCATAGGCTCCCGGGTTACCATCGAGCCCCTCTCCATGCTTGGGAACGCAATAGTCATGGACGATACTGCGATCGCCTCCCATTCTCGTGTCGTGGACTCGGTCATCGGCGAGCGGTGCAGGCTTGCCGATCACACCTCGGTGGGCACGGCAAGTGGCCTTCTAGAGATTGAGGAGACTCCCCTCCGCTCACAATTCGGTGCAATTCTCGGGGACAATGTCGCCTGCGGCCCGTTTGCCCGGCTGCGAAACTGCATTATCGGGAACAATGCCGTTCTTGAAGGAGACCGGGATGTGTGCTCCCGCGTCATCCCGGATGGCACCCTGGTGATATGACGTGTGCGGCATTGTCGGGTATATCGGGAGAAGACAGGCTGCTCCCCTGATCCTCGAAGGCCTCAAAAAACTCGAGTACCGGGGGTACGACTCCTTTGGTATTGCCACGCTCGGGGACCAGCTCGAACTGGAGAAACACAAAGGGCGGATCTCGGAACATGCCGGTACCATCCAGCTTCACGGGACCGTGGGTATCGGCCATACCCGATGGGCAACGCACGGCATTCCAAACGATGTAAACGCACACCCACATACCGACTGCTCCGGCCGGATCGCGCTTGTACACAACGGGATTATCGAAAATTATGCCGAGCTCAGGAAAGGGCTTGAAAAGCGGGGGCACTCGTTCCGGTCGGAAACAGATACCGAGGTGATCGTCCATCTCGTCGAAGAGCAGTGCGCAAAAACCGCAGACCTGCTCTCCGCAGTCAGGGACACGCTCCCCCTTCTGGAAGGATCCTATGCAATCCTGGTTATTGCCACCGGCACGGACTGCCTCATCGCCGCCCGGAACGCAAGCCCGCTGGTGCTCGGGATGGGCGACAATGAATACTTCGCTGCATCGGACATGACGCCGGTCCTTGAGTATACGGAACGGGCAGTCTTTCTCGAAGATGGGGACATCGCCCGCATGACACGGGCCGGCGTTGAGATCTGGCAGGGATCCCATCCGGTGAACAGGCCGGTGGAGCTGATCGACTGGTCCCCCGAAGAGGTCAGGAAAGGCGGATTTGACCACTATATGCAAAAGGAGATCTACGAACAGCCCCAGGCGTTCTTTTCCACCATACAGGCAATCGATAAACGCTCGCTCCCATCCTTTATCTGCAAAGCTACCTCGGTCTCCCTTGTTGCATGCGGCTCTTCGTACCATGCTGGGCTGATCTTCAGGTACCTGCTTGAAGAGTCCTGCGGTATCCCTGCACGGGTGGATTTTGCCTCGGAGTTCAAATATTTCCATCCCCCCCTTGACAGCTTGGTGATCGGGATCACCCAGTCGGGAGAGACGGCAGATACCCTGGCTGCCCTCAAACAGGCCCGGGCCCATAACTGCCGGACCCTTGCCATCACCAATGTGCTTGGCAGCTCAGCAAGCAGGGCAGCAGATGCAACCCTCTTCATGCGTGCCGGACCGGAGATCAGTGTTGCAGCCACCAAATCATTTGTCGCCCAGCTCGCGGTGCTTATGCAGATCGTCGATGCACGTGCCGAGGGCAGGTACAGCGAAGTCCTCCAACATGCACACCAGGCAATCGAGAACGTACTCCTCATGGATCCTGATGCGGCAGTCGAACTCTGCAGGGACGCAAAAAGCATCTTCTATATCGGGCGCGGACCGTTCTACCCGGTGGCGCTGGAGGGAGCCCTCAAGATGAAGGAGATCTCCTATATCCATGCCGAAGGGTATGCGGCCGGGGAGCTCAAGCACGGGCCCTTTGCCCTCCTCTCACCGGAGACCCCGGTGGTCGCCATCTGCATACCGGGCGAAACCTATGGCGTCATGGTCTCCAATATCAAGGAATGCAAGGCCCGCGGGGCACCGGTAATTGCCTTAGGCAGCGAAGGCGACCCGGATCTTCCCGATATTGCGGATGTTTTTATCCCGCTCCCAAAGGCGCACCTCTTTGTCCATGTGCTCACGAGTCTTGTGGTACTTCAGATACTGGCGTACCGGACTGCTGTGGCGCTGGGACGGGATATCGACAAGCCAAGAAATCTTGCAAAGAGCGTGACGGTGGAATGATCGAGTACGGGAAGAACAGGATCGGGTCCGGTTCGCAGGTTTTCGAGCCGGTAACGCTTGGGTTTCCCTCGCGGGAATTCATGGGAAAGAGCGGATTTGACGGGACAACAATCGGGAAGGATGCAGTGCTCCGGTCCGGAACCATCATCTACTGCGAGGTTACCATCGGGGACCGGTTCCAGACCGGGCACAATGTCATGATCCGGGAGAAGACCCGGATCGGGAATCATGTTTCCATCGGGACCGGGGTGATTATCGATGGTAATACCCGGATTGGGGATGATGTTAATCTCCAGAGCATGGTGTATATCCCCACCAATACCTCGATCGGGGATCGGGTGTTCATCGGGCCCAATGCGGTGCTCACGAACGACCGGTACCCCCCGTCAGGGATCGGGGGGCTTGTCGGGCCCGTAATCGAACGCGATGCTGCCATCGGGGCCAATGCAACCATCCTCCCGGGCGTCCACATTGGTGAAGGGGCGCTTGTTGCGGCAGCAGCGGTAGTGACCCGGGACCTGCCGGCACACATGCTCGCCGTGGGCGCACCGGCAAAGATCCGGGACCTGCCTGTGGCGATTGCCACCGTGCAACGAAAACACTGATCATCGCTCACCGTTCCCCCGGAAAACCAGGTTTGCCTGAGGTATCGCATGAAAATTCTCCTTGTCTCCACGCAGGACTATATCCATCATCCCATCCCGTCACGGCATCATTATATCTTCGAGCAGCTTGCGAGGAGACACGAGGTGCACGTGGCGCATTTCCATGTCAGCCGCGGGGCCCCCCGCCCCACCCGGCTCACCGTGGAGGAGGCAACGCAGTTCCCGGTAAAGAGCCCGCTTCTCCACTATACGATCAATGCACCCTATCATTACTATATCTTTAACAGGATTATCCGGGAAAAAAAGATCGATGTTGTCGTTGCCGCCCATGTCCTTGCAGGAGCGGCAGTCATCTCTGCGGCAAAGAAGAATCATGTGCCGGTGGTCTTCGATCTCAAGGACTGGTTCCCCGATTCTGCCGCAGCGTATTTCAAAAACCGGTTCCTAGCAGACACCGTTCGGAAAGGGGTCTGGGAGATCACGAGAAGAAACCTTGCGCGTAGCAACCAGATCACCACGGTCTCTCCGTCACTTGTGGATAAACTCAAACACCTGGGATTCTCCGCCGAGCTCATCACCAACGGTGTGGACACGGATATTTTCGTACCGCAGGACGGGGCCCGGACCCGGCAGGAACTGGGGATCGGCCCCTATGAGTTTGTTATCGGCTTTTCGGGAAGCATCGAGCGCTGGTATGCAATCGACGAGATGATCCGGGCGCTTCCGGAGCTGATCCGGTACAGCAAGGCCACGCGCCTTCTTATTGTCGGGGGATCGCTCTTTACTGACTATGAAAAGGAGCTCAGGGCGCTTGCACAGTCTCTCGGGGTCGCTGACCGGGTGATCTTTACCGGGACAAAACCCTACGCGGAACTCCCCCGTTTCAATGCCTGCATGGATGTCTGTACGATCCCGCTCTCGCCACCGCAGTGGGTGGACATTGCCTTGCCCAACAAGTTTTTTGAGTATTCTGCCTGCGGAAAACCGATTGTCATGCGCCCGATCCCGGATGTTGCCCGCATCGGGGGCCCGAATCTCTTTGTGTACCAGACCCGGGAGGAGTTTGTCGCCCGGATCAAAGACCTGATGGATCACCCGGCCACCTTCCGGATTAACCTCGACAACTACAGCTGGAAAGAGAAGGCCCGCCAGTTCGAAGCCATTCTTTCAGGATTAATGGATTTATCCAAATGATTAATGTCCAAAAAAACGACCTTATACCCTGTAAGGTAGTTCTATGGTACAGTTCGATCTCTATAACCGCCGGAACTGGCTGATCGCGGGGCTTGTTGCTTTTTTTGTGATCTTTGCGGTCTGGCTCCGGCTGCTGCCCATGTTGTCCATGGGCCATACCGACGTCCTCTCCATGGTGGGCAGTGACGACCCTCTCTATAACCTCCGCCAGGTCGAGCAGCTGCTCGCCAACCATTTCACGTATACCTGGTTTGACCCGATGACCCAGTACCCGGTGGGGAGCACGGTTTACTGGGGCCCG
>Ga0326728_10024992_pt1 | contig 10748 bp, 10 predicted proteins | sample MB3enrmetagenome_FD_207602 | JGI IMG/M metagenome (GOLD analysis project Ga0326728, IMG submission 207602) | Lab enriched peat soil microbial communities from McLean, Ithaca, NY, United States - MB31MN | ecosystem: Environmental > Terrestrial > Soil > Wetlands > Peat | place: USA: New York...
TACCATGTCGGTGTTTACGAGCCGCTTTTTTGGAAATTCATAGGACATCTGCGGGGCGAAGTCGGATATGAGAAAGCGGACGGCGGGGTCAACAGCTTTCCTATCTACGAACGCTTTTTCCTGGGCGGTATCAATAACCTTCGCGGCTGGAAATTCGGCGCGGTGGGGCCCGAATTCCCCAACGGGGTGGTATATGGCGGCGACAAGTATGTTGTCGGCAATGCGGAACTTCTGTTCCCTCTGGCGGAAAAGTATGGTGTGAGAGGAGTGGTTTTCCTCGATACTGGTAATGCGTTTTCTGAACAACAGTCGATGGATTTTTCGAATTTCAGGGAGGACGTCGGCGGCGGTATCCGGTGGAATTCCCCGTTCGGGCCGCTGCGGATTGAAGCGGGATATGTCCTTGACAGACGGACCGGCGAAGCGCCCTTTCAGTGGCAATTCTCTGCTGGAGCATTTTTCTAAGGAGCTTGAAGATGACAAGATTTTTTGGGTTCGTTCTCTTGGCGGTTGGTGTTGGCTTGGCTTTTTGTGTAAATGCTGTCGCGGCCGGTGGAAAGATCGGTTTTGTTGACGTTGCCGGGGCGGCTTCACAGTCACAATGGGGTAAAAGGGTCAGCGAAGATTTGAGGAAAGAGCAGGAAAGACTTGCCAGCGCGGTTGACGTCAAGAAGCAGGCATTCATGACCGCCAGGGACGATTACGAAAAGAAAAAAGACGTAATGGACGAGAAGACCAAGGTCCGCAAGCAGAAAGAACTTCAAGACATGTATTCGGAGCTTGAGAAGCTGGCCGGCGAATCTTCGTCCAAATGGAACGATCAGGCCAAAGCCGCGAGGGAGCCCATTTTCAGGAAAATATTGGAAATAGCCGGCAAGATAGCCAAAGAAGACAAGTATGACTATGTCATCGAAAAATCCGCGCTGCTTTTCGGCAACGAGAAAGAGGACCTCACGTCTCGAGTTGTAACTGAGTTGGACAAATCGTCCCCTAAATGATACAGGCGACTTTTGGGCCGATTTCCTGAACCGGGCGGGACGAGATTGTCTCGCCCTTTTGCTGCCGGGCGCTGTCCTCTTGCGCTTCGCGCCCGGATTCAAGAATCCGGGCTACCCGCTTGTTCTCCCCCTTTTGTTGAAGGGGGGGATTTTGTTGATTCCAAGGGTTCTCCGGCGCATCCCTGGATTGCGTCACGGTCTCTTGCGCCGGTATTGTTGATCTAAAAGCTCAGTCCCACGTGTCCCGAAGGGAAACCGAAGTGAGTATCAATCAAAATGACAAGCGGTCCATTTCCCTGGGCGAACTCAGTTCGCTGCTGGATGCCGAACTGAAGGGCGACCCGGGCTTGCATGTGAGCGGCATAGGCGCTCTCGACAGCGCGACCGAGGAGCAACTGAGTTTTCTGGTCGGTTCCCGCTACTCTCATCTGGCGCCCGGATGCAAAGCGGCCGCATTGATTGTAAGCGACGAATTCCGCGAACTCGAAGGCAACCTGCTGATCGTCAGGGACCCGTACCTGGCTTCGGCCAAGGCTGCCCAGTTGTTCTTCGCCGACTCCGGCGAGAAGGGAATACACGACTCCGCTTTCATCGGCGAGGGTGTTTTGTTCGGAGAAGAGGTGTCGGTCGGACCACGCGCCTATATCGGGGACAAAACGGAGGTGGGCGCCCGGACCAGGATCGGCGCCGGCGCGCACATCGGCAAAGAGGCGCGCATAGGGGCCGGGTGTCTGATACATCCCAGGGTGTGCATTCTCGACAGGTGTGTTCTGGGGGACCGGGTGATCATCCATGCCGGCGCCGTGATCGGCGCGGATGGGTACGGATACGCCCAGGATGAGCGGGGCAGGCACATAAAAATCCCTCAGACCGGTATAGTGCAGATTGACGACGACGTCGAAATCGGCGCAAACTCAACGGTGGACCGGGCAACTTTTGGCAGGACCTGGATCAAGCGCGGCGCAAAAATAGACAACCTGGTCATGATTGCCCATAACGTCGTAGTGGGGGAAGACTGCCTGCTTGTCGGGCAGGTCGGTATTTCAGGCAGCACCACGATTGGAGACCACGTGGCCATGGGCGGGCAGGCCGGAGTGGCAGGACATCTCCAGATCGGCGACAAGGCGAGAATCGCCGCGAAGGCCGGCATTCATAATTCGATTAAACCGGGGCAGAATATCATTGGAATCCCCGGCATCCCATACGACCAGTGGATAAAGAATTATACCAACGTGCAGCGCCTGCCCAGGCTGAAGGAAGCCCTGAACCGGCTGAGCGAAAGGGTGCGCAAAATCGAGGAGGAGCTGAACCGGGAATGATGGATATAAACGAAATCAAACAGATAATTCCGCACCGTTATCCTTTTCTCCTCGTGGATAGAATAGTAGAAAGAACCTCTGACGAGATGGTTGGAATCAAGAACGTTTCCGCCAATGAACCATTTTTCGAGGGTCATTTCCCCAACAATCCGATAATGCCCGGTGTGCTCATACTGGAAGCCATGGCCCAGACAGGCGCGATTCTCGTTCTCTCCGCCCATCCCGCATACAGGGATCAACCCTTCTACTTTGCCAGCGTGGATAAGGTGCGTTTCCGAAAGCCCGTGCGCCCTGGAGACCAGCTTGTCATGAAGGTGAAGCTGCAAAAACAGCGCGGCGTATTCTTTAAATTATTGGGGGAAGCTTTCGTGGATGACCAACTGGTGGCTGAGGCCGAAATGTTGGCAAACGTGGAATTGAGTCAGGAACAAAGGGCCGCTGAAGACCGGTAAAGGAGCCTTTGGCCGGCGGCAAAGAAATGGAGAAGAAATGCCGATACACCCGACCGCAATAGTGTCCCCAAGCGCTAAGGTTGCCGACGATGCGACCGTGGAGGCATTCAGCATTATCGGCCCCGACGTCGCCATCGGTTCGGGGACAGTTGTGGGACCCCATACAGTTATAGACGGCATAACGACGATTGGCGCCAACAACCGGATTTTTCCCTTCGTTTCAATCGGTCTGGCTCCACAGGACGTTACATACGCCGGTGAAGGCACGAAGGTTATTATTGGAAACGACAATATCATTCGCGAATACGTGACGGTGCACAGGGGGTCTCCCGGAGGCCACGGCGTCACCAGGATCGGCAACGGCACATTCCTGATGGCTTATGCTCATGTCGCTCATGACTGCCAGGTTGGAGACGGGGTAATAATGGCGAATGCGGCAACCCTGGGAGGACATGTCGAGGTAGGGTCCGGCGCCGTGATCGGCGGCCTGGTGGCTGTGCACCAGTATGTGAGAATAGGGGAGTTTAGCTGCATGGGTGGATTTGCGGCCACGGGCAAGGACATTCCGCCTTATATGCTGGCTTCCCGAGCGCCCGCTGAACTGCACGGGCCGAATCTCATCGGCCTGAAGCGCAACGGATTTTCCCCGGAAGCGATCCAGGCCATCAAGAAATTTTACAGGATATTTTTCCGTTTGGGCCTGACAGTAGAGGACGCTATCGAAAAGATTCGCCAGGAGGTTGAATCCTTCCCTGAGGTAGAGAGGTTGATCGAATTTGTTTCAAGTTCCAAAAGAGGAATAACCAGGTGATTTCGCTGCCAAAATTGAATAACCACGACCACCGGATCAGGCATGTTGGGCTAATCGCGGGCAGTGGGCAGTTTCCGCTTCTTTTTGCCAATGCTGCGCGCCAGGCCTCGGTTCGCGTCCTTGCGGTGGGGTTTGACGGTGAAACCGATCCCAAGCTCGCCAACTATGTCGATGAATTCCACATGCTGAAACTGGGTCAACTCAACCGCCTGGTGGAGACTTTGAGGAAAGGCGGGATAACCTACGCCGCCATGGCCGGGGCCATTAACAAGACCCGGATATACACGAAAATCCGTCCGGATTGGAGGGCCGTCCGCTTTCTGACCAGATTGCGAAATAATAAGGACGATTCGCTCTTAAGGGCGCTCGCCGATGAACTGGAATCCGAGGGCATTCTCGTTCAGCCTTCCACCATTTTTCTGCCCGAACTCCTGGCGCCCGAGGGAATACTCACGCGCCGAAAACCCAACCGGCGCGAGCGGGCCGACATGGCCTTCGGCTGGAACCTGGCCAAGGCGATTGGGACGCTCGACATCGGCCAGTGTCTCGTGGTGAAACACATGGCCGTGCTTGCCGTTGAAGGTATAGACGGCACCGACGCCACTATCATGCGGGGAGGGCGTCTTTGCCGGGAAGGGGCGGTAGTTGTAAAGGTCAGCAAACCTTTTCAGGACCTGCGATTTGATGTGCCGGCGGCCGGTTTCGATACCATCGAAACGATGAAAAGGGTCAATGCCAGAGTTTTGATGATCGAAGCGGGCAAAACCGTATTATTCGACCGGGAAAAGATGATAGATGCGGCGGACGCCGCCGGGATTTCGATACTAGCTCATAAGAACGGGCTCTGGACGAAGGAAGGACAGGGCGCCGAGCTGTTGGCGGCATTCGGGACAAATGCTTTGGATCGAAACGGCATGCTGCAGACTGCCCATCCTGAAAAACAGGAGGCGCCAAAACCGGTTCTGGTTCGTCCCCCCCGTCTGCAAGCCCCGCGGGTGGCAGTAATAGGAGTCGGCTATCTCGGCCGTTTTCATGCTCAAAAATATGCCCGGCTGGCCGAAGCCGATCTGGTCTCCGTAGTGGATATAAATGGACGGCGGGGCCGGGAGGTTGCCGATGAGGTGAAGACCCAGGCCCTTACGGATTACAGGCAGTTGATCGGCAAGATCGATGCGGTCAGCATCGTTACGCCGACTCCCCAGCATTTTGCCATTGCGAAGGAATTTCTCTCGGCCGGCATTCACGTTCTTCTCGAAAAACCCATGTCCAAGAACCTGGGGGAGGCCGACGAGCTTATCGAGACGGCAAAGAAGAGCGGCGCGATTCTCCAGGTTGGGCACCTGGAGCGGTTCAATTCCGCTTTCACGGCAATTCGCCCGCGGCTGCGCGACCCCATGTTCATAGAAGCCACCCGGCTCGCGCTTTTCAATGAAAGAGGTCTCGAGGTCGACGTTATACTCGATCTGATGATTCATGACATAGACATCGTGCTCAATATCATCAATTCTCCCTTAAAGGACATCCATGCTTCGGGCGTCGCCGCTCTCACTCATCTTCCGGACATTGCAAGCGTTCGTATGGAGTTCGCCAACGGGGCCGTAGCAAATCTTACCGCAAGCCGGATTTCCATCAAAAACATGAGAAAATTGCGAATCTTTCAGAAAGACTGCTATTTTTCGGCCGATTACGCCGAAAAGCGGGCATATGCGGTCTACCGGGAAACCGAGTTGGGGGAGGACGGATTTCCGCAGCTCTCCATAGAAGAGTTTGAAATCACCGAGACAGATTCGCTCGAAGAAGAGATCGGCGCGTTTGTGAACTCCGTGAAAACCGGCAGCCCTCCCGAGGTTGACGGCGAACAGGGGCGCAAGGCCCTTGCCGTTGCCCTTGAAATATCTCAGAGAATCGAGGAACAGGTAAAGGCCGGCCGTGTCTACCCGGAGAGCGGGAACCCCATCCGGTAAAGTTTGCCAACGACATTTCGCATGCGCCAGGTCCCTGCACTATGAAACGTTCATCTTCCGGTGAATTCCCTCTTGAGATTTTCATTAGCGCCGGGGAAGCTTCGGGCGATCTGCATGGCTCGCATCTGGCCCGTGCCATAAAGACCATTGCCCCTCTGGCAAGTATCTCCTGCCTGGGGGGACCTCGCATGCGAGCCGAAGGTATTCCGGTAGTGGTGGACCACCGAAGCATGTCCGTTGTCGGGGTCGCGGAACTGGCCGGACACATCCGGGCAATATATGGCGCATGGCGAAAGATAAAGGCCCATCTCCTGGCGACCCGCCCCTCCGTAGTCGTATTGATCGATTTTCCCGATTTCAATCTTTTTCTTGGAAGGTTCGCCAAGAAAATCGGCGCGAAGGTTTTCTATTACATCAGCCCCCAGGTCTGGGGTTGGCGTGAGGGGCGCGTCAAAACGATCAGGAAACTGGTCGACCGCATGGCCGTTATTCTGCCTTTCGAAAAGGAATTCTATGCCTCTCACGGCATTGTGGTCGACTATGTGGGTCATCCACTCGTGGATATAATGGCCGATTTGCCGGACAAGGCCCTATGTGAACGGCTCTATCGCAATTCCGCGGGGCCTTTTATCGGGTTGCTGCCGGGGAGCAGGAGAAACGAGGTAAACCTCCTCCTGGACATTCTGTTGGATGCGGCCCGAATAATTTCCACATCGTTTCCGGAAGCCAGGTTCATAATGCCCGTCGCGCCTTCCCTGGATGCCGGGGAATTGGAAAGCCGGGCATCCGGGTGGCGCCTGCCCCTGCGCGTGGTGCCGAGCGACACCTACGGCGTAATCAGGGCGTGCGATCTGATCCTGGCCGCCTCCGGCACGGTGACCCTCGAAGCGGCGATTCTCGAAACCCCCATGATAATCGTCTACAAGCTCTCCAGACTGTCCAGGCGGGTGGGCCAACTGCTCATCCGGGTCAAGATGGCCGGCTTGCCCAACCTGATAGCGGGCAGAAAAATAGTTCCGGAATTCGTTGAAGAAGAGCCTACCGCGCCAAGGGTTGCGGAATGCGCCATCGGGCTTTTAAGTGATCCGCTTCTTCTTGACGGCGCGCGCCGGGAGTTGGGGCAAATCCATTCCCGGCTGGGAGAACCCGGTATATCCGAGCGTGTTGCACGGCTTGTTGTTGATACGGCGGAGGCGGGGTGATGAAGTTCTTCGGCCGGGCCGCCGCTTGGGCCGTCTACGAAGCCGCCCTGTGTTCCGGCTGGCCGGCGATGTACCTCTATTATATTTTCAGGTCCGGGACCGACGGCAAATATGGGGGCAATTACCGGAGCCGGATGGGACTGAGGCTTCCTCCGCCTCTGAGGCCGGACGAAAAACGGCTATGGGTCCATGCCCTGTCGGTGGGCGAGGTGCTTTCGTCCGTCCCCCTGGTTGCCGAACTCAAGCGGCTTCGTCCCGGCATCGAGATAGTCTTTTCCACCGCTACGGAAACAGGAATGTCAATTGCGGAGGAAAGGCTCAAAGGCCTGGTAAACCGGTTCTTTTTCATGCCCCACGATTTCCCCTGGACCGTGGGCAGGCTTCTCGACAACCTGAATCCTTCTCTTTTCATCCTGATAGAAACCGATTTCTGGCCCAATCTTATATGGGGACTGAAAAGGCGGGGCATACCGGCAGCCCTGGTAAACGGCAGACTGTCGCCACGGTCATACCTGGGCTATTCCAGGCTGGGTGGATTTGCCGAGGTCATGTTCGGAGGGTTCGACCTGATCTTTGCCCAGACCGAACTCGACAGGTCGCGTTTTGTCTCCATGGGTGGTCTTGCAGATAGAGTGATCGCGGCGGGGAACCTGAAATTCGAGTCCTCCATGCAAAGGGTCCCGGAATCCGAGAGAGTCTCCATCAGGGCCGAAATCGGGCTTGAAGAGGGTAGGCCGGCGTGGGTGGCGGGGAGCACTCATGAAGGGGAAGAACGGATTGTGCTGGGCATCCACCGCCGCCTGAAGGCGCTCATCCCGGATCTTCTGCTGGTAATCGCTCCCAGAAAGACGCGGCGCGGCCCTGAAATTGCGGCCATGGCCGTCGCCCTCGGTTTTGAGTGTGCCTTGCGTTCCGGAAGGGAGAAGGCATCCGGAAAACCCGTCTATGTTCTCGATAGTATGGGCGAGCTTTCAAAAACTTACGCGATCTGCGACATTGCCTTTCTTGGCGGAAGCTTCGTGGAAATAGGGGGCCATAACCCGCTGGAAGCTGTTGCCCAGGGCCGGCCGGCTTGCTGGGGCCCCCAATTCTACAATTTCAGTGAAATCGAAAGGGAACTCCTGGACGCCGGATGTGCCGAGAAGGTTTCTTCCGAGCGGGAACTTGGGGATTTTCTCGAAAAGACATTGCTCGATTCCGGCCGTATCGCCAAGATGGCCGAAGCCGCCGAAGCCTTCACTCGATCGCGGCGTCATGCCTCAACCCGAATTGCAGGAATTTTAGATTTGAGATTTTAGATTCTTACAAACCCATTCTGAGAGTTTTTCTCTCACAACGCCTAGAACTTGCCGAGGCTCCTGTTTAGCACCACAGACGCAGGGCGCGGAGAAAAGATCAGAGGGAGGCGGCGCATGCGTCCCGCACGCGGCCGCGCGCTCGCCTGCGGCGCAATTTTTCCGTAGCCTTTGCGGTGGTGGTGAATTCCTGTTTCCTTCTTCTTGCTTCTTGCTCCCCGCTCCCTTCTTCTCCCTCACTTTCCCTGAAACTGCGGTTTTCGTTTTTCGAACATTGCGGAGAGCGCTTCCATATGGTCCTCGGTAAAATGGCACAGTGACTGGAGGGCCGCCGCATCCTGCATTGCATGGTCCAGGGTGGAGGATTGGGCGCATCTTATGAGGCGTTTCGTCAATCGGAGGGCCTGGGGTGGTTTGAAGGCGATTTTTTTGGCTATTTCATTTGCCTTGTCGAGGAGCTTGTCGTGATCGGCCAGGTAGTTTACAAGTCCGATGGACAGGGCCGTCTCGGCATCGATTACTTCCGATGTGAAAAGAAGTTCGCACGCTCTGGACATTCCCACGGCACGTGGAAGGGTCCATGCGCTGCCGTCCCCCGGAATCAACCCGACGCTCACGACCGTTTGACCGAAAGTGGAGCTTTTCGAAGCCACCCTGATGTCGCACATCAGGGCGAGTCCACACCCGGCTCCTATGGCCGACCCGTTCACCGCCGCTATGGTCGGGATCTCCACGTTGTAGACAGCCATCAGGGCTTCCTGGATGTTACGCCTGTACTTATCGAAGACTTCGGCCGGGGCGCCCTGGAACATCCCTTTGCGCTCCTTCATCTCCTTGACGTTTCCGCCGGAACAAAATGCCGGGTCGACGGCGGTTACGATGAGGACTTTGATCGCCATGTCCTCGTTTACCTGAGCACAAACCGATTCAATCTCCGAGATGATTTGAGGATGTGTGACGGCGTTTCGAATGTCGGAACGGTTAAGGGTCATTGTTGCAACGGGTCCGTCGATTTTGAACAGGATGTCCTTAAATTCCATGGCGAGTCCTCCGGAATTGAGTGAATGATACGTTCATGGCTGTCAATCACTGCGAGTCTCAGCAGTGAGCTTGCCGGTAGAGTATTGAAATCTCACCGGCAATAACAACTGGCGTTTTGCCTTCCGTGTCGATCCGGTGAAGGGCGGTTTCGGCGTAGAGAGGTTCCCGATCCAGGAGTACTTTCATTATCTCCTCTTCCATCGGCAGATTGGAAAGCGGAGGGCGCGTCGCAGGAGATCCGGGATCGGAGCTTAACCTGGCGAAGATTGTTGCCGGGGCGGCTTTGAGCCAGACGGTAAAAAACTTTTCACGCAGCGCCCGGCGGCTTTGCTCTTCGAGGACGATTCCTCCCCCGGTGGCGACCACCAGTCCGCTCCTTGCGCTGATGCGGACCAGCAGATCGGACTCGGCCTGTCTGAAAGATTCCCAGCCTTTTTGCTTCACCCATTCGGCTATGTCTCGCCCGGCATTCAAAACGAGGTGTCTGTCCATGTCCAGGAATTCCAGGCCCAGGTCTGAGGCCAGAACTTCCCCGACCGTGCTCTTGCCCGTTGCGCGGAATCCAATAAGTGCTATATTACGGCGTTTCATATGAGTCCGGCTGCAGTGAAGGATAATTGAGGATAATGGGTCACCGGTCTTCGAATATACACGAAAAGCAGAAAAAGCGCCGCAGCATTGCTGAACGTCTGCCTTTTTTGCCCCCCCTTGCCGCCTGGATGCTGAGACTTCTCCACCGGACCTGCCGGATAGAAATAATCGGAAAAGAGAACTACCTGGCGGCGGAAAAGATCAGCCCACGAATCGCCGCGTTCTGGCACTTCACTTATCCGTCCATTCTGTATTTTTACCGCGACAAGGACTATCTGACGATAATCAGCCGGAGCCGGGATGGGGAGTTTGCCGCCAGGCTGGTAAGGAGCCTCGGGTTCTATCCTTTCAGGGGGTCTCCGAAAAAGGGTGGGGCCGCTGCTCTTAAAGGCATTATTTCGGCTTTTCGAAAGAGTCAGGGCGGCGGGTTCGTTGCCGACGGCTCCCAGGGTCCCTCGCAGGTGGCCCAGAAAGGGCTCCTTCTTCTGTCCATGTATTCGGGATGTCCCATAATGCCCGTTGCTGTTGCCGCCGACAGTTGCTGGAGGTTTAAGACCTGGGACAGGACGCTTCTCCCGAAGCCGTTTTCCAGGGTGGTATTGGCTTGGGGGCCGATGATCCGGGTTGAGCGGGGGGCTTCGCAGGAAAAGATCGAGGAGTACCGGCTCCAGCTCGAACGAACCCTCAACGAAATTACCCTGGAGGCTGACAGGGCGGCGGGACTGGTGTCGGGGGCGGTTGCATAAAGGCTGATATCTGCTAAAATACAAATTGGAATGGATATCTGCTCAGTTGGATAAACGGTGGTATCCGGAGCAGGGCAGGTGATCGCCGGTTATCTTTCGATGGCCGGAGGAAAGTCCGGGCTCCACAGGGCAGGGTGCTGGGTAACTCCCAGTCTCGGCGACGAGGAGGAAAGCGCAACAGAAAGCAGACCGCCTCCCGCCATGCGCGGGCGGTAAGGGTGAAACGGCGAGGTAAGAGCTCACCGGTCCCGGCGGTGACGCCGGGAGCCAGGCAAACCCCACCCGGAGCAAGACCGAATAGGAGAGCGTTTGAGGGCTGCCCGTCCGAT
>Ga0326728_10024993_pt1 | contig 10748 bp, 6 predicted proteins | sample MB3enrmetagenome_FD_207602 | JGI IMG/M metagenome (GOLD analysis project Ga0326728, IMG submission 207602) | Lab enriched peat soil microbial communities from McLean, Ithaca, NY, United States - MB31MN | ecosystem: Environmental > Terrestrial > Soil > Wetlands > Peat | place: USA: New York...
TCGGCCCAGTTAAAGACGCACGAATGCATCACCGGCTTGCCGTTGGACTGCGCCAGCGCCATGCCCGCGGCGGCGATGACAGTGGAAACGGCGGCCACGAACAAATCTCGACGAGTAATCATATGCGTATAAACCATTATCACAACTATTTCTCCTGCATCACGCCGAAATGTCAATCTGATACGGGAAGCGGTGCTGGTGGTCTTGGGGAGGCGAAACCACGCTGGCAGCTTGCAATTTGCGCCGTGCCGACAGCCACATGGGTAAAAGAGATACGGAGTCCAGATGTTGCATCATCCGGACTCCGCCCAAACCGCACTAGCGGTTTGGTGAGAACCTCCATTGCCATTATACCTTCTGCAAGACCTGCCTGCCACGAGGTCATTCCTTGCCGCCACTGGGAAAACCCTTGGTTTCAGCTTGGGCCAAAGTGAGACACACAATCGTGAGAACGCCGAGCGCCGGAAAGGGGTCGTCCTAAATGTTTTCTTCAAAAAGTCCGCCTTTCAGAAAAAATAATTAAAAAATCATTTGACGAATGAATAGTTAACAGTTAATCTTAGTCCAAGGAAACGGAAAAGGCGGTTCCGCCCCGGCCACACCGGGCGGAGCCGTGAGGGACTGACAAAATGAGAAGATTATGAAAAATGGAATGAAAGGACGCGAAGAAATTTCGGATAATCCGAAAATCCCCGGCCAAATTTCGGGTATCTTTTCGGAACGAGCCGGATGTGCCGTGTCAGGCTCAGTCGCACCGCGTCGCAGTCAGTCGCAGTGATTTAAATATTCTGACTTTTGGCCATATTATGTGCAAGTTATTTAAAGTGAACGAATTACAAATAAAACAGCCTTCACGCCGGGCCTACTCGCCCGAAGGCGGCCAAACGGACGGGATCAGTCGGTTTAAAGTTGCTTCGCAAGCGCAAAATTGAAAATCTAATTCAATATGCCGCTTCCAGTCATTTCAGTCGCTCAAATGCGCGAGTGGGAAAAGGCCTCGTGGGCCAGGGGCAGGACTGCGCCCGATGTCATCGACAATGTGGGCCACGCCATTGCCCGCCGCCTGGAGCAATTGGCCAGGCCGGGTGAAAGGATCCTGTTCCTGGCCGGCAAAGGCCACAACGGCGACGATGTCCGCGCCGCGCGAAAGCACCTCGGCCCGGAGCGCGGCGCGCTTCTCCTGGACGTGGCTGACCCGGCGCAGGGCCTGGAAAAATTTTTGGAGGCGGTTGGCGGCGGCGGCTTTTCGTGGATTGCAGATGGTTTGTTTGGCATCGGTTTGGACCGGCCGCTCGACGCTCAGTGGCGGAAGCTGATTGAGGCTGTCAACGGCGCAAATGTCCCCATTCTCGCGGTGGATGTTCCGTCCGGGTTGAATGCCGAAACTGGCGGCGTGGAAGGAGCGGCCATCACCGCGGACGTCACTCTGACCGTCGGAGCGCCCAAACACGGCTTGCTGAGGGCGGCGCAATTTGTCGGGCGCTTGGAAGTCCTGTCCGGCGTGGGGCTGGTTCCGTGCCCGTTCGAGGGCGAGCTGAATTGGACTGTCGGGAATGATTTTGCGCATTTGCCGCCGCGCCGTCCGGTGGAGGGCAACAAGGGGACTTTTGGACATCTGGCCATTTACGCGGGCAGTTTCGGTTATCACGGGGCGGCGGTCCTGGCGGGGCAGGGCGCATTGCGCGCGCGGCCCGGTTTGGTCACGGTTTTTCCACAGGAATCTGTTTATGTCCCGGTCGCCGCGCAATGCCAATCGGTCATGGTCCAAGCCTGGCAGTCCGGCAAAGCGCTGCCAAAATCTTGCAGCGCGATATTATTTGGCCCCGGTCTGGCCGCGCCGGAATTATCCGGCACGGTGAAAGAGGAGATGCGAACCCATTGGCACAAGACGCCGTTGCCAGTGGTCGCCGATGCCAGCGCGCTCGATTGGTTGCAACCCGGGCCGACGCCTTCGGGTGTCATTCGAGTGATGACCCCGCATCCGGGCGAAGCGGGGCGGATGCTTGGCCGTTCAGCCGCGAGTGTCCAGGCGGATCGCGTTCTGGCGTTGCGGGAATTATCGAAGCAATGGGGCGATTGTTTCGTCGTGCTCAAAGGGCATCAAACGCTCGTCGGGCGCGCTACCGGCAAAGTTTTCGTCAACAGTTCAGGCAATCCATATCTGGCGCAAGGAGGAAGCGGCGACCTGCTGGGCGGATACTTGGCCGGATTGCTGGCGCAACCGGATTGGCAGAACGATCCGCTCACCACCATTCGATACGCCGTCTGGCAACACGGCGCGGTTGCCGACCGCCTTTCCGAAGCCCAGGCGAACTGGACGGTGGAGGATTTAAGCCGCCATTTGTGAGACAAGAATGAATTGAGAATCAGGAAGCATGAAATCGGAAATGATCGTTCCCGCACAATGAGCTTTCCTTGCCGGAGCGCATTTGTTATGCAACACCCATACATGCGAAGAGTTGGTCTATTTCTCTTTTGCTTATTGGCTTTTGTGTCCATCACGGCTTCAGCCGGGTCCTACACTTTGGCCAACGACACCAAGGTTGAAGGCGATCCAATTTCCATAACCGAGAACGGTGTGGTCTTTCAATTGGCCGACGGAACAGACCTTGCCCGGATACCGTTTGACAAGCTCACGCAGGATTCCCTCCGGGCATTGCTGGCCAGGGCCACGACCGCGCGCGAAAAGGAGTTTCTCGAACCCTTCATCGAAGAACTTCCCCAGGAAAGGGCGCAACGCAAGGAAATCATTGTCAAACCGATTCAAATTCCGGATCGGCCAACCACCCACCTGGGTATGACGGCTATTTTTGCCAGCCCGGTCGGATTGACCATTCTCCTGATTTTGTATGGCGCGAACTTATTCGCCGCATACGAGGTTGCCATTTATCGCCGCCAGCCTTTGCCAACCGTTTGCGGACTCGCGGCTGTCCCTCTTTTGGGCGTGCTCAGCCCCATTATCTTCCTTGCCATGCCGACTCGGACGGAAGCGATTGAAGGGCAGGAAGAACCGCAAACCCGGTTCCGCGTCACTCCGCCGCCAGCCTCGGACACCGAGGTCCTGCCTGAAGAAGGTGCAGGGGCGGGGTCAGGAGAGCGCCCCTCTTTGACAGCCCAGGGAACCGGCGCCGCGCGACAGCCCGCCGGTCCATTAGCACAGAATCCAGCGCCCGTCCTGCCGGAACCCATCGTCTTCCGGCGCGGCGATTTTTCCTTCAATCGCCGTTTCTTTGAGACCAAGCTGGCCGGGTTCTTCCGCGTTGTTCCGAGTGAAGCGGAGAAAGACATGGTCATTCACATCAAATCGGGACGCGGTGATTTCACGGGCCGAAGAATCACACGCATCACCCCCGCCGAACTCTACTTGCAGGTGTTCCATGACAACGCCACCGCCGACGAGATGATTCCCTTCGTCGAAGTTCTGGAAGTGCAGATTCGGCACAAGGACCTTGAATAAACCAGCTTTGAAATCTCCAATCTCAAATTTCAAATTCCTCGTGACGGCCATGCCCCCCGCCACCATCGAAAAACCCTTATCCTGATGCCCTTGCGAATCGTGTTCATGGGGACGGCCGAACTGGCCTGTGCCAGTCTGAAGGCTTTGCTGGACTCTCCTCACTTCGAGGTCGTCGGCGTCGTGACCCAGCCGGACCGCCCCAAAGGCCGCGGCTTGAAGCTTCAGCCTTCTCCTGTCAAGAAGATTGTCGCTGGCGCCGGCCTTCCCGTCTGGCAACCCGGACGCGCCTGTCAATCTGATTTTCTTGCCGAACTGGCCGCGTTGCGTCCGGATTTGCTGGTCGTGGTTGCCTATGGCCGGATTCTTCCCCAAGCGATGCTTGATCTGCCGCGCTTTGGCGGCGTCAATGTCCACGCATCGCTTTTGCCCAAATATCGCGGGGCCGCTCCGATTCAGTGGGCCATTCTGAACGGCGACGTGGAAACGGGCGTGACCATCATGAAAATGGCGGCGGGATTGGACAGCGGCGATATTTTGAGCCGCCGGTCCGTCCCGATTTTTCCCGAGGACAATTCCGCCGCGTTGCACGAACGCCTGGCGGTCCTGGGCGCCGAATTGCTCGTGCCGACGATTCTGGAGTACACCAGCGGCCGCATCACCCCCCGGCCGCAGGTCGAATCAGAGGCCAGCTACGCCCGAAAAATTACCAAGGAGGATGGCCGCCTGGATTGGACGCAGCCGGCGCGAACGCTATGGAATCAAGTGCGCGCTTTCACTCCGTGGCCGGGCGCTTTTACGACCCTGTCCGAAACTTCCGCGCGACGGCTGTTGAAAATCTTCCGCGCCACCATCGAAGACAACCGCCACGGTCCGCCCGGGGAGATTTTGCAAGCGGACAAAACGGGGCTGATTGTGGCATGTGGCCAGGGGGCCTTGCGCCTCCATGAACTGCAACTGGAAGGCGGACGGAAGATGACCGCCGCCGAGTTACTGGCCGGACATCCCCTCCAACCGGGAACGAAGCTCGGCTAATGATTCATTTAGAGACTTCTTTCTGCGCTCGCCTGATGATTTTCTTCTTGCGCATTCCCAGCGAAAGCAGTATCAACTTATCTGATAAACCGATCATTTACGAATGAACACGCCTTATCGCAACGAACGAACAATGGAAACGGCACGGAGGAACAACCGCTGCCGGGGTCGATTTGAGAGTTTGGCGCAGATGGCGGTTTTAGCGGGTCTCTTTTGGGCGCAGGCCATTTGCGCCATGCCCCGCTGCCCGTGGCCGCCAGTGCCGGAACTGGCGGTTCCCCTGTATTACGAAACTTTCGATGAGGATTACTTCGCGGGCGAGACCAATAGTGATCTCGCGATTTCCGGCCTGGTTCTGGAGGAATCCTGGTCAGGATATGCTTTGCAACGTACAGGCGAAGCGGTCGTTCCTTTCATCGTTCCGGCGCTCGATTCGTCCGGGCATACCAACATCACGTCGGACGCTGGCGGAACATTGCGATTTTGGGTGAGACCGTACTGGAGCAGCGGCGCGGGCCCAGGCGCAACCGCCACTCTGTTGGAATTTGACGCCGTAAGCGGAGCGGAGACGGCGTATGCGTGGTCGCTCCAAGTCAGTGCGGACGGCAACACGTTGGCCCTGTTCACCCAAACCGGCGCGGGTGTGCAAGAGGCGCTGGAAGCCGCGATTACCTGGCAGTCCGGCATTTCGCACAACGTAGTCGTGAATTTTAATTCCCAAGGCACAGCGATTTTCCTCGATGGCGCGCTGGTGGCGCAAGGGGCAGGGGTGGCAGCGGTTCCGCCGTCGGTCGGTCAGCTCATTTTGGGCAGCGCCATTTCCGGCACAAACACCGCCGGGGCCGACTTCGACGAGTTTTATTCATTCGGCAGGTGGCTGACGCAGACCGATGTCAGCTTATATTTAGACTTCACTGCCTCCGAGGCGGCTTTGGGGCCGATCAGCGCCCAAGAGCAAGCCCAGTGGGGCCAACGGCGCCGGGGCCTTGCACAAAACACCATCCTCAGCCCCGGCAACGTCTATGATTCTGACAATGCCACGCCATGCTCTCCAGGGGGCCCTGTTTACATCACCAATCTCGTCGCCAGCATGGACGCCTATTCCAATGTGACGGTGTCGCTCGAAATCCAAGGAGGCACCAATGGCGTTTATTATGATCTGTACACCACTGCCAATCTGGCAGGAGCTTGGACTTGGCTCTTTCCGGTCTTGACCTGCAATACCTACGTGCTTTCCAATCAACCGCCAAATGTGGCGTTTTACGCCTTGGAGGGGCCTGCAATTACAGCACAGCCGACCAATCAGACGGTCCTGGTGGGAGGCACGGCGATATTCAGCGTGGCGGTTTCCGGCACCGGTCCTTTCACTTTCCAATGGCAGTTCAACGGCACCAATTTGGCCAACGGCATTATTACCACTGTGGCGGGCAATGGCTATGCCGGTTACTCCGGCGACAGTGTCCAGGCCACCAATACCAGCCTGAACTGCCCCGACGGCGTAGCCGTGGACGCTTACGACAACCTGTTCATTGCTGACCAAAACAACCAGCGCATCCGCAAAGTGACCGACAGCATTATTACCACTGTGGCGGGCGATGGCGATGATGTTTTGTTCGGTTACGGCGACGGTGGCAAAGCGATCTATGCCAGCCTGAACTACCCCGACGGCGTAGCCGTGGACGCTTACGGCAACCTGTTCATTGCGGACCAAAACGACCAGCGCATTCGCAAAGTGGCCACCAACGGCATTATTACCACTGTGGCAGGCAATGAATATGGCGGTTATGACTTTGGCGGTTATTGTGGCGACGGTGGCTAGGCCACCAATGCCTGCCTGTACTACCCCGACGGCGTAGCCGTGGACCCCTACGGTAACCTGTTCATTGCGGACTTGGATAACTATCGGATCCGGGAGGTAGCCACCAATGGGATTATTACCACTGTAGCGGGCAATGGCTACGAGTATTCCGGATTCGGGAGCCAGTACCCCAATGGGGGCCAGGCGACCAATGCCTCCCTGTCCTTCCCCGACGGCGTAGCCGTGGACGCTTACGGCAACCTGTTCATTGCGGACGCCGACATTGAACGCATTTTCAAAGTGACCGCCAACGGCATTATTACTACTGTGGCGGGCAATGGCTGGATTGGTTTCTTCGGCGACGATGGCGACGCTGGCCAGGCGACCAATGCCAGTCTGTTTTTCCCCTATGGCGTAGCCGTGGACGTTTACGGCAACCTGTTCATTGGGGACTGGGGAAACAATTGCATTCGCGAAGTGGCCACCAACGGCATTATTACCACTGTGGCGGGCAATGGCTATGCCGGTTATTCCGGCGACGGTGGCCAGGCCACCAATGCCAGCCTGAACTACCCTACAGGTGTAGCCGTGGATCCCTACGGCAACCTGTTCATTGCGGACACGGGAAACGAACTGATCCGGGCGGTAGGGTTGTCTGCCAGTTATCCCACCCTTGCGCTGTACAACATCACCACGAACAATGCGGGCAACTACACCGTCATCATCACCAGTTCCTACGGCAGCATCACGAGCAGTGTGGCCGGTTTGACAGTCGTGTTGCCACCTTCAATTACAGCACAGCCGACCAATCAGACGGTCCTGGTGGGAGGCACGGCGACGTTCAGCGTGGCGGTCTCCGGGACCGGTCCTTTCACTTTCCAATGGCAGTTCCACCGCACAAGGCAGTTCAACGGAAACATCGCTGGAGCGACGAATTCATCACTAGTTTTGTCCAATTTGAACAGCGCGCAAGTCACCAATGATGGAACTTATGATGTCGTGGTCACAACGCCTTTTGGTTCCGTCACCAGTTCCAATGCGGTTTTAACCTTGGTGTTGCCGCCGCAAATCACCGCGACGATGCCCTCAGCGCCTTCAACAAACTGGATCACCGCCAATACGACTTTGAGCGTCACTGTTTTGGCCGCTGGACAATCGCAATACCCCTTGACCTATCAGTGGCAGCTCAACGGAAGCAATCTCCCAGGTGCTTCGACTTCCAATTACACGGTTTCCGTCAATGCGGGTGCGGATGGCGAATTTACCATGCAAGTGACCAACGCGGCGGGAATCGCGAATGTTTCATGGGACGTTCGTCTGGTGTTGCCTGGCCTGGTTGAAGCCTGGGGGGACGATGCTTACGGAGAATGTGATCGTCCAGCCTCGTTGACCAATGCGGCGGCCATTGCGGCAGGCGATTATCATTCCGTTGCAGCCACTGACAGTGGAAGTATTTTGCAATGGGGAGAATATTCAGACGGCACTAATTTCTACGCCGTTGGGTCACCACCATCGTTGACCAATGCGGTTGCCGTTGCCGCCAGCCTCGGCCACGACCTCGCCTTAAAAGCTGACGGGACGGTTACAAATTGGGGCCTCACCAATGACTTTGCGAACTTCGTTCCTACAAATCTTCCACCCGCAAAGGCGATTGCCGCAGGCTGGTACCACAATATTGTGCTCCTGACGAACGGCGCGGTGACCGGATGGGGCTCAGACACAAACGGTCAGACGACCATTCCGAGCGACCTGACCAATGCAAACGCCGCCACAGCCATCGCGGCGGGGGAGCTTTTCAGCCTTGCGCTGCGGACCAATGGCACCGTGGAAGGCTGGGGAGACAACACCTATGGCCAGACCAACGTTCCCACCAACTTGACCGGTGTGGTGGCCATTGCGGCGGGCTTAGGACACAGTTTGGCCTTGAAATCGGACGGATCTGTGGTAGCTTGGAGGAACGACGACTACATGCAAACCAACGTGCCATCGGGTATAAGCAATTTCATGGCCATCGCAGCAGGCGCCGCGCACAGCGTGGCCTTGCAGAACGACGGGACACTTGTCTCCTGGGGCGACAACACTTTCGGCCAAACGAACCTGCCCTCCGGTTCAACCAACTTCAATGTAAAACTCATCGCGGCGGGAGGCTTCCACTCGATGGCCGCCATTTGGTCGCCGCTGGTGCAATATCCAGTTGATGTGTCCAAAGATTTGCTGCTGATTTACAACACGAATTCCATTGACAGTTTCAATGTGTGCCAGTACTATCTGACAAATAGACCCATGGTCAGCAATGCCAACGTCCTCGGAATCGGATTGACGAACGATTCGAATGATTTGGTGGACTACAGAACCAATGACACGTTTTGTCCTGCTGATTACACCAATATCTTCCTGCCACAAATTCAGGCCTGGTTAACGGCCAACCCCACCAAAAGGCCGGCCTACGTGATTCTCTTTCAAAATATCCCCGGGCGCGTCAACGGGCAATACTGGAGCGGGATCAATTCTGGCCTCGAATGCCCGAGCGTCCAGTATCAGCTTCATTCCTGGTGTGCGACGAATTGGTTTCCGTTCGTCACCAGCATAAACATGAATGAACTGGGAGGAACAAACAACACCATCGCTTATATCAACAAGTTGGCTTATTTCGCAAGCAACAGTCCGCCCGGCCAACTGATGATCAGCGCCAGTGCTGGCTATGGGAATACAAATTGGTATTTTGATGACTCTACAATTGGTGGCACGTTTGGGAATCTTGGCTATGAAGCTGAGTTGGGCCTTTTAGCGCTGGACCCGTCAGCCTCTATATTTTACTCATCTAATAACATTATTATCCAAGGAACGAACGTAGCGGGATACTATTCACCAGGCGTCCACAATGCAGCGTTTTCAAATACCTATCCCGTCAATGGGCAACTTGTTTTTTCGGGTAACAGTGGCTGGTATCTTTTGGACACGGATGAGTCTTTCAACGGAATCGCATACCTATCTAGCGGCCAAGGAAATTTTACCGAGTGGTTTTCCAGCAACGCATTCGGAGGAACGAACTATTCAAATACACCCGTTGGTGCAGGCTCAAACACTGATGAACCCGGATCGACAAGCTGTAATCCCCAACAATTTTTTGGCTATTGGGCCGCCGGGAGGAATTTCGCGTTCTGCGCTTGGAATTCTCCAAATCTTGGTGGCTCACAATACATTCAGGCAGTAGGTGATCCGTTTACCAAACAATAACTATATGAAAAGTTACATAAAATGTCTTGTTGTGTTATTTATTGCGTCCCTGCAGGTCAATGCGCAGACTTTCCAAAATCTGAATTTCGAATCAGCCACCGTGACTGCATCTGGGCTGGAGCCTTACGGTACTTTTGTTCCCATCGGTTCAGCTCTGCCGGGGTGGACAGCCTACTTGGGTGCCCAACAAATTACCGAAGTGGGGTATAACTCCCCGGCAAACAGCACGGCCAGTATTACTCTCATTGGGCCAACGTGGAACAATGCTGATGTTGAAACATATGGTGTCGGCATTATCGACGGAAATTATAGCGTTGATTTGCAAACAGGAGCAAATCCACTATATCCAACGCCTCCTACAGTCAACGCTTCCATTGAACAGAATGGCTCGGTGCCTTCGACCGCTCAATCACTACAATTTGAGGCATTTGAGACGACTCCGCTCACGGTTTCATTCAACGGTAATGCGCTCGTGCCTGTCGCTCTGTCGTCAGGCGTGAGTGCTGACGGACTGCCTTACACTTCATACGGCGCCAACATTGCGGCATGGGAAGGGCAGACTGGCGAGTTGGAATTCACAGCAGATTTTAACGGCAGTTTTAATTACGTTGTACTCGACGACATTTCGTTTTCCACAAACGTCGTCAGTCCAGAACCAAGCATTGTTGCGTTGAGCACGATTGGCGGGCTGCTCTTTGGCGCGCGAAAGTGGTTTGCGCGACGCTGATAAATCTCATTGATTAGCGGCGGCAGCGGCGGCGGCAGTGTGCGTTGAAAGTTGGTGATGGCCTTGCCTTCGCGTTTGTGCAGTTGCGTTACCCGCTTTATCGTTAATGTAACGGGCTTGTTACGGGTTTGTAACGGCAAATGTTACGGGCTAAGTCGTTGACTATCAACACTTGTTACGGTGTTACGGGTTTTCCGGACCTACATATCAATCTGGCCGTTCCCTGATCAGATGGCTAATTTTATACAGCTTCTGAAGCAGCGAAAGACCAAAAGCAGTAACATGTTGCCGCTCTGTTGCCATTTGTGTTGCCACCTGTTGCCGCTGTGTTGCCAGCCGAAAAGCTCAATGAAACCCTTGTAAAATAAGGCTTGTTGCCGTGTTGCCGATTTTCCAGACCTCTATCTATCAATATGACCTTTCTGGCGATTTTTGACCACCTATCACTGCGACCGCCAGGTTTGAAGGGGCGCTCTCCTTTGCGCGGGGCAAATCCA
>Ga0326728_10024996_pt1 | contig 10747 bp, 12 predicted proteins | sample MB3enrmetagenome_FD_207602 | JGI IMG/M metagenome (GOLD analysis project Ga0326728, IMG submission 207602) | Lab enriched peat soil microbial communities from McLean, Ithaca, NY, United States - MB31MN | ecosystem: Environmental > Terrestrial > Soil > Wetlands > Peat | place: USA: New York...
AGCCCGAGCATCGCGAATGGCTGAGCCAGATTTTGTCTATATTGGATGCGGCGTACCAGGATGCAATGGCGGGATCTGAACGATGAAGCTCAGTCTGGCGGAATAGCCACCCAGCGTGGGTAATTCCGGCTGCGAGGGAGTGGAATGCGTGTAAGGGCAGCCGCCGAATCAGGCAACGCGTCGATTTTGTGGCAACTATTCACCCCATAAAATCAATCGCTTGGCAGCCGTCTGCCAAGAATTCACATCTAACGGATTGACAAACTTAGGTCATTGCGAATAGTGTACGCCATCCTATGAAGATACTCGTTCTTGGGTCCGGTGGTCGGGAACATGCTCTGGCATGGAAGCTGCACGAAAGCCCGCAGATGGAGGAGTTGTATTGTGCCCCCGGAAATGCCGGCATCGCGCAGGAGGCGGAGTGTCTTCCCGTTGACCTTGCGCAGACGAAGTCCATCCTGGAACTTGCTCAGCGATTGCACGCGGACCTTACCATCGTCGGTCCCGAAGCTCCCTTGGTAGCCGGCGTCGTCGATGAGTTCGAAAAGGCGGGGTTGGGCATCATCGGCCCCACCAAGGCCGCGGCGCGCCTGGAAGGGAGCAAAGTCTTTGCCAAGGAATTTATGCGGCGCCATGGCATCCCTACTGCACGGTTCGAGGTCGCGGGGACATTTGAGGAAGCCATCCATGCTCTGGCGCGGTTCCCGCTACCGGTAGTCGTCAAAGCGGACGGGTTGGCGGCTGGCAAGGGCGTGGTGGTTGCCCACAACCAAGTGGAGGCGGAACAAGCCGTCGAAGACTTCATGGTCCGTAAGACCTTGGGGGCCGCGGGCGACCGTGTAATCATCGAGGAGTGCCTGACTGGGGAAGAGACGTCCTTCATCGTCCTTACCGATGGCCGCGGTATTCTTCCCCTTGTACCGACCCAGGATCACAAGGCTTTGCTGGATGGTGACCTGGGTCCCAATACCGGTGGCATGGGCGCATACAGTGATGACTCCATCCTCACTGAATCACAGCACGATGAGATCCTTCGCTCCTTTGTTGCTCCCACGCTCGCGGGTATGGAAATGGAAGGTTCACCCTTCCGGGGCTTTTTGTATTGCGGCTTGATGATGACCCCCTCCGGTCCCATGCTGCTGGAATATAACGTCCGTCTGGGAGATCCGGAGGCCCAGCCCATTTTGATGCGATTGCGCTCCGACCTCGCGCAACTGTTGGTGGCGTCGCGCCAGGGCCAACTGGCATCAGCGGATGTTCATTGGAGCCCCAATCCCGCCGTGTGTGTTGTGCTGACGTCCAAGGGTTACCCGGCCAAGCCGGAAGTCGACAAGGCCGTCACCGGTTTTGAAGCAGTGGAAGCGTTGGGGGGAGTCAAGATTTTCCATGCGGCAACGCGGTTTAAGGATCACCAATTAATTACCACCGGCGGGCGTGTTATGGGTGTGACCGCCATAGCTGAGGACTTGACTTCCGCCATCCAACGCGCCTACGCCGGGGTTAACAAGCTGCAGTTCGAAGGGATGCACTACCGTAAGGATATTGGCGCGAAGGCGTTGCGGCGGGTTCCAAAGGTACCTGCGCCTAAACGAGTTCGCGCCCCTAAGGGAGAGCGTCCAGCTTCGCGCAAATAGCACCGTTTCATAAAAGGTTTATCCCATCTCAAAATGATGAGGGAGGAGAGAAGAGATGCCTGAGAAGCCTTTGGTTGGCATCGTTATGGGTAGTGACACCGATCTGCCCGTTATGACTGACGCTGCCCTGACCTTGAAGAAGTTCCAAATCCCCTTTGAAATAGAAATCACTTCCGCCCATCGGTCGCCCGTACGCACTTCCGAGTATGCGCGCACGGCGGTTCAACGAGGGCTGAAAGCGATCATCGTGGGGGCGGGAGGGGCGTCGCACCTGGCCGGAGTGATTGCGGCGGAAACTATTCTGCCGGTAATCGGGGTTCCGATGGCCACCACCACGCTCGCGGGGCTGGATGCGTTGTTGTCCACCGTCCAGATGCCGGGCGGCGTGCCAGTGGCCTGTACGGCCATCGGAAAGCCCGGCGCAATTAACGCCGCCATCTTCGCCGCGCAGATCATCGCGACCTCTGATCCCGCCACGGCGCAAAAGCTGGTGGAACACAAGGAGCAATTGGCGCGCGCAGTGGTTGAAAAATCGGAAAAACTGAAGCGCGAATTCAAAGTGTAGCCGTAAAGAGGGCCGTGACGAGTGCAGTCAAGTGGCTTAGCTTGTTTCTGCTCGCGACGGTACTTGTGGCGCTTACTCGTCACTTGTTACTCTTCACTCATCACTATACTTCGGAGTTTTTGTGTTCATTGGGCACTTCGGCGTCGCGCTAGCGGCGAAAAAATTAGCACCGCGCACCTCCTTGGGAACCCTGGTGATGGCGGCGCAGTTTGTGGACCTGCTCTGGCCGATTTTTTTACTTCTCGGCGTGGAGCGCGTGATCGTGGCGCCGGGCACGACGGCGGTCACTCCGCTGGATTTTATCTCTTACCCCCTATCCCACAGTCTGCTGGCGGACATCGGCTGGGCAAGCCTTTTCGCCGGCATTTACAAAATGGTTAAACAGGATACGAGGGGAGCGGTCTGCCTGTGGTTCGTCGTCATCAGTCATTGGTTACTCGACGCCCTCAGCCACCAGCCCGACCTCCCGCTTTATCCCGGCAGTTCCATATACATCGGCCTGGGCCTGTGGAATTCACGCTTGTGGACCATTCTCGTTGAAAGTCTAATCTTCATCGTTGGCGCCAGGCTTTATGCGAGAGCCACCCATCCCCGCGATCGCACCGGAGCCCTTGCCTTCCGGTCATTTATCGCCCTGCTGTTTTTCGTTTACCTCCTCAACATTCTCGGTCCACCACCACCCAGCGAGAAGGCCGTAGCTTTCTCCGCCCTCGGAATGTGGCTGTTCGTGGTCTGGGCCTACTGGCTGGACCGCCACCGGCTGGCCGTTCCCTCCTCCCCGCGTGCTGCTTCCATACCCCTCGGCCCGTCTTCTGAGCAGCCTCCTGAATCTTGAGGGAGGCCTGAAGAGCGGTCGGGAAAGGCAGAGGGAAGAGCAGAGCGTCATTGTGCGAACTGCCAGAGCAACTCGGGATGGGCGGTAATGAATCCGCCAATCGCTGCCGCCTCATCTTCCTTTCGGCGTGATTCTTGCGGTGTGGGAGTACAATGGTGCGCACGGACCGAAGGAGGTGCGCATGGCGGAGATGATTATTCGTCCAACGTTGAAATTCCTATTTCTCGGATATTTGCTGGCATTTGGTATTGTAGTGACTTCGGTGGTGGCCTTGATGCGAATCCAATTGCCGGCGGGGACTCCGCTGGCTTTGCGGCCTTGGATTCCCTGGCTGCCGGTGCTCCTTTTGCTGTGGCCGTTAAAGCGCCATCTTCGCAATCGCCTGACTAAGATGACGATCCTTGAAGACCGCGTGCGCTACGAATCCGGCCTCCTGGGCAGAACCACGCGCACTTTTCTGATCTCGAAAGTGCAGGACGTGACTGTGCATCAACGCGTCAGCCAAAGGATCTTCGGCGTGGGTGACCTTTCCATTGAGACCGCGGGCGGGTCGGGCCGGGAGACCATTTTCAATATCGACCGGCCGCAGGAAATCGCCGACCTCATCAACCAAAACCCTGCGAAGAAGGAATATCTGCCAGATCCCGGCGCCTGACGGGGTCGGAGCTTTCAACCTTCGTCTCTTCAACTGTTCTTCAGGGTTCGAGGTCAGCGGGATCTTCGGCTTCGCGGCGGCCGTACCTCAGCGCAAAGACATAGTGGACGGCCGAGGCCAAGGTCAGAGCGGCAGTAAGGTAGATGAAATACCTTACCACTTCAGCGGTCATGTAAGGGATGCGCGCCCGGTGGCACAGCGCTATGAAGAGAGCGGCCACCTGTGCCGCGGTACAAGCCTTTCCCAGCAGGGAGGGGTGGAAGGGCCGGTACCCCGCCACCAGGCAGATTAAGAGCGCGGTGGCGACAATCGCCACGTCCCGGCTCAGGACGATGATCGTCAGTCCCCAAGGCAAGGCGCCGCGAAATGACAGGGTGAGATACCCGGTGGTCATGAGGATCTTGTCGGCAATCGGGTCGAGCGCCACGCCCAGCGCGCTCTCCTGCTTCAACAGCCGGGCGACAATGCCATCCAGCATGTCGGAAAGGGCTGCCGCCATCAGCACCACAAGCGCGGCGCGATAGTGCCCCTCCAGCACCAGGATCGCGAACACCGGCACAAACACCAGACGCAGAAGTGTAATCTGATTCGAGGGCGTTAGGATTCGGGTCATCATCATCTGGTCAGTTAATTTAGCGGGTCCGAACGAAAACTGTCAATCAGCGTTCATTCGGTGGATCGATCATTATAGCGCTGAGCTTTATTTCAGCACATGACGATCTGGAGGCCGGCGCTGCATTTTCAGTCCCCCCCATTGCGCCGTCCGGTGGAGGCTCTAAGGGCCGGCTCCGCTTTTCCCCTTGGCCTTTTGATCTTCCTTTGCGGTTGGGCAGCGTTGCGCGCTTTTAGTCTTTGCTGCACGGCTGGGCTGGCAAGTTCACGCCGGGCGTCGGAGGCAATCCACCGGGCGGCAGGGGAATCCAGGCGGTGGATCTCATCGGCAACTGCGAGGGCGGCACGGTTTAATGGCGCGTTGCGTTTTCCGATCTGTCGCAGCGCCCAGTTCACGCTTTTCTTCACCATATTCCGTTCGTCCACCGCCGCGCGTTTGATAAGGGGCAGAAACCGTAGAAAGGCCTCGTCATTTGCGGTTTTATCCGCCACGGCCAGGCCCGCCATCAGAGCAAATGCCGCTCTTTTTACGAACTCTTGCGGCCGGACACTCCATTCCACACACTTCTGATGAGCAAGCCGCGTGTAGCGAAACACATTGATGCAGGCGCCGTCGCAGACGGCCCAACTGTCAAAGTCTTTCGCCCATTGGTTCATTTGCCGCGAAGTGACTTTGGCCGGCTCATCGATCATTGTGGCCAGCGCGCGCGCCTCGAAAAATTCCGCGGCCCACAATTCCTGAGCCAAGGCGTGGTCGCGGCCGATTTCGCGCGCCAGCTTCTTCAACGCGGGCACCGGCCATTCACCGTAGACCTTTTTTGCAACAATTCCGTAACGCGCCATTCCCTCCACCGCGCGGGGGTTAGGGCGAGATGCGAGCAGTTGGAGAATCTCTTTGCCGTTCATGGTGATACGCGTTCAGCGAGTTCAACTCAAAATTGGGGTGTATCGATCCCAAGATACTCCTGGATGGTTAGCCCGACCTTGGCGTGGAATCGCTGGGCGAGCGAAGGGATTGAACCGCTGGGCTCGTCAACCATGATGCGTTCCACCCGATGCATGGGGAAGAAAACCGTGTTCAAGCCCACCGCGGTTTCTTCCTGCCGAATGACCTGGCGGATGAAATCGTCAAAGGAGTCGAGTTCGATGCCCCGCACGGTGACACCCTTGGATTCCAGCAACAGAATCTGCCCCCACATTTTTTCCTTGGGTGAAATGAGGCTGACAATGACGATGCTGTTGACTTCCACGCTGGCCTCCTCTCGAACCACGTCAGCTCATCTCGCGCAGCCTGTCACGAAGTTGGTGGGCCGCCAGAAATTCGCGCTCTAGTTCGCGGTCCCCCAGGTGTACCTTGATGGACTCCAACTTCTGAATGAGCGCGTCCAACGCCGTTTGGATATTCTCCGTATTCGTCAGACAAATGTCACGCCAGACGGAATAGGGGCTGTCGGCCAGGCGCGTCACGTCGCGAAATCCCGAAGCCGCCACCTCCAGAATCAGGTCATCGGCCGTGTGCTTTTCCTCCATCAAGCTGGCCAGGCCGGAAGAGAGAAGCTGGGGAAGATGGGAAAGATAAGCGACGGCCAAGTCGTGAGTGGCAGGATCGGTCGTAAGGGGACGCGCTCCGATGGCCACGACGAGCGCGCGAAACGATTGCACACGCTTATCATCGAGATGTTCCGGCTTGATTGGGGTCAGGACGTAGCGCGCATTTTCAAAGAGTTGGGCGTCCGCATTCTCAAGTCCTGAGCGCTCTTTGCCCGCCATTGGGTGTCCGCCCAAGAACAGCGGCCCCTGGCCGTAGAGCTCCGATGCCCGCTCGCAGATCCTTCGCTTGGTGCTGCCGACATCGGTAACGAGTGCGCGCGGCGATAAGTGCGGTTGCAGGCGCCCGAGGTGTTCAAAAATCACCGCCACCGGCGTCGCCAGGATCACCAGATCGGCCCCGTGTACGGCTTCCGTTACTTCGGCGAATCCCTCGTCAACCGCGCCCTCGCCAAGAGCCCGGGCGCGCGTCTCGGCCCGCCGGGCATAGCCCACGATGTGGCCCGTGAAGCCCGCCCTTTTCAGGGCCAGTCCCCACGATCCGCCCAGCAAGCCCAAGCCGACAATGGCCACACGCCGAAATGGAGGTTCAGAGATTACGTTTTCCAAGGAATGAACTCGCAATCTGCGGCAAGCGAAACGCGAAATTCGAAAATCGAAATTTGAAACTCCAAAATCGACCCATAACTTACGAGTTTCGAATTTCGATTTTCCAGTTTCGAGCTTCGAATCCGGACCTAGATTTTTCTGCTTACGGCCGGCGCAATCATTCGTAGTTCTTTCATCAGTTGTTCGAACTGTTCGGGAAAGAGGGATTGAGCACCGTCACTCATCGCTTTATTCGGGTCGTTGTGGACCTCAATCAGCAAGCCATCAGCCCCCGCAGCCAGGGCGGCACGAGCCATAGGGGCAACTTTATCGCGCCGGCCCGTCCCATGCGATGGATCCACGATGATGGGCAGATGCGAAAGCTTCTTGATGACTGGGATGGCGGCAATATCGAGGGTGTTCCGCAAATAGCTATCGAAGGTTCGAATGCCACGTTCGCACAGGACGACGTTATAGTTCCCACCGGACATGATGTACTCGGCAGAGAGGAGCAGCTCCTCAATGGTCGCTGAGATTCCGCGCTTCAGCAAAATGGGTTTGGCTATCTTGCCGAGGTCTTTCAGCAGGTTGTAATTCTGCATGTTGCGGGCTCCGACCTGGAACATGTCCACGCAATCGAGCATCATCGGAATTTGGGTCTGGTCCATAACCTCCGAAACCACACACAGATTGTGCTTGTCCGCGGCGTCGCGCATGAACTTCAGGCCTTGCTGGCCGATGCCCTGGAAACTGTAGGGCGAGGTGCGGGGTTTGAAAGCTCCCCCGCGAAGGACGCGCGCGCCACTCGCCGCCACGGATGCGGCGACGCTTTCAATCTGCTCCGCGCTCTCGACGCTGCACGGCCCGGCCATCATTACCACCGTTTCGCCTCCGATGGTGACGCCCCGGCCCAGGGTTACCAGGGATCCCTCGGGACGAAAATGCCGGCTGGCGAGCTTATACGGCGCGGTAATTCTTACCACCTCCTCCACGCCTTCAAGTAGTTCGATGTCTCGGGTGTCGAAATCCACCTTGGCGCCGACGGCTCCCAGCACGGTGTGCCGCGCTCCCGTGGAGCGGTGTATGTCAAACCCGATGTCCATCAATCTATTAATGACGTTTTGGATTGCATCTTCCCTCGCGCCTTCTTGCATGACCACAACCATAAGGCATCACTCCTTTCGGATCGAACTCCCGCTGTCCATGGAATGCCGCTCGAGTGACCGCGCCTCATCGATGATGCGTTCAAACAGACGGCGGATGGCAGCGTCATCCAGCGGCCCTTCGTTGGCCTTCACGACATTGCGCAGGATTTCTCCCTCGCGCTGCGGCTGCCATGCGGGCAGAGCCAGGGCTTTCTTCAGGTGCCCGATCTCCACCGCGCATTGCGCCCGCTCATTCAATAGCTTTACCAATTGCTGGTCAATCTCGTCGATGCGCTTGCGCCAGCCCGCCATATCGCTCATGCGGGTTGATCCTCCATCCCGGTTTTAAGACCCCGGACGAACTTTTCAATCGCCGCCGGCCCCTCGCGGGCAAAACGCTCTTCAACGGCATGGACTAAGGCGCTGCCCACCACGGCAGCATCGGCGTGCAACTGGACCTCCCGGACCTGCGCCGCGGTGGAGATTCCAAATCCTATGGCGAGTGGAAGGGAAGTATGCCGGCGTGCGCGCTCCGCCAGCCGCCGTCCGCTGGAAGCGATTTCACTTCGCTCCCCCGTGACGCCGGTGCGTGAGATCAGGTAGAAGAACCCCGTGGAAAGTTGCGCCGCCCGCTCCAGGCGTGCGTCCGTGGAGGTGGGCGAAGCCAGAAAAACCGTGTCCAGGTTCTGCGCCCGCATGGCCTGAACGTAACCCTCCGCCTCCTCTACCGCCAAATCCACCACCAACGCGCCGTCTACTCCCACCTCCGCGGCGCGGCGGGCAAATGCCTCCAGGCCGTATTGCAGAATGGGATTGAAATAGCTGAACAGAATGATGGGCGCTTGCACGCTTCGGCGCCAAGTGGGGAATCGCTCCAGAATCTTGCGCAACGTCGTGCCCGAACGCAGAGCTCGTTCCGATGCGCGCTGGATTACCGGGCCGTCAGCCAGGGGATCGGAAAACGGCACGCCCAATTCGATAACGTCCACGCCCGCCCGTTCGAGCGCCAGCAGCAGCTCACCCGTGCCGTCCAGATTGGGATCACCCGCCGTCAGATAAATTATCAGACCCTTCGAGTTCTTAGCGCGCAGGTCACGAAACCGGCCTGCTATGCGAGTTATAGGTTGTGATGGCATCTTTAATAGTTTTGGATTTCCGATTTTGGATTTTCCATCTAGGGACTTGTTCTTCCCACGTGCCCACAGGGGTAGGTAATGCAAGATTCAAAATCCAAAATTCAAGATTACAGAATCCCGGCCGATTGAAAAATTCCCAAATCCTTGTCCCCGCGGCCCGAGAGATTCACTACGACAACACTTGCACGCGGCATCGCCGGTGCGCGTTTGATGATCTCCGCGAGCGCGTGGGACGATTCAAGGGCGGGAATAATCCCTTCCACCCGCGCCAGCAGGCTGGCCGCTTCCAGCGCCTCCTGGTCGCTAACATGGGTGTACTCCACGCGGCCTCGGCGATAAAGTTCGGCATGCTCGGGCCCTACGGCAGGATAGTCAAGCCCTGCGGAAACCGAGTGTGTGTTGGAGATCAAGCCGTCTTCCGTTTGCAGCACATAAGTGTACGAGCCGTGCAGCACGCCGGGTCTGCCTCCCGCAAAACGGGCCGCATGGTCCCCCAGGTCGAGACTCCGGCCACCCGCCTCCACGCCCACCATCTTCACATTGGCGTCAGGAATAAAATCGTAAAACAGGCCGATGGAATTGCTGCCTCCGCCTACGCAGGCGCAAAGCAAATCCGGCAATCGCCCCACTTGTTCCAGAACCTGGCGGCGCGCTTCCTGGCCGATGATCCGCTGAAAATCGCGCACCATCATCGGATAGGGGTGCGGACCCAGCACCGACCCCATCAGGTAATGGGTATTGTGAACGTTCGTCACCCAGTCGCGCATGCCTTCGTTAATTGCATCCTTCAGCGTTTTCGTCCCCGAGGAAACCCCAACCACCTTTGTTCCGAGGAACCGCATACGAAAGACGTTGGGCTCCTGCCGCGCCATGTCTTCCTCGCCCATGTATACAACGCATTCCATCCCCAGCAACGCCGCCACGGTGGCAGTGGCCACGCCGTGCTGGCCCGCCCCGGTCTCCGCCACCAGGCGCGTCTTGCCCATGCGCTGCGCCAGCAGTCCTTGCCCAATGCAGTTATTGATTTTGTGCGCGCCGGTGTGCAGCAGGTCCTCGCGTTTCAGGTAAATCTGTGCGCCGCCCAGCCGGGCCGTAAGCTGCCGGGCGTGAAAGAGTGGAGTGGGTCGGCCGGCAAAATCTTTGAGCAGGTGGGCTAGTTCCGCCCGAAACGCCGGGTCGCCGCGCGCCACGCGATAAGCCGCTTCCAACTCTTCAACCGGGGCCATCAGTGTTTCTGGCGCGAAGCGGCCACCGAATTCGCCGAACCACCCGCGTGCATCCGGACTTCTCGAAGCGTCAAATTCCATGTTTTATTCCTTGATCGGCCCGCATGACCTCCTGGAAGAAAGCCTGCAGCTTACTGGCGTCTTTTACTCCGGGCGCCGCCTCGACCCCGCTAGCCACATCCACGGCAAAGGGCCGTACCTCCCGGATCGCCCTCCCCACATTTTCAGGTGTTAATCCACCCGCCAGGACTATGGTTCCGAACCGGCTTGCCTCCCGTGCCAGGTGCCAATTGAAAGGTTTGCCCGTTCCGCCCAGCAGTTCAGGGTCAAAGGCATCAAGCAGGAAGGCATCCCCGGCAAGTTCGCTCAACGGCTCAGGCCGGAACCCTTCCCGGACTGCTACAGCGCGAATCCGCGTGAAAGCAGCCAAAGGCCCGTCCATCGGCGGAAACCGGGGCCCGTGTAACTGTACCACCGTGACCCGCGACTCTCTTGCCACCTGCGCCACATGCTCGCCATCTGATTCATCCGCAAAAATGCCCACCGCGGTAATCAGGGGCGGCAGCTTTAAGATGATCGCCCGCGCGGCGGCCGAATCGATATGCCGCGGCGAAGGCGGATAGAAATTAAAGCCCAACGCCGCCGCTCCCAGTTCGACGGCAAGTTGCGCGTCTTCCCACCGTGTGATGCCGCAGATCTTTACACGTGTCGCCATTCGAAACTCGAAACTTGAAACTCGAAATTCCCCACCCACTTGCACTGGCCGGTCCGAAATACTCAGCGAGTTTCGACTTCCGAGTTTC
>Ga0326728_10024998_pt1 | contig 10746 bp, 8 predicted proteins | sample MB3enrmetagenome_FD_207602 | JGI IMG/M metagenome (GOLD analysis project Ga0326728, IMG submission 207602) | Lab enriched peat soil microbial communities from McLean, Ithaca, NY, United States - MB31MN | ecosystem: Environmental > Terrestrial > Soil > Wetlands > Peat | place: USA: New York...
AATCCGCCCTCGAGGACTTTGAAGCGAATACCCTAGGAGCTGTGCCTGGGCTGTTGGGCAGACTCTCCTACGTTGGCAGATTGCATGACGGGAATGGAACGTACGCGCACTGGGGTTTGGCGAAGGTGTATGGCGACGAGGCCGCAAAATGCGCCATCCGCGCGTCGCATCGGGTGTTACTTTCCGAGGTCTTGAAGAAACCCTTGGCTGTGCTGCTCAATGACGTGCGGGCGTCATGCTCGAACGAGCACCTAACAGAAGGGGAGTTCCTGGCTTCGCTGACGCACTGTCCGCCCAAGTCCCTCTCCCCAGCTGCTCTGGCCCATCTCAGGTCAGTGTTGAGCGCACTTTCGGCGCTGGTTGAGAGTCGTAATCCCAATCTCCGAGGCGCATCGCCACCCCGACAACCTGGCCAAGAACCTCGGCCTCCTGCGGGTATCTAAGAACTCGCACCGGAACGGGAGACAGGGGATGAGGTTGTAAGATGATGGAATCGCGCTTGATCGAGCACCAGCAACACGTATATCCATCGCGCATTTCCACAAAGTAAATAGGACGCTCGTACTCCGAACGCCAGGTTCCTTCCCCTACTTTGCTTTTGGCTTCGTCCACTTGCACGAAACTGCCCGGCGGAAGAATGGGATACATGGTGAAATCTTCCGATCCAATATACCCATATGTGTAGCGGTCGTCGGCAAACTGCGCAAGGTAAGACAGGGGCACAATGCCCCATTGCTCGATTGCACGTCCCAAGTCCGTCGTCTTCTGGAGCGAGAATCCGGGGTCGAGCTTGGTCGGCATCCGCACTTGTCTGACGTTGCTCAAAGCTTCGGACACATGAGACTTCTGCGGGTGCGCAAAGCTAATGTCCGCTGCGATGCCGTCAAGCTCGAGGCCATAGAAGGACAGCAACTCGCGATATTCTCGACGATAAATAGCGGCAAACGAATAGAGTCGAAAAATACTCGGGATTATGCCTTTGGTTTCGATGTCGGACAAGCGGCTGGGCGGAATGGCGAATTCCTCATTTTCAAATTTCTGGGCGATCCGATAGCTGGCCAGTTCCACGTCCTTCATACGATATCCGAGGGATTCTCTCAGCGCCCGCAGCCTCTGCCCGCCATTGAGTTGCACAACCGCCGACCTCCACGCGGACATTCTATCACTGGTTTCGCCGGCGCAACGAACACGAATGTCCGGCTGGGCTTCCGGATTTCGGAACAGAAAAGAGTGCGTGGATACAGTGCGATTCCTTCCGCCTGGAAACAGACGGGCACCGCCAGTCGCACCAAGTGGGGAGGGCCCAGTAAGGGCCTGTTCGGTTTTCGTAACAGGGAATCCGCCGGCGGCCCACTAAAGCTGGAGAAATATTCTGCTTCGGCTCAGTCTTCATTTGCGGACTTATTTCAAGCCCAGCTCGCGATCGTACCGTCGGATAACCCCGTAGCACTCGCAGGCAGAGTCTTCAAGTTTCTTGCGGTTCACAATCTTCACCGCGCCACGGGTGTACTCGATGAGCTTCTTCTTCTGCAAAACACCAGCTGCCAGGCTCACGCTGGGCCTGTCTGTCCCTAGCATGGTTGCGAGAAAATCATGGGTGATGGCTAACGACTCCGAATCAACTCTGTCCTCAACCATTAGCAACCACCGTGCGAGGCGCTGCTTAAGATCGTGCAGCCGATTACACGCGGCTGTTTGTGCAACCTGCATACCCATAACTACTGCACAGCGGCTCAACATCAACCCCAGGCGTGGAGTCGATCCCAAAGCGTTTTGCAAAGCTGGAGCCTCTACCCGAAACCCATCCCCCGTGATTTGTACGACCTCTTCAAACGGGGCCGTGCTCAGACCAACAGCTGCCGGTATTCCCGTAAAACCCTCCTTGCCAACTATGCCGGCTTCGGCAGTCCTTCCATCTTTCATTACGGCTACAAGAGAAATCAAACCTCGATTCGGGAAATAAGCGAATTCTAGTTTTCCGCCCCCCTCATGAAGGACCAGATGGTTTGGCAGGCTGACGTACTCGAGATGAGGACGCAGTGATCTGTAATCGCTGTCGGAGATCGATAGAAGTACTAGGTTGCTGACTGGTTTTCCTTCGGCATTCGTTCGTTCGTCCGACTGCACGACTTGGAGGCCTTTGCTTTCCACAAGCGACCTCAAGACATTAGATCACTGCCGAAAACAGCTCCCAGATAAGGGAAAGAGGAACCCGCCTTATTCGCGCCACTCAAACTATACTCTATTGTCCCAAAAACACAACGCTTCTGTAGGGCAGGCATCCCACCTTCGTCGCGAGCAGAAGCTTTTCCATATATGTAGGATGCCCGACAGACCATCCAAATTGGCGCATGTAAACTTCGTGCATCCTTAGTTATGCATCTTCCGCCACGCCCAGATTGGATGCCGGTTTTCTATTGGAAGGCCGTACGCAACTGCGAGAATTCGCGGCCAGTCCAGTAAGAGAGGATGCATATGACATTTTCTCGGTGTCATCGAGATAGAAGGGAGTTGTCCCCCGGCCGCGTGCCATTTGAGGAATCTCACCCCGAAATTTTTGGGGCGGTAGCAAAGAAATAACTTGCCTGTGACTGGAAAGGAGCGTAACAATATATTTTCCGGAACGGCACGGGTCCGGGAAAACGGTACCGCAGAACCTGAGGGGGCTCCCCGACCGGGGAGGATGAGATTGGTTCTCAAGTAAAGGAACCAACGCCTGCGGACACCGCAATGTTGAGTCCCGCAGCTTGGCAAGCTGCGATGACCCCCAGTTCCTGCTCAAAACAAGCTGCCGATGGATTGCGCTCGGCAAGGTGCAGGAGGAAGTGTCCATGTCGGAAACAAGAGTCGCATTCAACGGAGATCCCTCGCCTGAACGCAACCGGTATCGGCTGTTACTCGAGGTGGCCGACCGGGTAGCGCAAACCGAGAGCCTGCCCGAAGCATTAAAGCAACTCGCTCCCCCAGTGCTGGCGCTGACGGGAGGCGAACTGCTGAATCTTTCCCTCCACGATCCGCACCGGGATTACATGCTGACTCAGTATTGGAAAAAGAACCAGGAAAGTGGAGAGTTTGACGCGTTGCCCGTAGACGAAGCGGCAAGCGGATGGGCGTGGAAACATCAGGAACCGATCGCCATTCCCGATATCGCGCATGAGCATCGCTTTCCCGGCTTCGTGCCCGCACTGCTCAATCACGGAGTCCGTTCGTACACCGTCCTTCCTGTCAGCACGCCTACGCGCCGCTTTGGAGCACTGGGCCTGGGCAAGAGCGTTCCCGAGCCCCTGGACAGCGAGGATCTCGAGTTGCTGTCGCGCGTCGCGCTGATGGGAGCGCTGGCGCTGGAGAGGGACAGGGCCCACCGCGCCTTTGAGGAACAGCAGAGCCTGGTCGCGATCAGCCGTGAACTGAGCTCCAGTCTGGAGTTGGAAAAGCTGTTGCCGGTCATTCTTTCCAGCCTGCGGAGCATTGCGCGCTACGAGCGGACGGTCCTGACACTGCTGGACGAGGATGGCAAGAACGTGCACCTGTATGGAGATGCTCTGGAATGGGAGCCTTTCGTCAACCACGGAGGTGGGATTGCGCTTGAGCAATCACTCTCGGCGCGGGCGATCCAGACGCGGAGCGTTGCATTCCTTACTGCAGGCGATTTGCACGACATGAACGAACCCCTGGCGAAGGCCATGTATGAAGGCGGGGTTCAGTCGGTTTGTAGTGTGCCGCTGGTTGCGGGCAATCGGGTCTGGGGAGCACTGAATCCGAGTAGCATGATTGAAGACGGCTTCGGCCCGTCGGAGGTTGAATACCTGCAGCAAGTGGCCAACCAGATCGCAGCTGCGCTCCAGAATGCGCACGCCTATCGCGAGATCGCAGAACTCAAGGAACGTTTGGCCCAGGAAAAGCGGTATCTGGAGTACGAAATCCGGAGCGCGAACCGGTCCGACGATATCGTCGGCAACAGCCCCGCCTTGAAACGTGTGCTGGACTACGCTGCCATCGTTGCCGATACCGATTCCACCGTCCTGATCACCGGCGAGACCGGGACCGGCAAAGAACGCATAGCTCGCTTGATTCACGGCATGAGCCGGCGCAAGGAACGCAACTTCATCAAGGTGAACTGCGCCGCCATTCCCACGGGACTGCTGGAGAGCGAGCTGTTCGGCCACGAAAAGGGAGCGTTCACGGGAGCGATCAGCCAGAAGGTCGGCCGTCTCGAGTTGGCGGATAAGGGCACGTTGTTACTGGACGAGGTCGGGGAAATTCCTTTGGAGCTGCAGCCCAAGTTGCTGCGGGTTCTGCAGGACCAGGAATTCGAACGCCTGGGAGGCACGAAGACGATCCATGTGGACGTGCGGCTGATCGCCGCTACCAATCGCGATCTGGCTCGCGCGGTCGAAGAAAAGGAATTTCGCGGCGACTTGTTCTACCGCTTGCACGTGTTCCCGCTGCATGTGCCGGCGTTGCGCGACCGGCGCGAGGACATACCCATGCTGATTCGCCATTTCGTCGAAAAATGCGCGGCCCGGCTGCACAAGCAGATCGACATCATCCCCGAGGAGGCCCTCGAAGCGATGATGCATTGGAGTTGGCCGGGAAACATCCGCGAGCTGGAGAATTTTATCGAACGCTCGGTGATCCTTTCGGAAGGCAACCGGTTGAGCCCGCCGCTCGGCGAGTTGCGTGAGGAAATCTCACGACCGCCGTCGGAATCCGACGTTACGCTGCGCGCCCGGGAGCGTGAGCACATTATCGAAATTCTGCGTCGGACGGGGGGCGCCTTGTCGGGTCCGGCAGGCGCGGCGGCCCGGCTTGGACTCAAGCGGACTACCCTTCAGTACAAGATGCAACGGCTGGGAATCTCACGCACGGATTATCTGCGCTAGGGTCAGAGCTGCTTGACGTCTGCCGAATTGTCGGCAGCCGGGCCAGAGCTCCGGCATCTCGCTTCCCGTGTTGCCCGTTTAAACCATCGTAAGTCGCGAAGTTAAAGCTACTTAGCATACGTCGAGTTGTGGCCGTCGGTGTGCATTGGTTTGTTCGGTTGGTCCATCGCCATTACCCAAGCGAACGATTCCGCCAGCCAGGTTTCATCGACCAGCAGGAGTTTTTCATGGGCATGCCCCGGCGCTTAGCGATACCGAACGACTGTCTAAATTGCGCCCTAAGGCGGACCTGCGACTTCTGCAATTTGCCCCAGCCTTTGATGAGTGAGTTCAATGCGGTAGGGCATCTGACCTTGTATCCCGCCAATGCCACTCTACTGACCGAAGGTCAAATCCCGCGCGGCGTCTACATCGCCTGCTCCGGCCGCTCCAAGCTCTCGGTCGGAGCTCGCGATGGCAAGACCATCATTTTGAAAATTGCCGGAGACCGCCAGGTGCTGGGGCTGAGCGCGGTCGTCTCCGGAAGTCCCTCACTGATTACGGTCACCACCATCGAACTTTGCCAGATCAAATTTGTGGAACGCGACAGCTTTCTGCATCTGATCGAGCACAACAGCTACGCCGCGCTCGCCTGCGCCACCCTGCTTGCCCGCGAGGTCACGACCTCGTTCGACGATGTGTACGATCTGTTGCTCGCCCGCAGTTCGACCGAGAAGCTTGCCCGCCTGTTGCTTTCCTGGGTCTCGGACGAGCCCCGCAACCGGGAACTCCGCGTACCCACGGAATTCACACACGAAGAAATTGCCCAGATGATCGGATCTTCGCGAGAAACGGTAACCCGCTTATTAAGTGTTATGAAGCGGAAGGATTTAATTCGGCTTGATGGTGCAACGCTGGTGATTCCCAACCGGATCGCGCTGCAAGCCATTGCGGCATGAGAGTTCCCTCCCCGGGCGGACGAAGCGGTCTCCGCGTCCGCCCTTTTTTCTTTGAGGGCGCTGTTCATCGTTCGCTGTTCGCGAGAATCATTGCTTGGCGAAAGGCGAACAGCGAACGACCAACCGTCCTTATAGGTTGAACAGTTCTCGCAGGCGACGGGTCTGGGCGCGGCTCACCGGAATCTCCGTCTGTTTTTTGTCGTCCATGCGCAATTGGTAGGAGCTCTTGAACCAGGGCACGACTTCGCGGATGTGATTGATATTGACCAGAAAGGACCGGTGCGCCCGCCAGAACGAGTTAGGATCGAGGTTTTCGAAGAGTTCTTCCAGCGTCCGGCAGTTCGAGTGGCCTTCCATGCCCGCATGGCCGCTGGTGGCCACCGTGATCACGCCATCATCGATGGTCGCGTAGCAGATATCTTTCGGATCGGTCAGGAACAACCTGCCCGCCGCCTTGATCAGGATTTTCGCCGTCTGCGGCTTTTGTGATTCCAGCATCCGCACCAGCGTCTCAAATTTCTCTTCCGGCCCGGCGCCCGCTTCAATCTTTGCCCGCGCTTTCTCGATGGACTGGGAGACTCGCTTTTTGTCAAATGGCTTCAGAATGTAGTCCACCGCGTTGACCTCGAACGCCTTCACCGCGTACTGGTCGAAAGCGGTAGCGAAGATAATCTTGGGGAGAGGAACCTTGCGGTCGAGCAGCTTCTTGATTACGCCGAAACCGTCCAAGCCCGGCATCTGTACGTCGAGAAATACCAGGTCCGGATTGTGTTCGCGGATCAGGCTGATCGCTTCCAGGCCGTTCTTGCCCTGCGCGACCACGTTCACGCCACCGGCATTCTTGAGCAAGTAAGCAAGCTCGTCGCGCGCCAGTTGTTCGTCGTCGACGATGATTGCGGAGAGGGGCATAGGGTTCCGAGCCGAACTCGTGAAGCCGGCGTGTGCGGCGGCGATTGCCATATCCTTAATGTTGAGTATAGCTACCGCAGTGGACAGGCCGCCAGTCTCAATTCCTTTACAACTACAACGAATTCTCGATGGCGAGCGCCATGCCCATGCCGCCGCTGACGCAGAGCGTGGCCAGGCCGCGGCGCGCTTTGCGCTTCAGCATTTCGTGGAGCAGCGTCACCGTGATCCGCGTCCCAGTGCAGCCGATGGGATGGCCAAGTGCGATAGCACCTCCGTTGACGTTGAGTTTCTCACGATCGAAATGCAGCTCGCGATCGCAGGCCAGCACCTGGGCGGCGAAGGCTTCATTGAGTTCGATCAGATCGAAGTCGCTGAGCGTGAGGCCGTGTTTTTGTTCCATCTTTCGGATGGCCGGCACCGGCCCGATTCCCATGAGGCGCGGGTCAACTCCCACGGATGTTGCGGCGAGAATTCGCGCCAGCGGCTTCAGATTGTTCTGCTTGACGAATTTTTCGCTCGCCACGACCACCGCCGCCGCGCCATCGGTTATGCCGGAAGAATTTCCGGCAGTAATGGTGCCGGTTTTGGAAAATACTGGAGGCAGTTTGGCCAGCTTCTCCATGGTGGCGTCTTGAAACAAGTGTTCATCGCGTGAGAAAACGGTTGTGCCCTTCTTGCCCTCGATTGTGACCGGAGTAATTTCGGCGTCGAAGCGTCCACTGGATTGCGCGGCCGCCGCGCGCTGCTGCGACACCAGCGCGAGCTGATCCTGCTCTTCGCGCAAGATCTTGCATTGCGCGGCAAGAATTTCGGCGGTCTCGCCCATCAGCATCTTCGCCATGGGGCAGAAAAATCCGTCGCGGTACATGCCATCGACCAGTTCCTGATTGCCAAGACGATATCCCCAGCGAGCGCCCTCGAGATAGTAAGGAAGCCGCGACATCGACTCCGTCCCGCCCGCCAACACGCAATCGAGGTTGCCGGTGACAATCTCCTGAAATGCAAGCGCAATAGACTTGATGCCAGACGCGCATGCCTTGTTCACTGTGTAAGCGGGAACTTCCTGAGGAATGCCGCTGCGGATCGAAATTTGCCGCGCCGGATTGGGGCCGCCTCCGGCCTGCCGGGCGTTGCCGAAGATCGTCTCTTCCACCTGCTGGGGCTGCACTTCGGCGCGTTCGAGCGCTGCCGTTGCGGCGACCACGCCCATATCCGCGGCGGAGAGCGAAGCGAGCGAGCCTCCAAACTTGCCGATGGGCGTGCGCACGGCGGAGAGGATATACACGTTGTTCACGAGAGTCTCCCGAAAGGTTTCAGTCTAGCACTTGAGAATCGACACAGAAAAAGTGGCCGCGGGGTAGTGGGTTCATTCTGTATTCCAAAGTGATAAAGCCGCGAGCTACGAGCCGCGAGCAACCAGTTTGCTCGGAGCTCGTAGCCCGAAGCTCGCGGCGAGTTACACTAATCCGCGTGAATATTCTTTACGGAATCAATACGGTTACGGAAGCGCTCAAGGCGCGCGGGCGCAACTTCGAGTGGGTTGGCGTCGCCAAAGAGCGGAAAGATATTCGCCTGAGGCGAGTGATTGACGAATGCCGCAAGATCGGCGTTCCGGTGCGCGTTTTGTCACGTGAGGAGCTCGACGAAATTGCCGGCAACGCCGCGCATCAAGGACTGGTGGCCGCGACTTCGGCAAAACAATATAGCGACCTCGATGACATTGTGGCGTCGCGCCGCGGCGAGCAGTCGTTGATCGTGGTGCTGGACGGAGTCGAAGATCCGCACAATCTGGGAGCGATTCTGCGTACCGCGGACGCTGCGGGAGCGGATGGCGTGGTGATTCCGGAACGGCGGTCCGCAGCGATTACAGCGGCGGTAGCGAAGGTTTCGGCGGGAGCGAGCGAACACCTTCCGGTGGCCAAAGTCACGAACATATCGCGCGCGCTTGAGGAATTGCAGGCGAAAGATTTGTGGGTCGTTGGATTGGACGAGCGCGGTGCGCAGACTTACGATGCGGTTGATTACAAGATGCACTGCGCCGTCGTGCTCGGCGCCGAAGGCAAGGGACTGCACGATCTGGTGCGCAAACACTGCGATTTCCTGGTGTCGATTCCGATGCTGGGGAAAGTTCCGTCGCTGAATGTATCGGTGGCGGCGGGGGTGGTGCTGTATGAGGTCGTCCGGCAGAGACGGCTGGGCGCATCCAAGAAACTATGAAGTTCTTCTGTGTTTTCTGTGTCCTCTATGGTCTCGCTTCAGCGGCGTGGGCCCTGGAGCGCGAAGCCTTCACCATCGCGAAATATGATTTGGAGATTCGCCTGGAGCCCGAACAGCAGAGGCTCGGCGCGCGGGGCAAGATCATGCTGCGCAACGATTCCACTCACCCGCAGAAGATCGCGGCCCTGCAGATTTCTTCCTCTCTCAATTGGCGCTCGATTCGAGTGGACGGCAAGGCCGTGCAATTTGTTTCACAACCGTACATTTCAGACATCGACCACACCGGCGCGCTTGCAGAAGCAATCGTAACGCTGCCTGCCGAAATCAAACCGAAAGATTCCGTGGAGCTCGAAATTGGCTACGAGGGCGTGATCCCGATGGATACGACGCGACTCACTCGCGTCGGGGTGCCGGATGAAATCGCTAAACATTCGAGCTGGGACCAAATCAGCCCCTCGTTCACGGCGGTGCGGGGTGCGGGATATGTGGCGTGGTATCCGATTACGACTGAGTCGGCGGATTTCTCCGAAGGGAACAGTCTGTTTGAGGTCGCCGATCGTTGGAAGGCGCGGGAGGCGGGAAGCGAATTCCAGCTTGCGCTGAGCTTGGAGGGTGGGAGTATAGACGCGATTCTGCTGTGCGGCGCTGAAGCTCGCGGTTCCTCTGCTCAGGCGGGAAAAGATCGCGGCATTCGTGTGGAATGCAGCTGGAATCCGCTTGGGACGGTTACTCCGACCTTTGCGATGGCCGAATATGTGGAAGAGTCTAAGACGCCTTTGAAATTGTTCAGTCTATCGGGTCACGAGGAAGGAGCAGCAAAATATTCCAACGCGCTCGAGCCGGCACTGAAGTTTGTCAGTAAATGGTTCGGCCAGCCGGGCGCGCCAGTGGCGATCGCCGATTTTGCCGATCTGCATTCCGCTCCGTTTGAGAGCGGTACCTTGTTGATGGCGTCGATGGCCCCTGAAGACTCGAAGCTCGCCGGCATCAACCTGGTTCATGAACTCGTCCATTCCGCGTTGCCCTCGTCGAGGCCCTGGGTTTACGAGGGCTTGGCTCACTTTGCCGAAGCGATGTATCGACAAGAGCAAGGTGGACGCCAGGCCGCGCTCGATCTTCTTGGCCTGCACCGGGCGGCGTTTCTCGATTCGGAAAAGGAACTATCGGCGGTGCCGCAGCAAAATGTCGGACAGCCACTGGCCAGCACGTTTGATGAAACTTACTATCGGAGCAAGGCTGCCTATGTGTGGTGGATGCTGTGCGACATGATCGGCGATGATGCGCTGAAGAAGGCGATCAGTAAGTATCGAGCCGAGGACGACACCATCAAAGATCCAAAGTATGTGGAGCGATTGATCGAATCCGCCGCCAAGCGCGACCTGAGCTGGTTCTTCGACGACTGGGTGTATGCGGATCGCGGCCTGCCGGATTTCCGCGTGCAGTCGGTGCATCCTTGGAAAACCGATAAGGGCGCGCAGATTGTTACGGTGACGCTAGAGAACCTTGGCAATGCCGGCGCGGAAGTCCCGTTCACCATATTGTTTGAAGGCGGCGAGATCACCAGGCGGATTGAGGTGCGCGCCAAGGGTACGGCCACGACGCGTGTTGAATTGCCGGGCATGGCAAGCGAGACCAGAGTCAGCGAGATCAGGATCAACGACGGCAGTGTTCCGGAAAGCGACCTGACGAACAATGTGTTTCAGGTCGGTGCGCCGCAGAAGTGAGCCGGAATTGCAGAAGTCAGAGGTCAGATTGCAGCAGTAGAATCGAACTTCGCCGCTTGACTTCTGCAATCTGAC
>Ga0326728_10024999_pt1 | contig 10745 bp, 6 predicted proteins | sample MB3enrmetagenome_FD_207602 | JGI IMG/M metagenome (GOLD analysis project Ga0326728, IMG submission 207602) | Lab enriched peat soil microbial communities from McLean, Ithaca, NY, United States - MB31MN | ecosystem: Environmental > Terrestrial > Soil > Wetlands > Peat | place: USA: New York...
CGGTGGCAGAAAGCCGCCCTGGCATTGGCATTGGCCGTCATGGCGATCCGGATGGTGAGCATCACGGCCGATTGGCTCACGATCAGCCGCCGCAGCGAACAGGTGCTGGCGATGGGACAGGTTTTGCCCGAGGGGGCACGCATTTATGCCCTGGGTTACGAGCCAGGGACCGATATGCAGGCAAAACTCGACCGCGGCTTTAAAAATATAATTCAGCTCTGGACCGTCTCGCACGGGGCGGAGATTTCTACTCTTTTTGCTTTGCCCGGCGCCCAGCCGCTGGTGTTCCGGCAGCCCCCTTGCGAAGGCCCCGATTGGGAAAAGTGTCTTGCCGGCTACGATTACGTCTGGACCTACGATCTGCCGGCATCCTTGCGGCAGACGGTTCTTGGCATTGCGGCCCCGGTGGCCACTTGGGAAAAAATTACATTGTGGCGCGTGAATCGAAAGGCTCTTTCCTCGACTGCCCCACCAGCCTGATTATGGGTTGCCGTGAAGCTACGCCCGGAGCGAAGGATAAGAAACTGCGCCCGCGCCTCCGACCTCGCAGGCCGCGCTCAATACACCGGCGGAGCGAATCGGGTGTAAGCATTGAAGCTGGAAGCTCCGGATTGGAAGGGCAAAGACCGTTGAATCACGGTTGCGACGGTTGCTGAGGATAGGGCGTTATCCGTTCCTGTCCGGACGCACTGTCAAAGGTCAATAACATCGCTGTGCGATTGGAATAGTAGTCAAGCAGGGCGCGATTCTGTTTCACTCCAAGATCGTGCGCAAAAACGACCCGCTGGCCATCGATATCGGCGCCGTTGTACACCCACTCCTCGTCGACGGCCCAATCTGGCGAGGGATACCGGACGATCACCAGTTGAGGCTGGTCGAGCGCCGAGAGCTGTTCAATCAGCGCGAAGCGCCGGTTTGGCCAGTAGATCGGTGAAAACCTGTTCCTATTGTCCGGCTTGATGATCGCGGGATGTCGAGCAGTAATCGAGGCATACGCCAGGACAGCGATAGCAGGCGACGCAAGAACCAGCAGGACCAGCGCTACTCCCACGCCCTGTCTGCGTATCCGCAGATTCCATGCGCGCTCCGCCCAAACCGCGATCATCAACGCGAGCGCCGCCCAAACGGGCGCGGCGTAATGTTCGAGGTGAAACGTTTCGACGGACAGCGCCAGCAGAAAGACTCCCGCAACAATGGCCATTTTCCTGTAAAGCGAGACGCGCCATGCGATTGGAACCGCCAACGTAAGCAATACCGACAGCGACAATCTCTTGAATGTCACCAGGGCGGCGACCAAGCCACTCCCGAGGAGTTGCCACCGGGGCCGCTCCTTTTCATATGCGGATACTTCCCATCCATTTGTTCCGTGCAAGGCGGCAAGCCGCGGATTGGAATAGGCGGGCTCGGGACGCAGCGGCTGAAACCAGAACACCGGCGTCACATCGTATTGGCTCGTGTGCAGTTGATACGGCAGGAGGAGCGCGCTTCCGGTAACGGCATGATTGTAATAGCAAGTCCACGCGCCGCCAAGCGCAAGCACCGCAACGGTTGCCGCGAACACGACGGCGCGCCGCTTGCGCCAGAGTTCCCTGGCGAAAACCATCAGCACGATGAGAGTGAATACGCCGCCTTCATAGGGCCGTGTGCAGAAGAGCAACAGCACGCCGACGGCGAAGATGGCCCCCGCGAGCGGCGTTTGCCTGGTGCGATAGACCCCGATGCCCAGCAGTACGAGCGCGCCCCCGCTGGCCGCCACCGAGCCGCCCCAGTAGGAATTCGTCCAATACATTCCCGGCGAAAGAACCAGCCCGAACATCGCAGTGACCGCCAGCGCCCACGGGGGAGGAACCCAGGCGTACAGCATCAGGCAGAATGTGAACAGCATCATGGCATTCCCGATCAGGACCCCATAGATAGCAGACCCGAAAAGACGCTGCCCCAAGGCCAGAAACAGAGCTTGGCCAGGCGGGTACTTGGAGGCATACACCGGCCGCACCAATTCGTGCGGCGACTCGAAGAACTCGCCAAGCGCAGGGGGAGGATTCGCCAGACGTCCGTGGGCGAAGGTGTCCGCTCCTAAAAGGTAGCTAAATTCATCTTGGAACTTGGGTTGCGGAATGCCGGTATGCCACAGAACGGCGAGCCTGCAAACGGTCCAAAATAGAACGAGGATCAGCGCGGCAGGCAGCGGTTCTTTCAACCACATTCTCATCAGAATTTCCCCCGCAGATACCAGTCCATCACCCGCGGGGCAAAAAAATCGAGCGATGTAAAGATGAAACCGATCTTGGGTACGAATACCGTCCGCTTTCCGCGCTCCAGCCCGCGAATAACGGCGCTGGCAACCTGGTCCGGGGTTACCACGCGACGGATGTCCTCAACCCGTCCAGGGGCTGCCCCCGCAAGCACGTGGTCGCGGAACTTCGTTTCGACGATGCCCGGACAAACCTTCATGACGCGAATGCCCGTGCCCGACAGCTCCCGATGCAAAGAGTCGTCGATACAATGCACTGCCCACTTGGTGGCGCAATACATGACCGCCCATGGCAGCGACACTTTCCCGCCCACGGATCCGATGTTGACGATAGTGCCGGATTGTTTTGCCCGCATAAGAGGCACCACGAGTTGCGTCAACGCCAACGCCGAAAAAACATTGACGTCAAACATTCGCTTAGATACTTCCGTGTCCACTTCGGTCGGATACCCATACTGGCCGACGCCGGCATTGTTTACTAATATGTCGATGCGTCCGAAGCAGTTGATCGTCCGCTCAACCACTTCGATCCTGGTCTTCTCGGAGGTAATATCCCCCGTGATGACGAGCCGGGAGCCGGACTCTTCGTTCCTAAACTCTTCGCCCGGAAGCGCCGTCAACGCGAGCTTGGCTCCGCGCTGGCCTATCAATTTGGCGCAGCTAGCGCCAATGCCGTCGGAAGCGCCCGTGATCAGGACAACCTTCCCAGGCCACATACCGGCAGAATGCGGATTAGTTTGCATCGAGGATCTCCATCTCTCGGGTGGGAACAGGACTGCGCATTCAGCACTGTGTTCCACTTTGTCGGCTCGCGTGGATCGCAGTGCATGGGCGCCAGATCAATAATGCGAGGCTGATCCTGCGCCGGGGATTTGACCTAAGGCTGCGGGGAAACCTGCCTGAATGTGGTAGCAGGCTGGACCGCTAAATCCAGCACCATGCCCACCATGACCGCGATGAGCGCGACGTAGGGAACGTGGTGGCGCGCACCGCCCTGAAAGATGCTTTCGATCACCCACTCGTAAAGCAGTGGCAAAAACAACACGCCATACCACAACCGCCAATTCTCAACCATGAACAAAAGCGGAAACCCCAGGAGCAACACCGCCCACAAGGCCAGCCAAAACAGGTTGGAGATCGCCTTGGCAGGAGCATATAGAGTGCTCGATAAAGAAAGGTCTCGCTTCAAGGTTTCAAAGACGCCCATGGCGTCATCCCCAAGGTAAACGACCTGCTTCTTTACCATCAGGGCAGCAAATGCTCCAGGGTGATGCAGGATCCAGTCACCTGCCAGCTTGTAACCCAGCTTATCCGCCGCGAATTCGTCCTGGGGAAGGTCGACCTCTCCGACCTCCTGATAACCCGAATTGATGAAAGGGTCGGCCATGGGGTTGTTGGCGAGATAAAAGACCGGTCCGCCATTTGTGGAAATGAGCACCATGCGATGAAGGACCAGATAGTTTCGATAAGTCCATGGCAAAACCGCCGCAAGCACAACGATGGAAAAGACCGCGGTTCGCCCGGCGGCTCTCAGGAAGCCCCCGCCGCGCAGCATCTCGATCCCGAAAATAACCATCGGAAAAAGCAAGAACGCCGGCTGGGTCAGCGCGGCGAAGCCCATGATAAGGCCCGCGGCGATCACGTAGCCCCAATGGATTCGGGCGCCGCGCGGGCTGGTCCCCGAATCGGATGCAATCAAGTAGAAAAACAGCGCAGCCGGTACCAGGGCGGCAAGAAGAGTCTCCTTTGAATTGACTCCCGCGAGGGGGAAATAACAGGGCCAGACGGCAACCAGCATGGGAGCTATGCGGGCTGCAAGGCCACCTTGAATGCGGCTGGCGATGGCATAAGTCAAGAGATAGGTTGCGGTGAACAAGAGCATGGCGCAAAGGGTGGTGACCCATGGATGCGACCCGAAGACCATGAAAAACGGAACCAGGAACAAGGAGAGACCGGGTGGATTGAAGACGCTGGCGCTGGCCTGCCCATGGGCCATCCTTGCCGCCACTTCATAATAAACCAAGTTGTCCGATTGGAGCGGTAAGGGAAATCGCAGCGCCCAGACCAGCCGCAGGGCCAAGCCAACGATCAGCCAGAAACCGAGCCACGCCTTGTTCCCTACCGACGGGGCGCGCAGCAGAAAGCCCAGCGCCCGCAGGACCGGTTGGCGGAATATGAAGCAGACGCCAATGGCCGCAAGGACGCAGAGGGCTCCAATCCATGCCTCGAAGGCCGGTCGGCGGAGAAGAGAAATGCTGCGATAGGGCAGGGAAAAGAGCGTTTCGGCGCAAAAAAGCACAAAGGCACTCTGGGCCAGACGGAACCATCCGTTCGCGCCTCTTCTCGCCTTCCCCCAATCGCTTGGAGAGTCGACGTTACGACGTTCAGGACTTACCATTCAACGATTCCCTCACTTCTTCAATCGGGTCCATGGCAAGAAGGCTGCGCCGACTGAGTTACAGCAAGGCAACATCCTCGGCCAACGCCCAATCATAACGCAGACGGCTTGCTACGGCACAGCAATGCCGATGCCGCAGCGGCTTTCGATCTCAGCGTAGCTGGGGCGCAGCCGCTCGGCGTCCTGCGTGTCGTAGTACTGCGGATCGGGGCGCCACCGCAGCGTGGCGATATCCTCGGTCCATTCATCTCCGCTCGAAAGCGCGTGCTCTTTCAAGACCTGGTTCAAGATCCTGGAGCTGGCGACACAGTCAACTCCATTCTCCATCACCCATTTGCGAGGCTCATATTGCGCCGAGGATTCGACGAAGTCTCTCAGTTGCGCGGCCAGATTATTGTGCTTGAGCAGACGGCCGGTGCGGTCGTTGATGAAGACCCGCGACCCCATCTCCGCGTCCTCGTAAACGGCGACGGGCGTGTTGGCAAACATGGATTCCACAACAACGACACAGGAGCCTTCGCGCCGGGAAAGTACGAGACTGGTTCTGGCCCGCGCCATAAGTTCCTGCAATTCCTGGTAGGGTACGTCCTGGCGAATTTCGAAGCGGTCGCGTACGCCAAAGGCCGCGGCCTCGCTGAGCACGGTCTCTTTGGTGCGGCCGCGTTCGTTCTGGCCGACGAGCAGGATCCGGTAGTCGTGCGGAAGGTTGCGCAGCGCCGCGAAAAACGCATGGTGACGCTTGAATTTGCCGAAGTTCGCCACCATGAGAATGTCGATGTCTTTCTCTGCCGCGGCAACTGCCGCGTACTTGCGCGGGTCGAACCAGCTGGACGCATAGAGCGGCACCATCCTGTACCGGTCGCTGATGCGCGGGAAAATGTCGAGGTCGCGCGGGTTGCTGATGAGGCAGAAGATGGGGTCCGGGTAGAGGCGAGGGAAGAGATAAGAGGCGATCGAGTGCGGCGGCGACCAACTCGGGGAGAGCACCAGAGTGTAGCGCTCGGCGAACTGGCGCAGGTTCCTGGCCTTGGCCAGACGCGCCATCTGGTTGTCGAAGGAGACGAAGACGACGCCCTTTTCGCGCTCGCTCACATAGCGCTTTAAGACAATTGCCTTTTGAACGCGATCGAATCCGAAGTCGGAAAGAAACTCGGACCAGGGAATATGTTCAGGGTCGATGGCGGGAAGCTGGCGGGCGATGGCAGCCTCCGCTCTGACCATCATCGAACTGGTGGCGGCAAGACGCGCCGCCTGACACAGCTCATGGATGATGCGAGCCGCCTCAACGGTGTTCGCGGCCTGTGCCGCCGGTGTCTTCAAGAGAGTTGTGGTGGCAAGCAGGTTGCGGACGACCGGGTTATACCGGATCGTATCTTCGGCTTGAATCCTCAGTCTCTTGAGCATGGAAGGCATTGCGTAATCCTGGCTAGACAATACTTCCTGTCGCGGAGTTGTCTTTAAGGGCGAGCTTGGTGAGATCGAGGATGGCCAGGCCGCTGGCTGCTATCTGAGCCTGAGCCGCGGCCGTTGGCTTTTGCGCAATCACCAGCGTGTCGGAGGACGCGATCAGGCTATCGAGGTTCCGCGTCAGAAGCCTGCCTATGTGAGGCAGGGCTGAGACGACAAAACTGAGATTGCTGCCGTATATCTCGTCGAGCTGAATGTGCGGGTCGAATATTCTTACGGCCCTGCCCTTGCCGATCAGATGCTCGATGATTGCAATCACCGGGCTTTCGCGAAGGTCGTCGGTATCTTCCTTGAAGGCCAGGCCGAAGATGCCAACGCGGTTGCCCGGCAAATCGAGCACCTGGTGAATGCTGCGCTTGAGATGCTCGTCGTTGGAGGGCAGCACCGACTCCAGCAGTGGCAGCTTCAGATCGAGCCTCGAGGCGCGGAAGGTGAGGGCGCGCAGATCCTTGGGCAGGCACGATCCGCCAAATGCGAAGCCCGGCTTGAGATAAGCCGGGGAGATATTCAGCTTCGTATCCCGGCACATGGTGGCCATCACCTGGTCGGGGTTGACGCCAAGGCTCAGGGCGAGCGAACCAATCTCGTTTGCAAAACCGATCTTCAGCGCGTGAAAGGCATTGCAGGCGTATTTGATCATTTCGGCTGTGCGCAGCGAGACGATGGAGACCTCGCCGGGAAGGCCGGCATACAAGCCAGCCACCGTCTGCGCGGCCTCGTCGGTGCTCCCGCCCGCAACCAGCAGAGACGGCTCCATGAAGTCCTTGATCGCGGTGCCTTCCCTCAGGAATTCAGGATTGGAGACGATGTCCACATCCTCTCTGTGGGCGAAGACGGTCTCAAGAAGACTCTCGCAGGTTCCTGGGAACACCGTGCTGCGAACGGTGACGATGAGGCGCTTGGTTCTGGGCCTGAGCAAGGCGGCGATGTCGTCGCACACCCGGCGCAAATGACTGAGGTCAATGTTCCCATTTGCCTGCGAGGGAGTGCCGACGCAAAGCATCGCCACATCCGCCGCATCGAGAGCCTCTTCATCGAGAACCCCCGCATGCAGCCGGCCATTGGCAACGTTTCTTTGGATAAGGGCATCCAGCCCGGCCTCAAAGAACGGCGACTTCGCTCCTCGAACGGCTTCCACCTTATTGAGATCGCGGTCTACCCCAAGTACGCTGTGGCCAATCTCGGCAAAGCACGCGGCGCTTACACAGCCGACGTATCCAAGACCAATCACAACTACGTTCTTTTCGCTTTTCATGCCGTTCGACCAGGCCTCATTTGAGGGTAGTTTATCATGGGCTTGTGGATGCCGATAAGGCCGTTGATCCCCAATGCTCTGGCAGGGAGTCAGATCGCAACAATGAAGATTCTTTGGATTTGCCCGTTTTTCCTGCACCCCACCGATCGCGGGGCTCAGATTCGCACCCTCGGCACGCTGAAACAACTGAACAAACGGCATGAGATCCACTACGCCGCGCTCAACGATCCCACGAATCTTGAGGGCCCTCGCCGCAGTACGGAATACTCGACCCGCCATTTTTCAGTGGAACACGCCGCGCCCCGTAGAAGGTCTCTTCGATTCCTTCCCCAGCTTGCGGGCAGCTTTCTAAGCTCCATGCCGCTGGCTGTCTCGCGCTATAACTCAAGAAAGTTCAAGGAAACGATTGCCGCGCTGATTGCGGAGGAGAATTACGATGCGATCGTATGCGACTTTCTCGCGGCGGTTCCGAACATTCCGGATTTGGGACAGTGCGTTCTCTTTCAACACGATGTACTCACGACAATCTGGCAACGGCACGTCGAGCAGAACAGCTCTCCGTTGAAGAAGCTCTTCTTTAGAATGCAGGCCAGAAAGATGGAGGCTTATGAGAGGAAGATCAGCCGGGCGGTGAAGCATGTGATCGCGGTTTCAGATATCGACGCTGCGACGATCAAGCGCATGTTTGGAATCGAGACAGTCACCAGCGTTCCGACCGGCGTCGATGTGGAATACTTTGCCCCTCGCGGTGACGCTCCTCCCGTGGCGGACATCGTCTTCTGCGCATCGATGGATTCGCTGCCCAACGTGGATGCGGTCGAGTATTTCCTCTCCGAAGTCTTCCCGCTCATCCGCGAGCGCGTGCCCGGCGCGACCTTCTGCATCGCAGGACGCTCGCCGGACGCCAGGGTGCTCAAGGCAGCACAGGGGCTCGCGGGCGTATCCGTCACCGGCACGGTCAAAGATATGCGGCCTTATCTCTGGGGATCGAAGATTTCAATCGTGCCCATCCGCATCGGCTCTGGAACCCGATTGAAGATTTATGAGTGCATGGCCGCGGGAATCCCGGTCGTCTCCACCACTGTGGGCGCGGAAGGGCTGACCTATACGGACGGCGAGGACATTGTCATAGCCGACGATCCTCGCAGTTTTGCTGAAGCCTGTGTTCGCTTGCTTACCGAGGATGAGGCTCGGCGCGCAATCGCCAGCAGCGCGCTGGAGCGCGCGCGGAGGGAAATCTCATGGGAAGCTGTCAGCTGGGACTTCGAGGCAATTCTCGAGAGCAATCGGTTGCTGCCCGTTTGAACTGTGGCGCGGGCAATCCTTGGATGGAACGCCGGGAACGGAATCGTCACCGCTGCGGTAGTATCATCGTTCTATACCGATTCGCCAGTTTTCTTCTTTGCCGGGCTTGAGGTTTGTCTCTGCTGCCATGAAAGAATCTAGAGTTGGAATTATCGGCGCTGGATACGTCAGCGCACACCATCTTCGCGCCCTCAAGGCGCTTTCTTCCGTTCAAGTTGTGGGGATAGCCGACCTCGATTTGGGCAGGGCGAAGGATGTGGCCAGGGCATTCAAGCTGCCCAACACTTACGGGAGCGTGGAAGAGTTGCTGGCGAGCGGCGTGGATGTGGTGCACGTGCTTACGCCGCCCGCTTCGCACGCGATGCTCGCCATTCAGGCTCTGCGGGCCGGCGCGCATGTGCTGGTTGAAAAGCCGATGGCGGAGACAGTGGAGCAGTGCGACCGGATGATCGCAGCCGCGAGCGCCAGCGGCCGCACCCTGGGCGTGGTTCACTCTGCCAGGCTTGACCCGATTGTGCTGCGCGGCGTGGAAGTCGTTCGCGGCGGCGGCATAGGCACGGTCCTCTCCATCGACTTTCATCGCAGCTCCGATTATCCGGCCTGGCCGGGAGGAGGCAAGCTCCCGCCGCAGTATCGCAAGGGCTCCTATCCCTTTCAGGATCTCGGCGTGCATGGCCTTGCCATAGCGGAAGCGTTTTTGGGCCAGGTCAAGTCGGCCGAAATCGATTTTCGCTCTACCGGGCTTGACACCAATCTGATGTTCGATGAATGGACGGCCACAGTTGACTGCGAGCGCGGCCAGGGCCGCCTGTACTTCTCGTGGAACGTCCGCCCCATCCGGAGCCAGGTAATCGTGCATGGCACGCGCGGTGTTCTGCAGATTGATTGCTTTCTGCAGACTTGCTACGTTACCAGGCTGCTTCCCGGCCCGAAGTTTGCTTCTCCCGTAATCTGCACCATGCGCAACGCTGCCGCGAGCCTTTACGAGGTGCCGCGCAATGTGCTGCGCTTCATCACCGGGCGTCTGCCCGGCGCGCCTGGAATCCACAGGAATGTCCGTGACTTCTACGCTGCCCTGGATCAAGGCACGGCGGCGCCGGTGACCCCCGAGGAGGGCCGGCGGCTGGTGAGCGCAATGGCGCCGGCGTGTGAGGAAGCCGACCGGCGGCGCGACGCCGTCCGGCAGGCGCAATTGGCGCCGCGCGCCCCGGCCGATGTTCTGGTCACCGGCGCAGGCGGCTTTCTCGGCTCCGCTTTGTTGCGCCACCTGGTTCAAGAGGGCGCCAAGGTGCGAGCCGGTGTTCGGCGAATTCCCAAGGATGTGCTACCGGGGGGCGACTATGTTGCAGGCGACCTTGGCGACCCTGAGTATGTCGATTCTCTCGTCGCGGGAGTGGGCACCGTCTTTCATGTGGGAGCTGCGATGAAAGGCAGCCCGGCGGACTTCCGTCGAGGCACAGTCGCCGGAACCGCCAACGTGATTGACGCTTGCCTCCGGCACAGCGTGCGTCGCGTCGTTTACGTCAGCTCGTTGAGCGTGCTGGAACACGCCGTTCGCCATGCCGGCAAAGTGACCGAAACCTGGCCGCTGGAACCTCACGCCGAGCTGCGCGGGGCCTATACGCAAACCAAGCTTGAGGCCGAAAAGATGGTGTTGGCGGCGGCCCAGGATCGCGGCTTGCCCGCATGCGTGATCCGTCCGGGGGTAATCTTTGGCCCCGGGGTTGAACCCAGCAGCCCGGCCGGCAGCTTTGCCATGTTCGGTCGCTGGATTGTTGTAGGAAATGGTTCCCTGCCGCTGCCGCTCGCCTATGTGGACGACGTTGTGGATGCGCTTTTGCTTGGCTCATCGAGGCCCGGCCTGGAGGGGAAGCTCGTCAACCTGGTTGACCCGGCTGGGGTTACGCAACGGCAGTTCATCCGCATGGCGCGAGCCGCCAGGCCGGAGATCAAAGCCTCCTACGTTTCCAAGGCTGTGTTGATGACGGCGGCAGTTGGAATCGAGGCGCTCGGACGCCTGCTCAAGCGCAATGTTCCTCTGTCCAGATATCGCATCCGCTCCATTC
>Ga0326728_10025000_pt1 | contig 10744 bp, 14 predicted proteins | sample MB3enrmetagenome_FD_207602 | JGI IMG/M metagenome (GOLD analysis project Ga0326728, IMG submission 207602) | Lab enriched peat soil microbial communities from McLean, Ithaca, NY, United States - MB31MN | ecosystem: Environmental > Terrestrial > Soil > Wetlands > Peat | place: USA: New York...
GTTGTTGTTCGAGGGTGGCGAGGGAGTCAGGCAAAGAGCACCTCCAATTCCTAACGTATACATACGTTAGGATTATAACCACAAAAAAAGAAAACTGCTAGATCCCGCCTTGTGGGTCGCGCACCCGAGTGGCTGCGCACCCAGGTTTCGCCGATGGAAATTCGCTATACTGAATAAATCATTCCTGGCCACCAGTTTGCCCCGGTGTGTCCGGTTGTAACCCCGTAAGCGATCATGTTTGACAACTTATCGGAAAAGCTGCAGCGGGTATTCAAGAATCTCCGCGGCGAAGGCCGGCTGACGGCGGAAAACATGGAGAGCGCTCTGCGCGAGATCCGTGTGGCCCTGCTTGAAGCCGATGTCAATTTCCGGGTGGTCAAACAACTGATCGAGGCCATCAAGGTGAAAGCGATGGGCGAGGAAGTGCTGACGGCGCTTTCGCCCTCGCAGCAAGTCATCGCCATTGTGCGCGATGAGCTGATCAAGATCCTGGGGAGCCACGAATCCAAACTGCGGTTCGCCAACGAACCGCCGAGCGTGATGCTGGTAGTGGGGCTGCAAGGTTCGGGCAAGACCACGACCACCGGCAAGATAGCGCGCTGGCTGTCGAAGAACGGGCACCGGCCCATGATGGTTTCGGTGGACGTCTACCGGCCTGCGGCGCGCGAGCAGTTGCGCATCGTAGCGCGGGACGTCAACCTGCCAATCTACGCGGGCACCCCGGAAGAGACGGCGCCGGCCGATCTGGCGCGGTCGGCACGCAAAGAAGCAGCCAACACGGGACGCGACGTGCTGCTGGTGGATACAGCGGGGCGGTTGCACATTGATGACCAGCTCATGACTGAGCTGCAACAGCTTCGCGAGATGCTGACGCCGGTGGAGATCTTGTTCGTGGCCGATGCCATGACCGGCCAGGACGCCATCAAGAGCGCGGACGAGTTTCACAAGCGGCTGGGGATCACGGGCATCGTGCTGACCAAGATGGATGGCGATGCGCGCGGTGGTGCGGCGCTCTCGATCCGCCAGGTGACCGGGCAGCCGCTCAAATTCGTGGGCGTGGGCGAGAAGGCCGATGCGCTCGAAGTGTTTCATCCGGACCGGGTGGCGTCGCGGATTCTCGGGATGGGCGACGTGCTCTCTTTCATCGAGCGTGCGGAAGAGGCCATCGATAAGAAGCAAGCCGTCGAGATGCAGCGCAAGCTCATCGAAAACGACTTCACGCTGGAGGATTTTCGCGATCAGCTCCGGCAGATCCGCAAACTGGGACCGCTCGAATCGATTCTGGGGATGATGCCGAATATGGGCATCATGAAAGATCTCAAGAACGCCAAAATCGACGAAAAAGAGATCACACACGTGGTGGCGATTATCGATTCGATGACGCCCCGCGAGCGCGCCAATCACATGATTATCAACGGCAGCCGGCGGCGGCGCATCGCCAAGGGCAGCGGGACGAGTGTGCAGGAAGTGAACCAGTTGCTGAAGCAGTATTCGCAAGCACGTAAAATGATGAAGAGTTTCTCCGGCGGATTTCTGGGTAAGAAGCTGGGAAAGATGAAGTTACCGGTATTCTAGAAGAGGAGTTGGAAGTCAGCATGCTAATGATTCGATTGGCGCGGTTCGGCGCCAAAAAGAAGCCGTTCTACCGGGTGGTGGTGATCGAGAAAGAGAAAGCGCGGGATGGCCGCAACATCGAAGTAGTCGGCCACTATAATCCGCGCTCCACTCCGGCGACGGTCGAATTGAAACATGACCGGATCGAGCACTGGGTGAAAACAGGCGCCCAGATGTCGGATACGGTGGAACGGCTGGTGAAGAACCATCCGGCGCCAGCCGCCTTGCCGGTTGCTTGAACCGCGGGAAATTGTGCGATTTGTGACCGTGTGGCCGCGAGTTTAGCAACTCCTTTCGCCACTGCGTTTTGCGGCGTCGTTTAGAATGGGCATAGGAGGCGGCGGGATGAAACAGCTGATTGAAGACATTGCGAAAGCTCTTGTGGACATCCCGGAAGAGGTCAGCGTGCACGTGGTTGAAGGCGAGCAGGTGACCGTGCTGGAGCTGCGTGTGGCCCCGAGTGACCTCGGCAAGGTGATTGGCAAGCAGGGGCGGACGGCGCGGTCGATCCGTACCATCCTTGGCGCCGCCGGCATGAAACTGAACCGGCGGTTCACGCTCGAAATCCTGGAGTGAGTCTTCCGGAAGAAACCCAGTGGGTGACCGTCGCCCGGCTGGGACGGGCCTGGGGCATTCGCGGGCAGTTGGCCGCGATATCGCTCACCAGTAAACCGGAGCGATTTCAGAAATTACGCGAAGTTTTCCTGTTTCGGGACGGACAGGCGGTGGAACCGGTTCGATTCCAAGTGGAGTCGGTGCGGGAACACTTACGCGGGTGGCTTTTTAAGTTTCGCGGCGTGGATACGATTTCGCAGGCGGAACTGCTGGAGCGGTCGGAGGTTCGGATTCCGCTGGAAGAGCGGCTGGTGCTCGAAGAGAGTGAGCACTATCTGTCGGACCTGATGGGATGTGAAGTGCGGGATCGCGCAACGGGAGATCTGGTGGGTGTTGTGACCGGTTGGGAGGACGCAGGAGGCGCAGGGTTGCTGGAAGTGGGCGGGAACCTGCTGATCCCGTTCGCCCACTCGATTTGTGTGGAGATTGATACCCGCGCGAAGCGGATTCTGGTGAACTTGCCGGAAGGCTTGAAGGATTTGAACCGGCCGTGAGGTTTCATGTAGTCACCATCTTTCCCGAGTTTTTTCGGGGTCCGTTCGAGCACGGAGTGGTGGCACGGGCGAGGGAAGAAGGGAAGCTGGAGATCCGGATTCACAATCTGCGGGATTGGACCGGGGACCGGCACAAGACCGTGGATGACCGGCCGTTTGGCGGGGGCGAAGGCATGCTGCTCAAGCCCGAGCCACTGTTCGCGGCGGTGGAAACGATTTTTCCGGAGCGGGCGCGAGGCGAGCGGGAAGCAGGGCGCCAGGTGGTGCTGCTTTCGGCGCAGGGAAGGAAGTTTGACCAGGCGGCGGCCCGGCGGTTGGCGCAGGCGGAAGAGTTGCTGCTGATCTGCGGGCGGTACGAAGGAGTGGATGAGCGGGTGGCCGAGCACCTGGCGGATGAGGAGCTGGCCATCGGCGACTACGTGCTGAGCGGCGGCGAACTAGCGGCGGCGGTGGTGATCGATACGATCGCGCGGCTGATTCCCGGAGTGCTGGGGAATGCGGATTCGGCGGTGTTCGAATCGTTCAGCGGTGAAGCGGGCGTATTGGATTGCCCGCAGTACACGAGGCCGGCGGAGTTTCGCGGCTGGCGCGTGCCGGAGATTTTGTTGAGCGGGAATCACGAGCAGATCCGCCGCTGGCGCGAGCAGGCGGCGATCGAGAAGACCGCGCGCTTGCGGCCCGACCTGAAAGAGGCGGCGCAGGCGGATTTCAAGTACGATAGAAAAAATTGAAGGGATTACGACCATGAATCACCCGTTGTTAACTAAGTTCTTACAAAAAAATAGGCGGGCTGAAATTCCGGAGTTCCGTCCGGGAGACACTATTCGCGTTCACGTCAAGATCAAGGAAGGCGATAAGGAACGGCTACAGGCGTTCGAGGGCACGGTGATTGCCCGCAAGAATACGGGGATGGGGGAGAGCATCACGGTCCGGAAGGTGAGCTTCGGACAGGGCGTGGAGCGCATTTTTCCGCTGCACGCGCGGGTGATCGATCACATCGACGTGGTGCGAACGGGCCGGGTGCGGCGCGCGAAGCTTTACTATTTGCGCAATCTCAAGGGCAAGGCGGCGCGGCTCCGCGAACGCGAGTAAATTCTGAGTGGCGGCGCACGTGGCATCCACGAATGCAGGCGCCAAGCTTCGGTGCGAGGGAACGCTGGAGCGTGAACTGCGGGCGCGCGGATTCGCGGCGGTTGCGGGCGTGGATGAGGTCGGCCGGGGTTCGTTGTTCGGCGCGGTATTCGCGGGCGCTGTCATTCTAACTCCGCAACGGCCTATTCGCGGTCTCAACGACAGCAAACAGCTCGAGGCGGAGCGCCGTGAGGTTCTGGCGGAACGCATTCGCGAGCGCGCGGTGGCATGGGCGGTGGCGGCGGTGGACGCGGCCATGATCGACCGTATCAATATCTACCAGGCGTCGCGGCTGGCCATGAAGATGGCGGTGGAGCGGTTGTCGCCGGCGGCGGATTTTCTGCTCATCGATGCCGTGCCGTTGGACCTGCCGATTCCGCAGCAACCGTTGATACACGGCGATGCGCGCTGCCAGGCGATTGCGGCCGCGTCGATCATCGCCAAGGTGGCGCGGGACGCCTGCATGCGCGTTTGGGATGAGGTCTATCCGCAGTACGGGCTGGCAAATCACAAAGGCTATAACACGCCAGAGCATCTGCGGGCGCTCGAAGAGTACGGGCCAACGCCGCTGCATCGTGTGAGCTTCGAGCCGGTGCGGGCGCGGTCGTTGTTTCCCGTGGACGATGGCGGGCAGCTCGAACTGTTTGCTATGGAAGCGAGCGCATGCCGATAGAGCCTGAGACGCCCGCTGCGGCCGAGCCCGCGCCCGCCGGGACACGCGTTACCTACCACTGGTATCAGAAGCTCTCCTCGATTCTGCTGATCATCTTTTGCCTGGAACTGGGCTGTTTTCTAATCCTTTTTCCTTGGATGGGCGAAGTGTGGGAGAACAACTTCTTTTCCTCTTTACTGCACCGAGGCTACTGGGAGAACGGATACTTTCGTGGCGCGGTGAGCGGCGTGGGGGTGATCAACCTCTATGTCGCGTTCGCCGAGATGGCCCGGCTGCGAAAATTCTGGTAAATGGACATCGAGACGCTGCGGCGCTACTGCCTGTCGATGCCGCGGGCCACCGAGGATATTCAGTGGGGGAATAATCTGCTGTTCCGCATTGGCGGGAAGATGTTCGCGATCGTGGCGCTTGATCAGACGCCCGTCTGCATTTCCTTCAAATGCACACCGGAGGAGTTCGCGGAGCTCATCGAGCGCGAAGGCGTTGTTCCGGCACCGTACCTGGCACGCAACAAATGGGTGCTGCTCGAGAGCTTGGACGCGCTCCCGCGCGCGGAACTGAAACGGTTGATCAAGGATTCGTACATGATGGTGGCGGCGAAGCTGCCGAAGAAGGTGCGGGGGGAGTTGGGGCTGGGATGATACGCTAGCCAGCCTTTGTGTCCGCCAGAATGCGCTTTCGCTTCGCTTCCGGAAATCGTTCGATTGCGTAGCGCACGGTTGTCCCGGGAAGGGCGGGGCCGTGCTTCAGCAGGTACTTTTCGAGACGCCCGGTGTCGGCTTTGCCGCATTCGCGCAGGAGCCAGCCGCAGACTTTGTGAATGAGGTCGTGGGAATCGGGCTGGAGGGCGGTCGCGATGCGATAGGCGCGATCCAGGTGGCGGCCTTTTCCCCCGGGCTTCACGAACGATACGGCACTGGCGCGCCGCACCCAAAGGTTCGGCGAGCGGTTCCAGGATTCGACGGTCGCGGCGAGCGGGTCGAATTTGCCGATCAGGCTGCTCAGGATTTGCGTCGAAAGGTGATCGGTGACGGCCCAGTTATCGCACAGGCCGCGCTCCAGCCAGCTCTTCGCGCGGCGCAGCAAGTCTTCTTCGAAGTCGCGGCGATAGCGCGCTAGCATCATCAACGCGAGCCCTTTCGATTCCAGGTAAAGGTCCGGCATGAGCTGCTCACAGAGCTCGACCGCGTCAGCATAAGTCCACTGCTTGCGGACGAGCTGGTACAAGTCGCGCTCGATGCGCCGCAGTTCGGGCGTCTTCAGACCGTGGTAGTGTACCTTCTCCCACTTCTTGAAATACGCGCGCTGCCCGGCGGCGATTTGCGGATCGGCGGCTTTGTGGAATTCCGCGCGAGCGCGTTGCGCGAGTTGGCGGGGAGTCATCATCTTCGCACTTTATACTAATTGCAGAACCGGTGGAAAATCTTCTGGAGCGCAATCCCAACGGCCTGTATTGTGCGGCAGGTGACTTTTATGTCGATCCGTGGAATGCCGTGGATTGGGCAGTCGTGACGCACGTGCACGCGGATCATTTATGCCAGGGCTCGAAGGCGTATCTGTGCACGGGGACGTCGGAGGCGCTGTTACGGTCGCGGCTGGGTGTTGAGGCGACGATTGAATCGGCCGACTACGGGCAGGTGATCGAGCGCAACGGCGTAAGAGTTTCGTTTCACCCGGCGGGTCACATTCTGGGTTCGGCGCAGGTGCGGATCGAATATCGCGGTGAAGTCTGCGTGGTCTCGGGGGACTACAAGCTGGCGGCTGACCCGACGTGCGCGGCGTTCGAGCCAATCCGCTGCCACACGTTCGTCACGGAGTCAACGTTCGGACTGCCCATTTTTCACTGGCCCGAGCCGCGCGAGGTGCTGGAAGAGATTAATGCGTGGTGGCGCGCGAATCAGCAGGCGGGCAAAGCGAGCGTGTTGTTCGGGTACCCGCTGGGAAAGTCGCAACGCGTGCTGGCGGGGATTGATTCGTCGATTGGTCCGATTTACACACATGGTGCGGTTGAGCGGTTTAATCGCATTTACCGGGAGGCAGGTGTTGCGCTGCCGGCAACCGAGTACGCGCGGTCGGCGCCGCCTAAAACGGACTGGACACAAGCTCTGATTCTGGCGCCGCCGATGCCGAAGACTGCGCCGTGGCTGCGGAGGTTCGGAGATTTTTCTACAGGCCTCGCATCGGGGTGGATGCGCATCCGTGGAACGCGGCGGCGGCAATCGATCGATCGCGGATTTGTCCTGTCGGATCACGCCGACTGGCCTGCGCTCGTCCGCGCGATTCGCTCTTCCGAAGCCAAGAGTGTATGGGTGACGCACGGCTATCGCGGTCCCGTGGCGCGCTGGCTGAACGAGCAGGGGATGGATGCGCACGCCATCGAGACGCGATACGAGGAGGCGAACTCGGACGCGGCGGAGGCAGAACCGTGAAAGCTTTCGCTGATCTCTATGCGGCGCTCGACGAAACGACCAAAACCAACGAGAAGATCGCGGCCATGGCGAGCTACTTTCGCGCAGCGACACCGGAGGATGTCGCGTGGGCGGTGCACTTTTTGATTGGACGCCGGCCGAAACGCCTCGTGCCGACCCGCGACTTGGTGGAATGGGCGATTCAGGAAGCAGGGATTTCGGATTGGCTTTTCGGCGAGTGCTACCAGGCGGTGGGCGACCTGGCGGAAACCATCGCGCTGCTGCTGCCGGCGGCGCGTGCGTCAAGTGAGAAGCCGTTGCGCTATTGGGTGGAAGAACGGCTGTTGCCGATGCGGGATTGGGACGACAGCGCGCGGCGCGAATCGCTCGTCGCAGCGTGGCGCGAGATGAATGAGCGCCAGCGCTTCGCCTGGAACAAGTTGATCACGGGAGAGTTTCGCGTGGGCGTGTCGCAGAATTTGGTAGTGCGGGCGCTGGCGGAGGTGAGTGGAGTCGATGCCAATGTGCTGGCGCATCGCTTGATGGGAGATTGGCAGCCGACAGCCGATTTCGCTGCACAGATTCTCGCGCAAGAAACCGCCGATGCCGATGTGAGCCGGCCGTATCCGTTCTGCCTGGCGTATCCGCTCGAAGGTGAGGTGGAAGAACTGGGCGATGTTCGCGACTGGCAGGTCGAATGGAAGTGGGATGGGATTCGCTCGCAACTGATCCGGCGCGCGTGGCGGCCGTTTGTGTGGTCACGCGGCGAAGAATTGGTGACGGACCGGTTTCCTGAACTCGCGGCTGGGAGCGCATTACTGCCCGAAGGCACGGTGCTGGATGGCGAGGTTCTGCCGTGGAAAGATGGCGCGCCGCTGCCGTTCACGCAGATGCAGCGGCGCATCGGCCGCAAGGAGCTGGGAGCGAAAATTCTGGCCGCGGTGCCGGTGGTGCTGGTAGCGTTTGATTTGCTGGAGCACAGCGGCGAGGACGTGCGCGAGCGGCCGCTCGAATGGCGGCGCGTGGAACTGGAGCGGATCGTCGCGGCGGCTGGTCCCGAGAGCCACCTGGTGTTATCACCCGTGGTTACAGGAGCTTCATGGGAAGAACTGAAACTCACGCGCGAGCAGGCGAGGTCGCGCGGCGTCGAGGGCTTCATGCTGAAACGGCGTGGGTCACCCTATCGTGTGGGACGGCGTCGCGGAGACTGGTGGAAGTGGAAAATCAATCCATACTCGGTGGACGCAGTGCTGATTTACGCGCAGCCGGGCAGTGGCCGCCGCGCCAGCTTGTTCACGGACTACACGTTTGGTGTTTGGGACGGCGGGGAACTCGTGCCGTTCGCGAAAGCCTACTCCGGGCTGACGGATGAAGAGATCCGGCAGGTGGACGCGTTCGTCCGCAACAACACGCTTGAGAAATTCGGGCCTGTGCGCCGGGTGAAACCGGAGCTGGTATTTGAACTGGCGTTCGAAGCGATCCAGCGATCCACGCGGCACCGGTCGGGTATTGCTGTCCGGTTTCCGCGGATCGCGCGCTGGCGTACGGATAAGAAAGCCGAAGAGGCGGACACGATCGAGACGATCCGTGCATTATTGCCTCGTGAGCCGTAAACGCGCTATGTTCGGGCGGGGATGCCCTCGGTAAATATTGTTGGCGGAGGACTGGCGGGACTTGCGGCGGCAGCGGCGCTCGGGTCGGCGGGCCTCACGGTTGACCTTTTCGAATCGCGGGCGTTTCTGGGAGGCCGCGCCACATCGTTTCCGGTCTTACCCGGCGTTGACGATGCCGAGTTGATCGATAACTGCCAGCACGTGCTGTTGCGCTGCTGCGTCAACCTTCTGGACTTTTACACACGCCTGGGCGTGGCGGACCGGATTCGTTTCTACCCGGAGTTCTACTTTCTCGAACCAGGTGGGCGGCGATCGAGACTAGCACGGGGTGTGATGCCCGCGCCGCTGCACTTGACGGGATCATTTCTGCGGATGCCGTGCCTGGGCGTAGCGGACAAGGTGGCCATTGGGCGAGCCTTGTTGGCGCTGATGCGGGAACGGAGCCGGCGCAGCGATCTGGATCAGATCACGATGCTCGACTGGCTGCGTGAAAAGAAACAAACCGAGCGCGCCATTGAGCGTTTCTGGCGCCAGGTACTGGTAAGCGCGGTCAATGAAGAACTGGACCGCATGGCCGCCTGCCACGGCTTTCAAGTCTTCTGGCTCGGGATGTTGGCGCGCCCCGATTCTTATGAAATGGGAATTCCGGATGTTCCGTTGCGCGAGTTATACAGCGCGGAAGTTTGGAACAAGATTGGACATGTGAGGATACACACGCGTACGCCGGTTGAACGCGTGGTGTTTGACAATGGCGTGGCTAGCGGCGTTCAGGTGGGCGGCGGCGTGCGGACGGCCGATTATCAGATCTGCGCGGTGCCGTTTGAGCGGCTGGGCGCGCTGGCTCAGGAGCTGGGGATCGACACGGCACGGTTCGAACATTCCCCCATCACCGGCATTCACATTTGGTTCGACCGGCCGGTGACGGATCTGCCGCACGCCGCGCTCGTCGATCGTACTATCCAGTGGATGTTCAACAAGAGCGAAGGGCGCTACGTACAATTTGTCGTGAGCGCGTCGCGCAGCCTGATTGATATGGGGCGTGCCGATGTGATTCAGCTGGTGCTCGCCGAGGCGGCTGAGTTCTTTCCAAGAGTGCGGGAAGCCAAGGTCGAGCGGGCGCAGGTCATCAAAGAAGTGCGCGCCACGTTCTCGGCGAGTCCGGGGATGGAAGCCGTGCGGCCGGATGCCGGAACGCGCGTTCCCAACGTTTTTCTGGCGGGGGATTGGACACGCTCGGGATGGCCGGCCACTATGGAAGGGGCGGTGCGCAGCGGGTATCGGGCAGCGGAAGCGGTGGCGGCTGCGAGCGGCCGGGTGGAACGGTTCCTGTTGCCGGACATTGCGTAGGCTCGCCGGCCGGCGCCGGACTTAGTTTGTGATAATCGAAGCATGCGGAATCGTTGTTGGCTCCTCACAGTTCTGATCGTCCTGACTTCGGGCTTAGTGGCGGCTGAGGGCTTGACCAAGCTGACCTTCGCGGTGAGGAATTCTTCAGGCATCCCTGTAACGAACGCCAGCGTGAACGTCAAGTTCGTCAAGGGCCACTCGGAAGAGCCACTCGGAAAAAAGATCCGGACGGAATGGGAGACTCGCACCGACCCGCAAGGGCTCGCCAAAATTCCTCCCTTTCCGCAGGGATCGATTCTAGTGCAGGTGAACGCCGCGGGGTACCATGCTTTTCGCCAGACCTTCGAGATCAATGAAGAAAAAAAGACCGTTGAAGTGAGGCTAAATGCGGGTGAAGACGTGACTACGCTGACCGTCGCGGTAAAGACTCCGTTAGGCAACCCTGTGGACAACGCCAGCGTGGTCGTCAAGTTCGTGAAGGGCCGTTCGATAGCGCAGCTCGGGAAAAAGGTCTTTACGGAATGGGAAACGCGGACCAACCAGGAAGGGCTCGCCAAAATTCCTCCCATTCCGCAGGGATCGATTCTAGTGCAGGTGATCGCCAAGGGGTACCAGACTTTTGGCCAGACCTTCGACATCGATGAAGAACAAAAGACGATCGAAGTGAAGCTGAATCCGCCCCAGGCGCAGTACTCGTCGCATGAATAGCCCGTTTGCGCAGAGGGTGTCGTTAACAAGTCAAGTTGTCCGGTTTTATTAATACGTGATCTGTCCGCTTTGTGAAACAAAGCGCGCGGCCGTTAGGCCGCCTCCGCTTTGGTTTTGGGTTTGGCTTTTGCCTTTGTCTTC
>Ga0326728_10025001_pt1 | contig 10744 bp, 9 predicted proteins | sample MB3enrmetagenome_FD_207602 | JGI IMG/M metagenome (GOLD analysis project Ga0326728, IMG submission 207602) | Lab enriched peat soil microbial communities from McLean, Ithaca, NY, United States - MB31MN | ecosystem: Environmental > Terrestrial > Soil > Wetlands > Peat | place: USA: New York...
CTGTGTGGCGAATGTAAGTTGGCGCATTGTGTTTTGGGTCCACCTATACGATTAGACGCAATCGACGCGCGTTGGTGACTTGATCAGGAGTTCCTTAGGGAACGTGGAACAGAATATCTAACTCCCGGGCGTGAGGACCGTAGTCTTTTCCGTGCCGGACATTTGGCAAGTATTCTACGCTGGTCCATCTGTAAAAATAACCTTCGTGATCATCAGTGCTGATCAGGGTCGTTCTATTTCGACGATAAGCCTGGGAACAGTTCGGGCACGATAAAAGTATTTCGAATGATGCCAGCTTTTCAGTAAGTATCCACCGGCAGAGCCGGTGGCTTTATTGAGTGAGCCGCTCAAAGCGGCTTAGGCGGGGTCGCTAGGGAGCCTCTGAAAAACTCTTTTCCCTTTATGGTTTCTGAGTGAAGCTGTATTTGGAGGCGGATCACAGATGCATCAGTTGACCTTGGCACGGCAGGCCGAGTTTCAGCGGTATACGAAGAAAACACGTCGGGAGCAGTTTCTGGACGAGATGGAAGCCGCGATGCCATGGGCCGAGTTGCGGGCGCTGGTCGAACCGCGTTACTCGAAGGGCGAGACGGGCCGCAAGCCGGTGGGGCTCGATATCATGCTGCGGGTCTATTTTCTTCAACAGTGGTTTGCGCTGAGCGATCCCGGCGTGGAAGACGCGCTGTACGAGTCGGCGGTGATGCGCCGCTTTGCCGGAGTGGACCTGGGCCGCGCGCCGGCGCCGGACGAGACCACGATCCTGAACTTCCGCCACCTGCTCGAAGAGCACGATCTATGCGGCCAGATGCTGGATGCGGTCAGCCACTATCTTGAGAGCCGCGGTATCCGCATCGCGACCGGAACCATCGTGGACGCGACGATCATCCACGCTCCCTCGTCGACCAAGAACAGCAAGAAGGAACGCGACCCCGAGATGCATCAGACCAAGAAGGGCAACCAGTGGTTCTTCGGCATGAAGGCGCACATCGGAGTCGATAGCAAGGAAGGGATCGTGCACTCGGTCTGCTCGACAGCGGCCTCGGTCTCCGACGTTCACATGCTGCCCGACCTACTGCATGGCGGTGAAAAGAAAGTCTGGGGCGACGCCGGCTATCAAGGACAAAGCGAAAAGATCCGCGAGGTCGCGCCCAAGGCGCAGGACATGACCAGTCGGCGGGTGAAAACCAGAGCAGGCGTGGACGAGGCGGAGAAACTCAGGAACCGCACCAAGGCTCGCGTCCGCGCCAAGGTGGAGTGGCCCTTCCGCATTGTGAAGCGCGTCTTCGGCTTCACCAAGGTCCGTTATCGCGGCTTGAAGAAGAATCACGAGTGGCTGTGCGCGGCCTTCGCGGCGGTCAACATCTACAAGAACCGAAAACGGCTGGCCAAGATCAACCTTCGGCTGGCCCCTCAAGGGGCGTAGTGCGCCCGCTGGGGGCCACGGGCGGCCTCCAGCGGGTTATACGAACTGCCCGACGTACGAAAATGCGCCGATTCCTGGACCGCACTGACAAATACCAGTAACGGGCTCTTGTAATTCGGCGTTTTTCAGAGGTTCCCTAGCGTTTCTTCGGTGAACTGTGCAGTTCTCCCAAGATTCGATTTTCAAAAGATGCGAGCGCCCGTTCGCTGAAGCCTAGCAACATCGGCACAGTAATGACAATCAAAGCCTTGATGATTACCGCGCGTGAAGATGAAGGCGTCGAGCAGACATTCAAGGCATCTGAAAAGGTTTGATTCTGAATTGAGATTGGCAGGACGCCCCATCCCAACAGGCCGCACCCAATGATACTTGCAGTAATGCCAACACCAATTCGTGTGAGTACACGACGGCGATATGCGTCAAGTTCACCTGAGAGACTAGCATCCAACGCTGGCATTTTGGCCATGACGCTGATACAGCTTCCTGTTGCACCAGCAAGCAACAAGGCTGAAAAAATCAAGAAGGGAAACTTTGGCGCAAAATAAAGCGCAGCGATTGCCAGTAGCAACATGCCTACACTTATGCCAAACAACCAACGCATGTATGTGTCCATTGTGTCTTCATAGTCATCTATGAAGTCTTTCCATGCGTCCGCTTCTGCGTAGATCGAATAGAGTGCTCCACGGGCGCTATGCGGGTCATTGGCTGCATCCTTCAGTTTGTCCGTAAACAATTCACGAAGCCTCTTTGGCGAAGACTTCGGTATTCCCCAACCTTCAATTGTGTCTATTTCAAGAATGGCTTCATCATATATTTCATTGACGGGGCAAAAATAAGCAGCGAATAGCCCCTGTGATTCACCATCCTCCTTAAAGTCGTCTAAGTCATCCGTAGTGGTAGCGTATTTGGCTTTAGTTTCAATTTCCGTAAGGCACTCCAGCACTGTTTTCAATAGGTCTGTGTTCAGCTTGTCAGTTTCAGTGCGTGGGCGCTGCGCCATCAACTCGACACGCAACCTGTCACCAGTGATGCTTGACAGATGGCATGAGACGGCCTGGTCACGCGACCGATCTAGCTGTGATGCTATTTCCAGCACGCACTTAAACCACAGTGGAGGAGGGCAACGAATGAAACGGAATAGTCGGGGCAACGTATCCATAGAGTGGAAGGAAAGACCTGCGATCACGGTGGGGCTGGATTTGGGTGATCGGTTCAGCCATTACTGCATGTTGAACCAAGATGGTGAGGTGGTCGAGGAAGGACGTATTCAGACCACGGAAGCGGCGTTCCGAGAACATTTCGAGGATGTTCCGCGAATGAGGATCGCTATGGAATGTGGCACGCATTCGCCCTGGATCAGTCGTCTGGTAGACAAGCTGGGTCATCAGACTATCGTGGCGAACGCGCGCAAGCTGCGCGCCATTACTGAGAACGAATCAAAGAATGATCGCCACGACGCAGAGATGTTGGCGCACTTGGCGTATAGTAATCCGCGCTTGTTATCACCAATTCGACATCGCAGCGTAGAACGACAGCGAGACCTGAATCTGATCCACGCCAGAGATGCACTTGTGCGCGCACGGACGATGCTGATCAACTCTGTACGCGGCCTGGTCAAAAGCTCTGGCCGCCGCTTGCCTCATTGTGATGCGAAATGCTTCCAAGCGCGTGTGTTGCCTGCGGTGCCGACAGAACTATCGGCCGCGACGGAGCCGTTGCTCGAACAAATAACAGCTCTCACTGTAAGAATCCGCGCCATCGATAAACAGGTTGAGCAACTGGCGGTGCGTTATCCGGAGATCAGGTTGCTGCGCACGGCGCCAGGCGTAGGACCAATCGTCGCAGCCGCCTATGTGCTGACACTGGACCGATTCGATGCAATCACCACCAGCCGCGGGGCAGGAGCGTTTCTGGGGCTGCGTCCCAGGCAAAGTCAGTCTGGCAGCCGCGACCCGGAGCGCTCGATCACAAAAATGGGCAATATGTATTTGCGTCGGCTGCTTGTGCAGTCAGCGCATCACATCCTGAGCAGGTTCGGACGGGACTCGACGCTTCGACGTTGGGGATTGAAACTGGCTGCGTCAGGAGGCAAGCGCGCTAAGAGCCGAGCGATTGTCGCCGTAGCGCGGAAACTGGCCGTCATTCTTCACACCATGTGGCGAACCGGAGACTGCTTCAGACCGTTTCCAGCAGAAGCTTAATTCGTCTGAGCACCACAACATTTTGACACGATTCATTGACAATCTTGCGTTCCCGGCGACTGCGCTGAGGCGTATTGGCCTTCGAGGCCGATTGACAGATAGCAGCGCCCTCCATCAGTATCGGACCCCTACATGCACACAGCCCCATCGATGGCTCACTCATAGTGCGAATAGAAGCGCCGAGATGAATGAACAGGGACAGCAAGGAAGTCCGCCCGAATTGCCAGCAATTTCAAACTCCGGTGAGTGTATGGGCGCGAGTTTCCTGTGTCAATCCCCGCTCCGCGCCTGACGGCTCCGCATACGCTCCGGGGATATGACACAGGAAACCTGCGCCCATTTTTGTGTCCAGCCATGTTTGAAATTGCTGGTAATTCGGGCGAAGTATAAGTTGGCCCTTCTAAGGGCTTGACTTTAGATGGCCGTCTCATAGAAGCGCCTCTCTGCGTGCCTTTTCCAACTTGCGGGCTTGACGTGTCGATTGAGCCATCAGCATTCATCACAAATTCAGTGTTTGAGCGTGGAAGTTGGCAAATTGCTATTCGTGCAATTTGCCAATGTAGGTATGTGCGCCGGAATCAAAGCCAATCCAGGTGCCTTCATCGTCAATGTCGCAAGCTGGCGGAATGGTCAAGTTGGCTTCTTCAGCGGCAGCTTCAACAATCTCTTCAGTGATGCGCTGACCGTATAGGGCATCCAGCATCCAGCGCCAGCCAATTACAGTGCCGCGATGGTACTCCATGCTGCGACTTTCGGAACTGCGTTCATATTCAGCGTGGAATGTCTTCAGAAGACTTGCGCCGAAACTGGCGAGCGCCTTTTTCTCGTTTGGTGTTGGTACTTGCTTCAAAATCGCCATACCAAATTGTAGGCCCGTTTTGATCCAACCGCTGTACCTGTTCGGCAAGTGGAAGTCTGGAGTGAAACCCCACGGTGCGCCCCGGAGTGCTCCAGTTTCACTTTACTTTCACTTGAATCGGCTGGCTTTTCTCTTAGAACCAGTTTAAAAACCAGGCACCCGGAATCAAGGAAGCCATATTGGTGGTCCGATTTCGCGGTTAGCGTTTGGGTATGTATCCCAGTGATTTGACGGATGCGCAGTGGGCGAAGCTGGAAGTGTTGTTGTGTGAGTCGGAGGCGAGGCGCCATGCCGGTGGCAGGCCGCGCAAGTATCCATTGCGTGGCGTGACCGATGCCGTACTGTATGTGGTCAAAACAGGCTGCCAGTGGCGGCAGTTGCCGATAAATTTTCCTCCCTGGCAGACGGTCTATCAGCAGTTTCGGGCTTGGCGGCTGCAGGGTCGTTGGGAACGAGTGACCAAAGCTTTGCGGGAGCAGGGCCGCAAAACCGGCGGACGCAGTTCAACTCCTACGGTGGCGATCATTGATTCGCAGTCGGCCAAGACGACCGGTAAAGGGGGGCGCGCGGCTACGACGCAGGCAAAAAGATCAAAGGCCGCAAGCGCCACATCGCGGTCGATACGCAAGGCAACCTGCTAGCGGTGGTAGTGCATTCGGCGGGAATTCAAGACCGCGTGGGTGCCCGCGCCGTGCTGGTGCGCTTGTTCTGCCGCTTCGACACCGTAGTCAAGGTATTCGCCGACGGCGGCTACACGGGTACGCTGATCGACTGGGCCAAGGCCATGTTTGGTTACGATGTCGAGGTGGTTAAGCGAAACGAGATGCACACCTTCAAGGTCTTGCCCAAACGCTGGATCGTGGAGAGGAACTTCGCCTGGATGGGATGGTCCAGAAGGCTGAGCAAAGACTACGAACTCTGCCCAACCTCCTCGGAAACCATGATCTGGATCAGCTTCGCACACACGCTGCTCAAACGCTATGCGTAGTTTTTAAACAGGTTCTTACGTAATCTGACCGATTCACATGGCGGTGCAGTTGCGCTTATTGATTACGCCAACGACCGAATTGCGCGTTCGATGGAAAGCCGGGTAAATATGCTGGATGCGCTTCTGCACGAATGGAAGAGCGATCTGCTGCGCATCTGGATTCCATTGATTGCCGGGGTTGCCATGTTGCTCGGCCTCTTTGGCGGAATGGAGATTCAGGGCTGCCGGGATGCGGCTGCGACGGCTCCATCAGCGCCAATAGCGGCTCCTACAGAACCGGCCGTGCCCACGCAAGCGCCCACGAAGTCTCCTGGACACCCAAATCAACAGAAGAAATAACGTACAAATAGTGAACGGGTTAGACCTTAGAATTGTGCTTTTATCTGCTCCATCAAAGTCGAGTTGACAACTTGTGAGTTGACAACTCGTGTGATGATATTTCACAATGTTGTTCTGTGCCGCGGAGGATGTATGCCCTATTCGACAATTAAACCCGATCCGTTTTATGACCGTACCATCGAGTTGGCGGCACTGGACCGCGCTTGGACGCGGCATGGAAGCGGCGGGCAAATGTTGCTCTTTTATGGCCGCAGGCGATTAGGCAAAACCTTCCTTCTCCAGCGTTATTTCACAGCCGGAGCCACGGGCAATGAGCCGGAAAAGCCGCATTGCTACTTCCTGGCCGAACAGTCCACGGCGTCAACGCAGCGGCTTACCCTGGCGCGTCAATTGATTGCGGCCTTGCCCGCCGAGGGCGTAACACCCGAGGAAATTGCCGTTTCCTGGAATGCGCTCCTGCGCTACGCTTCGCAGCAAGCTCAAGCGCGAAAGAAAGGCTCAGGCCGTTTCGCTCTGATCCTCGATGAGTTCCCGTACTTGGTCGCCCAAACCCCGGAATTGCCATCGATGCTGCAAGCATGGTGGGATCGCGAAGGCGTGCATGCGCCGCTCTTTGTGGTGCTCTGCGGCTCGCAACTCTCGGCCATGGCCGCGCTCGGCGAGGAAAGCGCGCCGCTCTTCGGGCGCTTCAATGCCGGAATCTTTCATCTCGATCCACTTCAGTATGAAAATGTCGCCTGTTTCTACGCGAACCGCCCGCATTATGGCGTAGTCGAGAAACTGCTCATGTATGGCGTCTTTGGCGGAACACCGCGTTATCACGCTCTGGTTGACCCGTCGCGCCCACCTGCCGAAGAGATTGTCACGCTGCTAATGCAGCCGCGCGCCATACTCGAAAACGAGGTGCGCTTCCTCCTGGGCAGCGAACAGATTCGCGATCCTGCACCCTACAACGCGATCCTGGCGGCGATTGCCAGCGGCGAAACCAAGTTCAACCGCATTCAACAGTTGATTGGCGTGGAACGTGGAGCGCTTTCAAAGTCTCTGCGCACCCTTCTGGACTTGGGATGGATTCGGCGCGAATTGCCCTTTGGCGAACGATCCGACCGCCGCGCGCTCTACCGCGTCGCCGATCCCTTCCTGGCATTCTGGTACCGCTTTGTCGCGCCGCTTTCCAGCGAACTGCAATTCTCCGATCCGTCAGCCGTTTATGCCGCGCGAGTAGCGCCGTTCTTGGCCGATTACATGGGCTGGTCGGTCTTCGAGGAAATTTGCGGCCAGTGGCTCAAACGCCACGCCAAGGAACGTCTCGGCCTCACCATTCGCCAAATGGCCCGCTACTGGAGCCGCGACGGTCGCACGGAAATCGACCTGATGGCCGAGTTAGATAATGGAAAATTCCTTTTCGGGGAATGCAAGTGGCGCACAGAAAGCGTCATGAGGCTAAGCGACCTGAGCGCATTGCAAGCAAAGGTCGCCAGCCTGCCCGAAGCAAAATGGCGGAATAAGCCAAGCTACATTCTTTTTGCACCGGGTGGTTTCTCTCCGGAACTGATCCAACTAGCAAACGACCCGGCCGAACGGCTTTCCTTGGTCGAGAGCAGCAACATGCTACAGGCGAATAAGTAGCAGAGAACATTTTAGCAACCTGGGAAGCCACCGGCTGCCTGGGGATATTTACCGGATCGATCATTGAGCAAACAATCTGAGCCAGACTCCCCCATATCCCCTCGCAAGCGAGCGGGGAGCCTCCATCCAAGACTCGCAACGCCTGTGAAAACCCTTTGCCCCTGGAAATGGTGCGCATCGGCCTGGGAGTGGCCATTGACGCTATGCATTACACGTTGATGCGGATATGCGACCAGCCTTTGAAAAGCGCCTGGGCTTCTGCAATGGCGCGCTGGAATGGCAGGACTACCGCTTCGGCAATCCGGCTTTGGATTCGTACGAAATGAGCCGGGAGCGAGGTATGGTGTTGATCCTGAGCAGCCCTGACCCTGCTGCAACCGCTCGCGGTCTGGAAAAATACAACTCGCGCTGGAATTCAGCTTTGCAAAAAAGCCTTCAATCGATCTGTCCAAGTGGAACTGCGCGGCAGGGTGGAGCGCGTCATGCCGTCTGCCGTTTCCTGCGCGGGCGGCGGTACCGGCGATCTGGTTCCGCTATCTACCATCTTCGAGACAGTCATCGCACGCAAATTCGATGACGTCTCACGGCAGGGGGATAGGGGGTCAAAATCCTCCAGAGCAAATCGCCGGCTAGACCGTTGCGCAGTGAGGTTCATACATCCACAAAATCAGAGTTTTTCTGAAAACAGTATGAAGTATCGGCTGTTCGAAACCGCGGCGTAGCAGGCAACAAACGGCTTAAGAGCGATCAGTTATCTCAGAGATGACGGCGTGCGGTAATCGCCGTCAATAGAGGCATTTTGCATCTGCGAAATATTTTAAATTTTGCAACAAAGTAATCTGTTTGTGCATTGACATGAATTCCCAAATGATATATTTCTGAGACATCAGCAAGTGAGTCAGTATTTTTCCGGCATAAGTTTTGAAGAACATAGGCCAGAGTTTTCGTATACGAAAACAACGCTGTAGGAGAGGTGAATGTTCTGCTGATCCGAAGCGATTCTGTTTCGTGCGCCTTGTTTCAATATCTATCGGCGTCCTCTTGCTATTTAGCGCAAGCAGGGTCTGTCTATCATGCGAAAGATGCGTGGTGAATAGAGTGCAGGCAGAATGGCGACGAAGTCAAACAGCAATATCAGAGATGCCAGAGCTCGGACGAGTATTAAAAAGCGGATCACGCCATATGGTGTAGGCTTCGGATGAACGACCGAATGCTTGGTTTTCATGATCTGGGCAAACCATCAAAATACCGGAAAATGTTGCGGCTTGTAGTTGCAGGCATACCGAGGATTAATAGCGATTCTAAGACGAGGGGAAAATGCGGTATCTCAAAAGTGGGTCGGTGGATTATTGCCTGGCTGGGAGTGGCTGGTCAAGTCGTTTTAAGATCTTTGATCGACATATTTCAAATTGCATCTTATTCATGCTGCTATGCGTCGCGGCAAAAGGGGTAGCATGGGGGCAGTACGAGGGGATTATAGATAACGCGCCGGGTGTTTCTTATAGTGGGCTGGGGATACTGCCGGCAACGGACGCGGAAGGGGAGTTAGAGAAGGTCAGTGAAGAGAATGGCGAGCTGTCGGCCTTTATTCCTGCAATTTCTCTTAAGCAGGTTGAAGGTGCTAATCCCCTTGTCCTCGGTTTTACTTATAATAGTACACAGGTGTACCTGCGACTTGACACTGAGGATGAGACTGATGGCATTGGGTATGACGATGCGATAATTTCTTCTCCAAGTGGAGGCGTTGCAGGGTTGTCTGATGGAATGGGCACTCATTACTTTGATACATACACATATAGCGAAGAGCTGAAGTCTAATAATTACTTCTACCCGCAGCCGCTTCAATTGAATCTGCCTGTCTTGCGTGCGTCAATTGAGTATCTAGGTACAGCTTGGTCTGTAATAACTTGGGCTCACGGGACTGCCGACATGGATTCTACTATACCAGTAGTGTGCGTAACTAACTTCACGTTCACCGACTGGAAAGGTTCCATGCACTCCTTCTCGTCGCCAATTCCGGCAGTGTCTGAATGCAATCAGGAAGAGAAAGGGTACACGAACGGGGGTGCGTATGACGTGGTACCATCATTGGAATCTAGTGACAGCTCGTTCTATCATCTGGACTTGTCTAATTTCAACGATTTTACCGTTACAGATGCGGAGGGGATCGTATACCACTTTACGGCGAATAATTGCAGTAGTAGCCTGCAGCGCTTTCCTGCTGCATCGACATATGGGTGGATTGATGGCACTGCCGGACAATTTGCAAGTGCAATTACAGATTCATGTGGCGTTCTAGCCATCCCTTCCTCCATAGTCGATAAGAACGGAAATACTATCACGATCGATGGCGGCACAAATGGCTCAAACTATTTTAATGGCACGGGAGCTACACTAACGGATACGCTCAACAGGAAGATTGTTGTTTCTCCGAACGGATTTACCTATAGCGACTCGAACGGATCGTCGAGGTCAATAAATCTGAAAGAAACCTCATATAATACCTCTGCTGGGGTCCCCACCGTTGGCCCTCCGGCGACAACCTATACGTGCAGCCTTAATGAGCCGCAATATCCAGCGCCGTCAACCCAATATGTCTTTCCATCAGAATACAATCCAGGCGGGTATTCGGATTCAAGCTCGGGCATAAGGGATATGGCCACGTGGCAGACGACATGGCAGATAACGAATTCAGCGAATGATCGGTCAATTACAATGACCTTTGATGGTTTGAATCGCCTGCTGAAGATCGTCTATCCTGGAGGCGGTTACCATCGCTATGATTACCAATCCGGAGATCAAGTGGGGCTCTCGTCTGTAGCCGGTCTCGGATTGTCTGGTCCAAGCACGCCGGTATCGTGCACGTGGTGGAATGTCGGGGTCTTCCATCGTTATGAATGTGCATCCTCGAGTGGTAATTGTGCATCGGAAGCCACAACTACGTACAATTTTGGGGGCGTACGTGCCCCGAGCAATGCCGCCTCTTGTTCGAAATATGCTTCGTTCAACGCAAATTTCGAATTAGGTGATATGGATAAATCATATGTAACAGACCCATCAGGGACTACAACCACAACTTGCTATGCTCCCAGCCAGAATGATGGAACTGAGATCATACTGGCTAAATTGATAACAGATAGTGTTGGAAATTCAATTAAGTCGGTCATGTATGACTATACGGAACCTTCACTGTCTTCTGCATCTAATTCTAACCATGAATCCTATGCCAACTTTAGATTTCCCAGTACAACTGAAACGACCTATGGCAGCGGGAGCAACGCTGTCACCTCGAAGGTATACAGCCA
>Ga0326728_10025003_pt1 | contig 10743 bp, 8 predicted proteins | sample MB3enrmetagenome_FD_207602 | JGI IMG/M metagenome (GOLD analysis project Ga0326728, IMG submission 207602) | Lab enriched peat soil microbial communities from McLean, Ithaca, NY, United States - MB31MN | ecosystem: Environmental > Terrestrial > Soil > Wetlands > Peat | place: USA: New York...
CGGGTCAGTTCGTCGCCATCTTCGGCCCTGGCGCCATCGGCTTGATGATGATTCAGCTGGCAAAGGCCACCGGCGCGGGCAAAGTTGCCTTCATCGGAACGCGCGACTACCGGCTTGAGGAGGGCAAAAAGTGGGGCGCTGACTACCTGTTCAACACGAAGGAAACGAAGTCGAAGCACTACGTAGGAGATCTCAAGAAGGCCATCGCGGACCTCACCCACGGAATGCTAGCGGAGAGAGCCATCGTGCCCACCAGTTCCAATGAGGCCTTTGAGCAGGCGATCGACGTGACGGGGAACGCGGCTATCCTCGTGCACTTCGGGCTTCCGAACACGGGGGACGTCATCAAGGTCCCCGCCCTTTCTACGCACACGATGGACAAGGAGATCCGCTTTTCCTGGCTGGCGCCTATGGTGTGGCCCACTGCTATTGCCGCCATTGCCGAGGGGCTGGTGAAGGTGGAGTCACTCGTAACGAACACCGTACCCCTGGCGGCTGCAGGCCCCGCGATCCGTGCCCTCAAGGAGCGCGAGAACAACCCCGTGAAAGTTCAGGTGGTCCCATGATCAGCTATGGTATCAACACCTTCCTATGGGCCTCGCCGTTTCGCACCCAGCATCTCTCGATTCTGGACAAGGCGAAATCGCTCGGGTTCGACCTTGTAGAGATCCCCATCGAAGGCGAGCAGGATCTCGACTACGCCAAGGCGGCTGACGCCTACAAACGCTACGGCTTGAAATGTTCAATCTGCGGCGTAATGGGCGCGGCTCGCGATCCGACCCACGAAGATAAGGCCATCCAGAGGGGCGGCGTTTCCTACCTAAAGCACCTCATCGACGCGGCGGTCGTGATGAAAGCCGTCGCGGTAGTGGGGCCGCTCTACTCCGCGGTGGGGCGGACGTGGCAGGCTACGCCCGAACAGCGCATGCGGGACCTCGAGCGATGCGCAAAGAACCTTAAGGAGGTGGCGAGCTACGCGGAGGACAAGGGCGTCACCCTGGCACTGGAGCCGCTCAATCGGTTCGAAACAAGCTTTATCAATCTCACAGATCAAGCCATCGAGCTGATGCGCATGGTCGGCAGCCCGCGCTTGAAGGTTATGATGGACACTTTCCATGCGAATATCGAGGAAAAGAGCCTCGGGAAGGCGATCGAGGCGGCAGGCAAGGATCTGGTGCACCTGCACGCCAACGAAAACGACCGGGGGACTCCAGGCACGGGGCATGTGACATGGGGGGAGATCGGGGCAGCGCTCAAGAAAATAGGGTTCGACGGTGCTGTTGTCATTGAGAGCTTCTCAACGGAGGTCAAAGAAATCGCCCGGGCGGCAGCCGTCTGGCGTCCACTGGCGCCAACGCCGGATGGGCTCGCCCGAGACGGCCTAGCGTTCTTGAAGAAGCTGATGGCATAGGCACGAACTGTCGCGCTGCCGCCCCCCAGCCGCTAGGCGATGCCGTGGTTGGTCCTGCAAGCCTGCGGGTCTGTAGGCAGAAGGGCCGGAGCCTTCTGCGTGGCCGGGCAACCGGGCAGAGGCGCTTCGGCGCTTCCAAGATCTTGTTAGCCATACTCAGCGCTGCCTACCCGCAAGTGCTCGCCCTATGCCCCGGCAGCTGCGATACCTGAGAGTCCTGCACCTATCCCGACGCCCAAGGCCGCTTTTCCGTCGAAGCACTCTCCTCGATGGAAGCCAACGGTTTGAGGGTGATTGACGTGTGCGGAAAGAACAGCGGCGTGCTTACAATTATGGCCCTGCAAGATAGCCTTCACGGGTTGCACACTGGTGGACGAAAAAGCTTCGCCCAAAGGCTACTGCGGTTCCAGCCTCTAACAGATAAGGTTTTTGAAGAGGCAAAAGGACCGTCGACTCAGAGACTTGGAAGGCTCATTTGTGACCACTGAGGTGTTCATCTGTGAGTGGCATTCACAGGTGCACAGGCGAATGTCTGAAGAACCCTTTCTGCTGGCGGCAAGGACTCCGTAGGCTGGCCAGGAGAGGAAACTCCGCGATACTGCCGAGGATCAGGAGGAACACTTCGATCGCATTGTCTACTTTGTCCCTCGATCTCCGAAAGTTCTTAATTCCAAAAATCGGCCGCTAACAGAAGCCGCGCTGTTTCACAGGGAGCACACAGACCGCCAGGAATGGCCGTGCCGGGACTGTGATCACTGCCAGAGACTCAGTAGAAATTCCTCAACTGCCTTTGACTATGAGCGGAGGATGAGGGGTCGCTTAGAAATACCGGACAGATGTGTAGTACCGGAAATTTCAATACCGTGACATAATCAGGCTCAGTGCGAACCTACCCAGGCCTGGGGTGTTCAACGCTGCGCTTCTCTTCTTCTTCTCTTCTATCCTCAATTCACGACCCGGTGCTGAGGTCACGCGGGAGGCTTTTCTTATGAAGTAGGGAGGGGATTATGAGATGGAAAATGAGAGGATCGCCCGGTTAGCCCGGGATGCTTTCCTCAAAGAACCTCTGTTCACTGGGTTCACGGACATCAGAAAACGCCCCCAGATTAGGCTCCAGGCGATCCTCATGTCGCTGTTTGCGATGCCATTATTCGGGATGCGCTCGCTTTTGTCAAATGATCGTCAGGCACGAAGCAGCCACTACAAAAAGCTCTTTGGCTCTGAGCGCAAGATGGTGGCCTCCGATTCCACATTCGCCCGCGTGCTGAAGTGGCTGTACCCCCAGCAAGTGAAGCAGTTTCTTCTAGGCTTTCTGCAACGCTTCGAGCAGCACGATCTGCTTCGCAAACGGCTAAGCCCCAAGGGCAAGCTGCGGCGGCTGGGGATCATGGACGGCTCCTTCATGGGCGGCCACTGGCTCGTCACTCTGTGTCTGGCGGGAAAGATCGATTACCCCGTCATGGTGGAGCGCTACCACAACCAGGGCCATGAACTGACGGCGGCGCTCAAGATGATGAAGGAGGCCGCGAAGGTGCTGGGCAAGCTGCGCCCCGAGCTGTGGCTCCTGGATGCGCTGTATTTCACCAAAACCACGATCGCCATCGCGCGTGGACAGCACGCGCACTTGCTTTTCAAGTTTAAGAATGCCGATTACCGTAGCGTCACGGCAGACGCCAGCAATTTGTTCCACTACTTTGGAGGCGATGAGGAGCTGCGCGGCTGGGACACTCAGCGAGGCTGTCGCTGGAGGGTACGCAAAACTCTGGATCACTACGCCGGCTACCCGCTGCAGGTGGTGGAGCTCACCGAGACCTACCCCAAGCGTAAGCGTGATCGCACCGTCATCAGCTGGATCGTGACCACCGATCTGGAGTTACCCCTGGAGGAGGTTCGCGAGGCAGCACATCAGCGGTGGCGGATCGAAAACGGGATTTTTAAACGCATCAGCCACCTGGCGGGCACCGAAACCTTCTACTTCAAGGATCATCGGCAATTCTTTAATCTGCTGCGGCTATTCTTTGCGGCGATGGCGGTGCTGGACTGCATTATGTGGATGCTGCGCGCCCACACACTGCTTTTCGCCGCTCTTCGCCTCGGCATCAAGGACACGTGGTTGAATGTGTTTTCTCGCCTCCAGGAGGTACTCGGCAGCCTGCCGTGTGCATTTGCTGCTCTTGTGTGAGGATCGTCTGTTGTCCCTGGGCTTGTGTCGGATTGAGGAAGGCAAGAGAAAAAGTTGAATGAAAACAATCCTCCTTCACCTTTGATGGGATAGGTCTGTCCCCGGGACTCGGCGCCCACTCACTGCTTCCGACATCGGCCGGGGGCCGCGCTTCCCTTTGAACAGATGGGGAACTTCTAGAGACTCAGCCTTGCACACGTATTCAGGAATGTGCATATACTAACGTGAAACTTGTTGGGCTGATCGAACCGACTGCGGACAGCACTATCTGTCGGGACGGGGAACTCTCGCAATGCTACCCTGCCCTCAGGGCAGTGCGAAGGACTGCTAATGGACTGGCAGCGACGAATGATGGCAGCGACATACTACCTGGAGCGCAATCTGTACGGCATTGCCGATCTGGAGTTGGCGGCGCGCGAGGCCAACTGCTCCGTCTTCCGTTTCTATCGCATGTTCGTGGTGATTAGAGGGCTCGGTCCTAGCGAGTGTCTAAGCAGGCGAAGGCTTTCCGAGGCAGCCATGGCACTCTCCACCGGGGGAAAGGACAGGGTGACCGACCCGGCGCAGCGTTTCGGCTATGACTCGCCGGATTCCTTTGCCCGCACCTTTCACGGCGAGTTCGGTTGCCTGCCGAACGACGCACGGAAAGGCGGCGTCGCCCTCCACAGATATCCGTCCCTAACATTCATAGTCGTCCTTCGAGGAGACCAACCTATGGAGTACCGAATCGAGGAACAGCCTGCGTTCTCCCTGGCTGATATCACCCTTCGGGCCAGGACGAAAGATGAAAGCAGCTTTGTAGACGTTCTCGCTTTCTGGGATAAGGTAGCGACAGACGGGCGTTGGAAGGAACTCTCTGCAAAATCTGACTCCAGGCGCAAGGGTGTGTGCGGTGTGAGTCGTGACTTCGACATGGCCTCGGGCACTTACACCCACAGCGTTGCCATAGACAGGCCGAGCAGCATGGATGGCACGCCGGAAAGGAGCGAATGTTTTGAAGTGCCTGCTTCAACGTGGGGCAAGTTCACGGTTCGCGGTGCCCTTCGGCCGAACTTTCAGAACTCGGTCAAGCGGGTCTTGGGCGAATGGCCTCCTGCCTCTGACGGGGAGCATGCGGGCTCTGTGGAAATCGAATATTACCCCGACATGAGTGGCTCCGATTCGCCTGATTTCCGAAGCGAGTGCTGGGTTCCGTTGAAACTGGGGCGCATCGAGCAATGAGTCCGCTCCTTGAGGCGCACGAGATTACGAAACGATACGGGAGCGTGCAGGCGAACGACGCCGTGACACTAAGCCTAAACGGCGGGGAGGTTCACGCGCTGCTCGGCGAGAACGGCGCCGGCAAAAGTACTCTCTCGAAGGTCCTCTACGGCTTCATCCGTCCCGATTCCGGCAGGGTGTTGGTGGACGGAAAGGTTGCTGACCTCCGTTCGCCTCATGAGGCGCGTGTTATGGGAATCGGCATGGTTTTCCAGAACTTCATGCTTATCCCTGCTCTCAGTGTCACGGAGAATATAGGACTGTTCCTGACCAATCTCCCCTACGTCGTGCGCCGGGACGCGGTCGAGGGCCGAATTCGCCTTCATGCGGAGCGCCTTGGCCTTCGCGTCGACCTTCGCGCCCCGGTTCGACAGCTGTCGGTGGGAGACCAGCAGAAGGTGGAGATTCTCAAGCTCCTCCTGGCCGACGCCCGGGTTCTCATCCTCGACGAGCCCACCAAGGTATTAGCGCCGCACGAGGTCGAGGAGCTTTTCGAGGTTTTCGAGGCCTTGAAGGCGGAAGGCTACGCGATTCTTTTCATTACGCACAAGCTGCGTGAGGTCATCGCATGCGCCGACCGTATCACCGTAATGCGGCAGGGCCGCGTGACGGGTGAGTTGCCCGGGGTGCTGGCGGACGCGGAGACGCTGGTGAATATGATGTTTGGGGACAAGCATCCTAGCGCTCGCGCTGAGGTCGAGAGGCCCGCGCCGCACGGACCGGCGGGAAAACCCGTGCTCGAGCTGCATGCGGCGGGCACCCGCGCCACGGGAAGCGAAACGGCGCTTCGCGACATCGATCTCAAGATCATGGAACAGGAGATCGTCGGCGTCGCTGGGGTCTCTGGAAGCGGGCAAAAGGAGCTTGGCGACCTGATCCTCGGCCTTCGTCCACTGGCTACGGGGAGGAGGTTCTTCCTCGACGCGGACGCCTCCGGATGGTCGGTCCGCCGCACGCGGGAAAGCGGGGTTGCCTTTATTCCAGAGGATTGCCTCGCGATGGCTGCCGTGCCCGGTCTGTCGGTGCGTGAGAATCTCGTCTTGGGGTCCGGGCGGCGATATCACAGGGGCGTCGCCATAGACTGGAGCGCACTGGAACACCGGATGGCTGATTCCTTTCGGGCGCTCGGGTTTCCCGTTCCTCGACTCGACAGCCCCATCGGCGGTCTGTCCGGCGGCAACCTGCAGCGCGCGGTGATCGCACGGGAGATGGCACATGGGCCGAGGTTGGTCGTCGCCCTCTATGCAACCCGGGGTCTCGACGTAAGGAGCGCCGCCTCAGTCAGGGATCTCCTGAAAAAGACGAGAGACGCGGGCGCCGGCGTTCTCCTCATTTCCGAGGACCTCGAGGAGCTGGCCGAGATGAGCGACCGGCTTCTCGTTATGTTCGGCGGCGCGCTCGTCGGCGAATTCCGCCGCAACGCGTGGCGAGCTGAGGAGGTGGGGCATTTGATGACTGGTTCGAGGAGAAGCGTCCATGTCGGCTGAGCGAAGCATCCAGGGGTGCCGCAGCTTCCCCGTTCTCCGACTATCGGCGCGTTACGCGGGAGTTGCGGCAATCGTCCTCGTCGTTTTCGCCGGCGTTCTTCTCCTGGCCGGCAAGGACCCCATCAAAGCCTATGCTGACACGTTCCGATACAGCCTCGCGAACTTCTACGGGTTTTCCGAGCTCCTTGTGCGAATGACCCCCCTCATCTTGACGGCCGTTGCAGTAGCAATCCCTTCCCGGCTCGGCCTCATCAACGTCGGCGGCGAGGGTCAACTGTTCATGGGGGCCTGGGCTGCAACCGCCGCAGCTCTCCTGCTTCCGTGGCTGCCGGTCTGGATCCTTCTGCCCGTGGTCACCGTTCTCGGCTTTGCCGGCGGGGCGTTCTGGGCGGCAATCCCTGGGATACTCAGGGCGAGAAAGCTCGTCAACGAGACGATCGCAACTCTCCTTCTTAACTACGTCGCCCCGCTCATCGTGAGCTACTTCATCTTCGGCCCCTGGCGGAGCGCCGAGAGCTCTGCCTACCCGCAGTCGCCTGCTTTCCCTGAGGCCGCGCGCCTTCCCTCCCTCTTCAACACCCGCATAAACTTCGGACTCTTTATCGCCCTCACTGTGCTCCTGGCGTACTGGTTCCTCATGGAAAAGACCCGCTGGGGAGTCGACATGCGGTCCATCGGTGGCAACGCGGAGGCAGCCCAACGGCTCGGCATTCCCGTTGCGACTTACGTGGTGGTTGCCTTGGCTATTGGCGGGGGTATCGCGGGATTGGCAGGCATGGAGGAGGTGTCCGGGATCCACCATCACCTTACACAAGGCCTTTCCCCCGGATATGGGTTCACCGGTTTCCTTATAGCGTGGCTTGCTGGCGGGCGCCCGCTGGGGATGCTGCTGATGACCTTCCTTTTCGCCGTCCTCATCTCGGCTGGCGACATCCTCCAGATATCGCAGGGGCTGCCATATTCGGTGGTCAACATCCTGCTCGCCATGATTCTCTTTGTCGTTCTCAACCGGAATTTCGGGGGGAGGTGGTCGAAATGACTACCTCCCTTTTCGTCGGCGTTTTTGCGGGTGCCATCCTCTCCGGGACCTCACTTCTCTATGCCACCCTTGGCGAGACGATTGTCGAGCGCGGCGGGATCGTGAACCTGGGGCTCGAAGGCGTGCTGCTCGTCGGCGCGTCCGTTGGCTTTGCCGTCACGGTCGCAACGAAAAGCGCGTGGCTCGGGGTCGCGGCGGCGGCCATCGGCGGGGGGCTCACGAACCTGCTCTTCGGATGGCTCGTGATCGTCCGGAAAGCCAACCAACTTGCCAGCGGGCTCGCCATAATGTTCTTCGGCGTCGGGGCCAGCGCGCTTATCGGCGGCCCCTACGTAGGCGCGGTCATCGCCGGTCTTCCGAAGTGGAGGCCCTCCTTTCTCGCGGCGCTTTCCTGGGTGAAACCGACGACCCTTTTCAACTATGACATTCTTGTCTGGTGTGTCGTTCCTATTGCGGTCCTGGTATGGTGGATTCTGTTTCAGACTCGGTGGGGCCTCGCGTTGCGCGCTGCGGGCGAGAGTCCAACCGCTGTCTTCGCCTCAGGCCGTAACCCCGCGGTCTTTCAGCTCCAGGGGCTTCTTGTCGGAGGAGTGCTCGGTGGATTAGGCGGCGCGCACCTCTCGCTTTCCCTCACTCTGACCTGGGCCGAGGGCATGACGGCGGGACGCGGCTTCATCGCCATCGCCCTAGTCATCTTTTCGAAGTGGCATCCCATACGCGCAATCGCGGGCGCCCTGATCTTCGGTGGTGCCGAGGCCCTCCAGCTCCAGCTTCAGGCCAGGGGGGCCGAGATTTCCCCGTTCTTGCTCGACATGATTCCCTATGTGCTCACACTTCTCGTTCTGCTCGCCTGGGGAGGCGCCGGGAGGCTCGCGGCTCCGGCTTCCCTCGGGAGGACGTTCTATGGTTCTGAATGAAAATGGGATTCCCCATGGCGTCGCCATGCATGAATATTTGGATGGAGGTGATTGAGATGAAAAGACTTGGCCTTGTCGGTCTTCTACTCGTCCTCGCGGCTTTTCTGATGGTGCCGCCAGCCTTTGCCGCCAGTACGCCGCAACTGATCATCGGCGCGATCTACGTAGGAAGCGTTAACGATTACGGCTACAACCGGTCATTCCACGACGCGTTGACTGAAGTGGCGAAGAACCTGCCCGGTATCAAGCTCCTCGAGGCGGAGAACGTGCCCGAAAGCGCCGATGCCGAGCCGGTTATGGAGAACATGATCCAACAGGGGGCGAAGCTCATTTTCCCGACGAGTTTCGGCCACCAGGAGCCAGCCTTCAACGTGTCGAAAAGACATCCGGCTGTCTACTTCTACCACGCGGGCGGCTGGATGCAATCGGCTAATTTCGGCAATTACTTCGGCAACACACAGACTGCCTGGTACCCGATGGGCGTCGCAGCCGGCAAAATGACCAAGAGCAACAAGCTGGGCTTCGTCATTGGCATACCGATCGGCTTCGCCGTGGGCAACGTTAACGCTTTCGAGTTGGGCGCCCGGTCGGTCAACCCCAAGGTTCAGACGATCGTCGTGGTGACGGGCGGCTGGTCCGACAAGGCAAAGGAGGCCGCGGCCGCTAACGCCCTCGTTGACCAGGGATGCGACGTTGTAGCGATGCACGTCGACTCTCCTGCCACGGTCATCCAGACCGTCGAGGCACGGGGGGCGATGTCAATCGGATTCCAGTCAATCGAGGCCCGCGTCCTCGCTCCGAAAGGATGGATTACCGGCCTGGGGTTCACTTGGGCGTCCTTTTTCACGGATGTGGCAAAAAGCGTTATCGCCGGTACCTTCAAGGCGCAGTCAGTGCACCAGGGTCTGGAGAAAGGCGGCATGGTTGCCGTCGCCCCCTTCGGCGCCTCCGTCCCTACGAACGTGAGGAAACTCGTGACCGATTCTGTCGCCAGCGTGGCCAACGGATTTAATCCATTCACCGGACCAATCACAGACAACACAGGTGTTGTCCAGATCAAGGCAGGTGAGAGCTGGGGCGGAGACAAGATGGGCGATTTCAGCTGGTACGTCGATGGTGTCGTCGGGAAGGTCAAGTAGACGATGACACTGAAGGAGAGAATCGATGCGGCGAACGCAGAGGCGTTTCGCCGCATCACGGCGGCCGATCCCGTTTTGGTGGACGTGGCGCCTGCCGCTGAAGTGATACCGGGCATGCGGGACCGCCTCATCCTGCATTCCGGCCCCCCGGTGGGCTGGGCCGGAATGTGCGGGGCTCAGCGCGGCGCGGCGATCGGAATGTGCCTTTTCGAGGGGTGGGCGAACGATCCCGCTGAGGCCGAGCGAATGCTCGCATCGGGGGAGATCGCTTTCGAGCCGAACCATCATCATGCCACGGTCGGCCCCATGGCAGGGACGGTCACAAATACCATGTGGGTCTGGGTCGTGGAGAACAAGGCCTTCGGTAACCGAGCGTTCTGTCGGCAAGTGGAAAGCTTCCAGCAGTTCGGCGACTACTCGGAGAACGCACTGGACACTGTCCGGCAGTGGCGCGACTCTTGGGGGCCAGCGCTTCGGGCTGCCGTACGGAAGACAGGCGGCATACCGCTGAAGCAGCTCGTCGCGCGCGCCCTCCTCATGGGGGATGAGATGCACAACAGGGTCGTTGCTTCCTCGAGCATCTTTTCCAACACGGTGGCACCGGTGCTCGTCGGATGCGGCCTTCCTCAAGAACAGGTGATTTCCACGCTGTATTACACGGGAAACCATCCTTTCCTTTTCCTTGGGCTCTCCATGGCGGCGGCCAAGGCCTCGATGGATCCAGTCCGCGCAGTGGATGCGAGCAGTGTCGTGACCGCCATGGCACGCAACGGAACCGAGTTCGGCATCCAGGTCAGCGGACTCGACGGTGAGTGGTTCACGGCGCCCGCCCCTCGCGTCAACGGGCTCCTTCTCCCCGGATGGAAAGACCAAGATGCGGGTCTCGATATGGGCGACTCGGCGATCACCGAGACTGTGGGTTGGGGGGGGTTCGTTATCGGCGGCGCGCCGGGAATTCTCAGCTTCACCGGCGGAACCGCGGCCGAAGCCCTCGCCTTCAGCCGCGACATGAGAGCCATCTCGGTTGGCAGGAGCCCTGATTACCTCATGCCCGCCCTCGACTTCGAGGGAACGGCGGTGGGCATCGACATCCGCAAGGTCGTGCAGACGGGGATGCTACCCGTCATCGATACCGCCATCGCCCACAAGGACAAAGGCCATGGGATTATTGGAGGCGGGATTGTCAGGCCACCGATGGAATGCTTCACAAAGGCTCTGACGCGTTTCGCGGAGAAGTACAAGGGGTGAGGTTTCGATGATCAAGAAAACAGTCGTCAGGAAAAACCGGTACTTCGATTCAGTTTTCCT
>Ga0326728_10025004_pt1 | contig 10743 bp, 8 predicted proteins | sample MB3enrmetagenome_FD_207602 | JGI IMG/M metagenome (GOLD analysis project Ga0326728, IMG submission 207602) | Lab enriched peat soil microbial communities from McLean, Ithaca, NY, United States - MB31MN | ecosystem: Environmental > Terrestrial > Soil > Wetlands > Peat | place: USA: New York...
AACTTGGGATCCCAAGGCCCGACGGCGCGGCCGTCCTTGTCGAGTACACGGATCAGGCCATAGGCGAGATTGATGATGCTGCGCGGCTTGGCGTCGATCGGCGGCTTTTGCGCCGCGCCCGCTTCGGGGATCACCAGATTACCGAATTCGGGCACGTCGCCCGGCCGGTGCCTGGGCGCGGGAATGCGAAGGCGGAGTTTGCCTTGGTTACGCATGGAGGTCTCCGAGACCGGGCGCGTTTCAGCTTGGCAAGCTACCACAAGCCGGCGCGAGGATGTCATCTTCTAACGCCTTGATCGATCGCAATCCGGCGGCGCGCAATGCCGCAATATCCTGTTAGGATCGGTCGGCGGAGAATAACTTCCCGCAACACTTGCCGCAAAGCGTGTCGCCAATGCTGACGGCGTCGTCAAGCACGGCGCCGGCCGAATCTGGCCTCGTTTTCAAGCCAGTGCCGTGACCATCGTCTTGCTACGATTCTTCCACAGCGCCGCGCCACCTTTCAAGCCAGCGATGTTGGAGACGATGCTCGTCTTGGGCGGCAGCTTGATGGTCAGATGCCGCGTATTACCGCCGCCGATATACATATGGTCATAATTGAGCAGCGTGTGCAGATAGGGCAGCATTTTCGCCACGCGCTTGTTCCATTTCTTGACGCCGATGCGCTTGAGCGCCTTGTCGCCGAGATAGGCGTCGAAGTCCTTGCCGTTGTGCGCCGGCATGTGCGCGATTTCCAGATGCGGCATCAGATCGCCGTCGTGATACAGCGCGGTGCCGAAACCGGTGCCCAGCGTGACGACGAATTCGAGCCCTTTGCCCTTGACGACCGCGAGCCCTTGCACGTCCGCATCATTGGCGAGCCGCGCGGGCTTGCCACCGAGCTTTTTCGACAAGATGCCCGCCAGATCGTAGCCCGCCCACATCGCGGTGCCGAGGTTCGGTGCGGTGAGCACGCGCGTGCCGCGCACCACGCCGGGAAAGCCGATCGAGATGCCGTCGAACGGCGCGATCTGCTTGGCCATTCCGACCAGCGTCGCGACCACGGCCTTGGGCGTCGCCGGATGGGGCGTGGGCACCTGCAGATGCTGGCTGATCAGTTTGCCATGCGGATCGATGACGGCGGCCTTAAGTCCCGTCCCGCCGATGTCTATGGCAAGAATGCGTTTGTGCATTTTCTGGGGCGCTCCCTTTTATCGATTATAACAACGCGGCGGCGGCGCGGTCCATCAGCCAAAAGACTTCACCTTGCGGCGCGAGCAACGCGCCGGGAAGGTTTTTGTCGCCTGCGCGCACGCCGCGCACCGCTGCGGTCTTTTCCTTGCCAGAGACCAGAAAGGCGACGGCTCTGCTGGATTCGACGGCAGGGAAGGTGAGGGTGACGCGGATTTCCGGCCGGCCCGTCGGCACGGCAAGCGTCCAGCGTTCGGTTTCGTGCAAACTCTCTTGGCCGGGAAACAGCGAGCAGATATGCCCGTCGTCGCCAAGCCCGAGCAGCATCAGATCGAAGAACGGTCGCGCGGGATCGAAAGTATCCGCACCGTATTGCCGTTTCAGCAACGCTTCATAGGCGCGCGCGGATTGCTCCGGCGTGCCGTCGACCGGCCAAGGATGCTCCGTATGCGCAGCGATACGCGTCAGCAGCGTGTCGTGCGCCAGGCGGTAATTGCTCGCCGGGCTGTCGTGCGGCACGAAGCGCTCGTCGCCCCAATAGAATTCGACCCGGCGCCAATCCACTCCCGCGCGCACGGCAAGCCGCTCATAAGTCCGGCGCGGCGTCGCTCCGCCGGTAAGCGAAAAGAGGAACGTGCCGGCGGTGGCCGCGATGCGCCCCGCGATCCATTCCGCCGCGTAGTCCGCCAGCGCGCCCGGGTCAGGCAGGATCGCATCGCTCACGCCTGCTTGCCTTCGAGGTGTCCGCCGAATTCGTTGCGCATCGCCGACAGCAGCTGGTCGGCGAAGTCGCGCTCGATGCGCGAGCGGAAGCGTTCGTACAGCGCGGCCGTCAGCACGTTGGCGGGCACGGCCTCTTCGATGGCGGCGGCGACGGTCCAGCGCCCTTCGCCCGAATCCTCGACATAGCCCGTGAAGTTCTCGAGGTCCTTGTGCTTGGCGAGGGCATGCGCGGTCAGATCAAGCAGCCAAGACGCCACCACGCTGCCGCGCCGCCACACTTCCGCGATGTCGGCAAGCTCAAGCGTGTAGCGCTGATCGGCGGGCAGGCTCGCCAGCGCGCGCTCACGCAGGACGTGGAAGCCTTCGGCATAAGCCTGCATCAGCCCGTATTCAATGCCGTTGTGCACCATCTTCACGAAATGGCCCGAGCCCACCGGCCCGGTGTGCATATAGCCTTGCTCGACGCGCGGATCGCGGCCTTCGCGATTTTGCGTTTTTTCGATCGTGCCTGCGCCCGGCGCCAGCGCCGCGAAGATCGGATCGAGTCGGTTGACCACGTCTTTCTCGCCGCCGATCATAAGGCAGAAGCCGCGTTCGAGTCCCCATACGCCGCCGGACGTTCCGCAATCGACATAATGGATGGCTTTGGGCTTAAGGTCCGCGGCACGGCGCACGTCGTCTTTATAAAAGCTGTTGCCGCCGTCGATCATGGCGTCGCCGGCGTCGAGCAGCGCGGACAGTTCTTTCACTGCGCCTTCGGTGATGGCGCCGGCGGGCAGCATCAGCCATACCGCTCGCGGCGGGACGAGCGCGGCGACGAGGCCCTTGAGCGAATCCGCGCCTTTGGCGCCTTCTTTTTCCAGTGCGGAAACGGCCGCCGCGTTGACGTCGAACACGACGGTCTTGTGGCCTGCGCGCATCAGCCGGCGGGAGATATTCGCGCCCATGCGGCCGAGGCCGACGATCCCGATTTCCATGCCAATGGCCTTTCAACGGACTGCGGCTTCGACGGCCGCGCGCAGCGTGCGCAAGCCCTGCGGTACTTGGGTTAAATGCACGCGGATCGCGCGCCGACCGCGCTCTTCCAGCACGGCCAGATCGCCCGCTGCTTGCGCATCCTCCACCGCGCCGAAACTGTAGCCGCGGCCGGATACCTGGATGTCGCGCGCGTGATGGCAGGTGATCTGCAGGAACACGCCCGTGGCCGGCCCGCCCTTGTAGGCTTGGCCGGTCGAATGCAGGAAGCGCGGTCCGAAACCGAGGCACGCGGCCGCGCCCGTCGCGTCGCGGATCACCGCGCGCATGGCATCGAGTTCCTTCGTATTCGCCTCGTTGCGCTCGATGAAGGCAAGCAGCACGGTGTAATCGCCCTTGCCCGCGCGCTTGAAGTGCGCTTTCAGAGCGGCCGCCAAAGTGGACGCGCCACTGAGCACCTTGGCGTTGGCCGGGTCGGCGTAGAGCGACACGCCGTGTTCGCTGACGAGAGGTTTCGCCGTCTGCTTGGCACCGCCCGCTTCCATCAGCGCGCGCGCTTTCACCTTCGCCGCTTCCACGTCAGGCTGGTCGAAGGGATTGATGCCGATCACCGCGCCCGCGACCGCGGTTGCGATTTCCCAGACGTAATAGAGCCGCGGCAGGCGTTCCTTTTTGTCGACATCGATGCGGATGACGGGATGGCCTTTGGCGGCCAGTGCCGATAACAGCGCCTCGTTCGCTTCTTCAACGGCGAGCTTGAGCGACACGAACACGCGGTCTGCGCCGTATTTCTCCGCCGCGCCAAGCGGCTCGCCATCCACCGGGATCAAGCCCTTGCCGTGCTTGCCGGTCGATTCTGCGACGAGCTGCTCCAGCCACGCGCCGAAACTGTGCAAGCCCTTCGAGGCGAAAATCGTCACCTTGTCGCGGCCGTGTTTGGTCGCGAGCGTGCCGAGCGCAAGACCGAGCCGCACGCCGGGATTGACCGTTGGCGGCACCAGCGCGCCGCAAGCCGCTTCCGCCGCGGAGGCTTCGGCGAGCAAGGCTTTAAGATCGAGGCCCATCGCCGCCGCGGGCACCAAGCCGAAATTTGACAGCACCGAATAGCGCCCGCCGATTTGCGGATCGCCCTTGAACACGTCGGCGAAGCCGTCGGCCGCCGCGCTTTTCTCCAGTGAGGAGCCGGGATCGGTGATCGCCATGAAATGCGCGCCGGCCCGTTCGCGCCCGATGGCGCCCGCCACGCGGTCGAAATAATAGTCCTTGAAGATGTTGGGCTCGAGCGTCGATCCGGATTTCGAGGCCACGATGAACAACGTGGTCGCCAGGGCGATCGTTTCGTCCAGCGTGCCGATCTGATCGGGATCGGTGGAATCGAGGAAATGGAAACGCGGCCGGCCGGCGAGCTGGCCGAAGGTCTCGCGCAGCACTTCCGCGCCCAGGCTCGATCCGCCCATGCCGAGCAGCACCACGTCGCTCCATTTGCCGGCGCGTGCGGCAAAATCCTCAAGCGCCGGAAGGTCGGCCCGCGCGCGTGTGGGGATGTCGAGCCAGCCGAGCCATTTTGCCTCGTCTGCGCCGGTCCACAGCGATGCGTCCTTGGTCCACAGCCGGCGGATATTGCCCTTGTCGGCCCAGCTCTTGAGCGCCCCCTTCATGTCGTCCGTCGCGGCGCCCAGTTCGAAAGCGAGCTCGACCGGCCGGCCCTGCAGCGCGTCGATCTTGTCGGCGATGGCGCCGTAAAGCTGGTCGGCGGCTTGGGCGAATTTCTCCACGCCGTCGTCCACAAGCCAGTCGGTCGCCGTCTCGAGCGAGATGCCGAAGCAGGCAAGCTCGGCTAGCGTCTTTTCCGCCTCGTCCCAACCTTGCTGAAGCGTCGCGGCCGCGTGCCCGTGATCGCGGAAGGCGGCGATGGTCTCGGGTGGCATCGTGTTGACAGTATCGGGGCCGATCAGCGTGTCGACATACAGCACGTCCGAATAAGCTTTGTTTTTGGTACCGGTGGAGGCCCACAACAGGCGCTGCGGTCGCGCCCCGCGCGCCGCGAGCTTCTGCCAGCGCGGGCCGGAGAACAGCTGCTCGTATTCCTGGTAGGCGAGCTTGGCGTTGGCGACGGCGACCTTGCCTTTCAGCGCTTCGAGCTTGTCGCGGTCGGCGGGCGAGGCGGTCTTGAGCTTCGCGTCGATCTCGCCGTCGATCCGCGAATCGATGCGGCTGACGAAGAAGCTCGCCACCGACGCCGCGCGCGACAGATCGTAGTCTGCGGGCAGCGCTTCGAGCCCCACGATATAGGCCTTGGCCACTTCGACGTAGACGGCGCGCGAGAACAGCAGCGTGACGTTGATGTTGAGGCCTTCGCCGATGAGCTTCTGGATGGCGGGAAGGCCGGCCGGCGTGCCCGGCACTTTGATCATCAGATTGTCGCGCGTCACTTCCTTCCACAGCTCGCGCGCCTCGGCGACGGTGGATTCGGTGTCGTGGGCGATGTAAGGCGAGACCTCCAGACTGACGAAACCGTCGCTGCCCTTGGTCTCGTCGTAGACCGCGTGCAGCACGTCGCAGGCGGCGCGGATGTCGGCCACGGCGAGTTGGCGGAACACCGTCCCCACGTCGGCGCAGCCGCGCTTCAAGAGATTGGCGATCTCCTCGTCATATTCGCTTGTATGGCCGATGGCCTTCTCGAAAATCGCGGGATTGGAGGTGACGCCCCTGATCCCATCCTCGGCGACCAGTTTTGCCAGCCCACCGCCGCGCACCAATCTGCGGCTGAGATTGTCGAGCCAAGGGGCTTGTCCGAAATTCGCGAGGTCTTTGAGCGGGTTCATGGGCAGTCAAATCCTATGTTGGGGGCCCGGTGCAGCTTTTATTCTAGCCTTTGGCGGGCGCGCAACGGAACACTAAAGCTGCGGCGCCGGACCGCAAAACGCCGCGGATTTGCACCTCTTGGCGCGCGAAGCTTGCTATAAGAGGCGTGATGCAAGTCCCGAAAGGCGCCCAGTATGAAACTCGCGATGTTCACCGACGGCGGACCGGCCGAAATCGGGGTGGTCGAAGGCAAAACCGTCGTGGCGCTGACGCGCGTGGCGCCGCTTTTGGCCACCGACATCGTCGATCTGATTGCGCGTTGGCATAGCGTCGAGGCCGAGGTTCGCCGCGCGGCGACGATGGGCCCCAGGCTGGCGCTCGGCGAGGTGGTGTTGCTGGCGCCGATCCCCAAACCGGGTAAGATCCTCGCCATCGGCCTCAATTATGCCGACCACATCCTCGAGACCGGGCGCGAAATGCCCACACGCCAAGTGTGGTTCTGCAAGCAGCCCACCGCCGCCAACGGGCCTTACGATCCCATCCGCCTGCCCAAGGTTTCCGAAGCCGTCGATTACGAGGCCGAGCTGGTGGTGGTGATCGGCAAGGCGGGACGCTACATCGCCAAGACCGACGCGCCGTCGCACATCTTCGGCTTTTGCTGCGGCAACGACGTCAGCGCGCGCGACTGGCAGAATGCGACCCCGCAATGGATGCTCGGCAAGTCCTTCGACACCCATGCTCCGTTCGGCCCGTGGATCACCACCGCCGACGAGGTTGACGATCCCCATGCGCTGGGCGTGCGCTCCTTTGTCAACGGCGAGAAGCGCCAAGATTCGAACACGCGCCATCTGGTGTTCAACCTCTGGGACCAGATCGAATACGTCTCCAAGGTAATGACGCTGGAGCCTGGCGATCTCATCTTCACCGGCACGCCGGGCGGGGTGGGCATGGCGATGAACCCGCCGCAGTTTCTCAAGCACGGCGACGTCGTGCGCGTCGAAGTGGACGAGCTGGGGGCTTTGGAAGCCACCTGTCTGTGCGAGGAATAGCTTACTTTTCAACGGGATAGCAAAGTTTTGCGAGTGTGGCGCTCAGGCCATATTTGGCGCCGCCTTCTTCGTTAAGATACGCCCTCTATAAAGAGGCATAGGTGCCCTTTGGAGGGATATCGCTGATGATCGCAATTCTGCGTTGGGCCGGTTCGATCCTGACAGGGGCGCTGAGCGGTCTGCTCAAATTCGCCGTGGCGATCGCCATCGCGGTGTTCGCGCTTGTACTGATCGGCTTGGCGGGCGGCGACGGTCTGCCCTCGAACATGGTTCTGACGCTCGATCTGCGCCAGCCGATGGCCGATTCCGCGCCATCCGACTTCACGCTCGGCGGCCAGGGCGTCACGGTGATGGACATCGTGCTCGGGCTCGACGCGGCCGGGCGCGATCAGCGCGTCAAGGGCGTGTTCCTGCGCGTGGGCGGCGCCGATCTTTCGGTCGCCCAGGCCGAGGAGATCGGCGCGGCGCTCAAGCGCTTCCGCGCCACGGGCAAGTTCGTCATCGCCCATGCCCAGGGCTTCGAGGCGAGCGGGCTCGGCGATTATCTCGCCGCCGCCGCCGCCGATCAGATTTGGATGCAACCCAAATCGTCTTTTTACGCGTCCGGCGAGGGCGGGGGCGAATTCTTCCTGCGCGGGCTGCTCGATAAGATCCAGGCGGAGCCGCAGATGGCCCAGCGCGCCGAGTACAAGAGCGCGGTCGACGAATTGACCCAAACCGCGATGACCGACGCTGACCGCGAGCAGCTCACGGCGCTGATGCAGTCCTGGTATGACAATGCGATTGAGGCCGCGGCCCAGGACCGCAAGCTCGACCAAAAGGCGATGATCGCGGCCTTCGAGGCCAGCCCGCAATTCACGGAAGACGCGCAAAAACGCGGCCTGATCGACAAGATCGGCTACGACGACGACGCGCAGAACGCGGCCCTCGACTTGGCGCGCGCCGGCGCCAAGACCGTCTCCATCGGTCAGTTCGCGCGCGTCAAGCTCGCCACGACGCCGCAAGGCCCCGGCCCGCGCATCGCGCTGGTGGAGGCCTCGGGCGACATCGTCGACGGCAGTGCCGGCGGCGGTCTGTTCGGCAGCGATCGGCTGATCGCGGGCGACGACACGGCGCGCGCCATTCGCCAGGCGACGAAGGATGGCAACGTCAAGGCCATCGTGCTGCGCGTCGATTCGCCGGGCGGTTCGGTGACGGCCTCCGACCAGATTCTCGATGCCGTGAGGAAGGCCCAGGCGGCCGGCAAGCCGGTGATCGTCAGCATGGGCGCGGTGGCCGCGTCCGGCGGTTATTTCATCGCCACATCGGCCGACAAGATCGTCGCCGAGCCAGGCACCATCACCGGCTCGATCGGCGTCTTCACCGGCAAGGTGGCGATTGGAAAATCGCTCGGCCTGATCGGCGTCGGCGTGGGCGAAGTGGGCGTGGGCAAGAACACGCTGATGAATTCCGGCGTCACGCCGTATACGGACGAACAATGGAAGGCGCTGAACGCCGAGGCCGACGCGGTCTATGCCGATTTCAAAGAGAAGGTGTCGAAGGGCCGCAAGCTCAGCCTCGATCAGGTGCAGGATGTGGCGCGCGGGCGGGTGTGGTCGGGGGCCGACGCCAAGCAGCGCGGCCTGGTCGACCAGCTGGGCGGCTTTTGGACGGCGGTGGATCTGGCGCGCAAGCTTGCCCGCTTGCCGTCGGGCGAGCGCGTGGTGTTCGAACGCTATCCGCGGCGCAAGGGCTTTTGGGCGTCGCTGGCGGGTCTTTTCGGGCCGTCCCAGGAAGTGCGCGCGATCGAGAATTTTACCACGTTGATGAACGCGCCGGTGGTGCAACAGGCCGCGACCGCGGTGCGCGCCATGCCGCGTTCGGCGATAGAGCTTCGGGCCGTGGGCCTGCCGCAGTAAGGCTCTAGGAACTCGACCACATGCGTAGCAAGTTCTGCCGCACGACATCGAGCCGCACCCGGCTCAGCCAATCCATCTTGAGACCTTCCAGCGCGGCGATCTCGTTCAGTTCGTAGACCATCGTGCGTTTGGCCTCATCGGCGATCAGGCTTTCGATAAAGGTGATCGAGACCAGGCGCGTACCCGAGCGCACCGGGCGTACTTCGTGCAGCGTGGTGGAGGGATAGACGATCGCTTCACCGGGCGCGCCCTTCACCACGATCGGCCGGGTTCCGAGATGGATGACGAGTTCGCCGCCCTCGTAAGCCGACGGCTCGGCGACGAATACGGTGCAGGACAAATCCGAACGCAGGCTCGCCGTCGCCATCGTGATATAGGCCGCGTCGGCATGGGCGCCGTATTTCATGTCGGGCTCGTAGCGGCACAGAAGCGGCGGCGCGATCCGTTTGGGAAACGCGAAATCGCGGAATTCGCGCGAGCGGGCGAAGGCCGCTGCCACCAATTGCGAGGTTTCGCCGTATCGCGGATCGGCGTGATCGGCTTGGAGATTGTCCTTGGTGAGGTTGGCGGGATTGGAGACGCGCCCTTCCACGAATTTCAATGCGCCCGCGAGCGCGGTGAGCCGCGCCACCTCCGCCGCCGTCAACAGATTCTTCAGTTCGAGGAACATCGTCGCTTTCCCCTCAGTCCCCCCATTGCTTGATCCGCGTGTCGTAGGCGTCGACCGCCTCGATCATCGCGGCCACCAGGCCGCGCTCCTCGGCCGACAGCTCGGGGCGCCAGATGTCGAAGATCAACACCACGCGCAGTCGGTCGCTTCTGTTCCATGCTTCATGCTCGATCGTGTCGTCGAAGGCCCAGAGCTTGCCCTTGATCCATTCGCGCGTGTCGTTGCCGACGCGCAAGGTACAGTTGCCGGGCACGATCAGCGGCAAATGGCAAATCAGCCGCGTGTTGATCATGCCGGTGTGGGGCGGAATTCTCGCGCCGGGCCTGAGCGCCGAGAACAGGATCGAGGGTGTGCGCCCCTTAATGCGACACAAGGGAACCTCTTTGAGCGCTTCGAGCGTCCTGGGGCAGCGCCTGGCGTTCTCGGTCACCTCTTCGCCGTTCTTCCAGAGGAAGAACGCAGTCCAATCCGGGTTTCCGATCATGCCGGAGGCGTCGATATTGGGTCGGTTCGAATAGCTCTCGACATAGGGTGAGAATGCGTTCGGCCCTTCCAGGACGCCGACGAGTTCCCTGCGGATGTCGCTGGCCGCGGCCTCGACACCGTCGATCCAGGCGAACGCGGTCCAGTCGTAGAACTGGATCTGCGGCAGCTCGGGGAAATAGTAGTGCTGGGGCTGTTGGTAGTAGATCTGCTTCTTGCCCAGCGTGAGATCGACGGAGTGGGCGAAGCGCGCGGACGACCGCGCGGGATCGAAGCCGTGTTCCGCGAGACTTGCTTGCAGATAGGCCTCGTAACGCCGTGCATGGTCTTCGCAGGCTTTGCGCGCGCGCGCGACGTCGGCTTGTAGAGGTGCGGGGATTCTGTCCTGCGGCGAAATCCGCTTCACGGCGGCCTTGTAGAACGACACGGCAGCGCGGCTGTCGCCGGCCTCGGCGAAGTCGTCACCCTTCAGGATCAGCGCCTGAACGTTGACGGGATCGGTCGCCAGCACGCGTTCGACCGCCGACATCTTCGCGGCGCGATCGCCCAATTGGCGGCACGCATAGGCAAGGCCGAGCCAGACGCTCTTGTCCGCCAGCCCCGCAGAGGTCGCGCGCTCGAAGAGTTCGCGGGCGCGCTTGGCGTCGCCCTGTTGCAGCGCCTGCGACGCGGAGAGCGTCAACGCACGAACGTCTGTCGGAACTGGCTTCATCGTGGTTTCCGCCGGCCAGCAAAACCCCTGCGCCGCATAAGGTCAAGGTTACGCCGGTTTCTGGGCAAGGAAATGATACATCTGCCCGAAGGCGTCGGGGTTCTCCTGCTCGAAGCTGGTCCAAAGATCGAGATTGGCGGGATCGGCCGTCCGACCGAAACGCCGCGCGAAGGCCTGATAGAGGCCGCCCTGGGCGGCAAAGCCCAGGAAGCACAGGCCTTGCGCACCGACAAGCTCCTTCAATCCCGTCATGGTGAA
>Ga0326728_10025005_pt1 | contig 10742 bp, 8 predicted proteins | sample MB3enrmetagenome_FD_207602 | JGI IMG/M metagenome (GOLD analysis project Ga0326728, IMG submission 207602) | Lab enriched peat soil microbial communities from McLean, Ithaca, NY, United States - MB31MN | ecosystem: Environmental > Terrestrial > Soil > Wetlands > Peat | place: USA: New York...
GTGCGCTTGTGGGGTCTCCAAGCGGAAATGGCGCTAATAATGCCGGCCTTGGGGTGATATGGAATCCTACTCTAGTCGCGCCAGGCGGTACCAGTGCGACGTTGTCGTTTCAATCAGATGACGCGCCGGTCTTGGGCAATGCGAGCGCGAACGGCAACCCAGTCAATCCTGCTCCGTGGTCTTCATACGCTGGTTCACAAGTTCCCGTTCCGAATGCCCCTGATTCAACGAACACCATCACCCTGCTTGCCTGTGTCTTGCTGCTCCTGCCGTTTGGATCCGCCATGAGGAAGAAAGCCGGTTCGTCATAACAGGCGGCCTCTTTAAGGAAAGAAAACGATGCAATGCGATCAGGCGGAACTGGCCCGTCAGTCCCGCGTGATCGCCCGGCTATTGTTTTAACACCTCGATATTGCCGCCCTCGGTTGCCAGTTTCAGCAACGGCCCGCCGCCATTGATCGTTCCCTTTAACGTGCTGTTATGGAACTGGCCTTGGACTTGAACCGGCAAATCCGTCCTGACCGAGCCTCCGTCACTGTGGGCGTCAAGCGTGACTGCGGCGCTGCCTGGAAGCCGGGCGGTGACGCTGCCGCCTTCGGTGCGGAGCTCGCAATCCGCCTTCGGCGCCGCGGCAAAGTCGGCGGACACTGATCCGCCTTCGGTAGTCGCCCGGACGCGTGAGCCTGTAAATCGTTCAATCGTGATGCCTCCGCCTTGAGTTTGGATCAGTAATTCGTTCTTGCAGGACACAGCGCGAATGCCGCCGCCTTCGGTTTGACCGTTTACTCTTCCATCAATGTCGTTGAAATCCAAGCTGCCACCCTCGGTCTTGACATCCGCGTTGCCATGCAGACTGGCAACCTTGATGCGCCCCCCGGACGTTTCCAACCGCACGTCAAATTTTCGCGGCAGAGTAATTTCATAATGAACATTCAGATTGGGTTCGCTCAACCAGCCCCAAAATGAGTGATTGGAAAAACTCGGAGGCTCGTGGGTGGTGATGGAAACATCATTCCCGGTCTGTTTCAGAACCAGACGCTCTTCTTTCAACATTCTGGTTGCTTCGGAATCGTCGGCCCGTGTCACTTTGCGGTCCACTTGAATTTCAACGGTGTTTTGATCAGAACCGGTTACATTAACGCTGCCGCGATCCACTTTCATCGTCAGCTTTCCGCCCGGTTCAACCAGCAAGGACTTGGAAAACTTTGCTTCCGCACCAACTTCGATCACCTGATTGATTTTATTCGCGCCCACCAGGGAACCCTTTGCGAGTCCAGGATTGGTCTCGGGCATGTTTTGCAAGGGCGCGCTGTTGGATGTATTGCGCATCGGTTGCGCCGGTTTATCAGCTTCATCCCAACTCATGAACGGCTCGGACAATCTCGATAACTTCGATAGCTTCGACAAATTCGACAGGCTCGACAGATTCGGTTCATCAGTTTCACCCCAACTCTTGGACGCCTGGCGAATAAAGAGACTCAATGTAAAGAGGATTACGATGGCTGCGGCAGCCACTGCCGACCATTTGAGCGTCGTTGACAAAGGAGAGTTTGAACGGTTCGCAAAGGTTTCCCGCACATCGGCGCGCATCAAAACGATCAAGGCCCATATTCCAATGGGAAACCCAATCAGACTGCAGGATATGATTGCCACGATCGCCGCGGCAACGGCCCACGCATAGTTTCGGATTTCCATCATTTGGATGGCGCCGAACAGTATCACCAGGGCAGGAATTATTTTGAACATCACAACGCTGAAACCAACCAGGCCACCCAAATGAAAAGGCAGATGGATTCCGAAATGTCCAAAAATCGTTCCGAGCCACCCAAAGGCCGTCAGCGCTGACAGCAGCTTCCATAACCCGGCGACCATAAGGCCTGCGGCGGGCGCAACAATCATGCCCATCCTGTCACCGGACGGTTTGCCACTCGGTATCGGCGGGCTTGGCGGCCCGCCACCAGATGGTTTGTGGTCAGGTTTCGGCTCGCTGGCATTTGGGTCAAACCAGTTGGTAATTCTTCTTCCTTCGCCATCCGTGAACACTTTGCACAGAATCAATATCCAGTCGACCGTGGCCCAGATGAGGCATCCGCAGATGAAGGCCGCCAGAAGGATTCCTGTGACGGGTTCCCAATTCTTCCCGAAAGTGGCGCAGGCCATCGTTAAAATGACACATCCACCCAAAGCAGCCAGTTGCAGGAACGCAGTCCAGATTTTCCCAACATAGAACCGGTGCGCGCCGAACACTCCGAAAAAGAAAGCCAGAAGAAATGCCGGAAGGATTATTTTGTCGCTCCTTGCCCCGGCTGTTGCCGTGGTTGGGGGAACTGACGGCGGCACCGCGTCAGGCCTCGCGCCGGCTGGCACGCTGGTGATGGCCTCCACATCCGTCTTCACCTGGCTGGCGTGCTGATAACGCCGTTCCGGTTCCTTCTCCAGAGTGTGCAACACGACTTCGTCCAGCCGCACATCCATCTGCACTTTCTTCGACGGTGGCGCGAATTTGCCCAGCGGCAGTTCGCCGGTGAGCATTTCATAGAAGACGACGCCCAGCGAATAAATGTCCGCGCGATGATCCACCGTCTGCGGTTTTTCAATTTGTTCCGGCGCCATGTAATGGGGCGTGCCCATCACATCCTGCGCGCCTGTCAGCGAAATCTGGCCGGCTGGCACTCCGACCATTTTTGCGATGCCGAAGTCGGCGATTTTCACCCGGCCTTTTTTGTCCAACAGGATGTTTTCCGGTTTGATGTCGCGGTGAACGACACCTTCATTGTGTGCAAATTGAAGCGCTTCGCAGATTTGTGGAACGATGGCCACCGCCTGTTCCGGCGACAACCTTCCGGCCTGTTCCACTTCGCGTAAGTTGGATCCGTCCACAAATTCCATCAGCAGGTAATGCAACGCGCCCGCCTTGCCGAAGTCGTATACCGCCACGATGTTCGGATGATTCAGACGCGCCAAAGCCCGCGCCTCGCGGTTGAACCGTTCGGCGAAACCAGGGTCGCCCGCCACCGCGGGTGGCAGTATTTTCAACGCCACAAAACGCTCCAGCGCCGGTTGTCGGGCCTTATAGACCGCTCCCATGCCGCCCTTGCCGATGAAGCTGAGAATCTCAAGCTGCGGAAAAAGTTGGGCGAGTTCCCCGACCGGCGGCGGCACGAATCGCCCGCCGGTGCCTTCGCCGGCCGCACCCGGTTCGGTTCCGGTGGGAAGGCCGGATTTGATGAGACACTCCGGACACAGTCCCAGTGGCATGTCCGGCGGCAGGGGCTTCCGGCAATTCGGACAGATTCTGGTCGTTTCCATATTTGTAAGTTCTTCCATCCTTTACTTAGGAAACCAGGGTGAAAGGTTGCGCAAAAAATCGCTATCTGTTTCCCAAGACAACAAACAGGTGCCGCAATTCTTCATCCACTTCGCCCGGTTCAGCCACTGTTTGGGCGATTTCGTCGCGCAACAACTGGCGATAGCGCTGGCGCAGCCGATGCACGGCGGACTTCACCGTGCCTTCGCTGACGCCGAGCTTTGCGGCCAGCTCTTTGTAAGGCAGAGCAGTGCGCTCGCCCACAAGACACGGATGCAGCGCGGTAAAAAGTTCCATCCGGCCTTCCTCTTCGTATGCCACGCGAAGCTTGCGCAGGACTTCTTCGAGCAATGCCAGTGCCCAGCGCCGTTCGTAGGTTTGTTCCGGCGTGACATTGTCGGCGGGTTCATGGCCGTAGCGTGTTTCGGCTACGTCGAATTGCAGCGGCACAGGCGTTGCGCCGCCGCCGCGTTTTTGCGCCCGCGCCTTGTCCCATTCATCGGAGAGAAAATGGCTCATGGCTGACAACAGGAAAGATCGAAACCGCCCCCTTTGCCGGTCGGCGCGGGCCACCCATTTGTGTTCCAGCAGGCGCGCGAAAAATTCCTGGGTCAAATCCTGGGCATCTTCCGGGGAATGTCCGCGCCGCCGCACGTAGGCGTAGAGCGGATACCAATAGACCCGGCAAAGTTGCTCCAAAGCCGCGCGCGCGTGCGGGGTATCGCTGTGTCCCGCCGCCAGCACCACCGACCAACGGGTTATGGCAAACTCAGGCTGGCGCGACATTTCGCCCTCGCCGGGAGCCGGCAGCGAATCAGCTTGAGCTTGCGTCAAATGGTCCACCGCTCGAATCTAACTCTGATCCGAACCCAAGGCCAGCCAATTGCATGAGGGAGGTTCAGGGCGCTGGCTCCCCTGCCGAGGCCTCGAGTATGAAGAACCATTGATCGCGCGACAGGGTCAGTCCGGCGGCGGCGGCGCTGCTCCGCACTCGTTCCCGATTGGTCGTTCCCAGCACCGGTATGATTCGCGCCGGATGCGCCAGTATCCAGGCCAGGGCCACTTGTTCAACCGTCGCGCCGCCCAAATCCTTTCCGACCTCCCCTAGCGCCCGCCGCACCCGGTGCGCGCGTGCGTCCTTTGCCTTCAGCAGCCGGCCGCCGGCCAGCGGCGACCATGCCATCGGCGAAACGCGCAGGCGCAGGCACTGGTCAAACGTGCCGTCGTAGAGCGGGTCGGTGTGTAAAACAGAAAATTCCAACTGGTTTGTCACCAGCCCGAACGGCAGGCGCGAGGCCAGAAGGTCAAATTGCCCCGTCGTGAAATTGGAAACGCCAAAGTGCAGCACCTTGCCCGCCTTCTTCAGCGCCACAAACGCCTCCGCCACCTCGTCCGGGTCCAGCAACGGATCGGAGCGGTGAATCAACAGCGCCTCGACCCGGTCGGTGCGCAATGCTTTCAACGATTCATCCACCGTCGCCAGAATGTGGGCGCGGCTGGTGTCGTAGTACTTGACTCGTTGCGCCGACCCGGGCGGGATCAGTTTAACGCCGCATTTGGTGACAAGTTGCAACTTGTCGCGCAACGCAGCGTCTCCCGCGACCGCGTCGCCAAAAAGCCGCTGGCAGGTGTGCCGCCCATAGACGTCCGCGTGATCGATGGTGGTGATCCCGGCCTCGACCGCCTGAAGGACCAGGGTGCGGATATCGTCACGGGACAACTGGGCGTCGGCCAGCCGCCACATTCCCAGCGCGATGCGCGAAGCAGCCGGCCCGTCGGCGGAAAAACGGATTTGCGGTACTTTCATCGGTGTATCAAGTCTGAAAAATGATCACTTTGCCAGCCAAGAGTGAATCATCATGGAGGCAGCTTCATCGCAGCCTTTCTGCGCGTCGGGACCGGCGATGTTCGTCGCCACCACGACGGAGAAATCCTTTTCCGGCGCAAGCCACATCACGACATACCACATCGTATTCGAGCCGGCGTGCGTCAACGCGTTTCCGCCCGCCCAGCCGCGTTTTGCAACGATCCAGCCACAGGCGTAGTCACCGTCAGCCGGCGGCGTGTGAAGTTTGACGAGTGTTTCCGGTTTCAACAGACCGCCTGCCTGACCACGCTGCATGTGGAAAATGGTGAAGCGGGCAAGGTCGTCGAGCGAACAATGAACGCGGCCGGCGGATGCGATGGCTGGTGGATTGTCCAACTGTAACGGCTGGATGATACCCGATTGGCGAACATGTCCCCAAGGCTGGTCAATCCCGCCAATTGTTCCCGGCGGCCCGAATCCGGCGGAGTCCATGTGCAGCGGCTTGAAGAGCCGTTCGGTAATCAATGCTTCCCACGGTTTGCCGGTGAGTTTTTCCAGCATCGCGCCGATGATGGCGTAGCCTTGGTTGGAATAAATCATCTTCGTTCCGGGCGCGGCTTCCGGCGGCTCGCTCAGGACGGCTTCGATGAATTCACGGCGCTGCCGGGTGGGCGTGCCTTGTTGTTCCCAAGCCCGTTTCCATGCGGCCGTTGGCGGCGCGCCGGGAACGCCGCCGCGATGCGTGAGCAATTGCTCGACGGTGACAGTTTCGTATTGCTTGTCCATCCTGCCCTTCAACTCGGGGAACACGTCTCCAATGGTGGTGTCCCAATGTAATTTGCCTTCTTCAATCAGCATGGCGGCGAGCGTGGCTGTCATGGCCTTGGTGTCGGAACCGATGTGAAATTCATCGTTGGTTGTCACCGGCGTGGGATTGCCCCACTTGCGGACGCCCACTGCGGCGCGTTCGCAAATCTTGCCGTCCTTCACCACCACCACCGCCAGCGCGGGCAGGTCATGCTTTCTGCGGATGACTTCGATGGCTTGGGTCATGTCATTGGATGCCGGCGGTGCAGCGTATAAGGTGAGGACACCACAGGTCAAAGCGGAAACCAGCAAAACTTCAATTCGGCGTTCATTTTTCATAATGTGAATTTTCATTCAAGGCTGGCCAGCAGCCTTTCCAGTTCTTGACGGCGCGGGTCCAGGCCCGTTCGCACGGCCCATTGGTTCAACCGATAAATGCCCCAATAAAGCACGGCGACTACCAGCGCATAAACGCACAACCCCCCAATTGTCGCTGCGACGTGTCGTGAGCGCCAAATGGCGGCGGCAATGAAAATCGCCAGAGCCGCTGCAAACGGCAGCAAATACCACCACAAAACATTTTTCAGCAGCCAAATCTGATGATTGACCTGATGCAATGAAGTTTCAATGCAGGCCTTGAGCGAATCATTTGAGGCCGGTTGTTTTCTTCGTTGCATCAGGCGATCCACCACCATGAATGTGCCAACGCCCAAACAGGCGAACGCCACCAGATACAAGGACCATACCCTGTCACGAATGGCCCAATGCAAAAACAGCCAGGTCATCAAGGCAGCCACTCCCACTTCCCGCGCATCGCGCCAGAATATTGTCGCCCGGAAATTCCGTTGGTTGCGCCGGACTTCCTTCAACAGAACGTCGGCGTCAATCAGCACTTTCGCGCCGGCGTCGTGGGATTGCCACGCCTTTTGCAACTCTTCAAAGTTCATCGTTTGCTCCTTTCAGTTGTTCCGCCAGTTGTTTGCGGATGCGATTCAGCTTCACGCCGATATAATTTTCCGAAATTCCCAGCACCTCCGCCATCTCCTGATAGCTCAAGCCGTCCAGGTGCATCAACGCCAGCGAGGCATCCACCTTGGGCAGTTGGCGGATGGCGGCGTAAAGCCGCGCCACAATTTCCTGTTCCGCCAGCGACTCCACATGGCTCGGCTGCACTTGGGGCGATACATCAAACTTCATAAACGTCTCGTGCCCTTCCCGCCGCCGGCGCTCCCCGCGACGCCAGGCCAGCGCCGTATTGAAAGCCACCCGATAAATCCACGTCGTCTCCCTGGCCTCGCCGCGAAAGGCCGGGATGGATGACCAGACTTGCAGAAGAACCTCCTGAAACAAGTCGTCCTGATCCTCTGGCGCCGCCGCGCAGCCGCGAACCACTTTCAACATCAGTCCCAGATGCGCATCCAGCCATCGCCTGAATATGGCTTCCTGCTGCTGGGCGGTCATTGAATGTTTCTGCATTCAGTTAAATAGTGACCAAACCCCGCCCCTTCTTACAAAGAAAATGCCCTTTTTTGAGTTCCACCCCGCATTATGGAACACAGCATCAACTCATGATTATATTTGAGGAATCAGCTTGACTGATTACGGAAGCAACCTGTTTCCCGTCTCATCCCCTGAATTGAGGCCTCCGGCGGCCGGAATCCCATCCAAGTCCCTCCTCTTCAAGCGGTTGCGCCGGAATGATGCCGATTACAAAAATAGTTTAAAATAATTGTTGTTCCGATCAATATGTATGCTATGATATGGTCTGATTATTGGCTAAATGAAGCCATGCCGAAAAACTGAAATGTTGAAACCACAACCAACACCCTCCACATTATGCTCAATGCCTTGAAGGACTTCATGGCCATCCAGAATGACAATCTGGACGCCCCATTGGACGTGTTGCCCACCGGCAAATTCGAACACGAGGAAGAGCCGGTCAAACCGGCCCGAAAGCGGCGGATTGTTCAAACGGCCACGAAAACCAAGCCCGACAACGTGGATAAGCCGTTGCAGGAAAGGGAGATGGAGAGCGGAAAGGAGGAGGAATCCAGCCCGGACCAGTCAAAGTCAGTCAAAGTGGGTCAAACCGATTTGGCATCCATAAGTCCGATCCGTCCGACCCGTCCGACCCGTCCGACCCGTCCCATCTCCCCGGAAAAGGATTCCGAGGCCATTGAGATTTGATTAAAATGAATCCCTTGCGAATTTCGGGCCGGTTTTCCATTGCGCAATTATGGTTTCCTCTTAGAGTTTCAGGCTGATGACGATTTCAAATCCCGAGTCCAATCCAGGCGGGTCTGTCGCAGCGGACGCGCCTTCGGACTTTATCCGCGATATTGTGGCGGCGCATGTGGCCGACAAGCGTTACCCGAAGATTCACACGCGCTTCCCTCCGGAGCCGAATGGTTATCTGCACATCGGCCATGCCAAATCCATTTGCCTCAATTTCGGCATCGCGCGCGAATTTGGCGGGGTTTGCAACTTGCGCATGGACGATACCAATCCGACCAAGGAAGAGGTGGAATATGTGGACTCGATCATCGCCGATGTGAAGTGGCTGATTGACGGTTGGGCCGATGACCGGCTGGGGCTTAAGGCGGCGGGCCAAACTCCCCAGGCCCTCACCAGCAACGGGCAACCGGACTTTTACCTGGCGCCGGCGACCGGCCCGGACTGCGGCGCAAAACTCGAGCCCTTTTATGCTTCGGATTATTTTGAGCAGATTTACGGATATGCCGTCGCTTTGATTAAAAAGGGCAAGGCCTACGTCTGCGACCTTTCAGCGGAGGATATGGACACCTGGCGCGGCGCGCCGGACCGGCCCGGACGGGAAAGTCCGTGGCGCAACCGGCCGGTGGCGGAGAGTCTCGACTTGTTCGAGCGGATGAAGGCGGGCGAGTTCCCCGACGGCTCCCGGACTTTGCGGTCGAAAATTGACATGGCGGCGCCAAATGTCTGGTTGCGCGATCCGGTGCTCTATCGCATCCGCCATGCCGAACATCATCACACCGGCCTCAAATGGTGCATTTATCCGATGTACGATTTTGCCCATTGCCTGAGCGATTACCTGGAGGGGATCACGCACAGCATTTGCACGCTGGAATTTGAGGTGCATCGGCCGCTTTACGACTGGATTTTGGAGAATCTGGACCTGCCGCGTCCCCTGCCCCATCAATATGAGTTTGCGCGCCTGAGCCTGGGCTACACCGTGATGAGCAAACGCAAATTGCTCCAACTGGTCAGCGAGAAAATCGTCACCGGCTGGGATGATCCGCGCATGCCGACCCTTTCCGGACTGCGCCGCCGCGGCGTGACGGCTGGGGCCTTGCGCCATTTTGCCTATCACATCGGCATCACCAAATACAACGGGGTGACGGACCTGGCAGTGCTGGAACACGCCATCCGGGAGGATTTGAACCGGCGGGCGCTGCGGCGGCTGGCGGTGCTGCGCCCGATAAAAGTAGTATTGACTAATTACCCCGAAGGCAAAGTGGAGGAACTGGACGCCGTCAATAATCCCGAAGACCCCGCCGCCGGCGCCCGCCGGGTGCCCTTCAGCCGCGCCCTTTACATTGACCGGGATGATTTCATGGAGAATCCGCCGCCGAAATACTTTCGTCTCCGTCCGGGCGGGGAGGCGCGCTTGAAATACGCCTACATCATCAAGTGCGACGAAGCGGTGAAGGACGCGGCGGGCAACCTTATCGAATTGCGCTGCACGGCCGATCTGGAGAGCAAAAGCGGCGGGGCGACAGCGGGGCGCAAAATCAAGGGAACCATTCATTGGGTCAGCGCGGCGCATGCGCTGGATGCGGAAGTCCGGCTTTACGACCGTCTGTTCACAATGGAGGAGCCGGACGCCGCGGGCGATTTCAAAAGTTGCCTGAACCCGCGGTCGTTGGAAGTGCTGTCCGCCAAATGCGAGCCGGGCCTGGGCGATGCCAAACCGGAATTGCGTTATCAATTCGAGCGCCTGGGTTACTTTGCGCTCGATGAGAGCAGCACACCCCAAAAGCTTGTCTTTAACCGCACCATCACGCTGCGGGACACATGGGCCAAAGATAAACAGAAGGGATGATGGGGTGCCGATTTCCGGCTCCTAATCCTAATCTTAATCTTAATCCAATGAACCACTGCACGAAGGAGATTAAGATTAGGATTAGGATTAAGATTAGGAGTGGCTGCCCAAAAATTGAGTGAACCCTTTGTTTGTACAAATTACATTTCGGCGGGCAAAACTGGCGATGATGGGGCTGCTCTGCCTTGTCATGCTCGTGTGTTTTTCGGGTTGTCAGGCCTTCAGTTTTTACCGGCAGGCCATCGCGGGCGAATACCAAATCCTGGCCCATCAAGAATCGATCACCAACCTGATGGCCAATCCGAAAACGCCGGCGGAACTGAAGGCCAAATTCGGGCAGGTCATAAAAATCCGGAGGTTTGCGGCGGAGGAATTGAAATTGCCGGTCGATGACGCCTATCTAAAGTACACTGATCTGCGCCGGCCTTGCGTTGTGTGGAATGTCAACGTGGCGCCGGTCCTTTCGCTGGAGCCGAAGACGTGGTGGTTCCCGGTGGTGGGTCGGGCCAGTTATCGCGGGTATTTTGATGAAGCGGGCGCGCGCCGTTACGCAGCCCGGTGGGAGAAAAAAGGATGGGACGTCTATGTCGATGGGGTCGAGGCCTACTCGACACTGGGGTGGTTTCGTGATCCGCTCATGAACACTTTCATTTTTGAGCCGGAAGCGGATTTGGCGGAGCTGATCTTTCATGAACTGGGACATCGGCGCTTGTATGTCAACGGCGACACGGATTTCAACG
>Ga0326728_10025006_pt1 | contig 10742 bp, 16 predicted proteins | sample MB3enrmetagenome_FD_207602 | JGI IMG/M metagenome (GOLD analysis project Ga0326728, IMG submission 207602) | Lab enriched peat soil microbial communities from McLean, Ithaca, NY, United States - MB31MN | ecosystem: Environmental > Terrestrial > Soil > Wetlands > Peat | place: USA: New York...
GCAAGGTCAGCGACGAACAATATTCACGAACACCCCTATCTCAATTACAGCTATGCGCTCACTGGAGTCCAAGTTCTTTCTTTACTTCACTCCATGGGACACCGGGTTTGCCCGCGTTTCGATCGCGGCGTTCAGGTCGCGCAGATCCTCCAAGTCTTCGACCCTCCGGTGGAGGCGCTGGAGCTCGGAATGAAGCTGCTCCTCAGCAAGAGCCGCAGAGTTTGAACTGCACAAGCTCGGCGCTGCCCGCATCTGGTAGCGCCCTCTTATGTGCTAAAATAGACGTGTGGAAAAGACCCTTCACAAGTACACCAGCCATAAGGAAATGAAGTCGGACGAGTACCGCTACTGGCAGAGCCGGCCCGTGCACGAGCGGATGGAAGCGGTTGCTGAAATTACCCTTACGGCCTACGGGCTGAAAGGCATGGCCCCGGATGTACCAAGACTTCAAGGACCTCTTGTCCGCCTTCCACGCCCACAGCGTTAACTATCTTATCATCGAGGGCTATGCCGTCGCGCTCCACGCCCAGCCCCGCGCCACCAAGGACTTGGATGTGCTCATCAAAGCGGACCCGGCCACCGCCCAAGCGGTCTATGCGGCGCTCGCCGCCTTTGGCGCTCCCGTCGAAGATATCCGTGTGGAAGACCTTGCCGACCGCAGCAGCTTCATCCGCTTCGGAGGCGAGCCTCTCGCGGTTGACATTCATCCCGACATTCCGGGGGTTGATTTTGACGCGGCATGGCAAAGGCGCGTTGAGGCGATCATCGACCCGCAGAGTGGCCTCAAGGCGTTCTTTATTTCCCGAGATGACCTGATTGCATCGAAAATCGCATCGGGCCGAACCCGAGACCTTGCCGACGTTGAGGAACTTCGGGAGGCCGCCGATAACCAGCCGCCGGAGGCCCGATAACAGCGTCCCGAATCGACAAAGAGCAAGCGTAGCGCGGACCTGTTTTTTAGGTCCGCGGTTCTTCGTCCCCTGTCTCGGCGTGCCGTTGCGCGTGAATTGGGCGCGTGCATCGCCAGATCAAAACGGCGATTTGAATCGAAAAGCCGCGGACCTAAAAAACAATGCCTCCCCGCGGAGTATTGGCAACTGAGGCTGTTAGGCGTGCATTACCGGTTGTTTAGGAAGTTAAAAGCCTAAATCGTAGTGTAAAATAAGGATGGTGACCAACCCATAGTCGCTTGTGACGCGAGCGGCGCGGAGGGGGCACAATACGATTGGGCGGACCATCGAAGTTGGTAGCGTCCGAAGAGGTTAGCTTCTTGGCAAAAGAACCACAACATATCGAGCCAACCCACGGAATAGACTCGGAAAGGATGGCGCAAGCTGCCCAAAACGAAGCAGCCATCCGCCTTCTCCACCAATGGTTGGCAGACGAGTCGGGTTACGACGAGCGAGTATGGCCTCAACTGAAGGAGGCTATTGAAGAGGATCGCCTCTCTTACCGGAAAAGGTTCAGGGACTGACTGTGGCAATCAGAATTGTCCTTGACACCGGCCCCCTCGGCAAGGTTTCCCATCCCCGCCCCAACCGCGAGATCGCGGACTGGCTTGAACGTCTCCTCAGGGAAGGTGCGATTATTTACATCCCGGAGATCGCGGATTACGAAGTACGCCGCGAACTTATCCGCGCTGGCCTTCCAGAAAGCGTCAACCGGCTTGACCGTCTCAAGTCCGTTCTGAACTATCTTCCGATTAATACGGATGTGATGCTGAAAGCTGCTGAATTGTGGGCTCAGGCTCGGAACCGAGGGACGCTTACGGCCGACCCCAAAGCGCTCGATGCCGACGTCATCCTAGCCGCCCAGGCTCTGCATGTTACAGGCTCAGTCGCGACAGAAAATGTCGAGCACCTCACTCTTTTCGTCGACGCCAGAGACTGGCGATCTTTCTGAATCCCCACCCCATCGATTCGGGGTTTGCGGTTTCTGCTGCATTGACAGCGCATACAACGTGGTCACGGCTGGCGTATGTTTCCGTCTCGCGCGGACGCTACGATGCGGAGATTTACACCAACGACGCGGAAAAATTGGGCGGAGAGTTGAGCCGCGCTGTTTCGAAGGAAACTGCTTTGGAAGCTGGGCATGAAATGGGAGCGTGCACCGCAGTTACCGCTTGTATACCTCGCTTCGATGACGGATTCGCGTCACCTCCACTCGGGACATTGCGTCGTCGATTGTGTACACTACGCGGTAGTCACCCACGCGGATGCGCCACTCCTTATCGCCGCCTTTCAGCTTCTTGCAGCCAGGCGGCAGGGGATTGGCGACGAGATTTTCCAGGCGCGGAGCGATGCGCGCGATCACTGGGCTGGGCAGCCTCTTTAGTTCCTTCTCCGCACTGGAGGTCAGTGCGACATGGTAGTTAGCCACGGAGCCTTCCGCTTTTGATGAGGTCCGCCTTCACCTTCTCCCACGGGATGCGCTTTTCATCCCGCCGCGACCGGGAAACCAGGACGTCCTCGACGTCCTCCCAGAGCGCCCTATGCTTCTTGAGGTCGATTACCGCCGCTGTCTTGCGGCCCTTTTCGTCAGTGATAAACTGAATTCCGGTCATAGACAGTGCTCTCCTTGGGTTCCTATTCTCACTCTAATTTTGCCTCCTGTTCCTGTCAACCTGATAGTACAACACAAGGTCCTTCATGTGGGCCTTTGGCTGCGCCGCGACCTGCCACAGCAGCCAGGGAGCCACCGCCGCCCGCGTGCTGGTGCACGTGGATACCGAACAGGCCCACGACCAGCTTGTCAATTCACGGCTGGCGCATGTCTTAGTCCCGCGCGGGCGGGGACAATCGTGTCCCGTGTCCCGTATCCCGTGTCCCGGTGCTTACACGAATGACGCACAGAAATTGGGCGAAGAGTTGTGCCGTGAAGTTTCGAAGCAGTCCGCATTGGAAACCGAGCATGAAATGAGTGGCCGAGACCATATCCTGCCTATTCGAGGGATTTCCGGTGCGCTCCATTCCCGCTTGGGCTATACTTGATTCATGCAGGTTACCCTCACACCGCAAGCTGAACAGTTGTTGCGTGACGCTCTGGCTCGGAGCCCCGGAAGCTCCGCCGCCGAAATCCTTGAGCAGGCACTGGCCGGGCAACTGCCGCGCACGAATGACGCGGCGATAAATGATTCCCTCCGGGAACGGCTCGAGAGCCTGCCCGGCGTCAAGCTGCCTGCCCATTGTCCCCCCCGATTCAAACCCGTCGAGTTGCTCCAGGTGGAAGGTGAACTGCCCTCCCAACGGCTGGTCCGGGAGCGCCGGTGACCCTTTTCTATTTGGACTCCAGCGCTTGGCTGTAGCGCTACTTCCTGGAGCCGGGCAGCGGCTGGATGATGCGGCTGTTCCAGAGCGGAAATCCTCTGGCAAGCTCGGTTCTGGGTTACATCGAGGTAGCTTCCGCTCTGACCCGGCAACAGGTGCCCAGGAAACTGGATGAAGATAAACTGGCCCGACTCCAACAACAACTGGAAGAGGACTGGGGCGACCTGACGGGATTTCCCCTCACAGACGAAACAGTGGGTCGTGCTGTTAGGCTGGCGCGAGGGTATAAGCTCCGTGGCGCTGATGCAGTCCACTTGGCCACGGCTTTAGGCGTGAACGATGCCTTGGTCGGGACCGGAAACTCCCTGGTCTTAGTTGCCTCGGATGAAGACCTGCTCGCCGTGGCGCAACAAACGGGGCTAACCGCCGAGAACCCCGCAACCGCAGCATCCCCCTAAAGGTGATACGCAAGCAAGCGGACCGTGGCGGGAAACTGTCTTGTAGTCCGCGGCTTTTCGGCCTTGTGCCCCGCGAGGCGGACGCGTAGATTATCGCGGTGTGACGTCGGCGCCTGCCGTTTCGGTACGACCGATTGGGCTTGGTAACGGTCGCGCACTCCTGGCCCTTGACGGGCGCACGCGGATTTGAAAATGAATGGCTCGATTCCGGATGAAATGCCGCGGACCTAAACCGCAGGTCGGCGCTACCTGCTTCTCCTGGCGCACCGATGTATGCGCCACCCGCGCGAAGCTCATTGCGGATAGCGCGCGCGAGGAATACAATGTATCATCGGAGTTCGGAAATGGACCAGGGCGAGGCATCGTCTAGCTCTGATTCAAGACGCAGCGTGAGAGGTTTTGCAGAATAAGGGAGGCCAAGATTGCGAGGGTGGTACGAGTTGAAATTCTCCTGGGAGTTCCGTTCAAAGTTTGGAACTGAGTTCCAGGATTTCTTTGCTTCCATAATGGAACGCGGCTACCCGTCGGATTTTCAAAAGGTCAAACCATATGGCAGGCACGGAGACAGAAAATGCGACGGCTACCATCAATCGCTGAAGCGCATCTACCAAGTCTACGGTCCTGAGAAGATGCAAGTCACGGAAACGAATTCCAAGATCGACGACGATTTCCATGGGGTACTCGAACACTGGAAGGACAAAATGACTATTTGGGTCTTTGTCCATAACCAGTGGCGGGGCATACCGGCTGAAGTCCTAAAAAAACTCTTGGAACTCGATGGGACTGATGGGGTCAAGATCCTGCGTTGGTGCGAACCGGAGCTCCGCGATGAATTCTTTCGGCTGCCCGGGGACGTTCAGGCGCTGCTGTTAGGCCCAGCCCCAACTGCCCAAGTCATATCGAGGGTGGAAATGCGCGATGTCATGCATGTCGCCAACGCGATAGCACAGGAAGAAATTCCTCCAGCCGGAGAGATCCACGAGGTACCGGCAGGAAAACTAAAGGTGAACTCCCTTTCTATCGATGTCCAAAACCTACTTAAAATGGGGAGCGTAAGGTCAAAACTGGTCAAGAAACTCTTCGCTGAGTGGCACGAACCTGAGCTTGGGGACCGAATAGCTAGGACTTTCCGCTCAGAGTATGAAAGACTTAGGTCCAGCGGAATAATGGGCGACGAGTGTTTCCGGCATTTGTGGACATTTGCCGGCGGCGGCATTCAGCCTTCTATGAAACTCGAGGCGGCGGTGCTGGCGCTGCTTGCTTTTTTGTTCGAGGAGTGCGACATTTTTGAGAACGCATAGACGAGGAATCGAAATTGGTTTTGCCTACTAAACGGCTCCCAGAGGATCGGGCTCTGCTGGCCATCGGCGCAGATACCTTGCAGATGCTCTCGCGCCCCCTGACAGTTTCGAAGCTGTGGGAGGAAATGAAGCGGAAGCGCACGAGTCGAAACACGTCCCTCCCGTTCGACTGGTTCGTCCTCGGTCTGTCCTTCCTATTTGCGATAGGGGTTATTGATTTGCGTGATGGAAGATTGTTTCGGGTCGGGAAATGATCCACCGCATATTCAGCACGCTGAAGAGCTTTAAGGAACTCCACTTCAAGCCGGGGCTCAATGTTCTCCTTGCCGACAAGGGGCCCCGGTCCACTGCAAAACATACTCGCAACCGAGCGGGTAAATCGAGCGTCCTGGAGATCATTCATTTCCTTACCGCGGCTGAGTGTCCCGACGATTCTATCTTTCGCTGCCCCGAACTAATCCAACATCGGTTTGGGATGGAATTCGACCTGGCAGGCCAGACGGTTAGCGTCGAGCGGTCCGGTGCCTCCCCCAATGACGTTGTCGTTTCAGGCGGTGATAGCTCTAGGTGGCCGCTTCAGCCCGCGCTGTCTGCTGAAAAGGGGGAAACAATTCTCCCAGTAAAGGACTGGGCGAGAGTACTGGGAGCGCTTGTGTTTGGGCTCGACGACGCGACGGGGAGGTCTCGGGCACCTTATTCACCTACCTTCCGATCACTCTTTCCCTATTTCGTCCGCCGGTCGCCGGGAGGGTTTTCCGAACCGCACCTCCACTTCGTCCAGACCAAACCTGCGGTATGGCAGGTTGGGGTCTCTTACCTCCTGGGTCTTGACTGGACTATTCCTCAAGAGTGGCAGATTGTCCGGGACGAGGAGACCGAAAGTTTCCGGGTTCTGCCCGATTTCCGCGACTACGAGCGCCGTGCCGCCCAGCTAACGCAACAGATGGCGGATCTATGCGACGGGAATACGCTTGACGAGGAATTACTCGCGGAACTCGGGCGGGCGGTGTCTCAGGAGAAGCCACCTCCAATCGCTGATCTCAGACGTGCGTACGGGGAGGTCGGCATAGCTCTGCCAGAGCTGACGCTAAAGAGGTTCGACGAGGTCCAAAAGTTTCACGAGTCGGTGATTTCAAACCGGAAATCCTACCTTGAGGGCGAAATTGAGTTAGCAAAGGCTAGGATTGAAAAGCGGGAGGCCGACAAGCGGTCTATCGAATCCGAGCGGCAGCAGATAATGGAAATCCTAAAGTCGCACGGGGCTTTGGACCAGTTCTCGCGATTGCAGGCTGATTACGGTCGCAAAACGGCCGATCTTGAGTTGCTAAGAAAGCGCTTTGCGGCAGCCGAGAAAATAGAGGAGGGGCTGGCCAAGCTCAGAATCCGACGCCAGCAACTCCTTCTCCGCCTGAAGCAAGACTACACTGAACAGTCGGCCCTGCTGAATCGGGCAATCGTAACCTTCGAAGAAATCTCCAGTCAACTTTACCAAACCCCGGCGAAGTTTACCCCGACCGAGACAGCAAACGGGCCTCAGTTCAAAGTTGAAGTCCAAGGCGAACGTAGCCCTGGCATTGGCAATATGCAAATATTCTGCTTCGACATGATGCTGATGAAGCTGCTTTTTGACCGGAATATGGGCCCCGGCTTCTTGTTCCATGATAGCCATCTGTTCGACCCCGTAGATGCCCGGCAAGTGGGAACAGCCCTCGCGCTAGGGTCAACCCTGTCCCAAGAATTGCACTTTCAATATGTGGTAACCCTCAACTCCGACAAGCAGATCGAACCTCCGCCTGATTTTAGGCTCTCCGACTTCCAGATGTCCACAAAGCTAACTGATGCAACGGAGAGCGGCGGATTGTTCGGCATAAGGTTCGGGTGACGACGGCCTCGCTACGTGGACCCCGCTAGGTTTACGATGGTTGCGGCACCCCCTAAAGCGACAGCGGGTAGCGCACAGGTGCGCGTATTTTGCGTTCCTGTGCGGCTTTTCATTTCGTGTTCGCGACGAGAAACATCGTAACGCTGCTTGAATTTGGGAAGATCCACGGAGGAATCCGTCGGCTGACGGATACCTCGACGCTACCGGCTTACGGCTCAGGGAATCAGCTTAAGGTGTGGGAAACGGCGAAAGTCCTTCTTGTTGAATGTGGCCAACACCGGGGTTCTGGTTTCCTCGGCCAGAGCGACCAGATAGGCGTCCACGATTTCGATGTTGTGGGCGCCATAAATCTCGATACACCGCGAAACCACCCGCGGCTCAAGCGCCGTCACGCCCGGAGTCTCGAGGAGGGCCTGCAACAAGCCCGCGATGTATTCCCGGCTGGCGCGGTAGAACGATTCCAATGTCCAGACGACTTGGGCGATCACCAGGCTGGGGACGAGCAAGCGCAGGGTGCCCTCGCCCGCCTGCTCAAAAAGCCGTAGCGCCTGCCGGCGATGGGACGGATCATCTCCGAGAGCGTGGCGCAAAATTACATTGGTGTCCAGCAAGACGTCTTCAACCATGGGCAAGCTCCCGCGCCGTCCTCGCGGCAACCGCTTTCTTCACGCGACGCCGGACTTCCGCGTCCGAAAGCCCCGCCTGCGGAGAACGCAAAGTTCCGGCCCAATGCACGATGGTCTTCCGCACCGGGCGCACCTTGATGCCGTCGGCCTCCTCCTCAAAGGCCACCCGGCTGCCCGCCCCCAGATTAAATCGCAGGCGCAATTCCTGCGGCAGCGTCACCTGCCCCTTGACGGTCAGTCGTGATGTTTTCATACACCTTTTCCTCCAGGCTTCGGTATTACCATATCACAAACAAGTATTACTAGCAATCGGTGGTGGCAGCACGAAGCAGCGGGCAGCGCTCAATGTTTGCCGACCAAATTCACATGCAGCATCATGCCGACCGCGTCCGCATAGCGCATTAGAGTTTGAACATTGGCGCGCTCGGGCTTGCGCTCGGTCCTGCTGACCTGGGGCGCACTGGTGCCCATCTGCCGGGCGACTTGCTCCTGGGTGAGGCCTTTGCGCTTCCGTTGCTTGGCCAGAGCTATGCCAATATTGAGAACTCGTTCCTCTTCCTCGAAAGCCTTTCGCACTTGGGGCTTCTTAAGTTGCCGCTCCAGATAAGCATCCCATGAGCTCTTCATGGTGTTCTCCCCTCGACCACCGTCCTGCTCCTCGAAGAATTCAATCTGCCAACGCTTCATGGGCCGCCGTCAACGTTCAGACACAGCTTATCATATTTGATAAGCTTTCGTCCACAAGCACCAACCAGCAATCTGTGATTTCGTTTACACCAGCTCGATCGATACCCGGCGCCCAACCATTGCCGCCGCCCGCTGCAAGCTTGACAGCGTGATGTCGTTTTTCGGGTCAAGCAGACGGTCAACCTGGGTCCGGCTCGTCTTGAGCAGCGCCGCCATCCGCGACTTGGATATTTTCTTTTTCTTCATAGCCTGGGCGAGCTGCCACGCGACAACCTCCTTAATCGCCTGTGCTTGCGCCTCTTCAAAGATGCCTTCCTCCCTGAGGAAATCATCGATGCTCGAACCCATATGTTTCTTGCTCATTGTTCCAACCCCCTTTGACGCTCACGGGCCAAGGCTAAATCTTCATCAGGCGTTGTCCGTGTCTTCTTGTACCTTATAATGTACAGTTGAGCAAGCTCATTTATTTAAAGTTGGCGGTTTTCTCCTACCGTCTGGCTTGAGTTCTCCCTATCCCAAGGTCCTCTTCTGGCACCGCTTTCTCGCGGGCACGGCGAGATGGGAAAGACGAGGCAGGGGTTAGGGATTCGGGGTTAGGGGTTAGGGAAAACGCCACCGAGGAACGCCGCATCCCGGGGGCAGTGGCGAGCGGCAAACGGGAGGACAAATCACAGATTCAAAATTCTAGAGAGAAAGGCCAGGGGAAATACAGTCCGAAGTCTTAAGAACAGTGACGAGTGACAAGTGGCGAGTGGCGAGCGGAAGAGCAAATCACAGATTCAAAATTCAAGAGAAAGGCCAGGGGAAATGCAGTCCTTGCCTACTGCCTGCTGCCTACTGACTTCTGCCTTCCGCCCCGCTCACTCCGCAGCCTCGTAGGTAACAGCCTCGTCGGCCATGGTCAAAGCCATAATGGCCTTCGCCGTGTGCAGGCGATTTTCCGCTTCGGTAAAAACCACCGAGTGCGGGCCGTCAATGACCTCGTCCGTCACCTCGTTGCCGCGGTCGGCGGGAAGGGGATGCATGTAGAGGGAATCGGGCCGCGTTAATTTCATCTTGGCGGCGTCACAAATCCAGTGGCGATACTGCTTGGCGATGCGCAGGGATTCCTCGGGCTTCGTGCCCATGGTGTCGAGGCAGCCCCAACTCTTCGGAATAACGATGTCGGCGCCGCGGAAGGCCTCGTCCATGCTGTCCACCACTTCGAACTTCACGCACGCCCGCCGCGCGTTCTCCCGAGCCGCCTCCAGCGTTTCCGGCATCAGCCCGTATTCGGGAGGATTCGCCAGCACCACATCCAAGCCAAATCGCGGCATCAGCATGATCAGTCCCTGCGGCACGGAAAGGGGCTTCGCGTAACTCGGGGTGTACGCCCAGGTCACCGCCAGCTTCCGCCCGCGCAAATTCTTGCCGAGCTTCTCGCGAACCGTCATCAGGTCCGCCAGGGTTTGGCAGGGATGGTCCACATCGCATTGCATGTTGATTACCGGCGCGTCGGCCCAGCGCGCCACCTCGCGGATGTACTTGTTTCCTTCTCCGGGAATCAAATCGTGCCGAATGGCAATGCCGTGCCCGTAACTCGAAAGGATAATGCCCGTGTCCTTGGGACTCTCACCATGCGATACCTGCATCACGTCGGCCGTGAGGAAATGCGCGTGGCCGCCCAGTTGCGTTATCCCCGCCTCGAAGGAGTTGCGGGTGCGCGTGGACTTGTCGAAAAAAAGCAGGAAGATCGTCTTGTCCGGCAGGTGACGGTGAGGAATGCGGTTCTTGAATTTCCACTTGAGATCGGCGGAAACTTCCAGCAGGGTTTCAATCTCTGCATCCGCCCACTCCTGCGTGGTGATGTAATCCTTGCCTTTGAAGAGCGCTTGCTTGGTGGTCACGGGTTTGCTCCTTTTAATCGCGTACGAGGGTTCGAGCGTTTAGAGCGGCCGAAACTCGACAGTAGAGGCCCTCTTCCTTCAGCCAACCGTCAAACGTTGATCCCTTGTTTTCTCGTCTCATTCCGCTTGCCCTTTGTTAAGAAAGACCGAAACTCGAAATTCGAAACTCGCAAGCTATGTAGCGAGTTTCGAGTTTCGTCCCTGACACCTGGCACCTGACACCTGGCGCCTTTCATAGCCCCGCAACATTGGCAAAATTCACATGCCGTGGGTCGCGGATGGATTCCACCAGCAACTTGAGCTGCAAATACGGAAGCATGTCGAGCTTGTAGCGCGCGGCGGAAATTTCTGGCTTCAGTTTCCAGCTCACCACCACATCACGGCTCGGTTGGATTTCAACTTCGGCGCTGCCGTCGGAAAACCAGGCGCGGTCGATGAGCGGGTTCAAGCTCAACAGATAAGTCGCGCTGGCGATGGTGCCGTAGATGGTGGTCTGGTCACCTTCGAATTCGATGTAAAACCCGTTGCGGCCCGCATATTTCCTGTAGGTTTCGAGGCTGCCGAAAAAGCGGGGCTTCTCGATGTAAGGGCCGCCGTCTTCAGGGCAAAACACGTCGCAGTTTCCGCAATCGTTGC
>Ga0326728_10025007_pt1 | contig 10741 bp, 9 predicted proteins | sample MB3enrmetagenome_FD_207602 | JGI IMG/M metagenome (GOLD analysis project Ga0326728, IMG submission 207602) | Lab enriched peat soil microbial communities from McLean, Ithaca, NY, United States - MB31MN | ecosystem: Environmental > Terrestrial > Soil > Wetlands > Peat | place: USA: New York...
TCCACCCGCAACGGCATCCACTTCTGGGCGCAGCGCAACGAAGAAGAAGAATGGATCGCCGCCTGCGCCGGAGCCGGTCAAACCGCCGCGACCCGCGCCTTCGCCGCTATTGAAGACGGCGGACCCATCGACTTGGTGTTTTCCATCGGCTGGGCCGGAGCACTGCGCGCCGAAATTCCCGCCGGCTCTGCCCACAACGTCGCCGGAGTCATCGACGTGAGTACCGGCGAGCGCTTTCGCTGCGACGCCGGCGCCGGAGATCTCTGGCTCGCCACCAGTCCCAAGGTGGCTCCTTATTCGGAAAAGCGCCGCCTCACGTCCACCTACCAGGCCTCCCTCGTCGACATGGAGGCAGCGGCCATCGCGCGCCTCGCCGCCATGCGCGAGATTCCGTTTTACGCCATCAAAGGCGTCAGCGACGCTCTCACCGACCGCCTGCCCGACTTCAATCGTTTCCTCACGCCCGCCGGCCAATTTCAGCTCGCACGGTTTACTCTGTTTGCCATTCTGCGTCCCTGGTACTGGCCCGCACTCCTCCGGATGGGCGAAAATAGTAAAAGGGCTTCCCAAAGCATCGTGGAGTTATTGCTCGATTTTCTCGATGCGCAATCTCTCGATGAATGAGGTCACATCGAATAACAGAATGGCTACCCAAATCTCCAACCCCAAGTTGCGACTCGACGAAAAAATTCCCTCCACCATGCGCGCCGTGGTCTATCGCGGCATCAACGATATGCGCCTGGAAACCGTTCCCGTCCCGCGCATTGGACCCGGCGAACTGCTCATCAAGATCGCCACCTGCGGCATCTGCGGCACCGATCTCAAGAAAATTCACATGGGATCACACTCCGCGCCGCGCATCTTCGGCCACGAAATGGCCGGCCTGGTCGCCGCGGTGGGCGCAGGCGTCACCAATTTTGCCGTGGGCGATCGCGTCGTGAGCTTTCATCACGTTCCCTGCGGTACATGCTACTACTGCCGCAAGAACACACCCGCGCAGTGCCCGCTCTACAAGAAGACCGGCGCCACCGCCGGCTTCGAGCCCTCCGGCGGCGGCTTTGCCGAGTACATCCGCGTCATGGACTTCGTCGTTGCCAACCGCGGCGTCGTGCGCATTCCCGATGGTGTGCCCTTTGAGCAGGCGGCGTTTGTTGAGCCGCTGAATACGGTGCTGAAGGGCACCAAATTGCTCAATCTCGCCGCTGACGATACGGTGCTGGTCATCGGCCAGGGCCCCATTGGCCTGATGCACGCTGCGCTCGCCGCGCGCACCGGCGCTCGCGTGCTCACCTCCGACCTATTTGCGGAGCGCCATGCCATTGCCGCGCGCTTCGGCCTCACCAATCCCATCCACGCGGACACTGAGAATGTGGTGGAACGCGTGTTTGCCGAGACTGAAGGCCGCGGCGCGGATGCGGTCATCCTGGCTGTGGGCGGCAACGCGCTCATTCGCACCGCCATGGACGCGGTGCGCCCCGGCGGCAAGGTGATGCTGTTTGCCCAGACCCAGCACGGCGAGGCCACGTTTGATCCCGCCGCGGTTTGTGTAGACGAGAAGACCCTGCTCGGCTCATACTCTTCTTCGTTCCCGATTCTGGACGAAGTAACGCGCCTGGTGTTCGATGGTTACCGCAACGGCTTCGATCTGACGCAGCTGATTTCGCATCGTTTCCCGTTCGAAGAGGCTGTCGCAGCGATTGAAATCGCATCCAATCCCCGGCCTGGCTCGATGAAGATTATGATGGAGCCTATGCCCGGAGCCGGCGCAGAGTAAGGAGGATTCAATGGCAGGCACGGTGAAAGACGCGATCCTCCGCGGCCGCAAGACGGTGGAAACCGTCGTCGAAGAGAGCCGTAAGAAGGTCGAGGTCGTTGTCGAGGGCGGCCTGGATACCGTCGAGACGGTCGTCGAAGTCGGCCTGAATACTGTCGACGCGGTGGTCGTCAAAGGCCGCAGGACGGTCGAATCCGCCGTGAGCCTGGGCCGCAGGACCGTCGAGCACGCGCTTCTCGGGCGCAGCACCATGCAGGCCGCCGTTCTCCACGGCCGTGAAGATATCCGCATCGAGCAGGTTCCCATTCCCAAGGCAGCGGCGGGTGAGCTGATCGTCCAGGTCGGCGCGGCGCTTACCTGCGGAACGGACCTCAAGGTCTTCCGCCGCGGTTATCACGCGCGCATGATCGTGCCCCCCGCGCTCTTCGGCCACGAGATGGCAGGGACTGTTGTCGAAGCCGGCGATGGCGTAACCGATTACGCGTCCGGCGACCGCGTGGTGGCGCTCAACTCCGCCCCCTGCGGCAAATGTTATTTCTGCTCCCACGACCAGGAGAACCTTTGTGACGATCTGCTCTTCAACAACGGCGCCTATGCCGAGTTCATTCGCATTCCCGAGAGGATCGTAAGCAAGAACACGTTCATTGTGCCGGAAAATGTGCCGCTGGAGCACGCGGCTCTCACTGAGCCTTTGGCCTGCGCCGTGCATGGATTCGAAGATTCGCGTCCCCGCAAGGGCGACATCATCGCCGTGATTGGCGGCGGTCCGCTCGGCCTGATGATTCTGCATGTGGCCGCATTGGCGGGATACGAAACCATCGCCCTGGTGAGACACGACGGCCAGGTGGATGCCGCGCGGCAGTTGGGCGCCACCCACGTGGTGCAGGCCTCTTCGATTCGCAAAGCCATCCAGGAGACGCGCGCGCTCACGCCGAATGACCGCGGCGTGGATATCGCCATTGAAGCTGTTGGCGTGACCGAGGCCTGGCAAGAGGCGGTAGAACTGGTGCGTAAGGGCGGCACCGTTAACTTCTTCGGCGGTTGCGCCAAAAACACCCACGTCGCTCTCGACACCAACCGTATCCACTATAGCGACATCACGCTGCGCGCCACCTTTCATCACACCCCGGCTATCTGCCGCAAAGCTCTCGCGCTCATCGCCAGCGGACGCTTCCAGGCCAGCGCCTTCATCACCGGCCGCGCCCACCTCTACGAGCTCAACCGCGTCTTTGAGAAGTTGATGAACCGCTCGACCGAGAGCGAAATCAAAACTGCAATCGTGCCGTAAGTCTTACCCACGCACAATTACACCGTGCCCATCCTTCCGCGTACTTTGCGAAAGGGTGGGAAAGCACGAACCTCAACCAGCATGCACTCAACTCCGCACGAAGGGGTTGCACCATCCTTTCGCGTACTTTGCGAAAGGGTGGGAAAGCACGAACCCCAACCCAAAGGTCTTGTATCAGGGCGCGAGCGGGGAACCCACCCAGTGGCTGGGTCGCGCGCCGTAAAGTCCTAAAATCAAGAGACCGGGGCTTCAGCCCCGAACCACGCATCCCACCCGAATAGCGCAAAATAGATGCAGGCTTCGCTCATGACCACCGCCGCCCAGCCCACGACCGATGAACTGCTTGCCCGCGGATGGGCCGCGCTGCCGCCCGGCTATCGCATTCCCGAAATACCGGCCACGCTCGACGAGGCCCGCGCCTGGTGCCGTCGGCTCGCCGCGTCGCACTATGAGAATTTCCATGTGGCCACGTGGTTTCTGCCCAAGCCGCTGCGGCCGCACTTTCATTCCATCTACGCCTATTGCCGCATTTCTGACGATCTGGGCGACGAAGTGGGCGACCGTTCCGTGGCCCTCGCACTTCTGGATCTCTGGGGCCGCGAGCTCGACGCCTGCTACGAGGGCCGGGCGCGCCATCCGGTCTTTGTGGCGCTGTCCGAGACCATTCGCGCCTGCAACATTCCCAAGGAGCCGTTCGCCGATCTGCTTGTCGCCTTCCGCCAGGATCAAACGGTCACGCGTTACGCCACCATGGACGAGGTGCTGGGCTACTGCCGCTACTCGGCTAATCCCGTGGGCCGGCTGGTGCTCTATGCCTGCGGCGAGGTGAGCCCGGAGACGAAAGAAGAGAATTTCCGGCTCTCCGACTCGACCTGCTCGGCCCTGCAACTCGCCAACTTCTGGCAGGATGTGCGCGTCGACTTTGTCAAGGACCGCGTCTATTTGCCGCAAGACGACATGCGTCGCTTTGGCGTCAGCGACGAGACCATCGCGCGCGGCGTGGCCACGCCGGAGTTCCGCGCTTTGCTGCGCCACGAAGTGAACTACGCGCGCTCCCTCTTCGAACGCGGCCTGCCGCTCATCGGGCGCGTCAACCGCGATCTCGCGCTCGATCTCGATCTCTTCAGCCGCGGCGGGCTGGAGATTTTGCGCGCCATTGAGCGCCGCGACTATGACGTGTTGAGCGCGCGCCCGTCTATTTCCAGGTGCACCAAGCTCGCGCTCCTCGCTCGCGCACTTGCCGGCAAAGCGCTGCCGTTTTTGCGCCTCGGTTCGGAATCTTGAGGAAAGACTGCGTGACGCCGACGGCTTCATCGAACGAACTGGCCCGGGCCTACGCGGCGTGCCGGACGATTGCAAAGCGCGAAGCCAAAAATTTCTATTACGCCTTCGTCGCGCTGCCCCTCGAGCGCCGCAATGCCATCTGCGCCATTTATGCTTTCATGCGCCAGGCCGACGACTTGGCCGACGATGAGAGCCTGCCTCGCGAGGAGCGCCGGCTCCGGCTTCATGCGTGGCTGGCCGCATGGCGCCAGGCGGCAGCCGGCGGTGCGACCGCCGATCCCGTATTTCTGGCCGTGCGCGACGCCACCGCGCGCTTCGCCATTCCGCTCCAGCTGCTCGACGAGTTGGTCGACGGCGTGGCGATGGACCTCGATCACGCTTCGACCGGCGCGCCCGACACCTACGCAACCTTCGCCGATCTCTACCACTACTGCTACCTGGTCGCGTCGGTGGTGGGCCTGGTGTGCATCCGTATCTTCGGCTACAGCGGCGCGCGCGCCGAAAAATTGGCCGAGGAAACCGGCATCGCCTTCCAGCTCACCAACATTTTGCGCGACGTGAGCGAGGATGCGGCGCGCAACCGCGTCTATCTGCCGCTCACTGACCTCGCGGCGCACGGAGTTTCGCTCGATTCGGTGCTGCATCGCGCGCCGTCTCAGCCTCCCACCGCGGCAGAGCGCGCTTTGCTGGCTTCCGTGGCCCGCCGCGCCGAAGACTACTACCGCTCGGCCGGTGAGCTGTTGCCGCTCATTCATCGTGAAAGCCGTCCTGCGCTCTGGGTGCTGGTTTCCATCTACCACGCGTTGCTCAAGCGCATCGAGCGCGCCGATTACGACGTCTTCACTCGCCGCGCCAGCGTGTCCACCGTGCAGAAAATCGCCATTCTTCTCCTCGGCCTGGCGCGCACCGCTTGGGCGCGCGTGTTTCACCACGAACCCGGCTGCCCCACATCTCGATTTTGAGATGTGGGGTAGCACGAACCCCAACCTTCCATGCGTTAACCTGATTCAGGGTGTTCTCGATGCAATTCTCCCGCCTGCGCTGCTCGCGTTTGTGCGCACTTCTTATCGTCTTTGCTCTGGCTATCGCGCCGTGCGCGTTCCGCGGGCAGGGAACCGGCTTCAATCCGGCGCTGCCCCTCACCCATGTCGACAATGGGCCGAACTCGGCCTGGGCCGAGAGCCAGCATTACCTCGTGCTCGTCTCGCTCGACGGCTTTCGCTGGGACTACGCAATACGCGACAATGCTACGCATCTGCTGGCGCTGGGCAGGGCGGGCGCGTGGGCGCCTCAGGGCATGTTGCCCAGCTATCCTTCGCTCACCTTTCCCAATCACTACACCCTGGTGACCGGTCTTTACCCCGAGCACCACGGCATTGTGGCCAACAATTTTCTCGATCCCGCCCGCGGCGCGCGCTACTCCATGTACGACAAGCAAACCACCAATGACGGTTCATGGTACGGCGGCGTGCCCTTGTGGAGCCTGGCCGAGAGCCAGGGCATGCGCACGGCTTGCCTTCTGTGGGTCGCCTGTGAGGCCAAAATTGCCGGCTTCCTGCCGTCGTACTACGCCACCTACGACGGCAAAACCCAGGCCACGCCCCAAGCTGAGCAGGCGCGCATCGACGACACCATCGCGCTCTTGCATCTCCCCGCCGCCGACCGCCCGCACTTCATCGCCATCTACTTCTCCGAGCCCGACCACGAGGGCCACGAGTTCGGGCCCGACGCGCGCGAGACTCGCGCCGCTGTGCTGCGCATGGACGCCCTGGTCGGCAAGCTCCACGCCGCGCTCGCCGCCACCGGCCTGCCCATCGATCTCGTCGTGGTCAGCGATCACGGCATGGTGAAATCGGAAGGCGCCTGGATCAACCTCGACCAGTTCGCCGATCTCTCCGCGTTCGACACCGTGGGCGACCTGCTCTACGGCAAAACCGAAGAGGATCGCGAGCGCGTCTACAACCAGCTCAAGCGTGTTTCGTCGCAGTTCATGGTCTATCGCCGCAAGGATGTTCCGGCCGATCTCAACTACAACGAGAATCCGCGCGAAGGCGATCCGGTCGTCGTCGCCACGGGACCGTTTGCGGTTCGCGCGCACGGCCCGCCCGCCGCAGAAACCAATCGCCCGCCCAACCTCGGCATGCACGGCTTCGATCCGCACCTTCTGCCCGAGATGAAGGCCATTTTCTTCGCCGCGGGACCGGACCTGCGCGTTGGGAGAACGGTTGCTCCGTTTGATAACGTAAATCTATATCCATGGATGGCGCATCTGTTGGGCCTCAATCCGCCGAAAACCGATGGCAGCCTGAACATTCTGTCGGGAACGTTGCGCGATGACGGCGTCACGCCACAAAAATAGTCGATGGCAGTCGCACCGTCTGCCTCTCGTAGGGAGGCAAGGAAAATAGCCCAGGACAAGTTCGCGCAAGCGAACGCAGTCCTGGGTAGGAAGCACAGGAAGGATCGCAGCCCCGGAGGGGCGGCGCGAATTTGAAACGGGGCTTTAGCCCCGGTCGACATTGGAAAGGCAAGTAAACCATGAGCGTAGTTCTGGGAATTGACGGCGGCGGCACCAATACACGGGCCGCCATTGTCGCCGATGGCAACATTGTGGGCAGCGGGCAAAGCGGATCCATCAAGAGATTGCGCGTCGGCTCTGAGGTGGCAGAAGCGAATCTGCGCGCCGTGCTGAATGAAGCCTTTGCGCAGGCGGGCGTGAAAGGCGTGGACGCTGCGTGCTGCGGCGTGGCCAGCGCCAGCATGCCGGGCATTCCGGAGTGGATCACCGCGGTCTTCGACGATTTCGGTGTCGAGAAATCTGAAGTGGTGGGCGATCACGTCATCGCCCTCGACGCGGCCTTTGAGGGAGGGCCGGGAATACTGCAGATCGCGGGAACCGGCTCCAATTGCGTGGGCCGCGCGCCCGATGGCAGCCTCACAACCGCCGGCGGTTGGAGCTCGCGCCTCGGCGACGAAGGCTCGGGCTACTGGATCGGCGTCAACTCCATTCGCCGCGCACTGCACGCCTATGATCGCGAGGAGCCCTGCCAGGTGATCCCCAAAGTCAGCGAGATCTGGGGCACCAACGACATGGATGAATTCATCAATTTGGGCGACAGCACGCCAGGGCCGGATTTTGCCGCACTGGCGCCAACCATCAACGAGCTGGCCGAGGCGGGCGACGCGGTTGCCGTAGGCATTCTGCAGCAGGCCGCAATCGACCTGGTAGGATTTGTGCTCCTTGTCCGTTCCAAGTTGCGCCGCAAACATGGCATCGCGGGCGAGATTCCGGTTGCCTGGACCGGCAGCGTGATTGCCAAGATGGATCTGGTGCAACAGCAGTTTTTCGCAGGGCTGCACGCGGCCGCACCCGGTATGCCGGTGGGAACAGAAGAAGTGGTCGCGCTGAAAGGTGCAATCTGGCGCGCCGAGCGCATCGCAAAGTCCGCTGGCTAATCGTGGGTCGGAACTTCCGGTCGTTTCACGAACCACGAATCACGAACCACGGTTCACGATCCTCGGCTAGAAGCTAGGAGCTAGCAGCTAGAAGCTGCTTTTATTCACCGGTACTTGCGCAGCACTCCCAGCACGCGTCCCTGTATGGCCACCTGTCCCGCAGGCACGTAGATGGGATCCATCTCCACGTTGGCCGGCTGCAGACGCACCACGTTGCCCTCGGGATAAAAGCGCTTCAGCGTCGTCTCCGAGCCGTGCACCAGGGCCACCACAATCTCGCCCTGGCGCGCGGTGCGCGTCCGCTCTACCAGCACGTAGTCGCCGTTGATGATGTGCTCGTCGCGCATGGAATCGCCGCGCACCTCCAATGCGAACACGTCGCGGTTGCCTACCACGTCGTGCAACGAAATGGTTTCCGGGTTCTCCATGGCCTCCACCGGCTGGCCTGCGGCAATGCGTCCGGCCAGAGGCAGCTTCAGGCTCGATCGGGTACGCGATCCCGGCGGCAGCACGTCAATCGACCGGCTGCGGTTGTGCACGCGATCCAGCATCCCCTTCTTTTCAAGGTTCGTGATGTGCTTGTGCACGGTAGCCAAACTTTTCAGGCTCATGCCGCGCGCAATCTCTTCAAACGAAGGTGAATAGCCGTTGCGGCTAACGAACGACTCAAGAAAATCCAGAACCTCTTTTTGTCTGCGAGTGACGGCCATGGGCGCATTATAGCGAATAAAAAGCGAATTGTAACCACTGTTTTCGCTTTTTCGTTACTCTTTCGGTACATCCGCCCACGCGGGTGCCCCGGGTCCCTCGCCTTTCGGGACCGGGATTAACTCGAACCGAAGATCCATCGGCTCTTACAATAAACTCATGATCCTCGAAACCTTTCCCGTCGGCCCGCTCGCCTGCAACTGCACCATCCTCGGCGATGAAGAGTCCCGTGAGGCCATCGTCATCGATCCCGGCGACGATGTATCCCGCATCCACCAGCGGCTCACCAAGTCGGGCCTCAAGCTCAAGCAGATCATCGTGACCCATGCGCACATCGACCACGTCGGCGGCGCGCTCAAGCTCAAGAAGCTCACAGCCGCGCCCGTCCTTCTCAACGAAAACGACCTGCCGTTGCTCGAAATGATGGACACCCAGGCGGCGTGGCTGGGCGTTCGCCCTCCCGAGGTCGCGCCGCCCGACGAAGGCCTGATCGACGGGCAGATCGTCGGGCTTGAGCACTATCCCGCCCAGGTTCTGCACACCCCCGGCCACACCCAGGGCTCCATCTGCCTCCACTTTGCCCCGCTCAAGCTGCTGGTTGCCGGCGACACCCTCTTTGCCGGCAGCATAGGCCGCACCGATTTGCCCGGCGGCAACTTCGATCAGATCATGGACTCTCTCCACTCCCGCCTGTTGAGGCTGCCCGACGAGACCAGGGTCTTGCCCGGCCACGGACCGGCCACCACAATTGGCGAAGAACGCGAGAGCAATCCGTTCCTGCAAAAGGCCGTGTAACAAGGGCACGGCTTTAGCCGGGCCGACCGATGCAGCAGAATGAGGAGGGCTTCAGCCCCTGCTCAAGCTTCGCCGCCAGGCGACTTTGTGCGTGAGAATCAAATTCATCGCCATCTTCTCAGACGTGAGCTTTTGCTTAGATTATTCAATCAGATAAGAGGATTACCTCAAGAAATAATTCACCTGCGTGCCCTCAAAAGTTACCCTGCTGATTCGTTCGAAAGTAGTTAGTAACAGTAATCATTCCGGCATTAAACTCTTGCTCCTCGCCGAGCAGGCTTACCACCAGCCAGCCTGACTGCGGAAGCCCGAAAAAGTAGCCAGGATGGACCCAGACGCCGCGCTCCAGAAGCGCCAGAACCGTCAGCTCGTCCGGTTCCAGCGCAGGAACCCGCAGCACCGCATACCACCCGCCTTCGGCAGCGAGCCGTTGCAGAGTGGGCAGCGTGGCAAGCTGGCGGTCGAGCTCGGCCAGGTTCGCGCTCACGCGTCGCCGAATCTGCTCCTGCATCTCAGTCCGATTGGCCAGCCATTTCGGCAGCGCCCACTGCACCGGAGCGTTCATGGAGAGAAAGGTATCGGCAATCACTTCCAGCCGTTCCAGCGCCTGCGCCTTTTCCGGGCCGGTCGCGGCGATCCACGCCGCCTTCATCTGCGGCAGGCCGGCGATCTTGCTTAGCCCGCTCACCACAAACACCGGAACCCCCTCCAGCCCCGCCGCAAAGCTCCGTGGTCTCACGCCGAATCCATAATCTAGAAACACCTCGTCCACGATCAGCGAAAGATTGGTCGCGCGGCAGATGCGGGCCAGCTCTTCCGCCTCCCACGGCTTGGTGAAATGCCCGGTAGGGTTATTGGGATGGACCACCACGATGGCCCGGGTTTGCGGAGTGATCGCGCGCCGCATGCCTTCGAAGTCGATCTGCCAGCCTTCGTCGTACACCAGTGGCGCGGCCTTGATGCGCACATCGTCAAGCGTGGCCAGGAAGTCGAAAAGCGGATAACCGGGCTGGGGCACGAGAATCTCGGCGCCAGGATCGCAGAGCAGCCGGAAGAGAAAGCTGTACGCCTCGCTGGTGCTCGTGGTGAGCACAATCTGGCCGGGATCGAGCGCCACGCCGTGGTCCGCGTAGTACCGGCAGACGGCCTCACGCGCAGCCTGCAAGCCGCGCGGCTGCGGATCGTAGTCGAGCGCCCGCGCATCGGCCAGCGCATCCAGCAGGGAAGCGGGGTACTTGAACCCGCACCGCGTGGGATTCGACGCCGTCAGGTCGGCGATCGGTAGTCCCGCTTCGCGCCGCAGCCGGTGCGCGCGCGCAAGATCGCTCTCCTCCGTGTTCCAGCCGGTTCTCTCGGAAAATCGCATCACAATGAAACGGTCATCCTGAGCGGAGTTTGCCGCGCTTTACGTGGCAAACGAAGTCGAAGGACCTGCA
>Ga0326728_10025009_pt1 | contig 10741 bp, 8 predicted proteins | sample MB3enrmetagenome_FD_207602 | JGI IMG/M metagenome (GOLD analysis project Ga0326728, IMG submission 207602) | Lab enriched peat soil microbial communities from McLean, Ithaca, NY, United States - MB31MN | ecosystem: Environmental > Terrestrial > Soil > Wetlands > Peat | place: USA: New York...
CCGGAACTCGGCGTCCGGATCGACCCGGGACCAGCCTGCCAGGGTTTTGTCACAAATGTCGAGGGAGTGCTGGACCGGATTGAAAATGTCGTACGGGGCGCACTCAGTTGGGGGACAGAGAAAGAGAGAGAGAATGCCAGCCGGCTTCTGGACAATATCGCGGCCTTAAGGACAGGAAACTTTCCCGTAACCCTCATCCTTCAGGACCCGCTCGGAAATAGCACTATCGTATCGGAAAAGGCAGAAAGAACAGCATACGTGGCAGATGAACCGGATGCTTGCGGGGAATGACATCCGGATTTTTTGGTTTGTATGCAGATGGAGTTATTCATAAACTCGCAGCGGGGGTAACAGCAGTGTATTCAAAAGCCGGGATTGCATACCGGCATTGCCGTTTATGTGGTATAATCAGAAAAATCCATGAAGGTATCCGAAGAGAGGATCCCGGATCATTAACCTGAAAAACAAAATTCAAGAATCGAAATCTTTACGTAATCTCAAGATCCCCCAGCCATGCACCCGGCGTCTCAATCACTTCACCGACTACCTGAGCCCCGTTCACGGCACCGACCACACCTGCGACCGATGCCGGTGGGACAACATAGGCATATCCCATGCCCATGTTGAAGGTGCGGTACATCTCCCTCGGTGAGACACTGCCGGTCTCCTGCAACCATGTGAATATCTCCGGCGGTTGAAGAGGACAGTCAAACCGGAACCCCAACCGGCTCAGGCGCTTAAAGTTCAGGAGGCCCCCCCCCGTGACATGGCACATGCCATGCACTTCGCAGGAAGCAGCCACCCGCAGGCTCTCATGATAGATGCGGGTCGGTATGAGGAGTTCCCGACCCACCATCCTGCCGTTTTTCAGTCTCTCATCGTAACCCGCAAATTTCTCCACGATCCGGCGGGCAAGCGAGAGCCCATTGCTGTGGATACCAGTAGACGGGACACCAATAATTTTGTCACCGGGACAGATTGTCTCTCCATTCACGACCCGGTCCTTTGCCTGGATCCCCACGCAGGTGCCGGCAAGGTCAAGGCCGTTCACGAGGCCGCGGAGTGAGGCTGTCTCACCACCGACAATATCGATGTTGGCCTGCCGGGCACCCTCGTTGAGACCGATGCCAATCTGTGCCATCTTTTCCACCGAGAGCCGGTCAGTGGCGATGTAATCCACGAACGCGACCGGCTCCACGTTCATGACGTAAAGGTCGTTTGCGTTCATCGCGATGCAATCGATGCCTACCGTAGTCCAGTCCTTGAGGTGATCAGCGACCAGCATCTTTGTACCCACACCATCGGTCGTCAGCGCGAGCACCTTCTTCCCGAAATCGACCAGCCCGGCAAAATGCCCGACACCGCCGAGCATCGTATACTTCCCTTTTCGCCGGTAGTTCAGGTTGTTTACCAGAGCCCGGATGGCGGTTGCCTCGAGATCGATATCCACCCCGGCGTCGCGGTAGGCATTCTCAGTCATCGCTCTCCTCTGATAGCCGGAATTCGTCATGGAGGACCCGGACCGCCCGCGGGCCGTCTTCCTGTTTCACGACAAATGAGATGTTTGCTTCTGATGAGCCCTGCGAGATCATCATCACGTTGATACCGGCATTCCCGAGTGCGGTGAAGATCCTTCCACCGGTCCCTGGTGCTCCTGCCATCCCGGCACCGACAACCGCAACCGCACAGACATTGTGGTCGAACGTGACGTCGCGCATGACACCCTGCTTCACAAGCCCAGAGAGGGCATCCACGGCAATGTCGAGATGCGGTTCATCAACAATCAGAGATATGTTGGCTTCCGAGGAACCCTGCGAGATCATCATCACGTTCACTTCGTGGTCGGCAAGAGCGGAGAAGATCGCTTTTGCGACACCCGGGCGCCCAACCATCTGCGCCCCGTTGATGTTAATGGACCCGACGTTCGCGATGTAGGTGAGCGCTTTCACAACCCGGGGATCGCGGTGTCCGTCCCTGACAATCATCGTACCGGGATGGGAAGGGTTGAAGGTGTTTTTCACGCGGACGAGGATGTTCTTCCGCATCGCCGGATCGATGGAGCGGGGGTGCATTACCTTCGCACCGAAGTAGGAGAGCTCCATCACCTCACTGTAGGAGACCCTTTTGAGGACACGTGCATCATCGATGATGCGGGGATCCGAGGTCATGATGCCATCCACATCGGTCCAGATCCAGATTTCGTCCGCGTCGATGCCGGCGCCGAGGATAGATGCGGAATAATCCGACCCGCTCCGTCCCAGCGTCGTCACGATCCCGTCCCCGGTACAGCCCATGAACCCCATGATGACCGGTATCTCGCGCCTGATAAGGGGACCGACACGTTTCTTGATACGTGCATCGCTCCCATGAAGGGCGGTTGATTCGCCATGCTGGGCCGTTGTAACGATCCCTGCTTCGCAGCCGTCCAGCACCGTTGACGGGATTCCCCGCTGGCGGATAGCGGCGCCGAGGATCGGGGCAAGAAGCCGTTCCCCAAACGAGATGATGTAATCCCGGGAACGGGCGGTCAGCTCCCGGAGGTTGTAAACCGCAACTAGGATGTTCTGGAGATTGATCAGCCGCTCATCAATCTCCGCCCCCGTTTCTGCGACAAAATCAGGTGCAGACCTTTCGAGCGTAGTCATGTGCCGCTTCGAGAGCCCTTGAATCAATGGAGCGATACAGGAACTGTCTTTTGCCGTCGGGAGCGCACATGCCACCTCGATGAGCTGGTCGGTCACTCCCCGCTGGGCAGAGACAACAACTGCCACTTCGTCTCCTGCTTTGTGATGCTCTTCGAGAATATCCACGACACGTTTGATGCAGGCAGCATCGGCCACTGAAGTCCCGCCGAATTTCATCAGGATTCTCATTCTTGGTTCACTCTGGCTGTACCATTTATTTATGTAACTATACGACGCACAGAATAATAAGATGCATGCAGATGACGTGGTGGACTGCCACGTGCTGGTGATCGGCAGCGGCGGCGCCGGTGTCCGTGCGGCCATCGAGGCGGCAGGGTATGGCGACACCGTGATCATCTCAAAGACCATCGTGGGAAAGGGGGGGTGCACCCCGATGGCAGAAGGCGGGTACAACGCGGTGCTGCGGGAGGGGGATTCGTGCGAGATCCACTTCGAGGACACGATGAAGGGTGGGGCATACCTCAATGACCCGGAACTGGTGCGTATCCTTGTCAGGGAAGCCCCGCTGCGGATGGACGATCTCATCCGGTGGGGGGCGGTCTTTGATTTTACCGATGCGGACGAAGTCGCCCAGCGCCCGTTTGGCGGCCAGCGTTTCCCGAGAACCTGTTATGCCGGTGATCGGACCGGTCACGAGATGATGACTACGCTGGTGGAGAGGCTCGACTCTGCCGGCGTAGTCACATTCCAAGAGATGACGGTCATCGATCTCCTGACAGATGGGGAGCGGGTAGCCGGTGCCTTCGCACTCGATGAGAAAGGAAGACTGGTCGTGTTCAGGGCAGATAGTATTGTCCTTGCGACCGGTGGCGGGGCAAAAGCCTTTGATATTTCCACCAACTCGTCAAGCGGGACGGGCGATGGGTTCGCGATCGGGTACCGCGCCGGTGCCGAGTTGATCGATATGGAGATGGTCCAGTTCCACCCGACCGGCGCCGTGTACCCGCACGACGCCCGGGGGCGGCTTGTCACTGAGGCGGTCCGCGGTGAGGGCGGGATCCTGAAAAATGCTCTCGGTGAACGGTTCATGGCACGGTATGACCCGGCCCGTATGGAACTCTCCACCCGTGATGTCGTGTCACGTGCGATCGCGACCGAGATTCTGGAGGGCCGCGGCACAACGCATGGCGGTGTCTGGCTTGATGTCACGCACCTCCCCAGAAAACAAGTCGAAGACCGGCTGCCGACCATGCTCGAGCAGTTCCTCAGGTTTGGCGTGGATATCCGGGAACAGCCGATGGAGGTCGCCCCAACCGCCCATCACGTGATGGGAGGGCTGCGCATCACGCCTTCGTGCAAGACGACCCTCCCCGGCCTCTTTGCGTGCGGGGAGGTGGCAGGGGGTGTCCAAGGCGCCAACCGCCTCGGGGGCAATGCACTTGCCGATACGCAGGTCTTCGGCAGGCGGGCCGGAGAATCTGCCGGAAAGGCGGAGAAACGGGTGAAACGAAAAGAGGCTGGACATCTCGAACATTTGCATCGAAAACTCGATGCGTTTCTTGGCGGAAACGAGAACCCGGCCCGGATACGCACGGAACTCCAGCTGGCGATGTGGCAGGGTGCAGGGATATTCCGCGATGCTGACGGGCTCGAAAAAACCCTGATGACGGTACGCCGGCTTTCAGCGACGATGATCAAGGCCGAAACATCCCGGAACCTTGCGGAATGCTGCATTGTGGAGAACATGTGCCTGATCGCATCGCTTATCTGCCGGAGCGCTCTCAACCGCCCGGAGTCGCGGGGTGCGCACATGCGGACCGACATCGCCCAGACCTGGGATGCACAGCACTCGCCGTTCGGCCACACGTACATCTCACGGGAGCATGAGGGGATTGAAAAACGGGAGGTGCCGGCATGAAGGAAATTACCGTCAGTGTTTCCCGGTACGACCCGGAAAAAGATGCATCTCCCCGGCTGGAAACCTATACGGTGACGATCAATGAAGGGGGCCGTGTCCTCAACGTCCTCCATGCTATCCATGACGGGATCGACCCCACGCTCTCGTACCGGTACTGCTGCGCGTCCGGGCAGTGCGGGAGTTGTGCTGTGCGGGTCAACGGCGAACCGGTGCTTGCCTGCATGGAAGAGGCACGGGACGGTATCACCATCGAACCCCTGCACCTGCCGGTCAAGAAAGATCTCGTGGCAGACCTCCTGCCGCAGATCGAAGCACTTGCGTTTCTGCTGCCCAGAGAATCGCTCCAGATGCCAAAAAAGCAAGATATTGACGCCATCAAACCGTTGCGGGACTGCATCGAGTGCCTATGCTGCGTCTCTGTCTGCCCAGCGATGGACGTCACCGATTTCCTTGGCCCGACAGCGATGCGGCAGGATATGCGCCTTGCCCTTGATCCCCGGGACAGCGGCGATCGTATCCCGGCGGCAGTCAAAGAGGGACTCTTCACCTGCACCAGCTGCCAGGCATGCTGGAAGATATGCCCAAAAAATATCGAGATCCCCGGAAAAGCGATCGAGAAACTCCGGGCGTTGGCCAACCGGCGGGGATTCACCCTGCCCCGGCACCTTGAAGTTGCCGCACTCATCCGGGAGACGGGACGGAGTGTTCCCCGCACGGATCAAACGTTCCTTGAACAGGTCGGCGGTTTGATCGAACTTGCAGGGACTCCCAAAGCGACCGTAGGGTTCTTTGTCGGGTGCATGTACAACATGCGTCTCCCGCAGACAGCACGTGACGCGATGGAGGTACTCCGGCGGAACGGTATAAGGGTCATTATCCCCAAAGAACAGGTCTGCTGCGGTTCTCCGCTCATCCGGACTGGCCAGCTGGATTATCTGGACATTCTAAAACGGAGGAATATCGATGCATTCCGGTCCCGGGGTATCGGTACGGTCATGACGATGTGCGCCGGGTGCGGGTCCACGCTCAAGAATGATTACCGGACACCGTTTATCGTCATGGACATCTCAGAGGTGCTCACCACGTACGGGATAGAACAGCCGGCACGCCTCCCGGTCCGGGCAACCTACCACGATCCCTGCCACCTGATGCGGGGTCAGGGAATCCGGGACCAGCCCCGGGAGCTGATCCGTCAGGTTGTTGACCTCGTTGAGATGCCTGCGATCTGCTGCGGGTCCGGGGGCGGTGTACGATCTGGAAACCCTGAAGAGGCAGCGGCACTCGGTCATCGCCGGGGTGAGGAGATAAAAAAGACCGGAGCAGATATCGTCATCTCGTCCTGCCCCTTCTGCGAATTTCACATCGCCGGCCACACAGACAAGCCGGTGAAGAACATTACGACCGTGCTGCTGGAAGGATACCGGGACAAGGATCGGAAGAATGCAGCCGGACAACAATCCTGATTTTAATGGACCTCTTACTCTCCCAGTTTCATGATGTATTCTGACGCTTCGAGCGCCGCTTTTGCCCCCTCTCCTGATGCAATGATGATCTGTTTGCTCTTTATCGACGTAATATCTCCCGCGGCAAAGACGCCTTCCCTGCTCGTGTGGCAGTTGATATCCACCACGATCTCCTTCTGGTCGTTCAGTTCAACAAGCCCATCTAGGAGATCAGTGTTGGGGATCCAGCCAATCTCAAGAAAAACGCCGTCTATGCCCAGAGTCTGTTTGCCACCTTTTTCATCCGTTATCGTGATGCCGGTGAGAAAACTGTCTCCCTGAAGCGCGGTCACCTGAGTGTGCAGGTGAACCGTGATATTGTGTGCTGATTCGAGCCTCTTCTGGTAGATCGGGTCGGCCCGGATCATGCTGCGGACAATGAGACTCACGGATTGTGCGATCTCGCTCATCTCCAGAGCAGTCTGGAGTGCCGAGTTGCCGCCCCCCACCACCGCGACCTTTTTCCCCTTGTACAGCGGGCCGTCACAGGTCGCACAGACGGAGAGACCACGTCCCAGGTACTGTTCCTCCTTGGCAACCCCAAGCATCCGGGGCTGTTTTCCCTGTGTCAGGATGATACACCTTGCCTTCAGGGTGATGCCCGAGACGGTCTTTACGATAAAAAGGTCGTCTTCCCAAGCAATGCCAGTGACCTGGTCAAGTTCGAGGCTCATATCAAGGGTCCGCACCTGCTCCTCGAACTTTTTCATCAGGTCTTCACCGGTGACCATCCGGTACCCCATATAGTTTTCAATCGTCCATGATTCGAGTGCCTGACCCCCGATGTTCTCTGAGACGATAATGGTCTTGAGGAACTTCCGTGCACAATACACCCCGGCAGTCAACCCGGCCGGGCCTGCCCCGATGATCAGGACATCGAAGATCTCCCCGGCTGCCGGTTCCCCGAACAGTTCGTTCAGCCGCCGAGCATCAAAACCAACGATAATCTCACCATCAACCGTGATGACCGGCACGCCCCGCTGCCCGGAGAGCTCGATCATTTTCTGGGCTGCGGTGCGATCCGCACCGACATCGATACTCTCATACGGCACACCATGCTTATCAAGAAAAGCCTTTGCCATACTGCAGTACGGACAGGATTTTGTGGAGTAGACGGTGACCTTGCTCATCATTTCGACAACGACGCGGCGTGATATAAAGGTATTGAAGCCCCTATGTTACAATATTCCAGCGCAATGTTCTTTTCGGCAAAACCCCAATACATCACTGGTTGTACCATACCGGGATTATCATGCGTTCGTGCATCAGCTGGATGGCATGGGTCGTAGTTGGCGTGGTACTTTTGCTTATGATGATCGGCTCGGTCCCGGTCAAAGCCGATATACCGGCTCCATCAGGTGGGCCAGCCGTCCACTTGGACTTTAATGAGGGCAGCGGGATATATGCTCTCGATACATCCGGACATGGGGATGGCGGTACCATCTATGGCGCAGACCGTATCAGGAATGGCGGGTGCGGCGGAGCACTGCTGCTGAACGGGAACGATTCTTACGTGGATATTCCGTATACCGATGCGAACCATCCGACGGGTGCAATCACGGTCTCCGCATGGTTCTTTACCGATTCATATGACCCGCAGCTTCTCATTTCCAGCTACCATGACAGCGGGTACCGTCTCGGGTTCGGTGATGCGAATAATCTCTGGTGGACCGTCAGCCTTGAAGGTGCCGGAGACGTCTCAGTTCCCGTCCAGCATGAGAGTATTACCCTCGGGCAATGGCACCAGGTCACCGGGACCTATGATGGGAGCACGGTCAGTGTTTACCTTGACGGTATACTGCGGAACCAGGTGAACGCATCCGGTGCAATCCACTACGGATACTCCAATGACGTCATCGTTGGCGCCGATGCAGGGACCGGCACTGCACCGGATCCTGCCTGTCCATGGTTTTTCCGCGGGGGGATCGATGAGGTCACGATGTACGACCGGGCACTGTCATACAGCGAGATCATGAATAACCGGTACCAGTGCACCCCGGCAACAGGTACCCAGACGATAAATATTCCGGCCGCCCCCCCCATAACGGATACTTGTGCCATCCCATTCAGTTCCTTCTTCCTTGGCAACAGTGATACTGCAACACGGTTGCTCACGTTCTTTAACCAGACTGAAGAGGGGGTCTGGCAAGTAGGTGTCCCCCCGAGATCCCGGCTGGTCGTTTCTGCCACGGGACTCTATTCTGCAACCTTCCCGAATGAATGGTACATCGAACTTAGAGACGGGGATACCCGTCTCATCCGGGCAGTCGCGTTCCCGAATACCAACAACGCCCCGGTATCCGGCGTGATCCAGTCGGGGAACGCCACGGTACTCGTGCATTATTTTGGCGGGCCGGCCCAGTTCCCTGCTTCAGTCAGCGTCCAGTTCCAATCGATTAAAGGCGAGAGCCCGTCCATCCTGCCCGCAACTATTCTCGAAAACGCCCCGATCATCGTGATCTACTCAGCATCCTGGGCTACTCTCATCGCCATCATCATCGTTATCCTCTGGCTCCACAAGCGGAAAAAAAATAGCCGCGATTTTGCGCAGGAACGTGTTGAAAAACAGGGATGAGCGTCATGGTGACGTTCATACACCCTGATAAAAAGAAACCTTACCGGATGTTCAGGTCGGGGTTAGAGGGTGATCTCGCGGAACTGTTTGCCGAATGCAGCACATATCGGGCATTTTTCCGGGGCCTTCCCAATCTCGATGTTGCCGCAGACCGGGCAGAGGAAGATCTTTTCCCTGCCGATATCGTGGCCGGCCTTGAGGGCATCGAGAGACTTCTTGTACAGCGTAGCATGCACCTGTTCTGCCTTCATGGCATAGGTAAATGCAAGGACTGCATCCGTCCTTTTTTCCGTTTCTGCCTGCCGGACGAATTCGGGGTACATCGAGGTGTACTCATGGGTCTCCCCCGCAATACTCGCCCCAAGATTCTTCTCGGTGTTTTCCACGGCAGCAAGTACTTTTAACAGTTTCTTCGCATGAATTGCCTCTGCCTCAGAGGCAGCCTTGTACAGGGTGGCGATATTTCTGAACCCCTCCTCGGCAGCTTTTTCGGAAAACGCAGAATATTTCCGGTTTGCCTGCGATTCACCGGCAAACGCTTCCATCGCATTCTCTCTGGTTGGCATGAGGGAATGATTTGGTCAGGTTGCACTTAAAAGTGTTTCATGGGGCAGCCCGCGGGCTGAAAACCTATCGCCGGTGACCGGACCCGGACAAAAAGAAAGGATTTATCGGTGCCGGGGAACCCACGCATGTAAATGAATTCCCGGCGTTATTTCCCTCGGCACAGGTATAAGGATGCGCAATGAAGAAGATGAAAGACCTCCCCCGGATTGACCGGCCCCGGGAGAAAATATCTCAAAAAGGGGTGGAGGCCCTTTTAGATCAGGAACTGATCGAGGCTATTATCGGAAGGGGTACCCGGAATAAGGACGTCCGTGCACTCGCCCGGGAGATCGCGTCGCTGGTCGCCGAAAAACCCCAACACATCAGATATAACGATCTTCTTGAGATCGAAGGGATCGGACCGACCAAGGCCGCCCAGATCATGGCGTGTTTTGAGATTGGGCGGCGCTATTTCCGTCAGCCAGGTGCAATCCGGACGATCCAGAAACCCGAAGATGTCATGCAGTTTGTCGTAGGGCTGCGCGATAGACGGCAGGAGCACTTTGTCACAATCACCCTGAATGGTGCCGGTGAAGTGATAGCAACCCGGACGGTAACAATCGGCATCCTGAACCACAGCCTCGTCCACCCCCGGGAGGTATTTGCCGATGCAATCACCGACCGGGCCGCATCGATCATCTGCGTCCACAACCACCCGTCCGGTTCGCTTGATCCCAGCCCCCAGGACATCGCCATCACCCGCCAGCTGCAGGAGGCAGGAACCGTGGTGGGGATCCAGCTGATCGATCACATCATCGTGACGAAGACCGGGTTCTGCAGCATGAAGGAACGGGGTCTGTTATAAGGGGATGGAAAATAATTGCCGAATATTAAAAAGCAGGATGCGACCTCCCTGATCTGACATGAGGGGAGGGCGTTTCAATCAACGGATGCAACCAACGATTTTCCCAGTGCTAATCCTTTCGCGTACGCGGCCTCAAGAAGTTCCGGCCGGGTCCGGATATCCTGTATTTTATCCATACCGTTAATCAGGAGCTCGTCCCCGTACTGGCAGTCGATAATGTCGAAGAATGCCTGCACGGAGAGCTTTACACCGACAAACACCTCGGGGATGTCCATCCCGGAGATGCTGATGAACAGACCTCTTCGCTGCCTTCTTTGTTCCGGCGTGAAAAACGGTTTTTTCCGGACGTACTTTGCCATGAAAAAGACCTGGAACCGGTCCATGAACGACTTCAGCTTGCCGGGAATTCCCATCGTCATCACCGGTGTGGCAAGGATAACGCCATCCATCTCGCGGAACTTCGGGTATATGGTCTGCATATCATCATCGAGGATACAGGTATCGTGCTCCCGGCAGAACATCATCTCCATGCATGACTGGAGATCGAGATTTGCCACGATAACCGTCTCCACACTGCAGCCGGCATCCTGTGCACCCTTCATCGCCCGCTCCAGCAGCCGTGCCGTGTTGCCATCGGTCAGCGGGCTGCCAAGCACACCGATGATCCTCTTTGCCATACTTGGACTCTTA